>Ga0194119_10001246_pt1 | contig 46895 bp, 40 predicted proteins | sample TA2MahC100mmetaG_FD_148620 | JGI IMG/M metagenome (GOLD analysis project Ga0194119, IMG submission 148620) | Freshwater microbial communities from Lake Tanganyika, Tanzania - TA2015018 Mahale Deep Cast 100m | ecosystem: Environmental > Aquatic > Freshwater > Lake | place: Tanzania: Lake... | reverse complement strand
CACGGATTGCGACGCTTGTCCTTGGTTTGCTTGTGGTTCTCGTCCTGGCGCTCAGCTATCTTTCCCTCCGCCAGTTCGCCGTTCCGCTGCGCATCCTGACCGAAACGGTGGAGAAGATCGCACGCGGAGATTACCGTGCGGCAGCGAAACCAATTGGCGGGGCGCGCGAAATAGAGCAACTGCGGACGGCGCTCGATCAGCTGGCACAGCAGGTGCTGGCCGGGCAAGATGCAACGGAGTTCTACATCGCTCGAATTACCGATGCGGAAGAAGAAGAACGGAAACGCCTGGCGCGCGAAATCCATGACGATACAATCCAGTCGTTGGTGGTCCTGGGGCAACATGTGGACAATCTGCGAGATTTGATCGGCCCTGCGGCGCCAGCCGCAGTAGCCGCGACTGAAATCCGCAAACAGGTATCCAACCTGTCCGATTCACTGCGCCGGTTCGCCAGCGATCTGCGTCCACCCTACTTGGAAGACCTGGGGCTGCTCGTCGCGCTGCGACAGCTCGCGCAAGAAGCGGGAGTTCAGATTCAGGTCACCGGTGAAGAATATTCCCTCGGTGTGGATCGGGAGATTGCGCTTTACCGCATTGTCCAGGAAGCGCTGCGCAACGCGGTCAAACATGCTCGTGCGCAGCAAATTGAGTTACGCGTTTCATTTCTGCCAAGCCAAGTCGTTGTCACGATAGCGGACGATGGAGCAGGTTTCGATGTGCCGGTAGACCGCACGGCCTTCGCCCGCACGAATCATTTCGGCCTGATGGGAATGCAGGAGCGCGCACACCTCTTGGGCGGCGCATTGCAGATCAAGTCCGCGCGCGGCAAAGGCACTGAGGTGAGAGTAAGCGTACCGCTCACTGGTAAGACATCCTGATCTCGCCGCCGGTTTCCCCATCTCGCAACTTGCGCGTGCGCCTGAATTTGTGCCACGGTTGTTTTTTCGCATGGACGCCTGCTTCACTCATTTTTTATCAGGCGCCTCGATCACTCTTCACGTAAATCCGCCGTTCCAGCCACGAGGCCAAAGCGAAAGCAATTGCAGTCGCTTCTAACTCAAGCCTCCCGAATTTCCTCTCTTGACCTGGGTCTACTTCCTCTGCCTTTCTCGCTGGAGGATTGGGCAACAACCTATTGTGGCGTCCCATCCATTTCGATCCGAAATGGATGCAAGAACGGTGTTCTCTTTTCCTCTTAAATGTTCTCCTTTCCCTGCCAGGTGTTTGCTGGCCATGCAAGCGCTGATGCATTTCGCGCGCCATTTGGCGCGTGGCGATTGTCGGAAAAATCCTTGCCCGCCAATGGAAGATGCGGTATGCTACTCTTGTGCGTTCTTAACACGCTAGCTGCGCATTGGGCTAGATTTTGCGCTGTCAGAATCCTCGCGATGCGCAACTGCCTCGTTAGTCTTGAACTAGGCATGGTCAAACCATCTTGATACGGAAATGAGAGAGATGAAGTTATCCGACAACACTTTGCGACTTGTGCGGTCTACCCATCGTGGTGGAGAGTATGGGTATTGGTGGAATGCGGAGAGCAAGCTAAGCATCTGGTGGCAGTCCGACAACCCAACCGCCATCCCTTCAGAGCAAGGCAACTGGTTCTATGGCGTCCATCCAACGAGCCGTAAGCGCAGCGATCACGAGCGGGCGCGCATTGCGGATATCGCCGGCATCAACTGTGTCTTCGCCGATTTCGACGCGGCAGACTTTGGCGACAAGGGAAAAGTGAGGGAGCACCTTGATGCTTTGCCAGCCGCACCTTCTGTCATCGTCGACAGCGGCGGGGGCTATCATTGCTACTGGTTTCTGCGCGATACATTGACGATCGCGACTGAGTCAGAGCGGGACCGCGCGCGTCAACTGCAAGCGAGCTGGGTGGCGTTAGTGAAGGGCGATATCGGCGCGAAAGACCTCGCGCGAGTTCTGCGTATCCCAGGCACACGTAATTTCAAGCCGCAGTACGCACCGAACTATCCACGCGTTGATTTCGTGCGGACGGATTGGGAACGGGGCTACACGCTGGAAGACCTTGAACGACTGACCGCCCGGGTCGGCCGTGTGCTGCGTGAATTTCCAATTCAACCGAATGAGCCCAACCGCAACGATGGGGCGGCGGTCTTGCAGCGCGAGATCGACCAACTCTTCGCGACCGCGGAGGGCAATCGGAATATACAGTTGAACAAATCCGTATTCACGCTCGGTCAACTCATCGCGACCGGATCGCTCAATCGCTCAATCGCCGAGGCGCGCCTCTTTGATTCTGCGCGCGCAATCGGGCTGGGAGAACGCGAAGCCATCGCAACAATTCGAAGCGGGCTTGAGGCGGGGATGAGAGTGCCGCGCCTGGTGCAGAACCGAAACTCCGACCATCCTGCCGCAGAAACAGTGGAGGAGGGCTTGGACGATGAAGCAAATTTGATGAAGGCGCGGATTGCAGAGTTGGAAGCGAAGGTGGAACAGGTGCCAGCCGATACCGACAAACTGCGTTTGCCCCTGGTGCTGCGCCCGATCCTTGAGGAGCTTGCGCCAATGGGCAAAGCAATTGCCAGCGCATTTCTGAACTACAAGATCAAGCCACACTTTGGGCTTACCTATTCGGCCGTCCGCGCCTACGAGAGCGATCTGGCGAAGCTACGCGATGCCTGGGAACAGTCCGAGCAGATGCGCCAGGTCAAGGAGAGGGTGGCGGAGGAAGAGGCGCAAGCCGCGAAGGCAAGGGAGATGACAGACGAAGAGCGCGCGGAAGCCATGGCGTTGCTCCAAGACCCGCGCCTGTTCGAGCGGATTATCGAAGACATTACCACGTTGGGTTACGTCGGCGAGGACGCCAACAAAGTTCTCCAGTATCTGGTAGCGACCTCGCGCAAACAGGATTGTCCTCTCTCAGCGGTCGTCAAGAGTCCATCGGCGTGGGGCAAATCAGAGATGGTCAAAAAGGTTGCGCGCCTGATGCCGCCCGAGGATGTGGCCGAATACACGCGGTTAACAGATCAGTCTCTGGCGTACCTTCCCCCGAACGCTTTGCAGCACAAATTCATGGTGGTGACCGAACGCAATGGCTCCGAGGAAAGCGATTACACCATTCGGGTCCTGCAATCGGAGAATGTCATTCGAGTCGCGTATGCCACGAAGGATCCGCTGACGGGAGAAATGCGCACGCGGGAGAACCAGGTCAACGGGCCGATGGCATATACCGAAACAACGACGCGCCCCACCATTCACAGCGAAAACGCGACGCGCGTTTTCGAACTGTATCTGGACGGGACCGAGAAACAAACGCAACGCATCCATGAGGTTCAACGCAAGCATGCCACCATCGAGGGATTGCGGAGCGAAAGCGGGAAAGAAGCGGTTTTGCGTCGGCATCGCAACGCGCAACGGTTGCTTGAGCCGGTCAAGGTCGCGATTCCCTATGCCGACTTGATCAAATTCCCGGCGGATGTTCCACGCACGCGCCGTGACCTGCCGCGTTTCCTCGAAGTCATCAAAGCAATTGCCTTTCTTCGTCAAAAGCAAAAACCCAGGAAGACGGATTCGGACGCCACGATGGATGGCCCTATCGAGTACATCGAAGCCGATTTGGCGGATTATGACGTGGCGTATCGCTATGCTGCTCCAGCAATTGCCGCGGGATTGGACGAACTGCCAGAACACAGCCGTGCCCTGCTGGGAACCATTCGCGCTGGCTTGGCAAGATGGGCGAGCGAAGATGAAGGCAAATCAGAGCACGAACGGCGCAGCACATTCACTCGCTCTGACATCGCGACCTGGGCTAGGACGCCCTATGATTTTGTAGTGACCTACGTTCGTCCACTTGAGAATCGAGAATACCTTGAGGTCATCAGCGGTGGGCAGGGAAAGAAATATGTCTACAAGATGAGCGAAAAGGGTCAACTCGACGAGGGCATGTTGAGGATCCGTGGACTGAGTACGCCTGCTGAGCTTGCGGAGGCCATCGCGCTGGGAGGGCTTGCGAAGTGAGGTGCTGGAAGCTGTGGCGTTGTTCATCGTCCACAGCCGGCAGGGAAAGCGATGGGAAGACGTCCGGCATCCGCAATCCGGCGCCCGGTCAGACGGGCACGTACTCTTCGGACTTTGGGAGAAGCCATAGACCACCGTGTGTGTGCGCGCGGGACACATGGGTGCGGTTTGCCGGCAAGCACTCCGCACATTGGCGCGGCGCCAGGAGTTCATTCCGGAACAAGTGCACCATCCATTGGGTCGGTTTCACCAGAGTCGCCAATCAGTTAGTTTTCATATCCTTTGCACACACACACAACTTCAGGTCTTTCGCCAGCCAAGAACGGCACTCAACGCAAGTCAGTCCCGGTTTGCACATCGCGTGCACACACACAGGAGTAAACTTTTCTCCTCCCAAAGTGGGAAGAGTCTCATCACGTCTTGCCGCTTGGAGTTTGCAGGGACGTTGGCATTCATGTGCTTTCTGAGAAAAGTGAGGCGATAGATACAAACTGGGTCTGCCAACGAGCAAAGGACCAGCCAATCGCATGCGGGCAAAGAGAAAATCATGGTGCCCAAGGTCATTTCTGTTTATACCCGCGTACACAAGGACGCGCAGAGAGGTATGGATGCCAACTGTTGCTATCTATCGCTGTCTGAAATGCGGAACTACCTATCGCCCGCTGGATGCCGGCGCGCGCCGCTTTATGTGTTGCGGCATCGCGCTCGAACGCGTTGAACTCGGCACGCGCGGGTTCGCATCCTTTCTGAAGCCCAGCGCGCCCGTCCCGAAGTTCGGCACGGCTACGGCGGACCCCAGCGCGTCTCCTCCACGATTCAGTGCTCCTGCAAGAACTGGAACACTGAACTCTGCCGCGCCGCCATCGTTCACTGAGCCGACGGAAGTGTTTGAGATCATTCCCCCGCGCGAGAACACCGTCGACGCGCTCGCGGTCGAACTCTTGCTCAGTTGCTTTGCTGCGGAGACACCCTTCTCGCTTGAGATTGCTGGCGATGCGCACGTGCGGCGTTTGCTCTTTCGCGCGCCGCGCGCGACCGTCGCGCATCTCCGTCGCCAGATTCAGGCAACCTATCCGCAAGCCGAGTTCCGCGCTGTCCCGCCCGAAGAAGACCCAGCGTACGAGCACACACTCGCGCGTATGTCTGCTGAGTTCTCGCTGCGCAAGCCGCTGTATCTTCCGTTGCGAACTTTTCGCAATGGCGATTTTCTGGAAGCCGATCCGGTGCTCGGACTCCTCGGCACCTTTGCCGACCTGGAACAAGGCGAGCGAATGCTGTCGCAACTGATCCTGTTCCCTGCGCCGGCGAACCGGGCGGATCGTTATCAAGGTATGGAGCGGCAGGTCGAACGGGGGACGGGCGAGGGAGGGCCGCGCTCCGTGAATCTATTCCTGCGGCAATTCGCTGGACTCGTCGTTTCTTGCTTCTTGCTCATGACGGTTTTGTGCGGAGTCGTCACGGGACTGCAACAGCGCTGGTTGGAATTTGGGGTGGCACTTGTCACCGGCATCACGGCCCTGGGCGGCGTGCTCTACGCGATCAAGTCCATGGGGGACGTAACCAACGTCAACCCTGAAATGGTGAAACGCAAGTTGGAGGGTTCATCGGCGTACGACGTAGCGCTCCGCCTAACCGCGTTCGCGCAAACACCCGGACTCGCACGACTGCGCTTGCGGTCGCTTGCCAAAGCTTATGCCCAATTCAATCTCGCGAGCGGGAATGCGCTCGAGGCGCGCCTCGCGGAGTTCGATCCACGCGACATCGCGCTCCCATCCAAACCGGTGTGGGACGAATGGTTGGATCGTGGAATGCGGCTGACCGTCGCCGAAATCGCGTCGATGTGGCATCTGCCGGTGGGATTCGAGGCGCCGTTCGTCGAACGCGCGAAAGCGAAACGACTCCTGCCGCTGCCCAACACCGTCGAGACAGGCATTCTCATCGGGCACTCGGTGCATCAAGGGCAGCGGATTCCCGTGCATCTCGATGCCGAAACCTTGTGGCATCACAACTTTATGATCGCCAAGACGCAGAAAGGCAAGTCCACGTTGATGGCGAATCTCGCGGTCGAGGCGATGAAGAAAGATGCGGCGGTTGTGGTGATCGATCCGCATGGCGACCTGGCGCGCGCGGTGCTCGGCGTCGTTCCACCGTCGCGCGCGAAGGATGTCGTCTACGTCGATCTGAGCGACAGGAGTCAACTCGTCGGACTCAATCTGCTGGACATGACGCAGGGACGCAGCGCGGATCGGGTTGTCTCGCACCTCGTCCACGTCGGCGAGATGATCTGGAGCGATTACTGGGGACCGCGCATGGAAGACGCGCTGCGAATGGCGGCGCGCACTTTGCTCTACATCAACGAAAGGTTTGCAATACGAGGGCAGCAGCAATTCACGCTCCTCGATGTTCTGCCGCTCTTTGAACTCGGCAACTTTCGCCATCGCCTCTTGAAGGATTACGTCAAAGACGCCGACATTCTGGAATGGTGGAGCGGGTACTATGAGCGGATGTATCAGAACCTGCAGATCGACGTGATCAACCCGGTCCAGACCAAGATTCACCGCTTTTCGACGCACGCGACGATTCGGGGTGTTGTCGCGCAATCCCGGTCGACGATCAACTTTCGCGAACTCCTCGCTGAACGCCGCATTCTGTTGGTCAACACGGCAACGGGTGTGATCGGTCCCGATGCAGGAGGAATCCTGGGTGCGGTCATCGTGGATTACATCAACTTTGCCGTGCGCGAACAGATGGCGATTCCCGATCCGTCGGCGCGCGCCAAAGTCATCGTCGTGATTGACGAATTCCAATCCATCCCTGGCGTGGACTACAAGGGACTACTCGCCGAACTGCAGAAGATGGGGGCGAGTTTCATTCTCGCGACCCAGGCATTGGGGCAGCTCGATGCAATCAACAAAGAATTGCGCGCCTCGATTCTATCGAACATCGCGTCGCTCTTTGTGTTCCAGACGAGCGCCGAAGATGCCGATCTGTTGCGGCACGAATTGGACGAGGCGGTGACCGCGACGGACATTATCAATCTGGATGATTACACCTGCTACGTGAAAACGCAATTGCGGCACACGCGGCTGCCCGTGATGCACGTCGCGACGTTGCCCCCGCCGCCGCAGAATCGCGCAGTCATCGCGCAAATCACAGGACAGATGGGGCGGTACACGCGCGCGATGTCCGTCGTCGCCTCCGAGCGGGATAGTTTTCAGGAACAGTGGTATGGTCGCGAGCGCGCGATGCTGAAAAAGTTGATGTTGGAAAACAAACTCCCTGGTTCGCCCAGGGATCGCTCGGGCGACAAGAGGAACTCTGAGAGTCCCAAGCCAGCGGCGTCAAGTCAACCGCCGGCGGATGCTCATTCACCGACTGACGGTAGTGAGTCAAGCGCGTCAGATCATGCTCCGCCGGAAGCAGAGTTGATGAGTGACAGTGTTGAACTTGCAGATTCAGGGACAATGCCGCCGGGGGCCGATTGGGTGATAGGCGGTACCGAACCAGGAGATTCAGGGCAGGTGACGCCGGGAGCAGACTTGGTGATTGGCGGTAATGAAACAGCCGAGTCCGCGCAAATTCCTCTGAGTGGTACCCTGGGTATTTCGGAAGACCAAGCCGAACGAGACCGCCGTGCGCGCAATGAGGAGGGGGATGAAGAAGCGATCGCGAATCCGTGATGCAATCCTGAAAGCGTTGTGCGAGCATCCGCTCCTTTCCCGACGGCAGTTGGAATTGCTGCTCCACGTTTCATCGGCTGGCGTGCGGTATGGATTGCGTGAACTGCGAAAGCGCGGACTGATCTGGCAGGCGAATGCGCGGCAGCCAGGGATGCATGCACGCGCGATCTACGCGCCAACACACGCGGGGCTGGAGGAATTGGCGCAGCAGGCGGGAATTCCCTTCAGCGATGTTGCCGCGCAGTCTCGCTTATCCACGGAACGGCTGAATCGGCTCGTCGTCACGCTGGAGCGCGTCTTTCAGGTGCGAACCCTGTTTCTGTGGCTCTCTCCTCCCAAGCCGAAACGTCCGATGAACCGAAACCGTTCGGGCAGGCAAACGAGTAATCCCACCGCGAAAGACGTTGCCGCCAATGCATCGCCGAATAACACAGGACTCTGGCAGGCAGTGACCTGGGATGTCGAGGTGGGCAAGCTCTTCAGCACGAAACGAAGTGCGGTTTGGATTCCATTCCACGGCGCTGCGATTATGCAACGTAGTCCTGAGCGGAGTGCAACGCAGTCGAAGGATGGAGGTTGGGCTTTCGTCGTCGTCGAGTTCGATCTGAACCGCGCGCCGGTGGAGGGTGTCCGTGAGCGCTTTGCGCAATTCGTCGCGGCGCAGGACGATCCGCGCTACTGGGGCAAGGGGAGGGAAGCGCTTTTCCCCGTGCTCTTGGTCATCGCGCAAGACGAACTGCGTCTCCAGGAATACTACTCGATTCTCCGTTCAGCCGCTCTTTCGCGCCAACTACCGATGCCGCGCGCCTACCTCACCACCGTCCGCGCGATGTTATCGCTGCGGAATGACCGCGCGAGCCCGATCTGGTACTCGACAATATCAGGACACCGCACCGCGCTTTTGTTCGACACGGAAGGGTCAAGGACTCCGTTGCCCGATCAAGTCCCATGGCGCAAGATGCCGCTTGGTGAGACAAGGACCAAGAATACGCACGCCGAAAAGAATAACGGCGTAATTACGCCAGAATTATCTCGCATTGAACAAGGAGTCCAAAACGATGAAAAGAAGATTGAAGGCGCGCTAAGTTTGAGTGAACTCGCGCAGATCTCGCTCAATCTGACTCCGCTCGCCAAACGACTTCTGGACGAGATTGCCGCGCATCCTTTGCTGACACGCGAGGAACTGACTCTCTTGCTCAGGGGCACATTACGCTGGGTGCGCCCGGCGCTTGCAGAGATGTCCCGGTTGAAACTGATCGAGCCGCACGAGTCGCGTTATCTCGTCGCGCCCAAGGGACAACAGTATCTCGCGCTGGTTGCCGGGTTTGGGAACGCCGTGCGCCGATACGCGCGAGCGCGCGGCTGGGCGGGCGGCTTTAGCGAGATGGTGCGGCATCTGGAACACACGAAAGCCGAAAACGAATTCTTTCTCCGTCTGGCAGAGGTTGCGCGCGAACGCCATCATCGGCTGACCTGGCTTTCCGAATTGGAGGGTCGTTTGTATTACGAGGCAGGCCCGCGCTGGCACAGTTTTCTCCCGGATGGGCGCGGCGCGTACATCGCTGGCAAAAAGCGGTACGAGTTCGCGCTCGAAATTGATCGCAGCCGCTCGCCGCTCGCGCGGTTTCGCGGCAAGTTGTCGGAATACGACGCCTGCATCAACTCGAACGTTCTTCGCAGCGAAGGGATCGAGTTCTTGCGCCTGCTCGTCGTGACCAACAGCTGGGAGCGCGCGGAAGCGTGGCGACGTGCGGCGCTTGAAGAAAAAGTCCGCTTTCCGATTTTCGTCACGACGTTTGATCGCCTCACGGCGAGTGGCGTCGACGCGCCGATCTGGTTGCGCGGAGATGTCGCGCGTTCAGAACGCGCGGCGAAGAGTCCCAAGGCCTGTTGCTTTGAATGTTTCACCGACAAATCGCGCTGAAAGATCAGCGTGTGGCTTCCCGCCACAACCCAATTCAACCACAGACGCAGAAATCGCAGAGCCAAATCGTCGTGGTCGTAATCGTTTCTGTGGAGGACAATATTCTGTCGGCGCAATGAATCCACATTGCGTTGATCAACAATCGGTTGGAGTGAATGAGAAAAAACCAACCCATTCAAATTCCCAAAGGAGGAAACTGTGAGATCGATTTTCAAGATGCCGTTTCTATCGAAATGGCGCAAGATGTCAAAGGATGCGACTGTTGGCTTCGTCGTTCGGGGCAACAAGCAGTCGCCTTTTCGGCTTTCCCCAGATCAACTGCGCGGTCACTCGGTGCTCGTCGGTCGGGCGGGGACCGGCAAGACCACGCTCAGCGGGCATCTGGCGTACGCCGCGATGCAAAATGGCGCGGCACTCGTCGTCATCGACATGGAAGGCGATTTGGTGCCCCATCTCCTCGCGCATATTCCGCGCAAGCGCGCCGAGGATGTCTGCTTGATTGATTTGAGCAATGAATCACACATCCCGGGTTGGAATCTGCTCGATGTGAGTCACGGTGACGATGCGGATTTTATTTTCGCGAACCTTGCGCGCACGGCGGCTGGGTTGTGGGGCAAGTACTGGAACCCACACGCAGCCGAGGCGCTCAGCGCAGCGGTCCGAATTTTCATCGCCGCGAATCGAGTCTTGGTCGAAAGAAAGGAGCCGCAATTCACACTCTTGGATGTTCCCGCGCTCTTTGAATCGGCTGATTTCCGTCGCCGGATTCTCAAGTTCTTGGGTGCTTCTGACCTGACCAGATGGGGGAATGGGGACCTGGAATCTCTGGAAGTGTTCGCCGATCTGGACTTGATGGCAACTCTCATCACTCCCTTGCACACGCTCGTTGCGGACAGCGCCGCGAACGTTCTCGGTCAGTCCACCTCGACCGTCGATCCACGCGCGTGGCTCGAGCCCGCGCGCGTCACCCTGCTCAACGCCAGCGGGATGGCGCTCCTGCCCGAAATGCGGCGCTGGCTTGCCGCGCTTTTGGCGGATCGAGTCAACTTGCTGGTGATGGAACGGCAAGCCACCTCAGGGGTTCTACCGACTCCACTCGTCGTCGCGGTCAATGGCAATCTGCAGATTCCGTATCTCGATGATCCGGAATTCCTTGTGGAACTCCAAAGACGTGGAGCGAGTTACATCCTGCCTTATGATTTCGTCAGTCGCCCAGAAACCAAGGGACCAGGATTGCCGCAAGCACTTCTTGAGAACGCGACGAACCTTTTTGTCTTCTGCCCAACGGGGTATGATGCCCAAGTGCTGTGTGACACACTGGGTGAGTGCGTGTCAGCCCGCGACCTCGTCGATTTGCCCTACCACGCATGCTACGTTCGCTCCCTCACGGAGAGTCAGAACATACTGGTCGAGCGGATTACAGCCGCGCCGCCACTCAAAACTGATCGACGCGCCGTGGAACGAATCCTGTCTCGCGTCAAGTCATGCGCTCGACCCGTAAATGACGTCAGATCAGAGCGCACGCCGTTCATTCACAAGTGGTATAGAGACGAATCGGCTGTTCGGGAATCTTGTTAAGCCGTGCAAATTGGGATATAATCAGAACGAATCAGGAACGGCTCAAGTTGCGTTGACCACCTGAGGCGATTGAGAGTGCGCGTTGTCGCCCGCTCTGGTCAACGACCAGGGCGGGCTTATCTATTTCCTATGAATCATAACCCTCTCCACGACATTGAAAAACTAGAAAACGATCTCTGGGAAGCGGCGGACCAACTACGCGCCAATTCCAAGTTGACCTCCAGCGATTATTTTATGCCCGTGCTGGGTGCCATCTTTTTGCGCCACGCGGCAAATCGTTTTGATGCCGCGACGCGTGAGATTCAAACTGAGCAAGCCAGCGGCAAAATCCCCAAGCGTCCTATCGTCAAAGCGGATTATATTCGTCGCCGCGCATTGTGGTTGCCAGAGAAGGCGCGTTACGACAACATTATGCAAGACGCCGCGACGACGAAAGATTTGCCCAAGTTGATCACCGAAACGATGACGGCAATCGAAAATGAATTCGAGCCGTTGAAAGGTGTTCTGCCCAAAGACTATGGCATCTTTGAACCGAAAGTTCTCGAAGACTTGTTGCGGCTTTTCAACAGCGAGCAGATCAAGCAAGCGACGGGCGATGTCTTTGGACGCATCTACGAATATTTCCTAGCAAAGTTTTCGGTGCAAAAGGCGCACGACAACGGCGAGTTCTTTACGCCGTCATCGCTCGTGCAAACGATTGTCAATGTGATCGAACCGAATCACGGCATCGTCCTTGACCCAGCGTGCGGCTCTGGCGGAATGTTTGTGCAATCGAGTCATTTTATCGAACGCGCGGGCGATGACACGATGCGTAAGGTCGTATTTTATGGGCAGGAGAAAAACCGCGACACGATTCGCATCGCCAAAATGAATTTGGCGGTGCACGGACTCGAAGGAAAAATCGCCGAAGCGATCACGTACTATGATTTCGACCTAGCCCAGGTTGGCAAGTGCGATTTCGTGATGGCGAATCCACCGTTCAACGTGGACTTGGTGGACGCCGAGCGCATCAAGACTGATCCGCGTCTGCCGTTCGGTTTGCCTGGCGTGAACAAAAACAAGCGCGTCTCGAACGGAAACTATTTGTGGATTTCCTATTTCTACAGTTACTTGAACGAAAAAGGACGCGCGGGTTTTGTGATGTCGTCCCAGGCATCGAGCGCGGGACACGGCGAAAAAGAAGTGCGCCAAAAGATGGTCGAGACGGGCGATGTGGATGTGATGGTCGCCATTCGCTCGAATTTCTTTTACACGCGGAGCGTGCCGTGCGAATTGTGGTTCTTTGATCGCGGCAAACCGAAAGCGCGGCGTGACAAGGTGTTGATGATCGATGCGCGCAATGTCTATCGCAAGGTGACGCGCAAGATCAACGATTTCTCGCCCGAACACCTCGCCAACATCGCTGCGATTGTTTGGCTTTATCGCGATCAGCCCGATCGTTTCCTGGGTCTGGTCAAGCAGTACGTTGAATCGGTGTGCGCCGAAAGCGCGGCAGTGCCTGCGATGCTCGATGCGTTTGATGCGACGGTCAATACTTTGTGCGAACGATTCGATGCGGGCGTGCAAGCTATCGCCAAGTTGGAAAAAGTTGATGCCGATAAAACAAAATTGGCGACGGACGCGGCGGCAGAATTGCGCGATGCGCTCGCGCCGTATCAAGCGGACCGTTCGCGCTTGCTGGGTGGTCTTGAAACTTTTCGGAACAAGTACGAGCAAGCATTGCCTGCGACGAACGAGGCGCAACGCGCCGCGCGCAAAAAGTTCGAGCCGCTCGCCGAAGAAATCAAGGGACTCGTCAAGCAAATTGACTTGCTCTACAAACTGGCGTCGCGTGCGGCGGATTTGCTCAACGAAGTGTTTGTCAATGCGAGTGCCGAAAACGCCAAGCAATCCACCAATGGCAACGTGGACGCGGACACGACTGCGCTCCTCGCAGCATACGACCGTCGCGCGGTGAGCAAGTTGGTGAAGCAATTGGACGAGGAACGCAAAGCGGCAGTTGAGCAACTCAAACAAGCGACCTATTTTTTCCGCCAGGTCGTTTGGTTGCAAGACCGTTTCCCCAAAGCGGAATTGCAAAACGTGGATGGCTTGGTCAAGGTGGTTGACCGCAAGCAAATTGAAAAAGCAGATTGGAGTTTGACGCCAGGGCGATACGTGGGGGTTGCGCCGCAAGAGGAAGATGACGATTTTGATTTTGAAGCGACGTTGCGCGACATTCACACTGAACTTGACGACTTGGACAAGGAAGCGATTGAACTTGCGTCAAAGATTCATGAGAACTTTGAGGAACTCGTATGAAGTGGAGTGACAAAAAACTCGGCGCAATCTGCGAAGAGTTTGGTGGACTCATTCAGACGGGACCCTTTGGTTCTCAACTTCATCAGTCAGAATATCAGGATGAAGGTGTTCCATTCATAATGCCACAGGACATTGAGGATGGACGCATCAAACTTGACTCGGTCGCAAGGGTTTCAGAAGAAGCGGCAAACCGATTAAAGCGGCATAAAGTAAAGCTAGGAACTATTGTGATGCCGAGGCGGGGCGCGATCAACAAGAGAGCATTTATCACCGAAATTGAGGAAGGTGCGCTCTGCGGAAGTGGTTGCATAAAAATTGAACTCTCTGGAGTTGGACTGCACCCGAAATTTTTGTATCACTATCTTGATCAGCCGAATATTGTCGCTTGGATTGAGCAACACGCCGTCGGTTCAACTATGCTCAATCTCAATTCGACTATCATTCAAGCCATTCCTGTTCGTTATCCTGATTTTGGCGTTCAAGAAAAAATCGCGTCTGTCCTCTCCGCCTACGACGACCTCATCGAAAACAACCGACGACGGATGACGTTGCTCGAAGAATCGGCGCGGCAACTGTACCGCGAGTGGTTTGTGCGTTTGCGTTTTCCTGGCTATGAGCACACGCGAATCGTGAAGGGTGTGCCAGAGGGATGGGCTAAAAAGAAAATGCGCGATGTTTGCGAAAGTGTTGGTGGTGGAACACCCTCAACATCTCGACCAGAATTTTGGGAAGATGGCGATATTACTTGGGTCGTGCCAACAGACATCACGCGGAACAATTGTCTTGCATTGCTCGATTCTGAAAAGAAAATTACCGAAGCAGGTCTCAAAAATAGTTCGGCAAAGATGGTACCGCCTGAAACTATCTTGATGACAAGCCGTGCTTCCATCGGCTTCTTTGGTTTAGTTGACCGCGTAGTTTGCACGAATCAGGGTTTTATTTCGGTCATTCCCAAAGAAGAAAATTTGCGAATGTATCTGCTTCACAACCTGATGAATCGGAGAGAAGAAATACTTGGTCGAGCAGTTGGAAGCACCTATAAAGAAATATCCAAATCCACATTTCGGGAAATGGATATTCTTGTGCCAACTCATTCTTTGTTAGAATCGTTCAGCGAATTTGCTTACGATACTTTTAGACAAGTGCGTGTTCTAAAAAAACAAGAGGTCAAACTCCGCGCCGCGCGTGACCTTTTACTTCCGCGTTTGATGAGCGGAGAGATTGCGGTGTGAATAAACAAAAGACCTTCGAGGTTTTGGAAACCTCGAAGGTCTGAAGAACTATCGTCGTGCAGTCGCTGTTCTGCGTTTGCGCCGTGTGTAAACAACCTTGCCCGTGCGCTTGATTTCGCCAAGAAAAGTTTGCGGGATGGCGTGATTGTATTCGGCAATGCTATAGCCCAGTGCCTCAATCATTGCGTCGCTATTTTTCAGCGCATTGCCCAAAATACCTTGACGTTGCCACACGGATTTCTTGGCAAAGTCACGCGAGACAATCGCCAGATCAATATCGCTCCAGCGATGCGGGCGTCCATTCGCATGCGAGCCATACAGAATAATCCGATCCACGTTGATGGTCGGTTCAAGCGCGTTCACATATTGTTTTACAAGGCGTTTGATTTCAGTTTGGCTTCTAGCCATTTGGCGACTCGGCGTGTTTGTTTCAGGCAATCTTCCGCGTCTTTGCGATTGTAAGCATTCAGCGTTTGCGGGTAACGCGCGGGAACGCTTTTCTGGGACATTTCCGATACAAAGCGTGTCATCTCATCGGGCAGCGTCAGTTTAGCAAGGCGGACAAGTTTATTCAGGTCGTGAATCGGCGGCGGAAAATCCTCAGTAAATTCTGTGATGCAACCTTTGAGCAATTTTTCAATCGTCAGATGGCAGAGAAAAATGACATACAGATACGTGCGCGTATCAAAGTTGTGCTTCGCCGCGCGCAAATCATAGTGAGCCATATCCAGCCATTGTTGCGTTTGGGGCTTCATCGCTTGTAACTATATCCTAGAATTTGCTGCGTGTCAAACGGAATGTCTGTCCAATGATTACCGACATCAACAGCGAAGACCGTCTCGTTCAAGAAACTTTCGCCAACCATCTACACGATCAACTGGGTTGGGAAAACATCTATGCGTTCAACGACGAAACGTTCGGACCCAACGGCACGCTCGGTCGCGCGAACGAACGTGAGGTCGTCTTGGTGCGCGATTTGCGCGCCGCTTTGGAACGATTAAACCCTGCACTTCCTCCCTCGGCGATTGACCAAGCCATTCAATTACTCACGCAAGTTGATTTCGCGCGCTCCCTCGTCCAACACAATCGAGAATTCTACAATTACATTCGCGATGGGGTGCCCGTCAGTTATCAAGATGCTCACGGCGAACTGCAACACGTGCGCGCTTGCGTGATTGATTTTCGCAACGGCACAACGAATGGCAAACCTAATAATCGTTTTCTCGCCGTCCGCGAGTTGAAAATTCGAGGGATGCGGATGCCGTACTATAATCGCCGCGCCGATCTCGTCTGTTTCGTCAACGGACTCCCGCTTGTCTTTATCGAATTAAAAGCCGTCTATCGCAACATCCGTGAAGGGTTTGACAACAACCTCACCGATTATCTCAGCGATACCAGCATCGCGCACGCCTTTCATCACAATGCCTTTCTCGTCGTGAGCAATGGCGATCACGCGCGCTATGGCTCGATCACGAGCCAGTGGGAACATTTCGCCGAATGGAAACGCAACGACGAAAAAGAACCTGGGCGTGTCGATGCCGAAGTTTTGCTCAACGGAATGCTCGCGCCCGACCGCTTGCTCGACCTCGTGGAAAATTTCATTCTGTTCGATGATAGCAAGCCAGGCGGAACGCGGAAAATCGTCGCACGTAATCATCAAGTGCTTGGCGTGAACAACGCCATCGCTTCGGTGAAACGACAAGAAGAACTCAAGAAACAATTCCCAGTCGAAAAACGATTGCAGTATCGGCTTGCCAAACCTCCGCCAAAATCACGAGGCAAGCCAGAACGACATGACACCGAACTACCGCTCGTCGAACGCGTGCATCCCGACCTGGGGCGTCTCGGTGTCTTTTGGCACACCCAGGGCAGTGGTAAATCGTACTCGATGGCATTCTTCGCCGAAAAAGTGCGACGAATCGTCCCAGGTAATTTCACTTTTCTATTGATGACCGACCGCGAGGATTTGGACGATCAGATCTGGCGCACCTTTGTCGGTTGCGGTATCGCCGACGACAAGACCCCGCGCGCCGAATCGGGACACGACCTCGCACGCTTGCTGAAAGAAAATCATCGGTTCATTTTCAGTCTGATTCACAAGTTCAATCAACGCGTGAGTCTGGAAGAACCGTACAGCCGACGCGAAGATATTATCGTAATGTCCGATGAAGCGCATCGCACTCAAGCGGGCAAGTTTGCGCGCAATATGCGCCTCGCATTGCCGAACGCATCGTTCATCGGATTCACTGGCACGCCACTTTTCAAGTTCGATCATCTGACGCGGCGCATCTTTGGCGATTATGTTTCGCGCTATGATTTCAAACGCTCGGAAGAAGATGCCTCGACCGTCAAACTCATCTACGAAAATCGCGGCGAGAAACTCAAGGTCGCGCGTCCCGATCTTAACGACCGCATCGCCAAGAAAATCGAAGAAGGCAAACTCGATGCCGATCAAGTCGCTTCGTTGGATCGCTTGCTCGGCAAAGATTACGAAGTCATTACCGCCGACGAACGCTTGGAAAAAATCGCCGATGATTTTGTCGCTCATTGCTCCTCGCGCTGGGAATCAGGCAAATCAATGCTCGTGTGCATCGACAAGATTACGTGCGGACGAATGTATAACTTCATATTGCCACGGTGGAAGAGCAAGATTGCTCAAGTCGTCGCCGAGATTCCGCAGAAGGAAGCCGATCTCGCCGCTGCGACGAACGACGAGGAACGCGAACGTATCGGCAAAGAGTTGGATGCGTTGCGTAGTCAAGCCGATTGGATGGCAAGCACGATCATCGAAATCATTATCAGCGAAGGACAGAACGAAGTCCGCGATTTCAAGAAATGGAACGTGGACATCATCCCGCATCGCTACCGAATGAAACGCGGCTTTGAAACGCCCGACGGCAAGCGCGTTGATGTGGAAACGGCGTTCAAGGATCCCAAGCATCCGTTCCGCATTGCGATTGTATGCGCGATGTGGCTCACTGGGTTTGATGTGGAATGTCTCTCGACGCTCTACATCGACAAGCCAATGAAGGCGCATACGTTGATGCAAGCCATCGCGCGCGCGAATCGCGTCTTCCCTGGGAAAGATTGCGGCGTCATTGTCGATTACAACGGAATGCTCAAGAGTCTGCGCGAGGCATTGGCGCAGTACGCACTTGGTGACGGTGAATACACGGGAAATGAAAAAGGCACACGCGATGCGCGCGGCGGATATACGACAGGTGGTGGCATCATCGCGCCGATTGAAGAATTGCTGCGCTCACTCGACCAAGCCATTGACGTGGCAGAGAATCATCTCCGAGGATTGGGCTTTGAACCATCGCGCTTGATCGGCGCGCAAGGATTTGATCGCATCGAAGCAATGCGCGACGCAACTGAAGCGCTGTGCACTTCGGACGAAGCCAAGCGGCGATTTGAGATTATGGTGCGCGAAGTATTGGCGCGATTCCGCGCACTCGCGATGGATCCGAATGTGTTCACGTACGCCGAACGCCGCGATAATCTGGAAGCCATCTACCAGAAACTAAACGAGCGGCGCGATATGGCAGACGTGACCGCGATTCTCAAAGAGATTCACAAAATCGTCAACGAAGCTATTCGCACACAAAGTACAGGTGGCGACCAAGCCAACGGTCATACTGTTGACCTCAGCCAAATTGATTTCGCCAAATTGCGTGAAGAATTTGCGAAGAGAGTACACCGTAAACACATTGCGCTCCAAGACATTCGCGATGTGGTCGAAGCCAAGTTGCAACAAATGCTGGCGCGTAATCCGATGCGGATGGATTATTACAAACGCTACCAACAAATCATTGCCGAGTACAATCGCGAGAAAGACCGCGCAACGGTTGAAGATACCTTTACCAAGTTGACCGAACTTGCACAAGAACTGGACGCCGAACAACAGCGTGCGGCGCGTGAGGGCTTGAGCGATGATGAACTCGCGCTATTTGATTTGCTGTACAAAGATAAACTGAGCCAAGCCGATCGCGAGAAATTGAAGCAAGCTAGCCAATCTTTGCTCGCGTCGCTCAAAGAGTTGGTCAAGCCAATGCCGTACTGGACACAGAATACGCAGACACAGGCGGAGGTCGAGTCCCGCATTCTAGACTGGCTCTATCAAAAACTCCCAATGCCACCCTTCACCGAAGCAGAGACCCAGCCACTCGCTAAGAAAATCTATGATTTCGTCTGGCAACGCTCCGCGAGTGGAAATGTGTTTGAGTTGGCGGTGGCAGGATGAGGTGACAAATGGCAAATCCAGAGCATTTGGCAATTCTGGAGGAACCAATGCTTGGGTAGACCGTTGCCTGAGAAACGCGATTCCCGCAAACGATTTTGTCATTTTACGTCCCGCGTGTTTGTCATTTTGCGTCCCGCCATTTTGTCATTTTACATCCGCCCATCTTCCTCGGAATCGCAAAATCTCCCAGAAAAAAGACACTTTCCTCGGAAAACTGCAGCGACTATCTTATATATTCCCTTCTACTTTTCCGCGACATAGTTATCCCTCCTCCCCGTACGCACGCTAACGCTCCCTTTTCTCTGTTTTCTCGAAAATCTATTGACTCCTCCCTCCCTCATCCCGTATAATATGCTCAACTTCAATTCACATGGTCTCATTCGTCGCCTTGGACGATTGCTCTCGGGTCTGTGCTTGCACTGCTAGTCCTTCGCTCCACTTTTGGCACATGCTTTCACTCGAGATGGATTCCATTGCAGGTGTCATGGTCTCTCTTTGGAATCGAACGGTGTATCTTCAGATGCATCAGAGTTTCGACTCACGAAAGCGAACAACTCGATAGAGATTTCCCCCCACGAAGATCCAACTCCGTGTGGTTTGTCATACCCAGAAAAGCCTGTTGGTCGGAACAAGTCCGCCAATAGGCTTTTGGCATCTTTCCTCTATTCAGTTTAGGAACGACTGTTCCCAAATCCTCAGGCGAAACAAAAAAAGGCGCGCGGAGTCGCGACGTGCTCCCCTGGCTCGCCGCGCGCGGTGTGCTCCAAGGTCGCAGCGCCGTTCTGTGACTGATTGCCCAATCCCAATAGCACAATCGAAGATACCTGACCCGTGCGAGTGATCGTCCGCGCGGTCTGGTGTCTCGCTGCCGTTTTCTTTCCGCATCCCCCCTCGTCGTGTTTTCTCGCGACCTGGGGGTTTTCGCGTTTTCGGATCGCATGTCTCGTGGACATATCACGAAACACGCGCGACGGATAACAAATCCAACAAAGGAGGTGATGGAAATGAAGGAAGCGCTCGCTCTCATCGTAGCGGTGTGCGTGGTCGCGTACGTCTGCGCGCAAATGCTGCTCGCCGCATTACAGCCGCTGCTCGTTACGCTCTCTGGTCACGCGCGCTGAGACCAGGAAGGAAAACCAAACAAGGAGAAACCGAATTGAAGCATCAGCACAAACCAGGTTGCCGCTGCGCCGAATGCCTCGGCACATTCGATCAGCGCGAGCACGCGGCGCAACAGTTGTACCAACTGCTCAACATGCGGTGGGTGGGTATGCGCGCGGCGACCGCGTACGCCGATTTTGCGCGGAATGGAATCGCCGATGCCTTTCCACAGCACGCGCAGATGTCGCTCACTCTGCTGCAACAACGCAATCCAGGACTGCTCAACACCTTACTTGCCGACATTCTCGATTGAAGCGAATAGCGAATTGCAAATTGCGAATGGCGCAATTCCTAATTCGCAGTTCGCAATTCCTCAGGAGGAATCCATGAACAGCACGACAACGCTCGTGTGTACGACCCCGACTTTGCCGACCGTTGTGGCAAGCGGGGAAGAGGAAAAGAAAAACGCCCCAGAGTTAGCAGCTCTAGAGGCGTCAGTGGCATTCGCCACCATTCAATCTAAAGCTGAATATAGCACGGAATTGCCAGCGTGTCAAATCGCGACGGCGCCGACGCTGGAGGAGATTGAGCACGAAATCGCGGCAGCAGCACGGCAACGCATCGAGGCGGCGATGCACGACCTGAACGAAACGCGCGCTCGCATCGAGCGGGAACGTAATGCACGCGACACCGCATTGAGAGCGGCGCAAGAGCGTGTGGGCAAGACCCGAGCCGAACTCGATGGGCTCGCCGGCGAACGCGCCGAACTGGAACGCCGCGCGGAAACCTTCCTCACTGGCGATGCGCTAAAAGCGACCACCGAGAAGATTCACCTGGCTTTCAACGTGCGCCAGTTGGAATTGGAAGACGCGCTTGCCGTTGCCGAAGCGGACGCGCAAGAGATGCAGACGCAAATTCAAGCCGCGCTAATCTCCGATGCGCTCGAACTGCAACTTGCAGAACAATACCTGGCGCAACTCGAAACGGCTGCGCCCGAGGTGGCAACGAACGTCCGACTCGCGGCAACTGCGCATGAGAACCTCACCACTGCGCTCCAGGCGATGAAGGATGGCTTGCTGCACGACGCCGAGATTCTGCTCGCCAAGGCGAAAGCAGGGAACGCCGATGCCGCGCGAGTTGCTGAGGCAGAGAAGATACTCGCCGAAGCACGACAAGCAAAGACCGCGCGCGATTTCGTCGCGCGCATCAACGCCAACGTTGATCAACCAGGGGCAGTCCGCCGCATCCGGCGGCTCATCGAAGAAGCGGAGCGCGCGGGTATGGCAAACCTGGTCACACCGCATGCCAATCGCGTACTTGAAACCGCGCGCCATGCCGCGAACGCACGATACGCCCAAGCACGACCAATTGCCAACCATCTGGCAAGTGAAGGATTTGTCCCAGTTGTTGGTGACGGACGCATTGAGGCGTGGAAGGAAATCTCCAGGAACAGCCACGGCACGGCTTGGACATTGGATCGCGTGATGGTACTGCGCGGCGAGTCCTGGAAAACCGAAACGCCGCGTGTGCCAGTCACGCGCCGAGAGCTCCCAAAACGCGTGCAGAACTCGCGCTGGTTCAATCACCATCGCTCTGGGCAGAGCGCATCTGCTCAGTAATCCGGGTTGTGTGGTCATCACTCATCCCCTGCCAGGTATGTGGTTCGCCTGGCAGGGGACTGCACCATCTCGATGGGTTGTCATTGATTCCGCTCCCTGGATTGACGGGACTGACAGTGAACGTGCGTATAGAAACGGGCTAAGGCAGCGGTGATTGATTTCGCAGGACTCAACCCAGAACAGCGAATTGCCGTCGAGAAAGTTGATGGTCCGATTTTGGTGCTTGCCGGCGCGGGGAGTGGCAAGACACGTACCCTGACCTACCGTATCGCGAACATTCTCGACCAAGGTCGTGTCTCGCCGCACGGCGTGCTCGCGATCACGTTCACGCGCAAAGCCGCATGGGAGATGCGCCGCCGCTTGGAAGAACTCGTCGGCTCACCCGCCAAGGATATCACAGCGGTCACGTTTCACAGTCTCGGCTTCAAACTGCTTTCAGCAGAAGGTGGGGTGCTTGGATACAAGCCCGATAAACTCGTGGTGTACGACGCGGTCGAAGCGCAACGGTTACTTCATCGCGCGATGCAGGAAACCAACGTAGACGGGACGCGGTGGACTATCGAGCAGGTCGCGCCGATCATCGAACGCGCGAAGGATAACCTGTACGGGCCAGAGGATTTCGTGCAGGCGAAAGGTGATTTCTTCGAAGAATCTATCGCCAAGGTCTATCGACGGTATCAGCAGTTGTTGATGGAGAACAACGCGGTCGACTATGGCGACCTGATTCGCCTGAGCGTCCAACTCCTGCGTCAGAATCCTGGGACACTCGAGTTCTACCAGAATTTGTTCCGCTACGTCCTGATTGATGAGTTTCAAGACTCATCCTTCGGGCAATATCAACTCGTGCGCCATCTCGTTTGGCGAAATCGGAATCTCTGTTGTGTCGGCTCGCCGGTGCAAGCGATCTACTCGTGGCGCGGCGCGGACATTCACAACATCCTGGAGCGCTTCCGCACGGATTTCCCGAATGCGCTGATGGTCGTGCTGTCACAAAACTATCGCTCCACGGCGACGATTCTCGCGGCAGCCCAAGCAGTCGTGCGCGACCTGCCGTATCGCGAGGATCTACGCACGGATAACGACCAGGGTTCGTCTGTGGCAGTCGTTCCACTCAACACCGATTGGGATGAGGCAAACTTCATCGCGAATGAAATCAAGCAACTCGACGAGGAAGGGTATTGCCGAGTTGAGGATTGCGCCGTCTTGTTCCGCACGCGCGCGCAAGGGCGGCTGTTGGAACAGGTCTTTATGCACCAAGGGCTGCCCTACACGCTCGTCGGCGATTTCAAGTTCTTCGAGCGGCGCGAGGTGAAAGACATCTTGGCGTATCTGCGCGTCGTTCACGATATGTTGGACGCCGGCGCACTCCAACGGATCATCAACCGTCCGCCGCGCGGTCTTGGACCTGCTTCACTCCAAAAACTGCAAGGGAGCGAGCCGGAGTTGAACTTTTCCGCCATCACGGGATTGCACAATCGGACCGACCTGCCACCAAAAGTGTTGGCTGCCGCGATGGAATTCGCCGATCTGATCTTCGACGATTTGCCGCGCGCGGTGAAGGAGAAAACGCTGCCCGATTTCTTCGACTATGTGCTCGAACGAACGGGGTATCTTGCGTGGATTCAGAAGGACCCGGATGCCAAACGACGCGTCGCGAACCTTCGGCTTCTACGCGCGATGACGACGCGGTACGATCATTCGGAGGAAGCCCTGGGAACATTCCTCGCCGACATCGCGATGCTGAGCGTTAGTCGAAGCATCAGCGCGGTTGAAGGTGGAGATACAAGTCTGGATGTGCCTGCCGAAGGTCGCGGTGTGACGCTGGCGACGATCCACGCCGTCAAAGGGCTGGAGTTCCCCGTTATCTTCGTTGCGGGGTTGGAAGAGGGCATTTTCCCACATGCCAAAGCGATGAAGACGGCAGAAGGGATGGAGGAAGAAACGCGCCTCGCGTACGTCGCGATGACGCGCGCAATGTCCCTGCTGTATCTGACCTACGCGCGCTCACGCGTCGTCGGCGAAGAGATGAAGGAGCATTCGCCCAGCCGATTCCTGGCGAGCATTCCCAAGCATTTGACCAGGGTCGTCTCAGCGACGGAACGCGGCGTGATGACACATGAAACGATAGGCGCGACCGTACTGCCGTTGGAATTCCAAACAACCGTGCTTGCTCTTCCGATGGTTGAAGCACGATCGTGAACAACCGAAGGGAAAGAACCATGCACCAATCGGCTACAGCTTCTGCGACTCAGACAGAAGTACCAACACGCCCGATGTCCTGCGAAGCAGGAAAGAGTATCCACGGCGCGCCAAGTTCAATCTGTTCTGACCAAGGTCACGCGCAGCATTCGGCACGTTTCACGCCAAGACAGACTCTTGATGAGCAACGCCAAAGAATAGAGACTGTCCGGGCGAATAATCCTGTCGAGCAGGTGATCGGGCGATACGTCGAACTGCGACCGGGCGGGCGACGGTTGGTGGGTCGCTGTCCGTTCCACGAGGATCGCTCGCCCAGTTTGGTCGTGTATCCAGGTAATGAGTCCTGGTTCTGCTTCGCTTGTGACCTGGGTGGTGATGTTTTCGCATTCATCAAACGGATCGAGAACATCTCGTTTGACAAAGCCCTGCGGAGACTTGACCCAGGTTCATCAGTCAAGGATCACGCCGTCGGCACCCCGACGCAGGAGACAAGGCGATCCACTCTCTGGACGTTTGCTGAACAAAGGCAGCAACTCGAACTGACGGAGGAACATTTCACTCTGCTGACCGCGGCAACCGAGGTGTATCACGCCGCACTCCTGCAGCAGCCCAAACTGCTGGGGTATCTAGCGAAACGCGGATTCAACCTTGACGCGGTGCGCAAGTATCGCCTCGGCTATGCGGCAGGTGACAACTTTGAAAAGTATTTTCGCTTTCGGGGTTGGAACCAACAAGCCGGACTCGAGCTGGGTCTCTTGGTTAAGAAAGATGACGGTGCCGTCCGCGAATACTTTAGCAGGCGCATGGTCATCCCGGAATTACGCGTCTGTTCAGGCGGACCAGCGCGCGCAATCTATCTCGTCGGACGCGCGACGGCAGGATGGCAGAAGGCGAAATATCTGGGTCTGCCCAATGTGCCCAAGCCCTTATGGGGCGCTGAACGAGCGCGTGACGCAGGCGAGGTGTTCGTGTGCGAAGGCGTGTTCGACATGCTGACGCTTGTCGAATGGGGCTATGCGGCAGTCGCGACCCTGGGTCATCCAAAGCGCGAGCACGTCGAGGAACTTGCGCATGCAGAGCGCATCTACATCGCAACGGATGCCGACGACGCTGGTCGCGAGTTCGCCGCAACACTCAAGGAAAGGCTCGGCAACCGCGCAATTGTTCTGCCTTCCTTCAAGCGCTTCAAAAACTTGCAGGACATCAAAGATGTGAACGAGTTGATGGAGAGACATCCGCGCGATGGGCGCGACATCTTCGCGCACCTCGTGCGATATGCTGAAACCCATCAAGCATGAGCGCGTTGCTGTTCAACCGTCCCTTGAATGTCAGACGCCGTGAGGAATCCCAAACCTCGCGGCGTCTGTGTTTGATCGGCGCTGATGACACATCTGGCTCGGCGTGCCGAGCGGTCGCGTGCGCGGTGCAACCGAAATGGATGCGAACAGTCGGCGACGAACATTCCGTCGGCGTCATCAAGGCGACGGTCGAGACCAATTCGCCATCGTTACCCACCATGCTTGCGCCAGCGGTCGAACCAGCGTAACCCAGTTTGTCTGCCCCTCACAACCCCAACTGCGCTCCACCAAACGACTCAATGTGAGACGTGACAAGACACTTCTCACTGGCGAGGTACAAAAGGAGGACAGGGTCACCATCAGGGGAACGAAATCTAAAACTCTGGAGGTCTTCCAATGCAAATCAATGATAACCCGAATAACGTTTCTGTCGAAGGACGCGAGCACTCTGCCGATGAGCTGGACGCGCCGCTTGATGTGTCCGGTTGCGCGCCGCAATGGAACCGCAAACTCCGAGCGCTCTCGCGCGACGAGTACGACAAAATCCGGGCGCACATCCACCGCATCATCCCGCCGGATTTGTGTGATCCGGATGAAGCGCTGCATGAGGCGCTCTTGGTCGCGAACAAAAAGTTCCGCTACGAAGGTTCGCTTGAGGGCTATGTCGTCAAGGTCGCGTGGCGATACGCGCACTACCAGTACCGCAGGCATCGCCGCCAAGTCGGATTCGAGAACATTGACAACGAGTTCGAATTCTACCAGTATCAGGAATGTGTGCTGCCGTTTCTCGCAGACCCACGCTACGTGGAAGGTGTCGATGAGCTATTTGTTCAGCGGATCGAACAAATCCTCTACACGATGCGCGACTATCGCCATCGCCACACGACGAGTGAGGCAATCCGAGATGCCAGACGAGTTCTTGGTATCTTTCGAGAATCTTCTAATCTCGGCAAGGGCATCGGCGTGGACGAGTATGAGGACGCGCCGATCAATTGCGACCGACGTCGTGATCCGTACAAGAAGCGTTCGGATCGCCGATTGCACAATCAAACGATCGTGCGGCGCCAGATCACCCAGGCGTTAATGAACGCGCTTGAGACAACGAAGAAGGATGTCCTATCCGCCGCACAATCGTTGCGAATCGCGACCAAGCAAGCGTTGCATGAGGGATGGCTTCCTGGCGATCCGTCCCTGCCGGAAAACCTTTGTTTCCAACGGCGATGGATCCCGGGATAGTTAAAGAGAGTAGACGAATAGAAGCATCTCCCAGGTGTTGTTGCCGCCTGGGAGATGCTTCTATACCGGTAGGGCGCATCAAAGAGATTCTTGGCAGCAATGAATATGAGAATCATCCTCTGGCTGTTCCGAAGCATGGACGACCACGCATCGGACGACCTACCCACAATACCAAGCTTGTGCGCCATGTGATCGTCGAGCACCTCAGTGAAGAATTGCAGACGGACAAGCGCAATATCTACAGCGTGGGGACATGGGTAGGCGTACGAGCACAAGCACTAGCACGCCCCCAAACGCGCATAGGTGTGCAGTCGTGTGCATCTGTTCAACGAGGGATACAGTGCGGAACACGCGTGCAATGTTAGGCAACCCTTTGCGCTCTGCGATGTCCGCGAGCACAGCAGACAAGGCGGGCGAGTTTTTTGCTGGCAGGATGAACTGCAGAGTAAAACCAAAAACGCGACGCGGATTCTTCACTTGCCGCGTTTTTCTTGTTATCATCTTCCTTATCGAAACCAATACAACTAAATTTCGTTGATACCCACCAAAATGGAAACCACGGCTGCAAACCGCGACCCACACACATCGACAACGCGCCAAACACCACGAGCGCGATGAACAACATCAGCAGGGTCGTCATCTCAACGGCAAAAATCGCAAGGAACGTGATGCCGCCAAATGAACTCAGCGCGAGCGGTGTCATCGTGCTAAAGAAAAGGATAAACAACGTGGGACACGCGGCAAACGAAAACGCCACGCCGAGCCATGCGCGTCACCCCGCTCGACCAGATTACGTCTATGGCGAAGCGGTCACCTCCAATGGTGCGAGCCACTTGGAATAACCGATGCTCGCGTACTGCCCAGTAACAAACCTATTTCTCATTCCAGCAATCATTGCGCAGACGAGCGCGAAGAACACGCGCCTCATCGTGAGAGCGGAAAGTGCCCTTTATGGATTACCACCGCTCCTCAGCTTCCACAACCTCCAGCTCGACCACGCGAGCAGCATAGCCAAAATAGTTCCCGGAACGCCCTGCAAAACAATCTGTCGCCAATCGAATTGGGTTGACGTTGCCGGCTGAACCTGCCTCGCCTGCCCCGGCGGGATGGGTTGCGGATTCGGCGATGTGTTGTTGCGCATCCATGGAGGTCCGCCCGCGTTGCCGAGTTGGGGCGAAGCCGTTGCTGGCGCTGTTGCTTGCCACTGTCGCACATACGCGACAACTGCCTCAATTTCCGAAGTGCCTAGACGTGTTCCCCAAACTGGCATGGCTGTGTTCGGCACCCCGTTCGTCACAATCTGCACCATCGCGGCATCGCTCGTCACTTTTTGAAAGAAGCTTTGAACGTTGAGTGCAGGCGCGCGACGCGTGCCTTGTCCTTCCGTGCCGTGACACCACGAACAATTTTGCGCGAACAGGTTTTTGCCTGTGTCGAGAATTTTTTGCGTCACGACAATCGGTTGCGCGGGCGGCGCGGGTATTGCGTCGGACGGCAATGTGTCCCAGCGTTGAATCAGTAAGACCAAATCCGCGATTTGTTCCGGCTTGAGTCGCTGATTCCAACCCGCCATCAATGTCGCGGGCGAACCCAGCGTGATCGTTTTGGTGAGTTGATCGAGTGTGCGCTCAGTTCGGATTTTCGCATCGTTGAGCGCGGGCGCGAGCGACGTGCCTTTGCCATTCGCACCGTGACACGCAACACAATTTGCCGCGTAGAGTTGCGCCGCGTTCGACAATTTGGCGCCATCTGGCAATGCCGCGATTTGTTTCAGCATCTCCGTTGGAATCGTGACGCTGATTGGCATGCGGGGCGTTAGACCCAGATCGGCAACGATGAGGCGCGTTTGTTGCCAATCGCCGTGTTGAATCAACGCAATAGCCGCTTCGATGGATGCGTCGTTGAGCGGTCCGCCATCCGTCGTGCCCCACGCCGGCATCGCGGTGTTGTATCGTCCGCGTGAAATTGTTTTGTAGAGCGTGTCATAGTCTGCCGCACGCAATCCAGGATTGTCGAGCGGCAGTATTGCGCCCATTCCTTCACCCGCACCACCATGACAGACTGCACAATTTTGCGCAAACACGACTTGCCCTTCCCGAATTTGCGACGTGAGCAGATCGGCGCGCGCGCGATCTTGACGGTACGGTTCGTAGACCATGTACACACCGAGTGTCGTGACCAGCACAAGCGCGGCGAGAAAGCCAATAAACATTTGGGTTCGCATGTTAATTCTATCCTAGGTTGGGTAAACAACTTGGGCTGGATCGAAACGATCACGGCTGATTGGTTTGCCTGTGTCCACTTGTACTTCCCCGTTGACAATGTTAACTTGAAACAGGTCGAGCGGTCGCGGCGCAGGCGCATTCAGCACCGCACCATTTTGATCGAACACCGAAGCATGGCACGGGCAGATGAATTGCTTTTTCGTTTGATCCCAGGGAACGGCACAGCCTAGATGCGTGCACTTGCGATACAACGCGAGAAATCCGCCATCCTGAATACGCACGAGATAAAACCGTCCTTCGTTAAATGGCGTCACCGAGCCATTGGGAAATTTATCCACACTGCCGCATTTGAAGATACTGCCAAACTCGCCCGCGGCAAGACGCGGGAGAAAAAAACCGGTGCCGACAACGCCCGCTTCGACTGTTGCAACGCCGATGAGGGCTATCCAAGCCAGTCGCAGAAAATCGCGGCGCGGCATGTCGGACTGCAAATATTCCGGTGCGGCTTGAGGTAGTTTTTGATCAGTCATGATATCTCTCTCAATGGATCGTTACAATTTGCCACGGAAACATCAGCTTCATTCCTGCGCCGCGAAAGAAAACTCCGACCAGCGTTAGGACAATAAATCCGGCGAGCACGAGCACGAACACGCTCAATACCCCTTCACATTTCGTCGCACGAAAGACACGCCGCACGAATTCATAATAGCCAATCACGCCGAGCAATAGGAGGATCAGCGGCAGGACACCATTCGAGATAATCGCGGGGAGTCCATAGAACCATCCCGCCCAATCAATGAAGAATTCGTCCAGCACGACATAGAGTGCAGTTGCCATCGCGCCGCTCGCCGCGCTAAAGAGCGCCAGCCAGCGACCTCGGCGCGAACGAAAATAGATGCCGACGCTGTCCATATCGCTGTCCATGTACGGCAACGCGACCATACCTAATAGGCCGAGCGTTGGCACGATAATCGCGCCGATGAGTGGATGAAAATGCAACAGTAACTCCTGAATGCCCATAAAGTACCACGCGGCTTTCGCGGGATTCGGACTTGCATCCGGATTCGCTAACGCTTCGAGCGGCGCGTTGACGAATGCTGACCACAACACAATCCCGGCGAGCGCGACCGTTGCCCACACCGCTTCGGGACGCACAAGGTCAGCGACGGTCAACACATTTTCGTCCTTGTTCACCGGCGGTTCATCCACGCTGCGTGGCAGTGACAGTCCGCCGTCCTTGCGGACGCGCCAAAAGTGCAAACTCATCAGCACGAGAATGGCCATCGGTATAATCGAAATGTGAAACGCGTAAAAGTTGAGCAAGGTGGTTGGACCAATGTCGGGCCCGCCGAGCAATACATTCGCCAACCCATTCCCGATGAGCGGGATATAGACGATGATGCTAGAGCCGACTGTGATTGCCCAGTACGCCAGTTGATCCCAGGGCAAGAGATAGCCGGTGAAATTAGCGATTACGGTTAACAGCAACAGCGCGATGCCCACGAGCCAGTTGAATTCGCGCGGCGCGCGGAACGCGCCAGTGAAAAACACGCGTAACATATGCAACGCGACAACGATAATCATCAGGTTACCCGACCAGTGATGCAGGTTGCGGATGAATTGCCCAAACCAGATGCGCGTGCTCAGCGCAAGAATTGACGTGTACGCCTTGTCCGGTGAGGGTGTATACGCGGTTTCGAGTAGCATCCCGGTCACGGCGAGAATCACGACGAGCAAGCCGGACAATCCGCCGAGACCCCAGGTATAGGTGAAACGCAACGTACGCGCCGGAACCTGGGACGGATGCAAATGCAAAATCAAGTTGTTCATCACCAGGCGCAGACGACTGCGGCGGTCGCCAGTGAATGGCTCGCGCACGATGCTGCGCCAGATGCGCTGCCAAACAGGTGGTCGGGTTAGAGTCGGTTCAGTCATTAGCTTCTTCTATGTACGCTAGACCGGGAAACATGATTCGGTTCGTGTTTCCCGATTCTAGCAGAATCTGTTTCGTTTGTAAATCGGCGGCATTCTCATTCCCCTGCAAGAAGAATTCCGCCGATCCTCATCAACCGTCGCTTTAGTTGGTCCCATTCGTGTTGAAACCGCGTTCGCCGTTATTGCCGCGTCCAGCCCAACCCGGTCGCCCGGATTGATCGCGGACTTGGATCGCCGAACCATTCGTCAGGTTCTGCATCTGACCGATTTCGAAGAGGCCGTTCTGGTAGAAACCGTTCATCTTGAGTTGATCCCCGATTTTGGCGGTAAATCCCTGTTCGAGCGCAAACGACCAGGGGCGATTTTCGATAATCACTTTCTCACCGTTTGAAGTTTGGACGGTCATCGCGGATTGATTTATAGCAATCACATTGCCCTGCAAAGTTGCCCATTGAACACCTTGCGCGGCAACGCCTTGGCCTTGCCCTTGGCCACCCCCACGAAATTGACTTCCCGTGCCCGATACGTTCGCGGTATTCGGCGGATTATTCGCGCTCGTGGGAATTGGCACGAAGAACCGCATCGCCATGCCTACTCCTACAATCGCGACTAGCCCAACAATCAAAACTGCAACCACGATTTTTTTCAACATATTATCCTCCGTGTGTAGGTTATCTTGGTTGAATCATAACGCAAAGATATGGAGGAGTTGTGAAGAAGCAATAGGCAATTTGTGAGGGTTTGGCACGATCACATCAAACACAAACTCGCCAGATCCTTTTCGGAACGGCGAGTTTGAATCTTCGACTCGGCTTGACGATCATGGTAATCCATCCAGCAATTCCGCAGACTGCGATAAATGCAAGATGGAGGAATTCTAGCGTAGGTTTTGCACAATCACAGGGCAAATCGTTGTTTGACTTGCAATTTTGCATGCTTCGCGGCGATCTGCCTATTGACCCAGAGGCACGTAATTACCACGCTGAGTCATCTGCTTCGAACAGGTTGCTTTTCTCGCCTCTGGGACAACGATCTCAGGCAACCAAGTCGTGCAGAATTGCAACTGATTTAACGAATCCGGTTCTGGTTGCGCAAAAGTTACGCTAGTGTTTGACAGAGACAATGACTGCGGTTGCTCAGCCGCCAACGATAAGATAGTGCACCAATCCAATTAGCCCTGCACCAAGCAGCACCGCAATCGGATCGCGTTTGAGCGGACCTGCCGCAACGAATGCCGCAATGCCAATCAATACGTCCAGAGGAGTTGAAAGCGCACCGCGCCCCAATTCAATCACCACTGCCGCGAGCAACCCAATCACGGCGAGACTGACGCCGCGCATCGCGCCCTGAACGATTGGCGCGTCCTTGAATCGCAAATACGAGCCCGCGATGGCGAGGACGATCAATGCCGATGGCAGGAACAATCCGATCGTGCCCAACGTCGCGCCTGGCAAGCCCGCGACTTTATAGCCCATGAACGCCACCATGATCATTAATGGACCGGGCGTGATCTGTCCCACCGCGACCGCGCTGCTGAATTCGGTTTCCGTGAGCCAACCGTAATGGGTGACCAAGTCATAGTGCAGCGGCGTAATCATCGCATAGCCGCCGCCGAAAGCCAACGCGCCGATCTTGAGCGTGATTAGAAAAAATTCCCACAGCATATCGGTCATTTCTCCGCCGCCTGGATTTTGGGCATGGGGCGCAACAACCATGCACCTGCTATGCCCGCGATGACGATCAACAGGAGTGGATCAACTTTGAGTATTGCCAATGCGATGAAAGCGATGACGATCCAGGCGGTGCTCCGCACATCTTTCGCCGTCGCGCGCCCTGTTTTCAGCACGACGCTAAGAAATAGACCAACGACGCCCGCGGCAATGCCGTGCACCGTTCCCATGACCAGGAGACTGGATTCCACCTCGACATAGAGCGCCGCAATGAGCACCGCGAGGATGAAACTGGGCAGCAACGTACCGAGTCCACAGATGACCGCACCAGGGATCCCGCGCAGGCGATAACCGACGAAAATCGCCGCGGCGAAGAAGATGGGACCTGGTGTCATCGTGCCGATGCCAATACTTTGCGTGAAATCTTCCGTGGTCAGCCACTTGCGCCGTTCAACAACTTCTTTCTGCATGATGGCGAGCAATGAGAACGGTCCGCCAAAACCAAGCGCACCGATTTTCAGAAACGTCAATGCCAGTTGGATCAAGGATACCATGTTTCACTCCATGTAGCCCCTTTTCGCGAGCGTACCTTGCTTTCCAGAATGTACACAAGCCCTCAAGTGTAGCCGGGAGAAGAGGAAAAGCGAATGAGTACCGTCATCAGGGATGTGGCTTAGACGTTATGGTGCGGTGATTGGGTCAGGCGCTGATCATGGCGGGCTGATGGCACGCATGGCACGCACAACGACCACTGCGTCGAACCAGGTAACGGATCCCGTAATAGACGCCCAGCCCCGCCACAAAACCAAGCGCCATATTGCTGAGCAAGGAAACGACCACGGTGGCGCCGAGAGGCACCAAGTCTTTGTTCGGGCGAATCTTCGTCGCGAATTTGGTGAGTTCGATCCCGACAAACAACATCATGGCACCAACGATGGGAACTGGGAAAATGCTAAATAACCCAGCCACGGAGGTCGCCAGAAATAACCCCAGGGAGATTTCGATCATTCCTTCAAGGATGTTGGCGCCGCCGGTGCGCGCGCCAAAATAGTACTGTCCCACCAAGCCGCCCGCACCATGGCACATGGGCATGCCGCCGAAGAAGGGCAAGACCAAGTTCATGAGACCTTGATTCAGCGAGAGTCGTCTTTCGCTCACGGGTTTCTCGGGCCAGTAGGTTTTAATCAAGGCAGCAGTTGCAATCGTGGCATTCGTCACTGTGAGGGGAATCTGCGCGAACCCAGCGAGCAATAGAGTCTGCCAGACTTCATCAAGCTTGAAACCGGTGAGCGGCGGAAAACTCAGAGTTGGAGCACTGACCTTCTGCAAATCGCCGTTGAAAAATGTGATTGCCAATCCAAGCAGCACGAGCACGATGGGAGCAGGCGTATAGCGACTTGAACGCAGCGTTAGTACGATAACAATGGAGACGACACCCCAAAGCCATCCCGTCGAAAGCATTTTGAGCGCCTCGATGGCAAGAAGCACGCCCAAGGTGACTTGAATGCCCCAGATCACCGACTTGGGTGTGATCTTCGCGATCCAACCGACCAAGTTGGTTGCCGCAAAGATCAACCAGATGATGCCCATGCCAAACCCGGAGGCATAAACCATGGAAGGAGACCAACCCTGGGCAATCGCCACGACCGCGAGCACCTTCATCGGCTCGATAGGCATCGGCAGTCGATACACTACATCGGTGACAATGTTCGCCACGCCCATCATCACCAGAAACCCAGCGGGGTTAAGTCCGTTGACGGCAATATAGCCGATCGCAAGGGGAAAGAGCGTCCCGAAATCGCCCATGGAACCAGCCAGTTCCCGCAAGTTGAACTCGAACGATTTGTATTTCATCGCTTATCCTCCTGGTGATTAGGTGATTGGGTGAATCGGACATCCTCGAATTGCTTACGGAACCGTTCCTCAACCATCTGACTGACGCCAGCGGTCACGCGACGAAAGCGCGCAATGATTTGTTGCGCCTCGGGTGTCAAATGGCTTCCGCCGCCTTTCAACCCACCGCTCTCCGTCACGACTAATTTGAGACCCAAACATTCCTCAATGTCTTTCAGTTTGTACCACGCTGTGCGGTAGGGGACTTGCAGATGCTTGGCTGCCAGTGTCAGGGATCCGGTTTCTTCGATGAGCTCAAGCAGTTCAACGCGCCAGGCGGAGAGCGCGACCTTGCCATCCAGTTCGAGCCAGACTTTGCAGCGCGGTGAAAACGCAGCGTGGCGTGTTTGGGTAGTTGGCGAGCGTGTCGCACGTTTGATGATCTTGCCGGTGCTTTTCATTTGAATGCCTCAAGGGGATCATTCTAACGGAAAACAAAAAACATGCTACCGTTATGCCAATTATAGCATAACGGTAGCATATTTCAAAATCACAAGCCAACGCCTTCTATTCGACCCAGCGTCTCATCACGCGTGTTGCCAGTGCGAACAAGACCACGGCGAATCCTGTCAATGCGAGCAAATCAAACGCGGCGTCCGTCCACGCGCTACCATTCAGCGCGACGCGCAATGCTTCGATGGCATAAGTCAATGGCAAGCACCGCGCGATCACTTGCAACGCGATTGGCATCGAATCCACTGGCACGAACACGCCGCCGAGAAACATCATCGGAAAGCGAATGAAGTTGGCGAGCGTCTGCGCTTCAAAAACCTCGGTCACCGCGACCGAGACGAACGCGCCGAGCGCGGAGAATGCCGCCGCCGAGAGCAGAATCGCGAGAGCAAGCAAGACCCAGTTGACGCTCGCCGCGCCAAAGACGACGAGCGCGATGACGAGCACGATCAGCGTGATCGTCAATCCAAAAATCATTCCGCCGAGCAACTTGCCAGCCAAGAGCGCGGGCAAGCGAATCGGCGCAAGCAACAAGCGTTCCAGCGCGCCAATCCGCCGCTCGAACACGATGACGATGGCTTCCATCGAACTCGTGCCAAAGAGCAGGGTCAGCGCAAGTAGTCCTGGCACGAGCGCGCGCAAATCGCCTGGGTTGCGAATTGCAAACGCGAGAATGAACGCGAACGGAAACAGAATCCCCCAACTGATGTTGGGTGGCTTGAAGTAGTACGCGCGCAAGTCTTTCAGTCCGATGTAAAACATTCCGCGCAAGTCATCCGCCAGCATTGCCGCCTCCCTTGCCACCTTTTTCGATGAGCATCACATCCGCCTTCAAGCCGGTCAGTTTGACGAACACATCTTCGAGCGTCGGACGCAGCGTGTTGATCGCGAGCACACGCCGTCCGTCCGTTTGCGCGAGCGCGGCGCGCGCTGCCGCTTCGACCGTCTCACCCTCGATGGGCCGCGTTTCGATGCAATTGTTCGCATCGGCGAGGGTCAACTCGACCAGCGTTTTGGTTTGCGCGGCGGATTTCAAGTTTTCCACTGTGTCGAGCGCGACGATGCGTCCTTTGACGATGATCGCGATGCGGTCGCACAAGCGTTCCGCTTCTTCGAGATAGTGCGTCGTCAGAAAAACGGTGACGCCTTCCTTGCGCAATCCCGCGATCATCTGGCGCAAGTTGCGCGCGCTCATCACATCCAAGCCCGTCGTCGGTTCATCGAGGAAAATCAGCGGCGGACGATGCGCGAGCGCGGCGGCAATTGTCAGTGCGCGCTTCATCCCGCGCGAGAGTTTCGCGAAAGGCGCGTCACGTTTTTCGCTCAGGCGAAAGCGCGCAAGTAATTCTTCGGCGCGCGTTTGGCGTTGGGCGCGCGGCACGCCGTAGAGTTGCATCGCAAACACCAGGTTGTCGAACGCCGACAACTCATCGTACAAATTCGACATCTCAGGCACGACGCCAATTTGTTTTTTGATCCGCGTGATGGCGGTCGCCAAATCCAATCCCAGCACGGACGCGTTACCCGCTGTCGGACGCACGAGGCCGGTGAGCATCCGCATCGTCGTCGTCTTGCCTGCACCGTTCGGTCCCAGAAAGCCAAACACTTCGCCTGCGTGCACAGTGAAATTGATGTTGTCCACCGCGTGCAGGGGGGGCTGATTTTTGGCGGTCTGGTAAACCTTGGTCAATTCGGATACTTGGATCGCATTCATCATCTACCTTGTCCTTGAAACAGCTTATCGAGAAAATCATTTTCAGAGTGTCGCACCGCGTACCGCGCGAAGTATTCCGTGCCGAAGAACAACTTTTGCCGTTCGATGGGCGCGCGCATCAGCGGCGAAGAACTCAACTGGGTCGCGTGGCAGCGAATCGCCGCGAGTTTCACGTCCCAGACTGCGGATACATCTACGGTCAATGCGATTTCCCCGTCGGGAATGGCGCGGACCTGTGTCATTCCTAGCCGTGTCGCCAACGACTGCGGCACGGCAACGGTGTACAAGGCGGCAACTTGCTCGACGCGGTGAAATGCCTTCAAAGCACACTCCCCGATGGCGATGTGGTCGGGATGTCCTGACAACCCATCCGGACCAAACGTTAATACCACTTGCGGGCGCGTCGCGCTCATGGCTTGACAAATCTGCATGATGAGCGGATCGAGATCAGTTTCGCTCAAGTGTCCGTCGCAATAATCGAGTAGGCGCGGCGGTTCAATTCCGAGGATAGCGCAAGCGCAGCGCAACTCGCCTTCCCGAACGGCAGGCAGTTCTTTGACCGAACACAAGGGCGGGTCGCCACAGGAGCCCGCTTCGCCGTGTGTCGCAGTCAACAAGTGGACGCGTACACCGCGCCGCGCGAGCAACGCCAGTGTTCCGCCCGGTCGGAATGATTCGTCGTCGGGATGAGCAAAGACGGCGAGCAGGGTTGGGGATTCATTCATTGGTACACAACAGGAATGCGCGATGCACCGGCATCAGTCCATCGCCCATTCACTCCGCTCACGCGCTCGCCGCTTTCATTTCGGCGAGTCGTTCTTCGACGCCCTTGGCTTCGGCTTGCAAGTCCTTCAAGTACGCTTCCAATTGCGCGATGCGTTCCGCACGTGTCACGTACCGTCGCTCAAAACGAATTTCGGAACGATGACCGCCGCAATGACACTCGCACGAGCACACGCCCTCTTCGTGGCAGCCGCATTCGCACTCCGGCTCTTGCTGGCAACCACACTCGCACCCTCCGTGATGCTCTCGGTGTCTGCCCGCATGACAGCCACACTCGTCGTGATCACCGTGGTGCTGATGACCTTGTCCGCACATGTGTTTCACCTCGTTTTACCTTATGAATTGGGCATGAGCGTTCAACCTGGCTTGCCTCATGCCTGGAAGGTACAGATTCTTGTGCGCCCGCTAATTTCGCATTCAACCTTATGCGACTTGGCGAATAATCTAGAGTAAAAAAAGACGCCGCTATTTTCCGGAGCACCGTGGACAATGGCAGCCATGGCAACGCCCGCCTCGCTGCACACACCGCTGATCCGCCACATCGAATTTGTGTCGCCGCGCCGATGGATGTGTCATCGTCTTGAGCTGATCGACCAATTCGAAAACCCGTGGATCGCGCACCCGATAAACGACTGTCATCCCCTCGCGCTCGTCCACGACTAGACCCGCATCCCGTAAAACCGCCAGATGTTGCGAGATGTTGGCTTGTGGACGCCTTAGCGCTGTTGTCAAGTGCATGACGTACGCGCCCTCGTTTCGCAACATTTCCAAGATTTGCAGACGCGCAGGGTGTGCCAGTGCTTGCGCCACGCCGGCGCTCCGCTCAATCCAATCTAGCTCTACCATGATATATACCTTATTCGATATTCCGAATAAGATATTATGCCGTTTGCGGCTTTTTGTCAAATGTGGGAATCTCGCACTGGCGATGTGGCGCGAGCATATCCCAAGCCCCGCGTGCGATAGAGAGCCACTTGCAGAGATGCTGCTATCCATCTCTGCCCCTGGGCTTCACCTCATCGCTCTTTGAATTCGTAATCGCATGTGGCGCTGACCTCTGCGCCGAAAAGGAAAACCGTCGCAAGCGCGTACAGCCACGTGAGCAAGGCAAAGACTGCGCCCGCCGTGTTATAGATCCGACTATAGTCTGCAATCGAGTCAAGATACCATGCCAGCGCGCCAATTGCAATCTCCGCCAGGATCATCGCGACGAGCGCCCCCGCCAATGCCGCGCGTGCTGGCACTTGCATATGCGGCAGAAATTTGTACGCCGTGAAAAAGAGCACCAGGTTGACGAGCGGCGGCGCGACGACTCCCAAGAGTGATGGGCCGTAGGGCAGTGGTAAAGTCGCGCCGAGCGGCGAATCACGCAAAGAACGTAACCCAAACATGATGGCAACGAGAAGCGTCAAGAGTACCAGCGCAAAGATAGCCGGGGCGAGAAACACCGCCGCGCGCCCTTTGATCCAACCGCGCCTGTGTACTCCCCACACGCGATTCAGTGCACTTTCCAATGCAGCGAACACACTGCTCGCGCCCAGCACCAAACCGAGTACGCCCGTTATGCTTAAAGCCGTGCGTTGCTCGTACACCGCGACGACATTACGGCTGAGAAAGTCACCTATGCCGGGGAAATTGAGAAAACGGCTCATCATATGCTCAATGTCTCTGGGCGGTTGGACAAATGGGCTGATGAGGACAAACAGGATCAAGAGCAATGGAAAGACAGCGGCAAGCGCGGCGTACGCAATCGCCGCCGCGTAAATCGCCCCGCTGTCGCTAGAATATTTTTGCAGTGCCGCGAAAAGTATGCGCGCTGTGCGTGGAATCATGGACAATCAAGTCATTTCTTTTGGGCTTGCGGCAAGGAAAAAGTAAAAGTCGTGCCGCGTCCTGGCTCGCTCTCGACTTTGATCTTGCCTCCGTGCGCTTCAACCCACTGCTTCGCGATTGCCAAGCCCAGTCCTGCGCCGCCTGTTGCACGGGTACGCGATTTGTCCGCGCGATAGAACCGTTCGAAGACGAAAGGCAAGTCTTCCGCCGCGATGCCAACGCCCGTGTCGGCGACTGAACCCTGCACCCATTTGTCCATAGAATGCGCGGAGATTTCGATTTTCCCGTGTGCAGGTGTGAACGCAATCGCGTTCGCGAGCAAATTCCGCAACACTTGCCCAATGCGCGCCATGTCCACATCCACAATGAGGTCAGACGGCACGGCAGTATGAATCGCGATTTCCTTTGCTTGAGCTTCTGCTGCCACCGCACGCACCGCACCCTCTACAATCTCCAGCAACGCAATCGGTTGGCGATCAAGTTGGACTTGCCCCGCCTCGGCGAGCGAGAGTTCCTGCAAATCGCTGACGAGACGTTTGAGTAATAATCCCTCTTCGTAAGCCGACTCGATGAACGCGTGATTTGGTTCGGCGACGCCATCGCGCAGCGCCTCCAGCGAACCGAGCACGCTCGTGAGCGGCGTCCGCAGTTCGTGCGCGACATCCGCGACGAGATTGCGGCGCAATTGGTCGGTGCGCGCGAGACTGGACGCCATCGTGTTGAACGCGTCGCCCAGTTCGCCGATTTCGTCCGACGACGCGACCTTGACGCGCTGGCTCAAATCGCCGTGCGCCATGCGCCGCGTCGCTGTGGTGAGCGCGCACACGGGCGCGGTGATTCGACGCGCAACAAAGAAACTTAACACCGCGGCGACGACGCTCGCGGCGAGTCCCGCCAACACAATTCCGCGAGTCGTCGCCTGCACAAAGTCGGTGTTCAGTTGCGCGCCTTCAGGTGACGGGTTCAAGTACATCCGCCCAACCACTTGGCCCGCCGACTGAATCTCCATCTGCGTGTCGGCAGAGCTTGGCGCGAACAGTTGCCCAATCAGCGTGTTTGCAGAATCGGCGACCACGATATTCTGCGCGTCTACGACCACCACGCGGTCTGCTATCCATCCCACATTGGTTCCAATCAAATTCTGCGCGCCAGCCCACGTTTGGTTCTGAGCGTAGTATTGCGCCAGCATCATGACGAGGGGACGACGTTGCATTCGCCTGCTGTGTGCAACGAAAACACCGAACTCTGTCGCCGTACTTTGGGTACTGACCACCGCGACTACGGCAACGGCAATCAGGACAACCGCGACGAACGCTGCCAGCAATCGCCACTGCAAACTAATCCGCATTGTCGCGCCTCCTGAATTTGTAGCCGACGCCGAAAACCGTCTGGATGTAGCGTGGGTTCTGCGGATCGAGTTCGATTTTGCGGCGGAGATTTTTCACATGCACATCCACGGAACGCTCGTAACCTTCGTACGCTTCGCCAAACACGTGGTCGAGGATTTGAGGACGCGTCCACGTGCGTCCAGGGGATCGCGCGAAGAAAGCGAGCAACTCGAATTCAGCGGGCGTCAACTCCATCACGCCATCCGCGATGCGCGCTTCGTGCGCGGAAAAATCAATTGTCAGGTCGCCAAGCGCAATCGTTGCCGTCGGCTCATCCTCGTGCGCATAAGTTCGCCGCAAGACCGCGCGCACGCGTGCGACCAGCTCGCGAAAGTTGCACGGCTTGGTGATATAGTCGTCTGCGCCGATTTCCAGTCCCACCAGTTTATCCGTGTCTTCCGTCCGCGCGGTGAGCATGATGATGGGCACATTGGATTTGGCGCGCAAGGTACGGCACACATCACGCCCATCCATTTCAGGCAAGAGCAAATCCAGGACGATAAGCGCAGGGTGCTCGCGGCGCGCCAGTTCGAGCGCGGTGCGTCCGTCGTATGCCGCGATCACGCGGTATCCATCCTTCTCCAGATACATTTTGGCGAGGTCAACAATTTTGTGGTCGTCATCTACGACGAGAATCTTTTTGTTCGGCAAAGACATCTATCCAACTCACTATCGAGTACAGCCAGAGAATACTTTTCATGTCTTCATGGTATTGCAACGTCAGCGTGGAGTCAAAAATACTGGCTTGTGGATGATTTTTCCAAGCGATGTGAGGAAAGCGAGGCAAGAACCTCGCTCTCCTCGACGGAAACAGCAGTTGTCACTGTGCCGTGCTACTTGGTGGCTGGGGGAGGGGTCGCTCCCCAGGGGCCATGCCCACCGCCGCGCATTCCAGGTCCAAACGGATTCGTCAGTTTGAAGGGTGCCATCGCTTTCATCTTCGACACCATCCAGTCTGCCTGCGCCTGGGTCATCCGCCCATCCTTGACGGCTTGGTCAATCACAGTCTTTTGACCTGCGAGCATCGCGTCAATCAGTTTCTGATCGGTGACGCCTTTGGATTTGGCGAGGTCGGACAACGTTTTGCCTGACGCACGCGCGTCGTAGATTTGTTGCGGCGTCATGCCGAGCAGTTTGCTGATTGCGTCCGACACGACGGTGTAGCCGTTGCAGATGCCATTCCAGGCATGCCCCCAAGGAGTCGGGGGCGTTGGCGTTGGACCCTGGGCAGACGCGGTGCCCACGGTGAACAGTCCCAACATGGTCACGACCACGAGCGCGCCCGCGACCATTACTACCTTTCTAACCATTTGACTCACCTCCTTACGCTTGATGTTGGTTCTGTGTCCCAGAACCCACCTTCACTCTATCACACACGTGTAAAGATTTGATGAGTAAGCGATAGGGATTTTGTGCGAGTGTTGGTCCGCTCACTTTGCCGCTTTTCTCTGTAGAATTCCAATCAGGTAATCAATGCTTGCGGTGTTTCCACCTGTTCCACCCATTTGCGCCTGGCGCGTCGCGCGCTCGGCCGGGCTCAACGTTTGTCCCTGCCCTGGCACGCCACCGCTTGGAACACCACTCGGCGCAGACACGCCAATTGTCTGATTGAATGCTTGCATATCGGCTTGAGTCAAATGCAGGGCGTTGACGGTCTTGATTTGTTCGGACGTCAACACTCCCTGGATTTGGTTGGTGATGGCATCAATCTCCGCTTGTGATGCCGTGCCGCTCCCCATGAGCGACTTGGACGCCTGCCACAGCGGAATCAACGTTGTGGCTTGTTCTTTGGTCAAGACGGGACCGCTTCCTTCTTCCAATCGAACTATGCCCAGCAAAAGTAGGCTACGCGCATTCAGCGCGTTCGCATAATTGGTGTCCAATCCAGAAACCTGGGCAGGGGTCGTTGGCGCAGCGCTGCTGCAAGCCGCCAAGACCGCGACCAGTCCCGCCAGAATGGTTAGTCCGAAAACGCGTTGGTGATTCATCGAAATCCTCCTGTCAAGATTTTTTCTATTCGTGTCGCAATGCTTCGATGGGGTCCAAGTTTGCCGCCTTGGTCGCAGGAAAATAGCCGAAGAAGATTCCAACGACCGCAGAAGCGACAAACGCAAGCCCAAGCGACCAAGGCACGAGGACCGTTCGCATTGCACCCATCTCGTCGAACAACCATGCGCCGCCAACGCCTGCGATCACGCCGATCAGCCCGCCGAAGAGCGACAGAATCATCGCCTCCAACAAAAATTGCCTCCGCACATCCTGCGGGCGCGCGCCGATGGAGACGCGCACGCCGATCTCACGTGTTCGCTCGGTGACCGAGACGAGCATGATGTTCATGATGCCGATGCCGCCGACGAGCAGTGACACCGCGGCAACCCACCCCAACAACGTGCGGAAAGTTTCGGTCGTCGCCTGCTGAGTCTGGATAATGTCTTCTTGGGTCTGAACGATGAAATCAGGATTAGCAAGCGTCACGCCATGTTGTTGCGCCAAAACCGATTTGATTTGACTGATCGCGCTGTCCATCGTTTCGCGGCTCGTCGCTTGCGCGTAAACCGTGCGGACGCGGTTATTCATCATTGGGTTCGCGAGAAAACGCTGATACAATACGGTCAACGGAATGTAGACACGGTCGTCATAATCGGTATCTGCTACCTTACCTTTCGGCGCCATCACGCCAATGACCGTCAGGCGCGTCGTGCCGAACACGACTTCTTGATCCACGGGGCTGACCTCTCCAAAGAGGTCTTGAGCCACTTTGGATCCGAGGACGATCACCTTGTTCTTGCGATCCAAGTCGGCTTGCGTGAAAAAGTGAGCCACACCCAATGGCGCACCACGCACTACCGGAAAATCAGGCGTAGTGCCCAGCGCGGGGGTGGTGAAACTGACGTTGCCCCACTTGATCAACTGGTCAGCGAGGTTTTGTTCTGCCGCGACCCCTGTGATACCCTTGACCGTCCGCCCTATCGCCAAGGCATCGTCGTAAACTAGAGTAGGTGGACGACCCGGGACGCCGCGCGCTGCAGTGACGATAATCAGGTTCGCGCCCAGCGCGTTGATCTGATCGGCAATGGCGGCTTCCGCGCCCGCGCTGATCGCAATCATCAGGATAACGGCGGCGACGCCGATAATGACGCCGAGCGTCGTCAGAAACGAACGCAACTTGTTGAGAACAAGACCTTCCCACGCCAGGCCAATCACTTCAATGAGCGTCATTGTGCGCGCTCCTGGCTCATCTTGCCATTTTGGCCATCGGAGATGATTTTGCCGTCTTTCATGTGGATGATGCGACCCGCGTGATTCGCAACATCGGACTCGTGCGTAACCATGACGATAGTGACACCTTGCCGATTCAGTGTATGCAAAATACCCATAATCTCTTCGCTCGATTTGCTGTCCAGATTGCCTGTCGGTTCGTCTGCCAGGAGTAGCGCGGGTTGGTTCACCAGGGCACGCGCAATCGCGACGCGTTGTTGCTGCCCACCCGAAAGTTGATTGGGGCGATGATGGAGACGCTCTCCCAGTCCAACCGATTCCAGCGCGGCAATGGACGCTTCTTCGCGCTCCTCTCCGCCGATTCGATTGCCGACGCGGTAGCGGATCGGCAGCATCACGTTTTGCAGCGCGCTCAGACGCGGGAGCAGATTGAAACTTTGGAAGATGAACCCGATGCGCCGATTCCGCAGGTCGGCGAGTTCTTCCACGTCCATCTCGCCAACTTCTTCGCCTTCCAAGAGATAGCGTCCTGCGGTCGGACGATCCAGTGCACCCAGCACATTCATCAATGTTGATTTGCCTGAGCCCGAGTGTCCCATGATCGCAAGAAATTCTCCACGCGCAATGTCGAGCGACACACCATCGAGTGCGCGCAACGGCACTTCGCCCGTATCGTAAGTCTTGACGAGGTTTTCGGTTTGAATGAGGGAAGATGACATTGCCTGACAATTCCTACTGGGTAGCGACCGTGCCCGTGCTCACGGTCTCGCCCACTTGCAAACCACTCTTGATCTCGACGAGCGATGTGCCCTTCAGCCCAATCTCGACGGGACGCAACGTTAGTTGCTGCTTGGCATCCACGACAAACACCGCATATTGATTCGCCCCCATCTGACGCACCGCTTCCACTGGGATGGTGAGGACTTGCTTCGCCACCGCGGCAGTCACTTTGGCGCTGCCATTCATGCCGACCCTTAACGACGGTGAAGGATCTTTTAGTTCGGCGACAACATACAAGGTCGAAACACCATTGACCATGACGACAGATGGGCTGACCTGCACAATAGATCCAGAAAACGTTTGATCGGGCAGCGCATCGAAGGTCACGTCCACGGGGTAGCTGAGCGCGGCTTTGCTCGAATCGGTTTCGTCAATCGCAATTTGAACCCAGGCTTTGCTAACGTCCATCAGCGTCATAATAGATGTGGTGCCGACAACTTGTCCCACCGCCGCTTTGACATCCGTAATCGTACCGCCGAACGGCGCGATCAGCACCGCCTCGATGAGACGCTGCTCTGCCAAATCGCGCGCGGCGCGCGCTGCATCCACATTCGCTTGTTGCTGTGCGATGTCGTCGTCCGTCGGCGACAAGCGCGCAAGGGCATCCTTGGCTTGCTGAATCTGCGCTTGCGCCGCTTTCAACTGCGCGTCGGTGGGAGTCAGTTTCGTGTTGTACGCCGCGACGGCTTTCTGGTATGCGAGCGTCGCGTTCTGCAATTGCAGTGACTGCGACGTCATGCTGATGCTCGGATTCGACGTTCCACCAATTTTGTCGTAGGCGGCTTGCGCTTGATCCACCGCGGCTTTCGCCATCTCCACATCGCTCTTCGCCATCGTCACATCGTTCGGATCAGGATGCAAGAGTTTATCATACGCCGCATTCGCCGAGTTAAGATTCGCTTGCGCGGCGGTAATTGCGGAAATCGTACCGCCTTTCTGCACCTGACTCAATTTCGATTGCGCGAGCGCGAGATTCGCCTCGGCTTGTGCAAGCTGCAAATCCAATTGCGTCGTATCCAGTTTCGCCAGCGTCTGTCCCGTTTTGATCGCATCGCCCGCTTGCGCGCGCAGTTCGACGATTTGTCCACCCGATCGAAAAGCCAATCCAACCTGGGTGACGGGAACCAAGGTCGCCGTGCCAGTCGCCGTGATCGTAATATCGCCTTTCTTGACCCTAGCGGTCTTGACCGTATTCGCCGCCGCGGCTTTGGCAGTAGCTAGAATCACGTTCGCCTGGTAAAAGTAGATGCCACTAGCGATTGCGAGCATAGCCAATACGATAGCTATGAGCCAGAAAAAACGGCGAGACTTGCGTTTGGAACGGGACATGGAAATTCTCCTCAACTGCAATTCGGTTCGGACGATGTCAGCATAGCACGAACTTGTAAAGATTTGATGAAATTGTCGTGGGGATTTTGTGGAGAGGACACGATAGAGCAGAGGAGGACTTCTGCTCACAAAGACGTCTGGATGGACGGGGACTTTCGGTGGATGGATCGCAGCAACGCGCCTACGCGCGTGACGATCTCGCGCGAGCCGATCGGACTGGATTGGTAATCGTCCACTCCAACAGCAAATGCAGATAGGGCGCGGTCTCGATCCGACTCGGGTACGAGAGCGAGAATAGGAATCCTCGCGGCGCGACGGAGAGTGCAGTAGAGGTTGAGGTTAGCCGCGCCGCCGACGATGATCGCAAGTGGATGCGCGTCTTTCAATATTTCCAATGCCGCGTCGCCGTCTTCAGCGATCCGCGCCGTGTACCCCACCGAGCGCAAGAGTGGCACAAGCGACTCACCATTCCATCCATTCACTTGAACAATCAGCACGACGCCGATGGAGGGAGGCAGTTGCTCAGTCCTCCGCGCAAGCCGAAAATGGAACCGTTGCGCCAATCGCTCCAAACTCTGACGAAGCCGCTTCTTTCGGTCACACTTGAGGCGCTGCGCGTTTCGGTCGCGCGTTGTCGCTCCAGCCATCACAAGTCACGCTTTCTGTAAGCGCAGTTCCAGTACTCCGTTTCGGAGCGTCTTCTGCAACGTTGCGGCGATCACTGATTCAGACAACGGAATCGTCGTCGCGTACTTGCGTTCGCCTGTGGTTTCCAGTGAAACAATAAACCCTTCTTCGACGTTGACCAGGATTTCTTCCTCGTCAACGCCGGGTAGTTCTGCTGTGAGGATACTGACCTGATCATCATCGCAAATATCGACCCGGGGCTCACGCACTTGGGAAGACGAAGGCCATCCCCGGGTTGCATACCAGATCAGGAAAACCAACGGTCCAAGTAGGATCACCCCGCTGAGCATGACAAATGGTTGACTCAGTATCCACCAACCACATATCCGTAAACTTAAGGACTTGACGGGGTTAGTCCTTATCGGGTATACAGAGATCATCCCGAGGAGGACAACCCGTATGGAACTGGTTCAGGAACACTATCAAGCTTTTGCCCTGGTCTTGTCGGATGACGAACTCAAGCGCTTGGCGGCTGAGCATGCCGTAATTGATCAGCGGGAGCGCCGCTTGCCCGTTCGCGTCTTTTTCTGGTTGATGGTCCTCTCCGCCAGTCAGCCCAGCGCACGGGGCGGTCTGTTTCAATTGGCGGCT
>Ga0194119_10001245_pt1 | contig 46977 bp, 43 predicted proteins | sample TA2MahC100mmetaG_FD_148620 | JGI IMG/M metagenome (GOLD analysis project Ga0194119, IMG submission 148620) | Freshwater microbial communities from Lake Tanganyika, Tanzania - TA2015018 Mahale Deep Cast 100m | ecosystem: Environmental > Aquatic > Freshwater > Lake | place: Tanzania: Lake... | reverse complement strand
AGCCGTATTTCTCCTTCTGGTATTGATGGACAAGATATTACTGATTATGGTGCTTTAGGTTCTATTGGTGTCCAAGAAGCAGCAGGCATGGCTGGAGGACGTAGAATGCAAGGAGGTTCAGGAATGAGAGCCGCAGGCATGGCTGGAGGACGTAGAATGCAAGGAGGTTCAGGAATGAGAGCTATGGCTGAAGCTGGTTCTGCTATCTGGAATGGTGATGGAATTGCAGGTGCTGGTATCACTGTTGGTGATGCTGGTTCTGCAAATATTCAACTTTTAGCTGGAATGGCTGGAGGAAAACGTAGACGTTCCAAGGCTATGTATGGAGGAACAACCAAACCTTTCCCCGTACAAAGCATGAGCAATCCATTAAACGCTGCTCTTAATGCTGCTTCTTAAATACAATAATTTATAAATTTTGTAAATTCCTAAATTATTTACTGTGTTAACCACTCCGAACTAACAAACTTCTCAAATTTAATATATTCAGATAATTGATTTGTTATATATTTCTCAAAAAATTGTTTAGACACAATTAAATTTACTTTTTGGTCTACCATTGACTTAGCATTAATATAATTTTTATAAGACTGATATAAATCATCAAAGCTAATTATATCATCTGTTTGATTTTGTAAATTTTTAAAACCTATATTGTACAATTTCGCCATATTTAACTTATAATCATTAAAAAATATACTAATGTCATCATGTTTAGACCACAAATTACATTTTATATTAGTTACATATTTATTATCAATTACTTCAACTTGAGGAGAATAATAGTGACAAATCATTTTTACAATATTTGTATCACTTATTTGACCTATCTTTTTATCATAATTTTTATATAATGTCATCAGTTCATCTAATTCATATTCATCATCAACAATTGAATCATTTGTAATTGTAATATGCTTATCCCAAAAAGACAAAAATGAACTAACATTAGGCAAATATTTACTTGTAATATTTGTAAAAACAATATTTCCAGAATCATTTTGGTATTTTAGTTTAATCATTAATGATTCTTGTAATTGTTGTGAATAAATCATATTTGGAATATTTAAACTTGATAAATATAGTTTCCATATATAATGCATATTTTTCCAACTTATTACACCATCGCTTTCAACGCTTTCAATACACTGTCCAATAAAATTATCAATAATTGTATGTAAATAATTTTGTACAAAATACAATACATAATTTTTAATAATATCTTTATCATTTGTATTCAAATAATTATCAGCATTGCCATATCTTTCTGAGTAATGTGTAGCTACACAGAATAAATCAATTCCAATATTATTTAATACGCCCTTAACAATATCTATAGATAAAGTGTTAGTTGTATCCATTGTTTTTATTAAACGATATAAATTTAATTTATGACTATCGTGATATTTTGTAATAAAATTATTCATTATAGAATTACCAGTTGTTACATAAACAATAGAATCAACTAATATAATAATTTTTTTTAGATTTGAACTAACAAAATATAATAAATTATCATTATTTTTTTTTAATATACAGTCACCAATAATTGTTAAAAAATATTTTGCTTCAGTTTTTGTTTGAAACATAGTTTGTAGAAATCCAAGAACATTCTGAATTGTATATGTTTCAGGGGTTGATTTAAATAAACTTCTTTCTTTAATTTTTTTAATTATATTTTGCTTTGTTTTATGTTTCCATTTGATTAATTTACCCTCATCTGTAATAGTTGACAATAATTTATAGTGAATATCATCATCCTTTATAATTTTATAAGTTTTTCCATCATATTCATAATAGAGGCTATTATATGGCATATAAAAATATTGATGTTTACTTAAAAATATTTTGTAAAAATTATCTTGTTCAAGTGTTAGTTCATTAAATCTAGTAACACGTTCATCATATTTCTTATTTTCTTGCTCTAAAATATTTGATAAATTAAATATATGATTTTCCAATCTTTGAAGTATATATGGATTATCTTTATACTTAATATTTAATTCATTTATTAATTCAACAATAGTATTTTTTTTTTGTTCTTCCATTATTTACACCTTTTACATTTGAAATGTTAATTTATTTCTAAATCATTTTATATATATATTATATTATGAAGACAAGAAAACAATACAAAATTAGTTTAAGATATTTGCCAAACAGATTAACCGCTAAAGATAAGAAAAAACAATTACAAATGTTGTTGAAATCTAAAAAATTATATAAAAAAGGTAAATTTTATACACGTAAACATGTAAAATCATTTCAATCCAAAACATCATCTCATATTATAAATGCTATAAATGTTTATGGTGTTACAACAATTGGAGCAACTGATGAGTTATCAAAAAAATCAGGATGCTCAAAAGCTGCTTTAGCTAAAATAATAAATAAAGGGGTTGGAGCTTATTATTCATCTGGTTCTAGACCAAATCAAACAGCACAATCGTGGGGAGTAGCACGTTTAGCAAGTGCACTAACTTCAGGTAAAGCTGGAGCAGTAGATTATAATATTTTACATAAAGGATGTAAACATACTTCAAAAGGCTATAAAGCAGCTCAATTAGCACGAAAAAAATATGGATATGGCAAAAGAAGAGTTCCCAAAATTGATATACGACATTGAATAAATAATACTTAATATTTTTGTAACATAAGTATTTAAAGAATTGTATTAATTATAACATATAATGTCTCAGTTTATTAATTCAAACGCATCAACAAATAATAACGTGTTAACTATTAAAACTGTTCAAATATCACCATTTCGCACCTTAATGACTGCTCTTAAAGATATTCTTTTAGAAACAAATATTTCGTTTCAACCTGATGGTATCAGGATTATTAATATGGATAAATCACATACTATTTTAGTTCATCTTTATTTAGCAGCTTCTAATTTTGAATTTTATGAATGTAAGAAAGAAAAAATTATTATTGGAGTTAATATGTTTCATTTATTTAAATTAATTAATTCTATTGATAATGATGATACTTTAACTATTTATATTGAAAATAATGATTATTATGACGGAATTGTTTCCCATTTAGCACTTAGATTTGAGAATGGAAATATCAAACAGTGTAAAACTCAAAAACTAAAATTAATTGAACCAGAACAAGATGAATTAGAAGTTCCTGATGTAAAGTTTTCATCAATTATTAATCTACCATCAGCTGATTTTCAAAAGATCATTCGTGATTTATCAGGCATTTCTGATAAACTTGAAATTAAGTCTGTTGGTAATGAATTAATATTTAAATGTCAAGGACAATTTGCTTCTGCTGAAATTCACAGAGCTGAATCAGATGAATCTATGAAATTTATTTTAAAACAAGATTTATCTAAAGTTATTCAAGGAGAATTTTCTTTAAAAAACCTTGGATATTTCATTAAATGTACTAATCTTTGTCCACAAATTGAAGTTTATTTAGAAAATGATTTACCATTAGTTGTTAAATATGATGTAGCTAGTTTGGGCAGCATACGTCTCGGTCTCGTACCATTACCATCTATATAGTTGGGTTCACACTATTTACACCTTGTAATATTACAATGAGTAAATATGTAAAATATTATGATATATGGAAATAAAATATATCATATAATTATAAAATGGCTTTTACAAGATTTCATGATGACGAATCAAGAATAATAAAACAATTACAACAACAAACAGAACAAGAACGATGGTATTTAGATGTACCATGTTCTGGACCAAAACCATGTTTTATGCTAGATCCTCAAATAATTCCTCAAAAATGGGGAGGCAATTTATGGACACATAGTATAGATATTCAAAGTTCTCTTTTAGGAATAGACAGACAACTAACAAGAGATTGTGTAAATCAAGAAAAATTTAAACGTCAAACAGTATACGCATCTCCAATAGATTATCCAATATGCGACACATTTTTAACCATAGAGCAATCAAGAGCAATAATGCCAGCGTGGACAGCAAGAGATTTACAACAAAATCACGCATATTTTTTACCAAACAATCCACAAGCTCACACAGAAATGCCTTTTCAAAATTATTCAAACACAAGAATTTTAGAAAAGGATCATTTTACAAGGGAATATAAATGTATCCCTGAGAATAATCAATTTTATACTGTTCCAACAGATGTATATAATAGTCAATATAACGGAAAAAATAGTGTAGGAACAAGTATTTGTAATAATGATTGTAAGAAAATTTAATATATATATAATATACACCCTTGAATAAAATCTTCAATGGTGTATATAACATATATTTTATGTTTATTACTTTTTTTTTAAACCTATATATATATATATAATATGGAATTAGCTATACCATTAGTTGCATTAGGTGGAATGTATGTCATTTCTAATCAAACACAAAATAAAGAAGGTCTTAAAAAAAAGAGTGATTCCTTTACTAATATGGGAATTAGAACTAACTTACAAGAAAAAACACCAGAATCTAAATTTAGTAATTATCTTCCTAATACAAATGTTCCACCACAAAATTATCCTATTATGAATAATAATGAACTTATTGACAATGTTCAGGAGTATCCTAATCCTAACAAAGCAACTGATAAATATTTTAATCAAAATGTATATGAACAAAAAGAAAGAGCTGGAATATCTATCAGTAATAATATTCAACAATTTTATTCACTAACAGGGGACTATATGGATACCAAAATGTTTACTCATAATAACATGGTTCCTTTTAATGGAGCAAAACCAAAAGGACAAATTTACAACAATAATAATGCTGAAACTATTTTAGATAATTATGTAGGAAATGGGTCTCAAGTTATTAAAAAGATTGAACAAGCACCACTATTCAAACCTCAAGAAAATGTTCAATGGACTTATGGAATGCCAGATATGAGTGATTTTTATCAATCACGTCAAAATCCAGTTAACAAAAATAATATGGTTAAACCATTTGAATCTATTCGTGTCGGGCCAGGTTTGGATAAAGGATATATTGCTGACGGCAGTCATGGTTTTAATGCTGGAATGGAAGCACGTGATAAATGGTTGCCAAAAACAGTTGATGAACTACGTGTTGCTACTAATCCTAAACAAGAATATGATTTGAATGGACTTCAAGGACCAGCACAAACTGTAATCAAAAATGTTGGAATTGAAGGCAAAATAGAGAAATATAGACCTGACACATTTTTTATTAATACTCAAGATCGTTGGTTAACTACCACTGGAGCTGAAAAAGCTGGACAATTAGTTCCTGATTATATTGTTAAACCTTCAACAAGAAATGAAACAACTAATTATCAACATGGAACCCCAAATGCTGTTCTTAAGACAGCTAGTTATGTTCCTACACAAAATGAACAAACAAAAAGAATACAATTAGAAGGGTTTGATGTCGGACATTCAACGGCAACTAAAACTGCCCCACTTCAACAACAATTATTAGAAAAAAATCAAAATAGTCATACTAATTATGAGAATAATCGTTCTGTAAATCAACAACCTCAAATTTTTGGCTCTGGATTTTCTAGTACCATTGGTGCGGTTATTGCCCCAATTATGGATATACTAAAACCTTCTAGAAAAGAAGAGTACTCTTGTAATATGCGTGTATATGGTAATATAGTTGGTGAAGTTCCAGGAAATTATGTATTAACCCATGGTGATATCCCTAATACAACAATTAAGGAAACTACTATTTATCAACCAAATGGATACATTAATAGTCAAAGTGATAATGCAGGATATTTAGTAAATGAACAACAACCAATAACTAATCAAAGAGATAGTGTTAATCATGATAGCTTTATGGGAATGTCATCTAAATATGGAAATCGTCAATATGATGCTGTTTATAGACAAACTAACAGCGAAGCAAAAGAAAAAACTATTATTGGACACACTAATCAAGGAAATGCAAAACATTTTAATCCACAAATTAATGTAACAATGTCTAAATTAGATACTGACCGAGAAAATAATAGATTATGGGCTCCATCTGCAATAATTCCAAAAGGTCCTTCAGTACAAACATATGGTACAATAGCACATGTGCCACAATATTATGAACAGGGACAAGGTTGTGACCGTATTGCTCCTGACTTATTAAAAGCTTTTAAAGAAAATCCTTATACACATAGTTTGACAAATTCTGTATAAACCCCAAAATATATATATGTATACAAAAACCTTCAAACTTTCATTCACAATAATATTTTACCCCTTTGAAAATTTCAAAGGGGTAAAATAAACTATTGTAAAATACGTTATATTAAAATATAAAAAAACTTAAATAATAATAGTTAACATAACACATGTCACTAGAAATTCATCAAAACATAAAAGAAAAACTGGAATACTTTAATTCAACACATAAAATACCAAATATTATTTTTAATGGACCAAGTGGTTCAGGTAAAAGTACAATTGTAAATTATTTTGTTTCATTAATTTATAATGGAAATAAGGAAAAAATAAAAGAGCTTGTAATGTATGTTAATTGTGCTCATGGAAAAGGTATTAAATTTATTAGGGAAGAATTAAAATTTTTTGCGAAAACTCATATTAATTCAAATGGTGGAGATACATTCAAAAGTATTGTGTTATTTAACGGTGATAAACTAACAATGGATGCCCAATCCGCTCTAAGACGTTGTATTGAGTTATTTAGTCATAATACAAGATTCTTTATAATTGTAGAAGATAAGTACAAACTATTAAAGCCTATTCTATCACGATTTTGTGAAATATATATATCAGAACCAGAATACGAAGGAAAGATTATAAATCTATATAAATATAATTTGGAAGAAACATTTAAACTAACAGATATTAAAAAACAAAGAAATGATTGGTTAAAAAAAGAAATACAAAAGTCAATTAAATCTAATATGGATATTGATGAATTACAAGTATTTGTAACTAAATTATATGAAAAAGCATATAATACATTAGATATAATAAAACTAATAGAAGATGGTTGTGTTTCATTAGATGATGAAAAAAGATATGAATTATTAATAGCATTTAATGCAATAAGAAAAGAATTTAGAAATGAAAAATTATTATTAATGTTTGTGATTAACTTCACTTTCATAGATAACAAAAAATGTTTAGAAGTGAACATGTAACATATTATATTTATGAACAAAACTTATCTTTATCAATTATAACTTCTTTAGAAATTATTTTTATATATTTTTTACTATATAAAAATCGGCGTTTGAAATGTTAAAAGGTGTAATAACATCAATAATCATCTTTGTTTTGTTAGTTTGTATACATTTTTTTATATGTTTCCATAGACCACTGTTGGTCTTATATTTTTGATAACAATATTGACATATATGTTCATAAGTTTCCAAAGTTGCTCCTTTTGCCCCAAAATCATGTCCAGTAATTTCCTGGTTATGTTTTGATGTGGATATATATCGTTCCCAATTATATTTTTTACAGCATGTAAAGTCACATTTTTAACAATAATATTTTTTTTGCTCTTTTTTGCCCCTTTTTGCCCCTAAATTATTTCCTAAAATTTCCATATAATTGAATAATATTATATATCTAAGTTATTTTTTAGAAAAGTAATGAAAATTTATCATAACACTTTTTTTCGATCAAGAACTGAAAATAATAGCATTATGTTCACAAATCGCAACTTTGAGGGTCTTTTTCAAAACTATTTTGGATTTTTCAAAAATGGACATAAAAAAATGTCCAAAATCAAAAACCCAAAATACTTTTTGAAAAATATTTATGACTGAAAAGTTCGGCAATATTTTAATTGTATAGTTGTGAGCATATATCGTCTTAAAATAAATAATATATAAATAAAACCATAATTTCAGTAAGAAACATAATAAATCTTTAACAAATTAGTTTAAATAATAAAAATATTTAATCAAATATTTACATTATGGATGATTTTAATGTTAGTTCATTACACGAATCAAAGAATGAATGGGGAGCACGATTACTTACTATTTTAACTCCACTAATTATTGAAGGTTTAAAATCTATTTTTGATGAATCTTATAAACTCTGTAAAGATAATAATGAAACTGAAAAATATTTAATGACATTTCAAAACTTCATTACAAGAATTCCAAAATGGAATAGTACTATTATTGAAACCGAAAAAAAGAGAATTATTGAAAGAAGTGGATGTTCTTATTTAGAAGAATTAGTTACTTGTATTCATATTATACAACTAAAATTACTAACAGCAATGAGAGTTGGACAAAAACAAAAGAAAATTGACATAAACATTCCAAAATTAGATGATTTTATTCATAAATGTTACATCAATATTGCCAGAAAAGTTTATAAAAATGTTTATCTATTTGAATTGAATTGTCCTCCTCTACAAATTCAGAGACATAATAGAGAATTAGAGATAATTGTTCAAGAATGTATTTTAAATGCAGTAAGAGATAGTATTCCAGTTGAAAGTATACTAAAGGCATATATGGATGAAACAGTTGAAGAAGAAGTTGTTGAAGAAATTAAAGAACAAGTAATTGAACCACTCCCTGTTACTGAAAAACAAACTATTTTTGAAGGAAAAGATGGAAATATAAGCTTAAAATTTAATGATGTAGACTCTGTTATGACAAAAAATGGAAAAGAAGAACTTATTGAAGCACCAAAAACTATTGAGAGATTAGAAGAAATAAGCGCTTTGAGAAATATGCAAAGAAAGATGGAAGAGGAAGAAGATAACGAAAAACTAAAGATTTCTAATGAAGAAGTTTCTTTAGATATTTTAGATGTACATAATATTAATTCTACAGAAGAAGTAAAAAATAATGATTTGTTGTTAGATGATATAGAAATTTTAGCATAAATCATAAACTACATACGTTTAGTAATAATTTTGGCTTTTAGTTTTGCATAATATTTTTACTTTTTACAGGTAAAATGCGTTATTTTAAATTTAGAAATGTAAAAATATATTGTAATATGGATAATATATTTTTAGTAGCGGGAATTATATCCGTAATTTTTTTTATTTGTAAGTTTTTAGAAATGAGATACGTTGATCAAGAATTAAAACCTTTAAAATTTTTAATTAGAGATTCTTTGTTAGTTTATGTAAGTGTTGTTTGTGGCAGTGTTATAATAGACCAATTAAAAACAGTTATTAGTGAAACAGAAAACCCAGTAGCTCCTTTAGCATTTACTGATAATCCACCATTTTAACGACCAGTCCACACTTTAACAAAAGGGTGTATTAATTTTTTATTGTTTAAATCATTACTATAATCATTATAATTATAGTTAAATGCTCTTGATTGTCTCATTATATCTCCAAATAATGAATTAATTTTGAGTATGTTTGGATATTCTTGACAAAATAATAATCCTAATATTCTTTCAAGACTACACCGATCAGTTCTATTGTGTATTGTATGTACTAAATTAGAAATTCTATATTTTTGTTCTAAATATTCTAAAAATCCTAATTTAATATAACATTGACCTCCAAAACACAAATTAAAATTATTATTTTTCATTCCTAAAATAATTTCATCTTGTTTTTTAATTTTATTTATTAAAAATTTACTATTTTTTAAAGATGACACTATACGTATTATATTACTTACATTTTCTTTATCGTACTTATGATGCCATAATGGTATAACAGGTATAATAGACATTTGTTCGAAAGGAATTCTTTTATGTATAAATAGACTATCATGTATTATAACTGCATTTGGAAACCATTTATACTTTAAATAATAATAATATGGTAAAAGTTCACCTCTCTTAGGATATTCAGATTGAATAATAGTTAAATTTTTATAATCAAAATCAGAATTGACTAATTCCTGATTACTATTGTCATCAATAATAACAATTTGATTTAAAGGATAAAATGTACTAATTAATTTTACACATTGATTCCAATACTTGTTAGTTTGTGTTGAATTAACATGCCGAGTTATTATAAATCCATAATTTGACATTTATATATAATATATATTATAATATATAATATATTATACCTTTGGACATTTACTGTGCTTCGACGAAATGCAAGTAATCAATAAGCAATATTTGTTAAATATATGACGGTAAATCATCTATATTTATTATAAATTCATTGTTAGAAATTATTTTATTTGTATTTGATACTAAATATTTATTAAATTCTGGACGAACTAATTGTGCTTGAGGAGTATGATTATGGACATGTCGTGCAATCATTTTATAAAGTTTAAAATCAGGATAACGTTCAACCCCATTATTTTTATATAACATATTAATACCATTGTCATCAATACACCAATCTATTATTAATCTAACTAATGGCGAACAATCATTATATGAACTGGTAAATTGTTTAATTACATCAAAGTCATCAACAACATAATCAAAAATAGAACATGCCAATCTACACAAATCAAAACTAAAATTAGGTTCTAAACGAGGTTTTTTATCATTAAAATATGGTTCGGTATTATATTGTGTAGCAGCATCTCCGCCTATTTGAAAACTATCGCTACAAAATAATTTACCGTTAAATTTATATATAGCACGTCCAAAATCAATCAATTTAAATATTTTTCCATATGTTGGTACCTTATAGGTTTTTTTTTTATAGGTGTAATAAATAAATTTTTTGTTAGTAGGAATATACATAACATTATTTGTATGAAGATCATTATGAGTAAATGAAAACATTTTTTGATAAGTAATTAAAATCATAATAATTTGCATTAAAGCTGAAAACCATTCATCCTCACTTAAATTCTCATTAATAATTAAATTATCAAATGTATTTTCACATTTTTCAATACAAATAACTTGTACAGGAAATTTAGGAAATGTTAACATAATATATTCTTCTTCAATAGTTGATAAATCACAATCATCAAATTGACTATCATTTTGGTTATCTTCTCCATTATTAGAACCGCTTGTTAGTTCTAAATGAATTTCATTATTGTCATCATTATTGTCATCATTATTGTCATCATTATTGTCATCATTATTGTCATCATTATTGTCATCATTATTGTCATCATTATTGTCATCATTATTGTCATCATTATTGTCATCATTATTGTCATCATTATTGTCATCATTATTGTCATCATTATTGTCATCATTATTGTCATCATTTGTATGAGATGTTCTAGATGAGCAAGTTGAACCAGATTTTAATGTATCAGACTTATATTGATTAGATATATCAAAATAATTAGAGTTAGTAATATCAACAAGTTCTTGTCCGTTTTTAATATCATTAAGAGATACAACATTTTGTTCATTATTGTCAAAAATATTGTCAAAAATATTATCATCAATCGATTTAACTGATAATACAGTTTTTAAACTAGTTGAAATCTTAAGAGGTTGTAATGGTTTAACTTTATTAGGAGTAATTAAATGTGAATAATCTTCAACATTAAATAAATTACCATTTTGTTTATTAAAAAAGTCAGATTGAATTAAATATTCAAGATCATCAATAATATTAATTTTATAATCATTTTTAATTGCTAAAAAAGAACCATAATAATCAATCCCATGAATAAATTTATGTTCTTGTAAAACTTTACTAGTTAAAAAATAGAAAAACCCATCAATAAATGATGAGTTATTAGGGTCAGAAATTTTAGGATGAACTTTAATAGTTTTATCAAATGATGGTAGATTAAATAATTGAGAATCAGTATAATTATATTTACCGACTAAATATTTAAAAGGGTCTAATAAAGGTGCCATTTTAATAAATATTTGTTGTGTATTAGAAATATAATTGTCATCTGATATATGTTTAAGTTTACAATTAAAAATATGTTTATCATCTGTGTCATCCATATTTTTGCTAGATTTATGTGAATCTTTGATATCAAATATAGCCAAACGATGATTTAAATTAATAGAATTCCAATTAGTATTATTTAATGAAAAAAATCTATCATATATTGGAATATAATTTTGTACATTAGATAAATTAATGCTTTTGTTAGTTTGAAATTTGTTGAAAAGATTAATATTCTTTCTCTTCTGATAATTAACAGAAATATTCATTAGCTAATAAAATAATAAAAATATTAATTAAAATAATATTTAACTTATTATCCTTAATATTTGATAATTACACCGACCAAAAAGAAAATTTTGTTTTCTAAATCACTTATTGTAATCCTCATTATAATAAATTAAGCAAATTATTTGTAATATATTTTGTCTTATTTTACTATGTAGTGCTTTTCGGTCGGTGTAAGGATATTTTACAAAATACGAAATACGTTAAAATAAATTATCTTTTAATATTTAAAAATATATATATATGAATTTAGAGTTAAAACGGTTTGATATGAAAAGCATAATTTTTAAGCCAAATGTAAATCCAAATGAATCATCTAAAGGTCCAGTGATTGTGTTAATAGGAAGACGTGATACAGGTAAATCTTTCTTAGTAAGAGACCTATTATATTATCATCAAAATATTCCAATAGGTACTGTTATTTCAGGAACTGAAGAAGGAAATGGTTTTTATGGTAAAATGGTGCCAAAATTATTTATTCATAATGAATATAATACTGTAATTATTGAAAATATTTTAAAACGCCAAAAAGGTGTTTTAAAACAAATAAGGAAAGAAATAGATACTTTTAAACGATGTACAATTGATCCTAGAACATTTGTTATTCTTGATGATTGCTTATATGATAACACTTGGTCTCGTGATAAGATGATGCGACTTCTCTTTATGAATGGACGTCATTGGAATATTATGTTACTCATCACAATGCAATATCCTTTAGGTATTCCACCAACTCTCAGAACTAACATTGATTATGTATTCATTTTAAGAGAGCCATATATTGCAAATAGAAAACGTATTTATGATAATTATGCTGGTATGTTTCCAACATTTGAGTCTTTTTGCCAAGTGATGGACCAATGTACAGAAAATTATGAATGCCTAGTCATACACAATAACTCCAAATCAAATAAATTACAAGACCAAGTATTTTGGTATAAAGCAGACCAACACAATGACTTTAGATTAGGCTCTAAAGAATTCTGGGATTTATCAAAGCAACTTAATGATGATGATGATGATGGTGAACCATATGATCCAAATAATGTGAAGAAACGTGGACATGGACCAAAAATAGCAGTTAAAAAGAACAAATGGTAACGCTAAATATGATTATTATAGGTCGTTTTGTCATCATTATGATAAATTTTTAAAAAAACAATGTATACTAATCCAATAAATAATATAACAGTAGGTCCATATATTTCAGGAGCATTATTTACAAAACCATAAATAATAAGTAATAATTGAGCAATAACATTGCCTAACAAATAAAACCAATTAAAGCTACTTGTATTTTTTGTTTTGTTAATATTTAATACAAGAGAAAAGAAAGAAATTACATTAAACATAAGAGAAGATGTTGCTAAAAAACTATATTTACCCATATATAATTCCAATATATAATTCCAATAAAAAATTGATTATATAAAATGGGCGTTTTAAATGAGAAAAGGTGTAAAATTGATTTATAATTTTAAATACTAAATTTATTCATTCAAAATAAATAAATAAAATGATGATTATGAAAATTGAAAATCTTGTTCCAGGGACCGTGATAAAAAGACCATCAAAAATAATTAAATCCCCATATGTAGCTGATGTAAATATTGACAATACTGAGTTTTTAGCTCATACTGCCGCGCTTGGTTGCTGTGGCTTATGTGATAATGGAGCATCTATTTTATTAGCTCCATTAAATAATAAATCTAAGAAAACTAAAAAATCTAAAAACAATGAAACAGAAGATCCTATAAAATGCGTATATAGCGCTCAATTATCTGTTATTAATGAAAAAGATACTGAAATAATTGTCGGTATTCATCCTAAATTAGCAGAACAACTAGTTGAAAATTGTCTTAAAAAAAATTATTTATCGTCTTTACAAGATTGTAAAAAATATAGAAGAGAAACTGTCATCTTTGTTGAAAACAAAGTCGATTCACGATTTGACTTTACGGGAATTGATAAAAATAATATTCCCTTCATTATGGAAGTAAAAAATGTACCGCTTGCCGATTATGAAGACATAAGCGCTAAAGACCGAAAAAAAATGTGCTATGATGACCGAGCTATTGATTCTAAAATCGCGTATTTCCCAGATGGTTACAGAAAAAAAAGCACTGATACTGTCAGTCCTCGCGCTTTAAAACATATTCACGAATTAACGCTAATAAAAAAAGAATCAATTACTCGTTGTATAATGTGTTATGTTATACAACGAACAGATGTAGACCGTTTTCAGCCGTCCATTATAGACCCTGAATATAGACAAGCTGTCAAAGAAGCGGTTGAAGCTGGTGTAGAAATAATCACGCTTGTGGTTAAATGGACACGTGAGGGCGAGGCTTATTTTGTTAAAGATAACCTGTTTATGGTGCCGTTTTCTTAAATTATATTTTAGTAATTACACCGTCATTCTTATTATCCTCCTTATCAACCTTTTATCATCCTCCTTATCATCCTTTTATCATCCTTTTATCATCCTCCTTATCAACCTTTTTATCATCCTCATTATCAGGCTTTTTATCTTCTACTTTTACATCTTCAATTTGTAAAACAGCTTTTTTATCAGGATCTACATCATTATATTGAATTTTACCCTTTAAGTATGCCGAATAAAAGACATTTTTTTCTGTATTAGCAGTAGCATATATATCACCTAATTTAGTAAGCATAAATAATATGTTAGTAATATATGTTGATGTAGTTTGATTATCTAAATAATAATCAAAAACAACAAAACCACTTAGAATTGTATTAAAAATAAAGAGAAAAATAGACGCATAAGATGTACGTTGATACCATTTATCTAAAAGTAAAATGTTATTTCTTTTCTCTAGTGGCAACATTTCAAGTACTTTTCCAACGGAATCATTATCACAAGGAACATTCTTATTTACATCTAAATAGGTAATTAATCTATTTTCTCTCTTTACTTCACAATAATATAATGTTAAAAATGAGAATAATGTAATAAAGTTTACAATTAGACCAGCATTATATAAATGATTTTCCCAAATCATATTTTCACTTAATGAACAAACATGATCATTGCATTTTTGAGGAACAAATAAAACAAGTAATGATGAAACTAAGACTCTATATAACTCTATAGCTACTAAAGGAATAAAAGCAATTTTTTGTTGAAAATCCTGATCATTAATTTTATTTTTAATAACATCTAAAGAACAACATGCTTCTCTTTTTTTTATTTCATCTATTTTATGTTCAATAGCTACAATTTGTTTTTCAGTTTCAACGATTTTTTTTAAATCATCTCTAATTGTTTCTTGAGTAATAATATTGTTTCCGTTTTCAACGTCCATTTAATATTTATAAATATTATTTTTATAAATATTTTACTTATAATATATTACTATTTATATTTCATTCTCTATAATATATGTGAAAAATAAAACAAGACAGCGAAAATTAAAGAATTACAAGGTTTAGAAAAATCGGCGTTTTTACAAGTTATAAAATGTCCAAAGGTGTAATAAGTTCTTCGTTATTCATTAAGGTAATATAATAAATTATTTTTATATAATTTTCACTATATAAAAATCGCCGAAACGCCTAAATATTTGTGATGAAAAATAACTTAAAGACAATACAATAATGTATATTAAGTAATAATGATAATAAATGGGGTTACTTCCAAACTTGAAAAAGTTTGTTTAGCAGTGTTTCGTGAAACCCAAAGTCAAATAAAGCGTGACACAATTGCTACTCATTTCGTCCTCCACCTGTAAATTAATAATTAAGCAGGATATGAAGTTGAACCATCGTAAGGTGAAATTCCTTACTATTGATTTTACATTTGTAAGTAAAGTGCTGAATAATAGAATCCCAAAAAGTGATTATGTGGCTTATTGAAAATCAACATTTGAAATGTTAAAAGGTGTAAAAAATTATTATAAGTAAAAAAAATGTGGTGGGAGAGAAATAAAATTGGGATTATTGTTTTGAAGGGGTAATAGTATAGTGGTATTATTCTCGCTTTGAGTTAGAAGTTATAAGTATTTTATCAAATTTGCGAGAGGTCCTGAGTTCGATTCTCAGTTGCCCCCTATTTTTACACGAGGGTGGGTTTTGTGTTTGTATAGCTCAGTTGGTTAGAGCATCGGTCTTATGAGCCGAAGGTCTGCGGTTCGACCCCGCCTACAAACATTTATATATAAAATAAAAAATCTTAATTTTACTCGGTTAGCTCAGTTGGTAGAGCGCAGGACTTTTAATCCTGTGGTCCGGGGTTCGAGCCCCCGATCGAGTGTTATTTATTTTATTTATATTTTTTTGTTTAGTGCCATCTTCGCATCACGAATTCCATACACATACTAATATAAGGATCACTTACAAGTGTAAATGTGTTTCTATTCTCGATAAAATGTTGTTGATATATACTGTCAAAACCAACCGTATTTATTTTACACATTTTCGCTAGCGCGGTTTCATTGTTAATAATTTTGGTGACTGGGTCTAATAAACACAATAGAGTAAAGACTCTATTATAATGCATCTTTAGCTCAGTAGGTAGAGCATCCGGCTGTTAACCGGGAGGTCAGAGGTTCAATCCCTCTAAGATGCGAATTTTAATTTTATAAATTTTATAAAATTAAAATAATTTTTATTTTAGTAAAAAAAATGTCTGGGTTTATTGACAATAATGCTGGTGAGAATGAGTTGATAACAAGCGATTATCCTATATTTATTATGTTTTACACCCTTGGTAATCATTTTGTTTTAGCAAAAGGTCCAGACTTTAATTGACTCTGCCCATGATCAGTCTTACCAACAACCACATTTTCTCCATCAAATAATTCACTTCTAATATCGGCAACAGAAATACTCTCAGGTTCTTTAGAATTTAATGATTGTTCAGTAGTAGTAAGACCAACACCAATAAGTTCACCATCTTCGTTAATATCTTGTGTAATAACATTACCATGCTTTTCTGCATTTTTCTTATTTTCATCAATAGCTTTTTGCTTAGTATCTTTAACACGTTGTTCAAAAGTAGTTTTTGCAATTTCTTCATTCTTCTTCTTTTCATGAACAAGTTGATTCAACTCCTCTTCCATATATTCAACCCGTCCAGTCTTATATGCTTCAGGTTCCCAAGGTAACCAAGTACCAATAGGTCCAACAAAAACATCAAAATGTGGGTCAGTTTCTCTCAAAAGTTTAGCACGTATTTCAGCCTCTTCTTGAGAGGCAAAATTACCTCTAGCCTTGACTCCTCTAGTAGATGTCTGGAAGTTATGTTTAACATTAAATTTTTTTTCAAGTTCATCTTCTTCATGATCCAAAAAGGTTTTATAATCATCTTCAATTGATGAATTAATAATTATGTCGCGTTCTTCTTTAATAAAAGTTTCAAAATCTTTGATTACTTCTTCAAATTGTAACTTATATTTAAATGAAATAAAATTTAGAAATTGGTGAAATTTCTCCATAGATTTATTCATTTCCCATTGCTTCAAAAATTGTTCAAAATAGAACATTTCACGTTGTTTTATAATCTTTTCGGGGGAAATAAATGAAAAACAACCATAAGTTTGTCCAGCGATAGGCTTATCAATTGTTAATACATCAACATATTTAGGATTAGGTGCGCCATTCTTTTTTAGTTTTTTCTCAAATGTATTTTTAGCGTTATTTTGTTTATCCATTATAATATTTAGTAAAATATTAGGTTTAAGTTTTAATTTAATAAATATAATTTAATAAATATAAATAATAATTTTTTCTTTTTAATTTATATAAAGTATGTTTGATTTTACCGAACTTATTAAACGTTGTATTAAATATTTGATTGAAGGGTTAATGGTGTCAATTGCTGCTTTTGCTATTCCAAAACGTTCATTAAATCTTGAGGAAATTGCCCTAATAGCATTAACTGCTGCCGCCACTTTCGCTATTTTGGATACTTATATTCCTTCAATGGGTGTTACTGCTCGTTCTGGTGCCGGTTTTGGTATTGGTGCTAATCTTGTAGGCTTCCCTGGTGGTTTATAAACTAATGTATAAATATGAGATTATTTATGTTAAACAGTGGGTATAAATTCCCAATCTAATTCAACACACATTTTTTTCCATGTTTCATCTTGTTCAATAAGTTTTTCTCGATCTTTCAATAACGGAATATCGTGTAAATATGGTGTCTCTTCAAGAAGCTCGCAAAACTTAAAAAGTACATAATAATAATTCAAAAAATTAACACGATAATCAGGACAAGTTTTAGCATAAGGTGCTTGAATTTCCATAAATAAATTGCATAATGTATCTTCTAATTCTGGACTAAAAACAGGTGGTTTAATTCCTAATTTATTTTTAATAAATGCGATGTGTTCGTAATATTTATTAAATCCTAATTTTTTAAGTATTTCTTTTGTTTTATGATGTGTTAGTTGTTCAAGTCCAATTCTTTCCTTTTTAATTTGTTGTTGAATTTGTTCAATAACATTATTGGGGATTTGGGTTGTTTCTTTTCCTTGAAATTGTGCTAAAATTTCTTTAAAATGATTAATCTTTTTATAAGCATAGAAACTAACTTCTTTTGGAGGTTCTTTATAGCTTGGTTTTTCATTTTCAATAAGATATGGTATATTAACAGCACAAACATTGCAAATAAGAACACCTTCATCATCAAGTGGTATCATTTCACCTTTATAACAATTTTGACATATATCTGTTTCCCTGACAAATGCGTTAGTATCTAAAAAAGATTCATCAATATTACTCAAATATTTTTGAACTAAATTTTTATTTTTATTTTCATGAATATATTTGTCTGTATCGGATTCATTTTGTTTAATTTTAAAAATATTAAAAAGCAATTGATTTTTAGATATTACTGCTTTGTTATTTTCTTCAATATTATTGATGCTTTTTTTATTTTCAAAATACTCAAAAATATGTTGAGAGTTATTAAGATAATATTTTTTTTTTTTTCTCTTTAACTTTTGAATATGTTCATCTATTTCTCTAATACGATCTTTAATTTCCATAATTTCATCAATATTTAGTTCCGTTTTAACCTCCAGTTGTTTTAATAAACTATATTTTTCTTCTTTTAATCTAGGAATAACCTCAATTTCGTTTTTAGTGAATTCATTTACAAACTCTTTATGCTTACCGTCAAGAGTTGTAGTATATTTTTTACAAATTGTAATTTTTTTAGCAGCCTTTGGTTTAAATGATGGCATTTATATATATATTATATATATGATTTGGTAGAAATATTTAATATTTATTTTAAAACAAATATATAAAATATATAATATATCTTTCTTCAATTTCTCGTAAAGTTACTTCGTTTACACCTTTGGACATTTAAAACGCCGATTATAAATTTTTAGTTACAGTCATTTTATAAGAAAATAAAAAAATTGAAATACTTTTTAATGTTTTAATAAAAGACATAAAATATATAAATAAGAAGTATTAATAAAATGACAACAATAATTACTATTACAGCAGAAGAAATTGGGACAATTGACAATAATTTTTACGATTATTCCGGTGAAGACAGAATACTTAAAAATATAATAAGCGGTGATTATGAAGTGTTCTATTCTGGACAAAATCAAGGGCGTTTAGATTATCAATTAGAAGATACTGTTAATGCTTCATCAACGTTTAGAGTTTATTATAGGAGAAAAAGTAACTCACCTTTTATATTTTTAGGAAGCACAAATTATTCAAGTATTGTGAAGGAACGAACTATTGCCAAAGGAATTAATTCTCTACCAAATGAAAGATTACAAATAAGATTAGTAATTCCTCTCGCTAACATAAGCGAAACACAAATTGATACTGAGTTTGAAGGCGTTGGCAAATATAAGAAGGCTATTTTACAACATAGTGGTTTTGATATTGATGTTAATATTAATTTGGGGTTTTATAGAAACTTGTAATTTAATTAAATAATTAAAATAAAGTGAGGTCGTCTTTTAGACCAATATCTTTTTTATTCGGCGTTTTAAATGTCCAAAGGTGTAAATGTCCGAAGGTGTATATGTTCCCATTAGTGTAATATTTTCAAAACTTAGGTCTCTAATATATGTTCCAAAAATATGAAGATAATTGACTATAATGATAGTTATTCAAATACAAATGATACATATTTACACATTTTTACATTTCAAACGGCTATTATAAAGCTTTTTTGAAAATCTAAAATGCTATTTTCATTCGGATAACCAATTGGATTACATAAAAATGAAATTTCATTTATAATAACATTAGATGGTGTATGAGTATGTCCGTATATCCAACATTTTATTTTATTTACATTTATTTCAATCAAATCATCCATATTACAATAAAACCATTGATTATAAGGTTGCATTTGTTGAGTTTTATATTTTACATCAATTAATGAATATAAAGGCACATGATGTGTTATAATAATACAATTGTCATTATTTTGTAATGTATCTTGTAAAAAATCAATACATAATTTATTTAATCTATTATATTCAATATAATCAAAATTAGGAATATTATATATATCATTTATTTCATAATTTGGATTCGTAATTTTGCTCCATAATGTAGTACCAATAAAACAATAATTTTCATAAAGTTCATATGTGTTATTCAAAAAACTTATATTATTAAATTGTTGAAAATAACATTTCATAAATTCATTTGTTTCTTGTATCGTTTTCGTTTTATTATAATATTCGTGATTTCCTGTAATACAAAATGATTTTTTGAAATTTTTACTTATAAATTTCATAAAAATATCGTAATTTTCTTGATATGGATTACCAATATCGCCTGCTAATATACATATTTCGTCAATCCCGGATGGAATTTTTCTAATGAATTTTTCTATTTTATTTGGTTTAATAAATTCTAAATGTAAATCCGAAAAATATCTCACTTTCATATTATTGATTAGACAAAAATTATTTGTTCTTAACTAAATGAGTGGTTCAACTGAAGAAGAACAATTAATCAATTTTTTAATTGATTAGAAAAATAAACTGTTATGGACAGTGAATGCTTTACTTTTTATAGGTCATAAATAGTTGTTTCTCAAAGGTAGTAAGAGAAATAACATTAGATGGGAGTATTTTTATCTACCTTTGTGTAAGAATATAGAAAACCCATTATGTAGAATTTAGTTTATCTTTCTTAATGAAAGAAGCGCTCGTATGTTCTTGCTAATATACTCGGCATTTAAAATACGCGTTGCTCTAAAATATTTAGTTATAAGTTAAAATAGTAAATATTTAGTGATTTGGTATTTTAAATGGATATAGAAATAAAGATAGATAGTATTAGAAGTTTAGAGATAGATAGTATTAAATTTAAAAAAATGCTTTTTTTATTCAATGCTTTAGATAATGGTTGGACAATAAAAAAACGTAAAGATTCCTATATATTCACAAAAAATCATGAAGGAAAAAAAGAAGTATTTAATGAATTATATTTGGCTATATTTATGAAGGATAATTGTGATATAAATAAATTGCTTTCATAATTATGAAGAAGGTAAAATAATGAATTAATCAATTTTTTAATTGATTAATTAATTTTTCTAAAAATTTTTTTCTTTTAGGAATGTATAAAATGGGAGGCGGACTCATGCAACTCGTAGCTTACGGTGCACAAGATGTGTATTTAACCGGTAATCCACAAATTACTTTCTGGAAAGTTACTTATCGTAGATATACTAACTTTGCAATTGAATCGATTGAACAAACTTTCAATGGACAAGCTGATTTTGGACGTCGTGTCCAATGTACCATCAGCAGAAATGGTGATTTGGCTTATAGAACTTACCTACAAGTCACTTTACCTGAAATCAACCAACTAATGGGTATTGCATCATTTGCTGCTGGCATTGGTTCTGGTGTCTATGCTCGTTGGTTAGACTTCCCTGGTGAGCAACTAATTGCCCAGGTTGAAGTTGAAATTGGTGGTCAAAGAATTGACCGTCAATATGGAGATTGGATGCACATCTGGAACCAATTAACAATGACCTCTGAACAAGAACGTGGTTACTTCAAGATGATTGGTAATACCACTCAACTTACTTTCATCACTGATCCTTCCTTCGCTGAAGTTGATGGACCTTGTGACTCTTTGGCTCCTCGTCAAGTTTGTGCTCCTCGTAATGCTCTTCCAGAAACCACATTATATGTTCCTCTTCAATTCTGGTTCTGTACCAATCCTGGTTTAGCTCTTCCTTTGATTGCTCTTCAATATCACGAAGTAAAGATTAATCTTGATATTCGTCCAATTGATGAATGCTTATGGGCTGTTACTACTTTGAGCTGCAACAGTGGTGCTGATGGAGTTAGCCCTTCTATGGGTTCTGCATACCTAAATAACCAATATGCACCAGGTCGTCCAGTTCCTGCTGCTATTGCTTATAACCAATCGTTGGTCGCTGCTTCTTTGTACGTTGACTATGTCTTCCTTGACACTGATGAACGTCGTAGATTTGCCCAAAATCCTCATGAGTACTTAATCACTCAGCTTCAATTCACTGGTGATGAGTCTGTTGGTTCATCTTCAAACAAGATTAAGCTCAACTTTAATCACCCTGTTAAGGAGTTGGTTTGGGTTGTTCAACCTGATCAAAACGTTGATTACTGTTCATCCCTTGTTTGTGATGCTCTCTTATTCAAAGTGCTTGGTGCTCAGCCATTTAACTACACTGATGCAATTGATGCCCTTCCAAATGCAATTCATGCATTTGGTGCTCCTGGTGCTATAGCTCGTGATAGCAGCTCATACATTGATGCTCGAGGTCTTTTCAATGATGCTGGTGCTCTTGATTATGATATTCCTGCTGGTTTCACTGGATACTGGCATGGACCTGAGAATCCTTACAATGAGCCAAACTTTGGAGGAAAAGGTATTGATACTTCAGGTCTTTCTGATTCTGATAAGGCTAAACTTGCTCTTACTACTGCATTACAGCGTGACCACCTTGACAACTCCACTGTCTCTGATGCTGGTACCTTCGTCCTCACTGAGACTTCTTTGGACATGCACTGTTGGGGACAAAACCCAGTTGTCACTGCTAAGCTCCAATTGAACGGCCAAGATCGCTTCTCTGAGCGTGAAGGTTCTTACTTCTCTTGGGTTCAACCTTACCAATCCCACACCCGCAATCCTGATGAAGGTATTAACGTTTACTCTTTCGCTCTTCGCCCAGAGGAACACCAACCTTCCGGAACTTGCAACTTCTCCAGAATTGATAATGCCACACTCCAATTGGTCTTATCCAATGCCACTGTTGAAGGTACCAAGACTGCTAAGGTCCGTGTCTATGCCACTAACTACAACGTTCTCAGAATTATGAGTGGTATGGGTGGTCTTGCTTACTCCAATTAAACACCTTATATCGTGTGGTTTTTATTTATATATTTTAATATTAAAATTTAAATACTTATATTGATTTTTAATATTAAATGCAAAAAACAACTTAAATGTATTACTATAATTTATTATATAATATGAGTGTAGATATCGTAAATCTCATTGAAAGTAACCCAATCACCAAGTTTTCAGGTGATTATCAGAGTAAATTGATTGAAAAGGTCAAAAATCATTTTACTAATTATGAACAACAATTGTTTTTATCTAGTTTTTATTGCTATTTGAAGTATGATCCTAAAAATGATTTTGTTATTGACTTAGATAATGTATGGAAATGGTTAGGATTTAGTCAAAAAAATAATGCAAAAACATTATTAGAAAAACAATTTATTATTGAAAAAGATTATAAAAAATCGCTTTTGTTACAACAAAAGCAAACAGGTCATATCAAAGGAGGTCATAATAAAGAAATATTTATGTTAAATGTTGATACATTTAAAAAAATTTGTTTAAAAGCAGGAACTAAAAAAGCTGATGAGATACATGATTATTTTATTAAACTTGAAAATATTATGTTTGAAATTACAAAAGAAGAATGTGATATATTAAAAAATCAATTACAACAAATTGAAAATATTAAAAATAAAGAAATGGAAGAAAAAATACTAAAAGAAAAAGAAAAATTGCTATTAAACCAATATGATAATATTGGAAATATGATTTATATTATTAAGGTAAAAACAAATAATGATGGAACATATATTGTTAAAATAGGACATAGTACTAAGGGCATAAAAGAGCGATATCAACAATGTAAAACAAATCATACTAATATTTTATTGTTAAATTGTTTTCAAGTAGACAAATCATATGAATTTGAACAATTTTTACATTCACATAAAAATATTCATCCTACTAATATTAGAAATCTACAAGGACATGAATCAGAAAAAGAATTATTTTTAATTGGAACTACATTGACTATTCAAATGGTCCTTAAAATTATTAATGACAATATTGATAACTATAATTATAAAGTTAGAGAATTATTATTAGAAATTGAAAATTTAAAATTAAAAAATAGTGGTCAAAGTATTTATAGTGATAATGAATTGTTAAAAGAATTTATTACAACTAATAAGATTTTAACTAACAAGGTTAATACTCTTGAAAAATATATACAACAAATATTAGATAAATTAAATGAAAAAGAAACCAAAGTGGTAACAGGTTTTAATCAACAAATACCTCATTTAGGTCCACGTCTTCAAAAAATAAATCCAGAAACATTACAACTTGTAAAAGTTTATGAATCTGTTACAGAAGCAATGAATGAAGATAAAAATATTAAAAGACCAAGCATATCAAAGGCTGTTGAAGAAAATATTATTTATTGCGGTTTTAGATGGTTGTTAGTTGAAAGAAATTTAGAAGCAAATATTATTCATAATATTCAACCAACAAAAGAAACCAAAGTTAAAAGTTTAGGTTATATTGCAAAATTAAAGGCAGATAAATCAGAAATATTAAATGTTTATTTAGATAGAAAAACAGCTTCTAATTTAAATGGATATCAAAGTTCATCGGCTCTAGATAATCCAATTAAAAATAATACATTAATCAATGGACATTATTATACTTTATACAATAATTGTGAACAAGAATTAATTCAAAATTTTGAAGAAAAAAATGGTTCGCCATTATTATATAAAAATGGCATAGGACAATATGATATGAATCATAATTTGATTAGAGAATTTTCTTGTAAATATGATTGTATTAGGGTGTTAAAAATGAGTGACAAGACGTTAGCAAAAGCTTTACAAAATAATGTTCCATATAATAACCATTATTATAAAGAATTAGGAAGCAAATTAAAATATTTGTAAAATAATTTACACCCTTGATAAAAATCTTAAAGAAAATCAATATGATATTTGGAATGCCTTTTTGAATTTACACCATAAAATATTCAAGAACACACATTATCCGTTTCATAATCAAATACAAACTGATGGAATTAGTTGTTGCTTATTATTTATTAGAAAAGATTTGAAAGATAAAAAATGGGGTTTAAGAATTCCTGTTTTACAAGAACAAGATTTTTACAATATTGTAAAAGCGTTATAAATAACTAAATAATATATTATTTAATTATTATGAAATTGTTAGTTACAGGTTGTTGTGGATTTATAGGTTCAAACTTTGTGAATTTTTATTTCAATAAAAATACAAATGTAGAAATAGTAAATTTGGATGCAATGTATTATTGTGCTTCTGAGAAAAATATAGATGAAAGTATACGTAAATCAAATCGTTACCATTTAGTAAAAGGTAATTTATGCTCATTTGATTTAATATCAAATATTTTAGATATTTATAAAATTGATACAGTTATACATTTTGCTGCACAATCACATGTACAAAATTCATTTGATAATGCGTTACAATATACACATGATAATGTTGTCGGTACACATACATTATTGGAAGCATGTCGTAAATATGGAAAAATAAATAGATTTATTCATATATCAACTGATGAAGTATATGGAGAATCAATGTTATCAGAAAATGAAGAGAAAAAACATGAAGGTTCTGTATTATGTCCAACAAATCCATATGCAGCGACAAAAGCAGCAGCTGAATTAATTGCGAAATCATATTATCATTCATTTAAAATGCCAATTATAATAACTCGTGGAAATAATGTATATGGTCCAAATCAATATCCAGAAAAATTGATACCAAGATTTATTGAACAATTATTGAATAATAAGAAGGTAACAATTCAAGGTGATGGTTCAAATGTACGAGCATTTTTACACGTAAATGATGTTTGTTCTGCGTTAAAATTAGTTGTAGAGAAAGGTCAGATAGGAGAAATATATAATATTGGTAGTGATGATCATCATGAATATACTGTTACACAGGTGGCACATATTTTGATAGAAAAAATAAAAGGCACTAAAGATTATGATAATTGGGTTAGTTATATTGAAGATAGACCATTTAATGATAAACGATATTATATAAGTAATCAGAAGGTTAAAGATTTAGGATGGACAATTGAAACTAATTTTGATAAGGGAATTGATGAACTAATTGTAAATATGCGTTCATAATTATATGATTGGTTTGTATACACTATAATATTTTACGAATAGGACAAACAAAACACTTCTTATATATATATATGTCAACAGTTATAGACAATGTTGTGTATACTTTTTCGGATAGAAATGCTATCGTAACTGGGGTTATAGATAACAATATAAATATTATTATTCCAAGTGTTGTGAATTATAATAATGTTAATTATAATGTGACAAGCATTGGTACATATGCGTTTGTATGTTGTACACATTTGACGTCAGTTACTATTTACAACAGTGTGACAACCAGTAGCAATTATGATATTTTAGGTTATATAGGTTCAACGTCAATTACTATTGGCAATAAAGTGAAAAGCATTGGCGTAGGTGCATTTTATAATTGTATAAAGTTAATGTCAGTCAATATACCTAATAGTGTGACAAGCATTGGTGCATTTGTGTTTTATGGTTGTATAAGTTTAACATCAATTATTATACCTGACAGTGTAACAATCATTGGTAGTAATGCGTTTAGAAATTGTACAAGTTTAACGTCGATTACTATTGGCAATAAAGTGAAAAGCATTAGTACATATACGTTTTATGGTTGTAAAAATTTAACGTCAATCACTATACCTGAGAGTGTCACAAGCATTGGAGATAATGCGTTTAATGGTTGTACAGAGTTAAAATCAATTATTATACCAAATAGTGTGACAAGCATTGGCATAGCTGCGTTTGATAATTGTACAGAGTTGAAATCAATTATTATACCAGATAGTGTGACAAGCATTGGTGGATATGCATTTAACAATTGTACAGGTTTGACATCAATTACTATACCTAATAATATGACAAACATTGGCGATTTTATATTTGTAAATTGTACAAATTTAACGTCAATCACTATAGGAAATAGTGTGACAAGTATTAACACATGTGCGTTTTATAATTGTAATAATTTGACGTCAATTACTATACCTGACAGTGTTACAACCATTGGCGAAAGTGCGTTTGCAAATTGTACGGAATTGAAATCAATTACTATACCTAATAGTGTGACAAGCATTGGTTCATATGCGTTTTACAATTGTAAAAAGTTAAAAAAGAAACCCCTGAAAAATTAAAGGAATATTTTACAGCTTTGCAAGAAATTTGTGAAAACGCCCATTATTCATCTAACAACATTACTGCCATTGCTGCGTAGTTATGTAAATCTATAAGCGTATCTCGAATATTCTCATTATTTATTAAATTTACACCATTTTTTGTTATAGACATTGAGCGTTGTAATTTATCTTCGATTCGCATTAAAACGCCGATAACTCCATATTTTGCGAATGCGTCACCATAGTCAATATTTTTTTTGGTAAATAACTCTAACGCTTCATTTTGAATTTTTTTCATTTGTTCTACTCTATTCATTAATAAATAGTATATATTGTTATGTTTATACTATTTTGTTATCAATTGTGTAAATATTATACAATTTTTATAGCTTCTTCGTCGTTTTCTTCTTCGTCGTTTTCTTCTTCGTCGTTTTCTTCTTCGTCGTTTTCTTCTTCGTCGTTTTCTGCTTCATCGTTTGTTTGCTGTTTTTCTTGTTCATCTGCATCGTCATCTTCGTCATTTTTGTTAAATACATCAATACTTAGTTCATCAGATAATTCTTCATATTCAACTCCATTCCATTTTATATTTTTACAATTAAATAATTGATTCATGTTAATAACTTCAGGTTTATCTTCTGAGTCAAATCGTGTAAATAATGTAGTAACTTGATTATCATCTCTAAAACGAGCACTATATTCTTGTTGAATATTATTGCGTCCAATTCGTCCTAAAGCCTGAATAATTTTTTCTTGTGTAAGTTCAAGATCCTTGCTTAAATAACCGTGACAAAATTGATAATTTGTACCGTAAATATAATCACTATCAGCAATAATTAAATATAATTTTTGTTGATCTGCTAATTTTTTCATAATTTCTGTATAAGCACTGCTTTTATGATCAGTGAATACTCCAATTCCAAGAAGCAGAAGGATTTTCCAACTATCATCAACATCTTTAAGCAACATAATTGAAACAATAATATTTTCTTCAATGTCACTTGTAAATGCTCCTGTTGTATTTAATCCATTAGTCCATTTATTTAAATGTACAATTCTATTTGGAATAAATATATCGTCTAGAGTGGCATTTTTACACATACTTTTTAAAATTTTAATATCATCTCTCATTTTAGCAATTTTTTTATCATCAGTTTTATCAACAATTTTATTAGCAATCTTAGATTTACATTTATCATCTTTTTTACCCATTAATTTCTTAGCTTCTTTAGATGTATCAGCTATTTTTCCTGATAACTTACTTACCATCTTGGATTCTTCAAATTCCAATTCTTTCTCAATTTGGTCAATTCTTTCATTAATTTGATTATTATATTCGATTTTGTCGTTAATATCTTTCATTACAACTGCAGGAATATTAGCTTGTTGAATACAAAACTTGGCTATTTTAGCTAGGTCATTTGCTAAAAATATTGTAGGTCCATCAGTTAGTGTATAAGCATCTTTAGTTGTAATATATACCCCACAACTTCCAGGAGGGTCTAAATTAGTATTTGTAACTAAGTTTTGAGTACTATTAATCTGAGATATAGGTTCTCCGCGTTTTGAAACTATAATATTTCCCTTGACATCAATTGTATTATTAGATTTAATTTTTTTAGTTCTTTCATTTATAAAATGATTATAAACTTTGTTCCAATTAGATGGAATAATATTTTTCAACATTTTAAGGTAATAAAGTTTAATACTTTTCATATCAATATCATCAACTGAAGTGAAATTTCTTTCAAATTTTGAAGTTGCATTATTGAGATTATTAGTTTCAACGTAATAAATAAATTTAGAAGCTTCATTGAGATCAAAATATCTCAATAAACTGAGATTATCTTCACAATGTGTAACAATTTCTAAAATTTTAGTATAATCGTCGTGAAAATAGTGTGGCATTACAACATATCCATTATTATTAATTAGTGGAATTGTTTTGCGACAATCATGACTTACAATATTATTAATATTTGCATCTGGGAATTTTGATTTGAAATCAGATATAGTTTGTGTTAACTCGTGTATTTTTGGAAGTGTTGCAGAAGATAATACAAAATTAGGAATAATATTATCCTTCCAATTTTTTTTAATAACTTTATGTAAATCATGAATTTTGTAATCCATTGTAATTGTAGGTTCATCCCAATAAGTAATAATAGTATGAACAGGGTTAAATGATGTCATATAAAACATTGCTGGAAGATAAGACCTAATATCACAAATAATAATTTCTACTTTATCTCCAACTGTATTATCAACTTTTCTAATTTGTCCACTTCTTTTATCTCTAGTAAATTCCTTAGCCGCAAAATAATGTAGTCGTACATCTTCTGCTGCAGAACAACCAAAAGCAAATGCTACGCGTTTATTGATAGAAATGGCTGCTCTAGCAAGAGCAAGTCCAACATGTCTAGCAGCACAAACAAATATTACTTTATATTGTTCAGATAATCCGAGAGGTGTTAATGTTTTTCCTGTGCCAGTAGGAGCAATATACAAAACCAATTTTGGATTAGGAGCTTTAATAACAGTATAAATTTCTTTTTGATGATCATATAATGACAAATCACTATATTTTAATATGTTAGGATTTTTTTCAATAAATTCTGATGAGTTATGAACAATATGAAGAAGATTAACTTCGTTCTCATATTTTTTAATAAATGTTATAATAATTTCTATAATAAACCTATTTACCTTATAAACATTATTTTGTACAAGTTTGCTGATTGTATAATAATAGTATACCCATTTAGGGTTTTTTGCATGTTTTAGTTGAACCATTTGTTCAAGATTATTAAATAAAACAAACTCATACATACCAGTATCATTATTAATACTTTCAGTATCAAATCGTGATAATCTAATTTGATCACTGCTTTTTAACTTAATGATTGAAGCAATATTAATATAATAATCGCCATTTTCATCTTGTGGTAAATCTTGACTTTTAATTCTACGTAAATTAGAACCAAAATGAATAAACGGTATATTATATTTTTCAACAAGTAATTTAATTTTGTCTGCAAAGAACTTAGAGTATAAGAATTCTTCAATTTGTGGATTATATTCTATCTTTAGGTGAGTAAAGATAGAATCATTTTTATTGACTTTTAAATTGACATTTGAAAATCCATCAACAATTAATCGCAATACTTCAAATTCATTTTTGTGAACAGGAATTTCAATTCCATCCCATTCGGCCTTGGTTAATTTTCGTTGCTTAAGATCCATTTAAAGATGTATACTATAATTATATAGATTACTCTTTAAATCATTATAATAAATCAATTTTATTTCAATCTTTGACATTTGTATAACTTGTAGAACGCCGTTTTTTCATTTCATATATAATATAATAAAATTATATAAATATATATTATATGAAAGATAAATTTCACACATTAGAAATAAGTATTATATTATTAATAGGAATAATAGCTGTTGGTTTATTTTTATTTCAATTTATCAAAAGACTAGAAGGATTTAGTGGTTTATATGATTTAACAAGTCCCGGAACTTTTCCAAAATCGGTTGAACAAGCTATATTAAATGATTATCAATTAATAGGAAAAAATGAAACATCTAATCAAAATTATAGTGATATATGGTGGAAGTATCCTATTTTTAGTATTGGTTCTTTTAAACAAATAACAAATAATTTACGATATCATGATAATCCTGATGAAGGAACATGTATACGTGCTGATTTTTGTAATGCGGTTTATTATAATAAACGTGATAAAACATCAAACATAATTGCACCTTTACCTCCAGCTGAAGAAGGGACTGGAGCAAGAGTAGGGTATTTTAGAACAGAACCAAATGAATTGTATTATTCCATTCCAACAAATGAAAATATTTTGTATTAAACATTTTACATCTAATATCTAACTAATATCTAACTAATATGTATGTCTTTTAGTTCTAAAATAGGTAAAATAGGAATTATTTGAGTATTATCAATTTCCTTTTCCTTTTTTATAACAGTAATTTTTCCTGTTTCTTTATTAAATTGTAACAAACAACCACCACTTGGTTTAATTGTAAGGTCAATTGTCTCTTTTTTTTGTTTGCGATTAGGGACTCTATGTTCATATCCATTAACTCTCTCTTTTTCAATAATCGACCATATTTCTTGTAAAGAATTAATATTATCTTTAAACCATTGTCTATTTCTACAAACTAATACACAACTTAATTGTTCAAGTTTCCAATAAATTGTTTTCATATAGGTATAATTAAATTTATGATTGTATTGATAATATTCTAACACATTTTCATGCCATTGTTCTATATCTTGATAATGAATTAAATCCAATGGTCTGTACATATAAAATGGTTTACCTTCTTTCGTATGAAAGTAAATAATAACACCTTTCATTTTATTGTCTTTAGATAAACATATATTTTGAAATTGTGTACCGTCTTCATCTTCATAACATTCATCTAATGTATCATATAAATATGAGGCGTAATCAGGATATTCTGTAAATTTGGTTTCTAAAAAATCACATTCATCAAGATCACAAACTTCCATCTGAAGCTGCATTTGAATCCAATACTCTTTTTTTGGGATTCCATCAATTTCGCGATTAACGATATTCTTAATTTCTAGCATACGTCCATAGCGTTGTGAACTTTTATCAATATTAATTCCATCTGGAGATGCCCCTAAGAATAAATATGTTTCGTGTTGAATACATCCAAATTCTTCAATTTTTGTATTATACTTATGTTCATATATTTTTACAGAAAGAGGTTCGTATTTTTGTCCCCAATGGAGTGTTGTGTTAGTATTAACCATTATTACTTCTTTTATATCATTTTCTGTTTCTAAAGTATCATTATTATCTATATATAAACTTTGATTTAATGTTTGACATTTTTCATATATAAGTTGATTTTTTACTGTTTGGTTTTCAAAAGCTTTATATGCGTTTGAAGCAGTAATTAAATTATGACGAAACTCATACCATTCTTTAGTTCGTTGTATTGGTTGTAATTTATGTTTTAATCTATTAAGTTGTTCGTCAACATATTCTATATTAGGTTCTTTAATGATTATTGTATTATCATAAGAACGCGGTGGCATAAAATGTTTAAAGAAATCATTTTTGACATATTCAATAACTTCTTCCATTTCATCTTCAGCATCATCAGTATAAAATATATCTGAATCAAACTGTGAATGCATTAATTGTTTAATATTTTCATCTAGTATATCATGAAAATCTGGTTCAGATATAAGAGTAGGATGATCTTTAACAAATTCTTCCATTAGATATGTACAAGTTTGATATAATTCCAAATATTCTTCATCATTAAAGTATTTTGGTTCTTCTTCTGGAATAATTGAATCAGTAACATCAATCATTTCACAACCATGGTTGTTCATCTTTATATTATATATATATATTGTTTTTATACTTTTTACAATTATTATTTTTTGCTGTTTATTTGTCATCATAATGATTAGTCATCTTTATCTGATTCAGATTCATTTTTAATATTTTTAGCTGTTCCTTGTTTTTTCTTGGGTGATAATCCTTTTAAAGTTGATACTCTTTTATCAATATTTTTAAGTGTAAAATGATTAGATTGTTTATTATAGCATAATATAGGTATATCTTTAATTTCTCCAGTCTCTTTATTATAATTAACATCTTTCACACGTTGAAGTTTTTTTTTATCAAGACAATCTTTAAAAAACAGAATTAATTGGTCATATTCAATATCTGTTAAATTATTTGAAGCCTTATAATTATTAGCAAATATTATGAGTTTCTTTGTTTTGGCTGTTTTATCCAATTTGCTCCAAGGTTCATTTGAATTAGTTATTTTTTCATTTTCAAGAAATTTGTCTAAATTAGCGAGGTCATTTGAAGATTTAATTTCATGACATTGAACGCCATTTAGAACCAAAGATTTATATTTAAGTATCTTTAACTCATTAGAATTTAAACTTTGTATTTCTTTGCTCATTTTATATACTATATTGTAAAATAGATTTTAACTCAGTTTTTAATAATAATATTAATTCAATATAAATTTAGAATTAGAATAATATGTAATATTTATGGACAATGATAATAGTACAAAAAAAATAATAATAGAAGAAATAAAACAAACCAAAAAAATTAATTGTAAAAAAGAGAAAAAAATGAGAGTTGAAACAAAAACTTGGGGTTTAAATGATGAAGAATTAACTCATCATAGACAGTTAGAGTTTTTAATTTCAGACAATTTTATTCCAAATTATAATAATGATAAATATATATCAAAACTAACAAGTCACATAAAAAATAAAATTTATAATTATAAACAACAAGATATAATTAAAAAAAAGTTAAATGAAAATTATTTTGTTAGTTTTGAAGAAACAGTAGATCTTTTGAAAAAATGTAATATGAAATGTTGCTATTGTTCTAATGAAGTTTATATATTATATGAACGTGTAAGAGAAATGAAACAATGGTCTCTTGATAGAATTAATAATGATATAGGACATAATAAAGGTAATTTAGTTATAGCTTGTTTAGAATGTAATTTGAAAAGAAGAAGAACTAACAAAGATGCGTTCATGTTTACAAAAAATATGATTATAATTAAAGAAGGAAATGATAAATCTTCAATGGTATAAAATATACCTAAATTTCCAAATGTCAAAATTTCCAAATGTCAAAATTTCCAAATGTCAAAATTTCCAAATGAATTACACTTGCTCTAAATGCTCTAAATGCTTTTAACGCACATTGTATGAAGTAATCTGTTTGCTAAATATACTACGAAAGAGTTCAATAATATGAAAATAGAATTTACTATGAACATCACATTTACTTTCTTAATATTTGTAAGCATAAAGTAAGCTATTGATATAGCACTCATAACAAATGCAATCCCAAAGAAAATAGACATTGCATAGAAATACACACAATACTCTCTTGGGAGAGGACCGAAATATTCTTCCATAAAAGAAGCCATAATAATATTAATTTAGATATTAAATTATTAGTGCGTACTCTAAATAATTTAGGAATAAAACTACTTAAATAAATTGTTCAAAATTAAATAATGACTTATTCGAATTATACAACTCAAAATGCTTTATTGCTTAAAAATTTAATGACTTTTTATAAGACTAACGATTTAAACGAAAATTATAATCCCAATAATAATTTAGATAAAATGCTAAAGATTATTACTGGAGATTCAAAAATATCTTTACGAATTGTTGATTGGTTTACCACTAATTATGCTAAAAAGCATTATACACTTTATGTAATTGAAGGTACACAAGATAATGTCACAAGACGTTTTAAAGTTTATGATGATTATAAACTCAAATTAAAAGCTTATTCTAAGAAACGGTTTGACCCATTTTGTCGTTGGGAACGTATAAGTATTCCTTATACAAACGGTACATTTATTGAAACCACTATTGGACAACTTAACTTCTTTAAATGGGCAATTGAAAATAAAGTTATTGATTATATTGAAGAAAATTACAGTGATATTGAAAAAGATATGAACAATCGTAATAGTACTTCTAAACGTAAGGAGACTGTTAATGATAACTCTAAGACCAGAAAGAAAAGAGAAGAACTTTCTATTTCAGCAACTAAAAGTATCAAAAAAGAAAAGGTTGAAATAGTTGTGCAGTTTAATTAATATTTACAAATAATATGAATAATATACAAAAAAGATTTATATTATTTTTATTTGGTTGTATTGGAACTAGAAGTTTGTTAGTTTATCTCGCAAAGACAACTAACAACACATTTTTAATGTGTTTGGGTTATTTAGCACTATTGCCAGCTATAGGATTTTTTTATTTTTATTTTACAGGAACAAGAAAAACAGGGGCTGAAGTATTTGGTAATAAAATATGGTGGAATGATTTAAGACCAATTCATGGTTTATTATATTCTTTATTTGCTTATAATGCTATAATTGGAAATAAAAACGCTTGGATATATTTGTTAGTTGATGTATTATTTGGTCTCGCTAGTTTTTTGATTTTTCATTATTATAATAGTGATTTTTCAATTTAAAAACTAACAACATAATAGGATATGGGAAATACTCAATCTATAAAAAAAATAAATTTTGAAGATATGCAAACAGTTATTAAAAACACTGAAGGTTATTTAATCATTAATACATTGCCACTTTGCGAACAACAATGTCTTATAGTAAACACAACATTAGCAATTGATGAAGAAAAAATTATCAATAGATGTATAAAAGAAAATAAAAGTATTAGAATTATTATTTATGGAAAAAATTGTAATGACGAAACAATTGATAAAAAATATCAACAATTATATTCAATTGGATTTTATAACATTTGGGTTTATTCAGGAGGAATGTTTGAATGGTTAATGCTTCAAGATATTTATGGAAAAGACATGTTTCAAACTACAAAACAAGAATTAGATATTTTAAAATATAAATCAAACCAGTTACTAAGTATTGGGTTATTAGAATATTAGTGATTGCACACTTTCTAATGTTCTTGATTATTATTTTCTAATGCTTGATTTGACAATTGATCAGCACGTTTATTGTTTTTTCTATAAATATGATTAAAAATTATATAAGTAAATTGTTCAGTTAGTTTAATAACTTCATCATAATATGTATATAGATTTGGATTTTTAATTTTATATAATTTATTTACTTGATTGATTATAAGTAAACTGTCTCCATATACAGAAATAGATTTTATGCCTAATTCAAGTGCTGTTTTAAGTCCATATAGTAATGCAGAATATTCCGCTTCATTATTTGTTTTTTTATCTCCAATATATTTACAAGATGCCCAATACTCTTCGTCATTTTGGTAAATAACAACTCCTATTCCTGCTGGTCCTGGATTACCTTTACTGCATCCATCAAAATATAATGTAAATTCAGTATATAAAGGATAAATTTTTGCTCTTGCATTTTTAGTTGTTATTACACTTGATAATCGTAAAATTAGTTTATTATTATTATTCATGGTTATGTATTATATGTTATGTGTATATAATATAAATATATTTCAATTATATTATATATATATATAATATAATGGTTCCTACAAAACTTCTAGGGTTGTTTTTAGCTTTTTTATCTTTTGTATCCTTCATATTAGGAGATACTGAATGTCCAATTGTTAATTCAATTGGAGATCGAAGAAAAGATAAAAATAGTTTGCGTTTAGTTCAATACAATGTTGAATGGTTATTTATTGACTATTATGAAGGAATGGATTGTCCCGGAAATGGTTGTACTTGGCATTCAATACCAGATGCTCAAACACATATGTTTTATATTGCTAATACAATTAAAACATTACAACCTGATATTATTAATTTTTGTGAAGTAGAAGGTTGTGATGAATTAAATATGTTAAAAGAACAATTAGATTCAACATACAATCCATATTTAAAAAAAGGAACAGATACAGGAACAGGACAAAATGTTGGAATGTTAACAAGGCTGGATCCTCTTGTTAGTTTATATCGTAGTGAAGAAAAGGTGGAATATCCAATTTCTGGAACAAAATGTGGTTCTACAACAGCTTCAGGAACAACAGGAGTTTCAAAACATTATATAACTGAATTTAAAATAGATTCAATGAATGTAGCAATGATAGGTGTACATTTATTAGCAATTCCAACAGATCCAGACCGTTGCGTTCAAAGGGAAGGACAAGCCCAAGTTTTACAAAATATTGTTAGTTCATATATACAGAAAGGATATGAAGTTATTGTGATTGGCGATATTAATGATTATGATGCAGAAGTTTTAGATTTAAATTCAAATAAGCCAACATCAAGAGTATTAGATTTTTTGAAAGGATTAGATGGAGAGAAAAAAGGTACATATACACTAACAAATGTTGCCACAAAAATTACTCAATCAGAAAGATATAGTGATTGGTGGGATTCAGACAATAATTGTAATACAAGTTCTAAACAAGATTTATCAATGATAGACCATATATTAGTGACATCTGGGATAAATAAAAAAATAACTAATGCTTATATTTATCATGGATATAAGGAATATTGTGGTAAATGGGATTCAGACCATTGGCCTGTTGTAATAGATATACATACTAACTAATACTAATTATTTATGAATAAATTAATTCTTTCTAACCATTTCTCAACTATATTTTCATTCTCATATATATCTACATTACCATCCAAAATTAGTTTACTTGTTTGTATACCTTTAGTTTCATCTAAAAAGTTATTATGATAATTATTACACTCTTGTAAATAAGACAATGGAATCACTTCCTCACCATCTCTAGCACGTTTATGAATTCTATCATAACATTTTTGTGGTTCTGTATTTACATATATTAAATAGTTAATTGGAAAATCCTTTGCAAATTCATCAAACCAGTTCAAATAAATTTGATAACATACATCTTCTATTTTACCTTGTTCATATAACATCTTCGCAAAAACATACTTGTCAGTATATAAACATCGCTCAGTAATAATTATATATTTTGGTAATTTAAAATGCTCATCATGTACGTCATTATTTATACTAATTTTTTTTAATCTATTTTGTTCTAACATATATTTTTCATCCTCTTCCTCTATGTTTTTAACTGTATCTCTTAGAATTTTCAATCTTGAAATATATGCCATCATCTGGAACGCAAATGAATATTTATGTTGATTAGTATAAAATTTTTTTAACATTGTATTACCATCGTTATCCTTAATTTTCTCCCAATCATCAATTGGTTCTTTTAAAAATATTACACGTGTATTATTACTATAATGCTTTCGTAAATTTTCTAAAAGTGTTGATTTACCAGAACCAATATTCCCCTCAATTGACACAATATTATAATTTGTAGACATATTATTACAATAATATATACAATTATATTTTTTTAAATTCAATTTTTTTAGATTACATTTTTTTACACCTTTTACACCTTTTACATTTACTATGCTTCGCTGTAACGCCGATTTTACAGCATAAAAAAATTAAAAAATTAAAAAATGTATAATCGGTGTAATATATTGTTTGAGAAAATTCTATAAAAAGTCGGAGGGGTTTTGGAAAATGGACATTTTAAAAATGTCCAAAAATGAAAAACCAAAATACTTTTTGAAAAAAGACCACTAAATCGCACTTTGTGACGATTATGATGTAAATCGCATAAAAAATCACTCAAAATTTGTTATGATATTTTTTTATAAATATTTTGCCGAAAAGGTTTAGACGTTTTTTCTGTTGTCAATATATAGCGAGAATGACAACTATTTTAACGCAAAAAAACGCAAAAAAATTTGTATGTATTAATTGTGACTTCAAAACGTCTAATAAGTTTGATTACAAAAAACATTTATCAACTCAAAAACATAAAAACAACATTTTAACAACGAGTGACAATAATATGGTAATAAATGAACCTAAAATCCAAAAGAAATATGAGTGTGATAATTGTGATAAATGTTTTAATGACAGAGCTGGTTTATGGAGACACAAGAAAAAATGTCCACATATTATTGATAATTTTAAAAATGAATTATCTAGTGAAGACAAACAGCAAGAATTAATTCAATATTTATTGAAAGAGAACTCCGAATTCAAACAATTAATGATAGAACAAAATAAGCATATGATTGAATTAGCAAAGAATACCGGTAATAATAATACTAACAATTCTAATAATTCTAACATTGTTAATAACAACCAACAATTTAATCTTCATTTTTATTTAAATGAGACATGTAAAAATGCTATGAATATAATGGATTTTATTAATCAATTGCCTGTTAGTATAAAACATTTGGAAGACACCGGTAGATTAGGTTTTGCTGAAGGGATATCCAAAATATTTATAGATGGTCTCAAACAAATAAATGTTACTGATAGACCAATACATTGTTCTGATCTTAAAAGAGAGACTGTTTATATTAAAGATAACAATGAATGGAATAAAGAGTCTGAACAAAAAACTATACTAACAAATGCTATCAAACATGTGAGTCATAAAAATATAAAACAAATTTATGAGTGGACAAAAATACATCCAGAATATAATGATTCATCTTCTAAAATGAATGATACATATTTACAGATTGTTAGTGAGTCAATGTCTGGATCTACTGTAGAAGAAACTAACAAAAATTACTCAAAAATAGTGAAGAATATTTTGAAAGAATCAGTGATAGATAAAACAGTATCGTCAACTGTATATGTTACACCGGTGTAACAATATTAGATATAACTAATTTTACACCTTTTACATTTACTATGCTTTGTAACGCTGATTTTACAGCATAAAAAAATAAAAAAATGTATAATCGGTGTAATATATTGTTTGAGAAAATGTTAAAAGGTGTAAAAACTGACTTAAACTTAAAGAATTATATATATATACAATGGATTCTAATGATATGCGTGTTACTAAAAGAAATGGTGAATTAGAGGAAATAGCATTTGATAAAATTTTAACTAGAATCAAAAAATTAGGGCAAGAGGCTTCTATACAAATAAATTATCAACAGTTGGTTATGAAAGTAATAGAACAATTATATGATACAATTCCAACAACAAAAATTGATGAATTAGCTGCTGAACAATGTGCTGCACTTTCTACATTAAATCCAGATTATGGTACACTTGCTGGTCGTATTATTGTTTCAAATCATCAAAAGAAAACTAGCGATAAATTTAGTGAAGTGATGGAATCATTATACAATTTTATAGATATTCATGGAGTTAATTATCCTTTAGTATCTGAGAATCTTTGGATATTTGTTAAAAAATATAAGACAGAACTGGATAATATGGTAGATTATAATCGTGATTATTTAATTGATTATTTTGGATTTAAAACTCTTGAACGATCATATCTTTTTAAACAAAATGATTTAATAATTGAGCGTCCACAACATATGTGGCTACGTGTTTCAGTTGGAATTCATGGTGATTTAAATAAACAAAACTCAATAGAATTAGTAAAAGAAACATATGATTTAATGTCCCAAAAATATTTTACACACGCTACACCAACATTATTTAATTCAGGAACTTCCAGACCTCAATTATCTAGTTGTTACCTAATAGCAATGGAAGAAGATAGTATTGAAGGTATTTATAACACATTGAAAGATTGTGCATTGATTTCAAAATATTCTGGTGGAATTGGGCTTCATATTCACAATATAAGATCTAAATATTCTCATATTAAGGGAACTAATGGAAAAACAGATGGATTAGTTCCGATGTTACGTGTATTTAATAATACAGCACGCTACGTAAATCAATCAGGAAAAAGAAATGGTTCATTTGCTATTTATTTGGAACCATGGCATTCAGATATTTTTGATTTTCTCGAAATGAAGAAAAATCATGGAGATGAGGAAATGAAAGGTCGTGATCTATTTTATGCCTTATGGATTTCTGATTTATTTATGGAAAGAATTAAAGAAAAGAACGGACAGTGGTCATTATTTTGTCCCCATGAATGTCCTGGACTGTCTGATGTGTATGGAAAAGAATTTAAATCGCTATATGAGAAATATGAACAAGATGGTAAGGCTAGAAAGACAATTAATGCAAGAGATTTATGGTTCGCTATTTTAGACGCACAGATGGAAACAGGTACTCCATATTTGCTCTATAAAGATGCTGCTAATATGAAATCAAATCAAAAAAATATTGGAACAATAAAATCGTCAAATTTATGTGTTGCTCCAGAAACATTAATTTTAACAGATAAAGGACATATAGAAATTCAAACATTAGTTGAACAAAACGTAAATGTATGGAATGGAGAAGAATGGAGCTTAATAACTGTTAAAAAAACTGGAGAAGACCAAGAACTTATAGATATTTATACCGATGATGGTTCTAAGTTAACTTGTACACCATATCATAAATTTTATATTCAAAATATGTATTCATCTATTTCAATTGAAAAAGTTGAAGCAAAAGATTTAAAGCCAAATGATAAAATAATAAAATGTGATTTTCCAATTATTGATGGTTGTGATAAAATGAATTATGCTTATACGCATGGTTTTTTTTGTGGAGATGGAACATATGGAAATCAAAGTGGTGAACCAGAAAGATGTTGTAATTTTAATTTAGCTAATGAAACTGAAAATGACAAAGAATATATATTAGAAGGTGAATGCTTAGAATGTCAAGCAAAGTCGTACGCAAAAACCCCAATAGCTTACTTATATGGAGATAAAAAAAATTTATTAAATTTTATTGATAAGCGTAGTTATACAATAGATGAAAATTTAAAAAGAATAAATGTATCTCTTCCAGTTGATTTAAATGAAAAATTTGATATACCTTCATATTGTTGTTCTCTTAAGGATAAATTAGATTGGTTTGCAGGATATTGTGATGCTGATGGAATAATTTCAAGAAATGGAGACAATGAACAATTACAAATTTCATCAATTAATAAAGAATTTTTGGAGAGAATAAAATTATTATTACAAACTTGTGGAATAAATCCTAAAATTAAACTTAGTCAAACCAAAACAAAGAGTTATTTGCCTGATGGAAAAGGAGATTATAAATATTATGATGTCAACCCAATTTACAGATTATTAATTACATCATGCGATTTATATAATTTGTATAATTTAGGGTTTAATCCTAAAAGACTGATTATTTATGGAAATAAACCTACAAGAGATGCAAAACAAATTATTAAAATATTAAAGGTTGAAAATAATAATAGAATTGATGATACATATTGTTTTACTGAACCAAAAAGAAATATGGGAATATTTAATGGAATAATTACAGGACAATGTTGTGAGATCATAGAATACTCTGACAATAAAGAAACGGCCGTTTGTAATTTAGCTTCTATTGCTTTGCCAGCATTTGTAAATGAAACTACTAGACAATTTGATTATGATAAATTACATAAAGTTACAAAAGTTGTAACTAATAATTTAAATAAAGTTATTGATATTAATTTTTATCCAACTGAGAAAACAAAGAGAAGTAATATGCGTCATAGACCTATTGGAATTGGTGTACAAGGATTAGCTGACACATTTATTTTAATGGATATTCCATTTCATTCTGATAAAGCTAAAGAAGTAAATAAGCTTATTTTTGAAACTATTTATCACGCATCTTTGGAAAAAAGTAATGAAATTGCTGTTGAAAGAAAAGAAATGATATTTGAAAATGCAAAAACACATTTTGATTTATTGGAATTATTAAATGAATATGAATATGAATCATTAGTAAATAACAGCAAGTTACCAAATTATATTCAAAATGATTTTATTGGTTCATATAGTTCATTTATTGGTTCGCCAGCTTCACAAGGTATTCTTCAATTTGACATGTGGTCAATAACTCCTTCTAATCGTTATGATTGGAACAAACTTAAAGAATCTATTAAAACACATGGTATTAGAAATTCATTACTTGTTGCTCCAATGCCAACCGCATCTACATCACAAATTCTTGGATATAATGAATGTTTTGAACCTTTCACAAGTAATATATATTCAAGACGTACTCTTGCTGGGGAATTTGTTGTTGTCAATAAATATTTAATGAGAGAACTCATTCAGATCGGACATTGGAATGAACAAATTAAAAATAATATTATTGCTAACAAAGGTTCTATTCAACAATTAACTGTTTTACCTGAACATATTCGTAATAAATACAAAATTGTTTGGGAAATTCCTATGAAATACATTATTGACATGGCCGCTGATAGAGGACCATTCATTTGTCAGAGTCAAAGTTTGAATTTATGGATGGAAGAACCTGTTTACAATAAATTAACATCTATGCACTTTTATGCTTGGGAGAAAGGGTTAAAAACAGGTATTTATTATTTGAGGAGAAAAGCAAAACATCAGGCTCAACAGTTTACAATTGAGCCAAATGCAAATAAAAAAGTTGAAGAATCGGAAGAACCAGAAAAATCAGAAGAAATTTGTGAAATGTGTTCTGCTTAAAGCAAATTGTTACACCTTTTGACATTTTTACAGCTTTGCAATAAACTTGTAAAAATATCAATTTTTCTACGCATTTTGAATTATTGATAGCAACTAACAAAGTAAATTTTGTGCGAACTTAAATGTCCAAAGGTGTATATTGGTAGTTTTTACATTCCGAATGTGGAGAAATCGTTTAAAACAGGAACAGGCATATAATTTTGGTTAAATGCACTATAATTTGGACGCTTAACACAATCAAATGCAGGCTCAGGACAACGAGCACAAGGAGGACAAGGTGGACATTTTGTGACATCAGTATTATCAGGACATTGTACTATTGGTTCAGGACATTTTGGACACACTGGAGGCACAACTTGAGATTTTAATATGTACAAATCTTCTTGTCCAGCAGGAATTTGCGAACGAGGGATTCCTTGTGGTAAAGAATTATAATAAGCAGATGAGTCATATGTTGCATATGTGTTTCCAGCAGGACCAGTATATATTGTTGCTTTGCCATCATTTGGACCATAATAGGTTGAAGAACTATATACTGTATTATAGTCAGAACCTGTTGTATTATTATCAGCATCGTATTGATTTATAGTATTATCTTGGCTATTATAAGTATAAGCATTATTTCCAGTATAAAGGATTTTAGACCCATTTGGTCCAGTTATTTCAACAGCTTGGTTTCCATTACTGTCATTAATTATTTTAGCAGAACCTCCATTTGGTCCATAATATGTAGACACATTTGGATCTGTAGTATTTTTATTAATATAATAAATTTCAGTAGTCCCATTTTTGCTAGTTATAACAATAGTATTATTATTTTGAGTCTGAATTACTCTAGCTGTGCCTCCATCTGGACCATAAAATATGGTTGGATACGAAGTTCGATTATAATGATTATAATTATCATAATTAGTAGTACTACCTGAAGATGTTGTGGACGTGGGTGTTCCATTTGAATCACTTATTGTATAAATATTAATAGTTCCATCTGGATTTGTTACCATTAAAGATTTAGTACCATTCATTCCTGTAACTACTTTAGCAGAGCTACCATTAGGCCCAGAATATGTTGTTGAAGAATTGTCACTTGAACTAAAATTATATGTACTAGTATCTCCATCACTGTTAGTTACTACTAAAGTAATTTGTCCATTTGAATCTGTTTGAACTTGAGCAGATGCCCCATTTGGTCCGTAAAATACTTGACTAGAAGAATTATTTTCCATACTTTCAACACAACCTTTACCACCTAAAAATGAACATACAATTAATCCTAACAATAAAATTACAAAAAGTATTAACAATTCACCTTTCATTATATAATTTATATAGTGAAAAAAATTGATTTTAATTATAATTATATAATTAAAATTAAATATATAAACTAAGGATGTCGCATAATAATTCAAATAATGAAGATTGGGTTAGTGCTATTATTATTAATAATGATGACGATGATGAAGTATTTGAAACTCCATTTTCTAAAATAAAATCAAAACAAATGATTATTGCACCAGATAAAGAACCAGTTCCAGCCGAAGTAGCTGTTAAAAAAAAAAATGGACAAGTAGCATTAAAAACAATGTTTGATGCGGATACAACTATTATTGAAATAGGAATTGATGAAGCTGGAAGAGGGCCTATGTTTGGAAGAGTATATGCTGGAGTAGCCGTTTTACCTAAAGATAATAGTTTTGAACATTATCAAATGAAAGATAGTAAAAAATTTCATAGCAAAAAGAAAATAGAACAAGTAGCCAATTATATAAAAGAAAATGCTATTGCTTGGGCTGTAGAGTACGAAGATGAACAGAAAATTGATGAGATTAATATACTACAGGCTACACAATCAGCAATGCATAAAGGGATTAAAAATGTATTATATAAATTATCACAATTAACAGATATAAATTATAATAAAATATTATTATTAGTTGATGGTAATTATTTCAAACCATTCACTATTATAAATAAAAACAAGACAAAATTAGAAATAATTAAATATCAAATGATTGAAGGAGGTGATAATAAATATACAGCAATTGCCGCAGCCTCAATATTAGCAAAAGTAGAAAGAGATAATTATATTAATAAGTTGTGTGAAGAAAATCCTGAGTTAATTGAACATTATGGTATAAATTCAAACAAAGGTTATGGTTCAAAAAAACACATAGATGGTATAAAACAATATGGAATTACCAAATGGCATAGAAAAACTTTTGGAATTTGTAAGGATTATTGTTAACAATAATCTATTTAACGTTAAAGTTAAAAAATTGTACTTTAACGTTAAAAATTGAATTTTTTTCTATTATAAATTAACATGATTGGATAACCTATTTATACTTTTAATTATTTGGATAAAATTGATTGGGGTGCATTATCAAGTAATCCAAATGCTATTCATATTTTGGAAAAGAATGTTGATAAAATTGATTGGGTAACTTTATCATACAATCTAAATGCTACACGCCTTTTGGAAAAACAATTATTATATAAAATTGATTTGAATGGCTTATTAAAGAATCCAAATGCTATACACATTTTGGAAAACAATTTAGATATAGATAATTTAGATAAAATTAATTGGCGTTGGTTATCACTGAATCCAAATGCTATTCATATTTTGGAAAATAATTTAGATAAAGTTGATTGGTTTGGCTTATCAAGAAATCCAAATGCTATTCATATTTTGGAAAAGAATTTAGATAAAGTTGATTGGGATGGGTTGTCAGCAAATCCAAATGCTATTCATATTTTGGAAAATAATTTAGATAAAGTTAATTTGTTTAGGTTATCAGATAATCAAAATGCTATTCATATTTTGGAAAAGAATTTAGATAAAGTTAATTGGTTTACTTTATCAAGTAATCCAAATGCTATTCATATTTTGGAAAATAATTTAGATAAAGTTATTTGGTTTAGTTTATCAAGAAATCCTAATGCTATTCATATTTTGGAAAATAATTTAGATAAAGTTGTTTGGAATTGGTTATCAAGTAATCCAAATGCTATTCATATTTTGGAAAATGATTTAGATAAAGTTAATTGGAATTGGTTATCAGAAAATCTAAATGTTTGTAAAATAATTAGTAAATATGATTATAAAAAAATGATGGACAATATGAAAGATTTTTGTGAGGATTTGGTAAAATATGTATTTCATCCGAAACGGTTAAACAGATTATGTGAAAAATATTCAATGCATATGTTTGATTTATTAGAATTGCTTTAAGATTAAAAAATTGAAATTTTTCTATTTGAATTGAATTGAATTTGAAATAACACATATTAAAATGATTGGAGAACCTATTTATACTTTTAATTATTTGGATAAAGTTGATTGGTATGCATTATCTAATAATCCAAATGCTATTCATATGTTGGAAAA
>Ga0194119_10001244_pt1 | contig 47000 bp, 46 predicted proteins | sample TA2MahC100mmetaG_FD_148620 | JGI IMG/M metagenome (GOLD analysis project Ga0194119, IMG submission 148620) | Freshwater microbial communities from Lake Tanganyika, Tanzania - TA2015018 Mahale Deep Cast 100m | ecosystem: Environmental > Aquatic > Freshwater > Lake | place: Tanzania: Lake... | reverse complement strand
TCGTGCCTGCATTCGCCGCATGGCCGGCTGCGCTACGCCGATCGGCTTCGCCGGCCACGCTCCAACTAGCGCAACGGCCAACTCTGAACTAGCATTCCATCTGGACCACTCGATGGGGGCCGATCAGGAGCATTGTTGTTGGCGAGGACCACGAGGCCGGCCGGATTGGAAAACGCCGCGTTGAACGCGGCGATTTGCTGGGTGCCACTAAGCCCGCCGCTGTTGATCGCCGCGGCTGCGAACATCGCGGCCGTCGACGCCGGGGTGGCCGGGTTCTGCGCGGCGGCGAGAAGGGCGGTCGCAATCGCCTCGGTCGCCGCAGCGTTGCCCCCGGCGGCGTTGATCAACGCGCCGATGGCCGCCGTATCGCCGGTCGCGATGGCAGCGTCGAGCTGCGTCTGCTGTGCCGGCGTCAGCTGCGCGTGAGCAGTCATCGGCGCCGCCAGGAGAGCGACGCCCAGCGCGATGGCGGCGAAAAACTTCTTGAGGAACAACATGATAACCTCCCGAACACACGTAACTGGCCGCAAGACCTAAGCCCAACCTGGCGAGAAAACACACAGTTCGGCCGTCGGACAAAAGTCTCGAATCGGGATCGCGAGTGGACGAGGTGGGCCGTAGCAGAATTCACACACCCACCCGTTTCCGGGTTAACATATTGATAAAATTGAAAAATATACGTTCTGGTCTCGCCGACGCGCGCCCGCTACGCTGAAGCGCCTCAGGAGTTATACGCATGCCCCCTGCCGAAAATGCGACGGAAACGGCCAACGCCCTCTTTTTCACCCATGCCGGCCTCGACGCCGCGCGGACCGCGCGGCTGGTCGAGGATACCCTCAAAGGCTGCGACGATGGAGAGCTGTTCCTCGAATACGTGCAGAGCGAGAGCCTCAGTTTCGACGACGGTAAGCTGAAAAGTGCCGCGTTCGATACAACCCAAGGTTTCGGGTTGCGCGCCGTGTCGGGCGAGACCACGGGCTACGCGCACGCGTCCGCGCTGGACGAAGGCGCCTTGAAGCGCGCCGCCTCGACGGTCAAGGCGGTGCGGTCCGGGCGGGGCGGACAGGCCGTCGAGGCCCCGCGCGGCACCAACGCCCGGCTCTATGCGCCTGACAACCCGATCGATGGCGTCGCCTTCGAGCGCAAGGTGGCGCTCCTGCGCGATGTCGACGCCTATGTGCGGGCCAAGGAGCCGCGCGCACGGCAGGTCTCGGTGTCGCTCGCCGCGTCGTGGCAGGTGGTGCAGATCCTGCGGCCCGGCGGCTGGAGCGCGGCCGATATCCGTCCACTGGTGCGGCTCAACGTCAGTGTCGTGTGCGGCGAGGGCGCGCGCCAGGAATCCGGCGGCACCGGCCGCGGTGGACGCACGGCCTACGGCGCGATCTTCGATCCCGCGCACTGGCGAGCCGAGGCCGATGAGGCGATCCGGCAGGCCACGGTCAATCTGGAGTCGGTCGCCGCACCTGCGGGCGAAATGCCGGTGGTGCTGGGGCCGGGTTGGTCAGGCGTGCTGTGGCACGAGGCGGTGGGTCACGGGCTGGAAGGCGACTTCCACCGCAAGAAGACCTCGATGTTCGCAAGCCTGATGGGCCAGCAGATCGCCTCACCGGGCGTGACGGTGATCGACGACGGCACGATCTCCGATCGCCGCGGGTCGCTCACCATAGACGACGAAGGCACACCCACCTCGCGCACCGTGCTGATCGAGGACGGCAAGCTGGTCGGCTTGATGCAGGATCGGATGAACGCCCGGCTGATGGGCGTGCGCCCGACCGGCAATGGTCGGCGTCAGAGCCACGCCCATGCACCGATGCCACGCATGACGAACACCATGATGCTGGGCGGCACCCACGACCCCGCAGAGATCCTGGGCTCGGTGAAGCGCGGGCTCTATGCCCGCAACTTTGGCGGCGGCCAGGTCGACATCGTTTCGGGCAAGTTCGTGTTCTCCTGCACCGAGGCATACATGATCGAGAATGGGCGACTGGGCGCGCCGGTGAAGGGCGCGACTCTGATCGGCGCCGGCGCCGAAGCGCTGAAACGCGTGGGCATGATCGGGAACGACATGTCGCTCGATCCGGGCATCGGCACCTGCGGCAAGGACGGGCAGAGCGTGCCGGTCGGCGTCGGCCAGCCGACGCTGCGCATCGACTCCCTGACAGTGGGTGGCACGGCGACCTGACGCCCGCGCTATCGGCTCTCGGCGAGTTTGAGCGAGTCGACGAATCGTTGCGCCGCGGAGGCCGAGCGCAGGTCGCCGCGGTGGGTGGCGAGGAGGCGATAGAGGCGGTCGCGCACGATCCAGGTGCGCATCACCACCACCGCGCCGTCGCCATCGGCGATATCGAGGGCGTAGCCATCGAAGCCCTGCAGGAGCGCCGGCTCGTCCCGGAGATACTTGAACTTCGCGGGCGGAAACGCCTTCTCGGCCTCGCCGCGCCCAAGCTCGCGCGCCGCAGCCTTGCTGTCACGCTGCGCGAGCGCGCCGGGCTGGTAGTCGACATGGTCGAAGTCGAACATCTCGTTGTCGAGCTTGGCACTCCAGGCGTGCCGCGGACCGGCGTGACCTTTCTCCACCTCACCGGCAACGCTTGCTTGTGCAGGCGCCGGCATTTCCAGCCGGAATCGCAGATCGCGCGAGACGATCGCCTGCCAGCGCGCATCTTGCCCGCGCGCCGCGACGGGTGCCAGGAGCAGCCCGGCAATGAGCGCGCGGCGTCTCACGGCGGCGGAACGAGATCTTTGCGACCCGACCACTCCCAACCAAGACCGGTGCGCGAGATACCGAGCAGGAGGCCGTGCAGTTCCTTGGGATGCACCCAGCCGCCGTCCGGATCGGTGACCGGGTCCTTGCCGCGCGGCGTGTAGCGCGCATTCGTCTCAAGGAGGCGACGCCGCAGCTCCGGCCAGTCATGGACCTCGACGTAGCACATATAGAGTGAATCGCCGTGCTTGTGGGCGAAACGACCCATGGCGTGGACATCGTCGGTGACCTGACTCAGTTCGATGCGATCCAGCCGATTGGGCGGGTCGAAGAGGGTCAGCGTGCCGACATAGCCGAAGCGCGGGCTGCCGATCTCGCTGAAGCGCGACGGGTCTAGGCCGAACAATCCGGCGTAGACCGCAGCGACGCGACGCCAGTCGCTCACCAGCGTGTTCGTCGTCTCGTACAGAAACGACACGGGGCCGACGCGCGGCCGATAAGTCGAACGCGAGATCACGATGGGCAGGCCGAAGGTCGCGTCGGGTGCGAGGTAGAGCTGGTCGCCTTCGCGTTCGTGGGCGATGCCGAGCCCCTGCCAGCGGCGCGCCATGCGGTCGGGATCGACGGTACTGTAGCCCGCCGTCATGAGCCCCTCGCCGCGCCGCGCGATGAAATCGGCGGTTGGGCCCACGCCGTCGGGTTCGCAGAGCTCGAACTCACTCTCGCCGATGGCGAGGATCGTGCGCTTGGCCACCAGCAGTCGCGAACGATCGGTCCGCGCGATCTGCCCGCCCAGCAGTTCGATGTAGCGCGCCGCGGCGCGCGCGCCGTCGTTCACGGCGATCTGTACCCGGTCACACCGGTCGAGCATCGTTTCCTCCTCAGCGGCGATTGCGCTGCGTCTCGAGTGCCACGTCGTCGGCGCCAAGCACGGGCCGCAGACCTTCGGTCGCGCGTTCACCGCGGTGACCGGCCGGCAGTGCCAGCATGTTGCACGACACGATGTTGCCGAAGATGTTCTCGGTCGCGCCGGCGAAATTCTTCGGATTGAAGAGCGGCGGCGTGTGCCAGAAGAGATGGTAGCCCAGCGCCAGCAAGTGGCGGATCAGCGGTGGCGAGGACGCGCCGCCATTGTTCTCGACATAGAGGACGGGCTTGAACTTGGCGATAGTCGCCTCGGCGCCCTTCAGCACCTCAAGCTCCATGCCCTCGACATCGATCTTGATCAGCGCGCAGCGCGGCAGCTCGAAATGGTCGATGGTACTCACCGGCACGCGCTCGCCAGCGCCTTCGCGCCGCAGCGACACGCCGCCATAGTTGTTGCGCTTTGCATAGTCGAGTGGCGGTACCACCGCCTCGCCCGGCGCGGCGCCCAGCGCGCACCACGGTGCGGTCACCTGCGGAAGCCCGTTCAGCGCAATGTTGGCGCAAAGCAGCTGGTGCACGATGCGCTGCAGTTCGATCGCGAGCACATGGCCCGCCGGACCGACGCGGCGGGCGAGCGGCACCGTGTCCGCGCCCATGTTCGCGCCCGCCTCAACCGCGAAGTCGCCGGGTTCCAGGAGCGCCATCAGCAGTCGGATCTCGGCGTCGACATACTCGCCGTAGGTCTCGAGGCTGCGCCCGATATAGTGGTCCTGCGTGTTGTAGAGGAAGTTGCCGTACTTGCACTTCTTCAGCCGGTACGGCAGGCCCGGGTTCTTCGCTTCGTCCGCCATGGCGGCGACGATATCTCAGTAGGCGTAGTCGCGGAACAGCGGCGCAAAATCGCCCCGCCACTCGCCGCGCCAGCGGCGTAGCAGCGCGTCGGCTGGCGCCTCTCCCGCGTCGAGCGACTGGCGCAACGCGAAGAGATGCATCGTCTCGTCACGGCCCCGCGCATCGAGCCGCGCCCGGGCCCGCAAGCCCGCTTCGGCGATGTCGACCATCTCGCGCGCGAGCTCAAGCAGCGGCCGACCCTTGAAGGGCGTGGCGAGGCCGGTGCGCGGCGTCTCCGCGCGCAGAAACGCGTGGTCGGCAACGCTCCAGCCCTTCACAAGGTCCCAGGCCGCGTCGAGGGCGGTGGTGTCGTAGAGCAGGCCGACCCACAGCGCGGGCAGAGCCACCAGCGCCGCGAAGGGACCGCTGTCGGCACCGCGCATCTCGAGGTAGCGCTTCAGCCGGACCTCGGGGAACGCGGTCGTGACGTGGTCGGACCAGTCATTGACTGTCGGTATCTCGCCCGGCCGGGCCGCCAGCTTGCCGTCCAGGAACTTCCGGAAGCTCTGGCCGCTCGCGTCGATGTACTTGCCGTCGCGATAGACGAAGTACATCGGCACATCGAGCATATAGTCGGCGTAGCGCTCGAAGCCGAATCCGTCCTCGAACACGAAGGGCAGCATGCCGCAACGATCCGGATCGGTGTCGGTCCAGATGTGGCTGCGATAGCTCTTGAACCCGGCTTCGGCGCCCTCCTTGAAGGGCGACATGGCGAACAGCGCGGTGGCGAGCGGCTGAAGCGCCAGCGACACGCGGAACTTCTTCACCATGTCGGCTTCGGACGCGAAGTCGAGATTGGTCTGCACCGTGCAGGTGCGCAGCATCATGTCGAGGCCGAGCTTGCCGCGTTTGGGCATGTACTCGTGCATGATCCGGTAGCGCCCCTTGGGCATCCAGCTCATGTCTTCGCGCGTCCAGGTTGGCGCGAACCCCAGTCCGATATGGCCGACGCCGAGCGGCGCGGCGACCGCCTTGACCTCGGCCAGGTGATTGGCCGTCTCGTCGGCGGTCTCGTGCAGCGTCTCGAGCGGCGCGCCGGAAAGCTCGAGCTGGCCTCCCGGCTCGAGCGTGATGTTGGCCTTGCCGCGGAGGAGTGCGATCGGGCTGTTGCCCTCGACCACCGGCTTCCAGCCAAAGCGCGTGAGGCCCTCCAGCAGCGCGCGCACGCCATTGGGGCCGTCATAGGCCACAGGTTTCAGGGTCGCCTTGTCGAAGCCGAACTTCTCGTGCTCGGTTCCCATGCGCCACGCGGCCGGCGGCTTGTTGCCGGCGGCGAAGTACTCGATCAGCTGGCGCCGATTCTCGATCGGCGCGCCGCCGCCCGACGGGGGTGCGGACATGCGTTGACTGCTCCTGCTCGCATCCACGGCGCGCGGGCGCTCGTGGACGGGCGCGCCGCATGAGCAATCCTCACGCGCGCATGCGCCTTGTTGATCCAATCGATTCCCCCTGTCCCATGGGCGCGGGGGCGAAGGCAAGCGCTCAGCGTCCGTTCCCGTCCGGCGTGTAGGGACGACCAAGCCGCGGCGTCGGCCGCGCGCCATCGCCCCGCATGGCCTGCCAGATCGCGAGCGCCGCCAGCGCCGCGGTGTCGGCGCGCAGAATGCGCGGACCGAGACCGACGGCAAGACCGGCTGGCAACGCGCGCAGTCGCGCAAGCTCGTCGCGCGCGAATCCGCCTTCGGGTCCGATCAGGATCGCCCAGGATGACGCGGCCGCTTCGGTGCGAAGCGCCTCGGCAATCGGTGGCCCCTCGCCGGTCTCATCGCACCACAGGAGCCGCCGGTTCTGGGGCCACGCCGCGAGCAGCGCCTCGAGCGTTGTGGGTGTCGCGACCTCGGGCACGCTGAGACGCTCAGTTTGTTCCGCCGCCTCGATGGCATGCGCAGCAAGGCGCTCGACATTGACGCGCTCCGGCACGGTATGGGTGGTAAGCACGGGCACGAGGCGCGCAGCGCCAAGCTCGGTCGCCTTCTCCGCGACGAGATCGATGCGCTGGCGCTTGAGGGGCGCGAAGCAGAGCCAGAGATCGGGCTCGGCGGTCTGGGAGCGGGTCTGTTCGTCGACGCGCGCCACCGCGTCGGCACGCCGGGGCCAGGCGAGCGTCGCCGACCACTCGCCATCGCGGCCGTTGAAGAGCAGCAGCGGTGCGCCCGTCTCGCGGCGCAGCACATGGCGCAACTGATGGGCCTGGGCATCGGCCAGCGACACCTCGGTGCCAGCGGCGAGTGGCGCATCGACGAAAAATCGCGTGGCCCTCATGCTGGGGGAGTCCCGAGGGCGGTCCGTCGGTCGAACTTGAGATGCGCGTGCTCGCCGTCGGCGCGCACATAGTGCAGGAACAGATGCAGGCTCCAGGGCGCCGCGAGCGCTTCGCGCCAGTGCCACAGCTCGGGGCCGGCATAGATCACCGCCTCACCGGCCCGCGCCGCCACGGCCACACCCGGGCCGGACTCCGCCCCCAGATGGATGGGCCACGCCGCCGCGTCGACCGGCGCGATGGGCAGCGTGGCGCTCACTTCGCAGGCCTCACGGTCGCGGTGGCGGGAGAGCGCGGCGCCCGCGGGATAGAAGCGCAGGAACGAGTAGGTGGGCAGCAGCTCCGCGCCGACCGCGCGGCCGATCGGACCCGCAAGAAAGGCGAGCACGCGATCGAGTTCGGGGTGGCCGTACCAGCCGATCGCCTCGGGAGCGACCTCGTCACCGTCATTGAGCTCGCCAGCGAGCCCGCGCTCGATCAGCGGCCGCGCGATCGTCTCGACCCGCGCGCGCAGCGGTTTGGGCAACAGGCCGGGCATTTTCAGCCAACGTTCGTGGGCGAAGGTGGAACTCGCGCTCATGCCGCCGCATGATGGCGCCATGACAGGCACGGCGCCAGACGCGGGCTTCACCGATATCGTGCGCGATCACTGGACGCTCCGGCACCTCCCGCCGGGCTGGCGCCCCTATGGCCGGCTGGCGCGGTGGGATCGCCCGATCGGAACCTGGCTCCTGCTGTTTCCCTGCTGGTGGTCGCTGGCGTTGGCGACCGGGCCGGACCTCACGCGCCTCGCCGGCTGGATGGCGATCTTCGCGCTCGGGGCCGTCGCCATGCGCGGCGCGGGTTGCACCTGGAACGACATCATGGATCGCGACGTCGACGCCGGGGTCGAACGCACGCGCGGTCGGCCCCTGCCCGCAGGCGAGACGACCGTCCGCAAGGCGCTGGTCTGGCTCGCGCTACAGGCGTTGGTCGGTGCGGCAATCCTGCTCAAGTTCAATCCCTTCGCCGTGGCGGTGGCGCTGGCATCGCTCCTGATCGTGGCGCTCTATCCGCTCGCCAAGCGGGTGACGACGTGGCCACAGCTGGTGCTGGGCCTCGCCTTCAATTGGGGAGCGCTGCTCGGCATCGCCGCGGTCGAGGGCCGCGTGAGCGCCGCTGCGGTGGCGCTCTATCTCGGCGGCGTCGCCTGGACACTTGTCTATGACACGATCTACGCCATGCAGGACCAGCGCGACGACGCGATCGTGGGCGTGCGGTCGACGGCCCGCCGGTTCGAGGGCGCTCCGCGGGCCTGGCTGGCGCTGTTCGCGGTGCTGACGGTGGCGCTCTGGGCGCTGGCCGGCGCGCTGGCGCGGCTGGAAGCGAGCTACGGTTTCGGCCTCGCGCTCATCGCCCTGCACCTCGCCTGGCAGGTGGCGACAGTGAAGCCGCACGACGCCGCCGACTGCCTCGCCAAGTTTCGTGCCAATCGCTGGATCGGCTGGGTGATGTTGGCAGCGATCCTGCTCGGCGGCTGGCGCTGACATGGCGCGGCAGGCCGCCGATCCCGAAGGCTTCATCCGCGCCAATACTGCGCTCGCCGCGCCCGCGATGGTGCCGGAGTTCAGGCTGTGGCTGGCGAGCGAGTACGTGCCCATTTGGCAAGCAACCGAGGACTGGCTCGAGCGCCAGAACGTCGATCCGCCCTACTGGGCTTTCTGCTGGCCGGGCGGCCAGGCGATCGCACGCTATCTCCTCGACACGCCGAACGTGGCGCGGGGCCGGACAGCAGCGGATTTCGCGACTGGATCGGGCATCTCCTCGCTCGCCGCTGCACGCTCGGGCGCGTCGCGCGTGCTCGCCAACGACATCGACCCGATGGCGTTGGCCGCGGTGCGCCTCAACGCCGCCGAACACGGCCTCGAGCTCGCGACTGACGGCACGGATTGGCTGGCCGAGGGCGCGGCCTTGCCCGAGGCCGAGCTCGTCGTGGCGGGTGACGTCTGCTACGAGCGCGAGATGTCAGCGCGCACCATCGCCTGGCTGCGCCGCAACGCCGCTGCCGGCCGCACCGTGCTGCTGGGCGATCCCGGCCGGAACTACTTCGCCGCCGATGGGCTGGAAGAACTCGCGCGCTACGCCATTCCCACGTCGTTGCAACTGGAGAATCGCGGTATGCGCGAAACCGTGGTCTGGCGCGTTCTGTCGCGCTAAGCCCCATGATGGCGATCGGCGCTGTTCAGCAGCGCGGACCTGCGCTACATCGCGGCCCACAATGGCCAAGAGCAAGGTTACCGCTGCCGATTTCGCGCGGCTCTATGATGGGTTCAACGCCGCGGTCTCGCGGTTCGACTGCGGCCGCAAGTGCGCACCACTTAACGGCGGCGAACCGGTCTGCTGTTCGACACAGAACGCCGTTCCGGTGGTCCACACGGTCGAGTTCGACCTGCTGAAGTCGCGCACCGACCTGTGGACGCGGTTCAAGCCTTACGACTATGCCACCCGCCAGATCGTCGACGAATTGACCTCCGATTGCACGGCGATTCAGTGCAGCGGCGCGCGCCACTGCGAGCGCGACAACCGCACTATCGCGTGCCGGGGCTTCCCGTTCTATCCCTACATCACGCGCGAGCGGGAGTTCGTCGGGCTCGGCACCTACTGGGTGTTCGAGGATCGCTGCTGGATGATGTCCAATCTCGATCTGGTCGATGTCGCCTACATCGAGGAGTTCTACGCTACCTACGAGAAGCTGTTCGCGCTCGACGCCAGCGAGCACCGCACCTACGTCGATTTCTCGGCTGCCGCCCGCCGCGTCTTCTCGCGCTGGAAGCGCGAGATCCCGGTTCTGGGCCGCGACGGCCGGCTCCGGATCGTGACGCCCTCGACCGGCGAGCTGCGCCTCGGCAAGCGCTCCGACTATCCCAAGGCTTCGCCCTTCCGCAATGAGCGCGAGTATCGCGCGGCCGTCGCGGAAGCTGGTGGCGAACTGCCGAAGGCCGGTCTGAAAGCGGCCTGACCGTCTGCCGGTGCGCGGCTCCATCCGCGCGTGGAGGCTGCCACCGTGACTCCCCAGACCCGTCATCGCGTTGCCTGGGCACTTCTGCTTCTGTCGCCCGCGCTGTTCGCGGTGAACATGCTGACAGCGCGCTACGCCACCTTCGTGCCGCCCCATGCGATGGCGCTCGGCCGCTGGCTGTTCGCGGCCATCATTCTGCTGCCGTTCGTCTGGCCCGCGCTGCGCCACAATCGGCGCGCGCTCATGCGCGAGGCACCCGATCTCCTGATTTTGGGCGCACTCGGCATGTGGGTGTGCGGCGCCTTCGTCTACATCGGAGGCCACACCACCACGGCGCTGAACATGGGGCTGATCTACGCTGCCTCGCCCTTGCTCGTGATCCTGGCCAGCCGCTACCTCTACGGCGAGACCCTCGGCTGGGGCCGGATTGCCGGCATCGCCCTTTGCCTCGCCGGCGTCGCGACGGTCTTCGCCAAGGGACGGCTCGCCGATCTGGCGGCGGTGCGCTTCACCGCCGGCGATATCTGGCTCGCCATCGCGGCGACGTGCTGGGGCGTCTACTCGGTCCTGCTGAAGCATCGACCGAGCGCCCTCGACCCGACCGCGCGCCTTGCGGCCATCGCCCTGGCCGGTTGCTTGGTGCTGCTGCCGTTCACCTTGATCGAGGCGCTGTCCGGCCAGCCTCCGGCCTTAGGCGACTGGCGGACCTGGGCGGTGTGGCTGGTCCTGGCGATCGTGCCTGGCGTCGGGGCCTACGGCACGTTCTCGTGGTGCGTGCGCGAGTTGGGACCTAGCCGCACCAGCGTTTCGCTTTATCTCGGGCCGCCCTATGTCGGTGCGATGGCTTGGCTGCTGCTGGGCGAGGCGCCGCACTGGTACCATGGCGTCGGCGCGCTGCTGGTGCTGCCCGGGATCTGGCTCGCGACGCGCACCGCACCCAAGGAGGCCTGAAATGCGATCGCTGACGCCCCTGCTCGTCGCTCTTTTCCTGCCAGCCGCGGCGGCCGCCGAGGAGATCGGCTCCGTCGGCTATCGCTTCAAGTGGGTCGGACCGAACGACCGCATCGTGGTCGAGGCATTCGACGATCCCGATGTCCCCGGCGTGGCCTGCTACATCGCGCGCGCCCGGACCGGCGGCGTGCGAGGCGCGCTGGGCATCGCCGAGGACCCGTCCGACGCCTCAATCTCCTGCCGACAAGTGGGTCCGATCGACGTCCAGCGCGTGGCCCAACTCAGATCGCCACAGGAAGTCTTCAGCGAGCGCGCCTCGCTCATTTTCAAGACCACGCAGGTGGTCCGCTTCTGGGACGCGCGGCGGCGGGTGCTGGTCTATCTCAGTTACACAGATCGGGTGATCGACGGCAGCCCGAAGAACTCGGTCAGCGTGGTGCCCGTGGGCTTGAACTGACTGGACGCGACCGAGCGTAGAGGAACGTCCCCAGCATCACCCAGCGCTGCGCTTCCGTCGCGCGGCCGCGCCGCGGGCGCAGCGGCGTCGTGTAGTGCCAGAATGGCAAGCGATAGGCCGTAATCGTTGCGGCACCGGCGAGCGGCACGATCTCGCTGAAGTGTCCCGCCTTGCTGTAGACCAGCGACTGGTCGGCTACAGCGCGCGAACACAGCCCGAGATGGATGTCGACATAGCCACCGCGCGCCTGCGGATTCCCGGGATCGTGGTCATGGTGCGGGCCGGCATAGTCGCCGGGCCCATAGCGCAGGAGCTGGATGCCCCAGTCGCGTGCGAGCGGCCGGCCGGCGAGCGCCACGGCGAAAGCATGAAACGAGGGCGATCGCAGCAGCCGTTCGACCCCGAGCCGCCGCGCCACCCGAACACCGGGTTCGCGTCCGCTCTCGAAGTAAATCGTGCGGGCGCGCACGGTCTTCGGCAGCAGGTCGGCGTAGGCCTCCGTCTGATCCCAGATGGACTCCGGCGGGATCGGACGATCCAGCGGCTCGGCCTGATCGGCAAGCTCTCGTTCCAGGACCCGCCGCAGGCGTTCCGCGCGACCCGCATCGATCAGTCCGCGCGCCGCCACGAAGCGCCGCTTCGGATCGGCCAGAGCTCCGCAAAGCGGATGAGTGCCCGCGAGCACCCGCCGGCCGGCGGCGCTCAACAGATCCTCGAACTCGACGGGTACCGGGTTTGATCTCATCGCTTTGGCACTCTAGAGGATGGAACCACCATGCCCTATGCCTCGTTGCGCGATTTCATCGATCGACTCGAACGCGAGGGCCGTCTGGTGCGCGTGCAGGCGCCGGTGTCGCCGGTGCTCGAGATGACGGAAATCCAGACCCGGCTGCTCGCCGAACAGGGTCCAGCGGTCCTGTTCGAGAATGTGGTCGATGCGACGGGACGCCGGTCGGAGATTCCGGTTCTCGTGAATCTGTTCGGCACCGTCGAGCGTGTCGCGTGGGGCATGGATCGCGAGCCCGGCCAGCTGCGCGCCATCGGCGAGACCCTGGCGTTCCTGCGCCAGCCCGAGCCGCCGGGCGGCTGGCGCGAGGCGCTCGACATGCTGCCGCTTGTTCGCACCGTGATGGCGATGAAGCCGCGCACCGTCTCGGGCGCACCCTGCCAGGAAGTCGTGCTGACCGGAGACGACATCGACCTCGGGCGTCTGCCGATCCAGACCTGCTGGCCGGGAGAGCCGGCACCACTCGTCACCTGGCCGCTGATCGTGACGCAGGGCCCCAATCCCAAGGGCGATCGGCAGGACAGCTTCAACCTCGGCATCTATCGCCTGCAGGTGACGGGGAAGAACACCACCCTCATGCGCTGGCTGAAGCACCGCGGCGGCGCGCAGCACCATCGACGCTGGCAAGCCTCGGGCAAGCGCGAGCCGCTGCCGGCCGCCGCCGTGATCGGCGCAGATCCCGGCACGATCCTGGCCGCGGTCACGCCGGTGCCCGACACGCTGTCGGAGTATCAGTTCGCAGGCCTGCTCCGGGGCAAGAAGGTCGATCTGGTCGACTGCAAGACGGTGCCGCTCAAGGTTCCCGCCGAGGCCGAGATCGTGCTTGAGGGTCATGTCAGCCTCGACAACTACGGCGACGAGGGTCCCTACGGCGATCACACCGGCTACTACAACAGCGTCGAGAAGTTCCCGGTGTTCACGATCAACGCGATCACCATGCGCCGCAAGCCGATCTATCTCTCGACCTTTACCGGTCGACCGCCGGACGAGCCGTCGGTGCTGGGCGAAGCGCTGAACGAGGTGTTCATTCCGCTGTTCCAGCAGCAGTTTCCCGAGGTCGTCGATTTCTGGCTGCCACCCGAAGGGTGCAGCTATCGCATCGCCGTCGTGTCGATGAAGAAAGCCTACGCCGGCCACGCCAAGCGGGTGATGATGGGCGTCTGGAGTTACTTGCGGCAGTTCATGTACACCAAGTGGGTGATCGTCGTGGACGCCGACATCGACGCCCGCAATTGGAAGGATGTGATGTGGGCGCTGTCGACCCGGATGGACCCGGCGCGCGACATCACGGTGATCGAGCACACGCCGATCGACTATCTCGATTTCGCGAGCCCGGTCTCGGGGCTCGGTTCCAAGATCGGTCTCGACGCGACCGACAAATGGCCGGGCGAGACGAACCGCGAATGGGGCCGGCAGATCCGGATGGATCAGGCTGTGATCGACAAGGTCGACAGCATGTGGCGCGAGCTCGGTCTGCCCGGATCGGGCAAGAGCATCTGGCGCTGACACCGAACCGCGCTCCGGAGACCGCATGACCGCCCGCGTTCCCGTATTGCTGTGGACCGACCGGACCGACGCCTATCGCCGCGCGATCGAGGAGGTCGGCCTCGCTAACCGCGTCGAACTCCTCACGCTCGCGCGCGCCGAGACGCCGACACCGGACCAGCTCGCCCGCACCGAGGCGCTGATGGCGGTCGGGGCGCCGGCGGGCCTGCTGCCGCGCTTCGCGCGCCTGCGCTGGGCGCAGGCGATGACCGCCGGCGTCGAGGGGTGGCTCGCGCTGCCGGACCTCCCCGCTGGGTTGGCGCTCACCTGCGCGCGCGGCACCCACACCGATTCGATGCCCGAGAATATTCTCGGCGCGCTGTTCTTCGCAGCGAAACCGTATCGCGCCGCCATGGAGGCGCAGCGCGAATCGCGCTGGGTCGCGAGCGTCGCCGAACCGCTGCGCGGCAAGACGCTCGGCATCCTGGGCGTCGGCGCGATCGGCGCCGAGGTGGCACGGCTCGCGTCCGCGTTCGGCATCAAGGTAGTGGGCACCCGACGCACACCTGACGCGGTGCCCCATGTCGAGCGGATCTTGCCGCCGGAGGGCAGCGACGAGGTGCTCGCGCAAGCGGACTTCGTTCTGCTGCTGTTGCCGGCCACGCCCGCCACCGACAACTTCATCGACGCCGCGCGGCTCGCGCGCATGAAATCCACCGCGTGGCTGCTGAATTTCGGGCGTGGTCACACGATCCGCGACGAGGATCTGGTGGCTGCGGTGAGCGGAAAGCGGATCGCGGGCGCGGTGCTCGATGTCTTCCGCCAGGAACCGCTCCCAGCCGCGCATCCCTTCTGGACCACGCCCGGTATCCATGTGCTGCCGCACATTGGCGGCCCGCATCCCCGGCGCGACAGCTTCGTGGCCGCGCTCTTCGTCGACAATCTCCGCCGCTTCCTGGATGGAGCGCCGTTGCGCGAACTCGTGGATCGGAGCCGCGGCTACTGACGCCGGTCAAGGCGCTCTGTTGCGTTGAGCGCCGCTGATGTAAACTGCCTTAACATGGGCTGGAAGCGACGCGAGCGCGAGGAGCGCGGCTACCATCACGGCAATCTGCGCGAGGCGCTGAAGGAAGCCGCGCGCGAGCTCATCAAGGAGAAGGGGCCGGCGGGCTTCACCTTCGCGGATGCCGCGCGATCAGCGGGCGTCAGCGCAGCCGCACCGTACCGTCACTTCCGCGACCGCGAGGCGTTGCTGGCGGACGTCGCGCGCGAGGGTTATGTGCGGTTTGCCGCCATGCTGAGCGCCGGCTGGAACGACGGACGGCCGAATGCCCTCACCGCGTTTCACAGCGTTGGCCGCGCCTATCTCGCCTTCGCCCGCACTGAGCCGGCCTACTATGCCGCGATGTTCGAATCCGGCCTGGCCCCCGACCTCAACCCGGAGCTCAGAGCCGCGGCCGATCAGGCGTTCAGCGTTCTACGCACCGCGGCCGAAGGGGTGGCCGCCCACCTGCCCGAGGCGCGGCGGCCGCCGGCCCTGATGATGAGCCTGCACATCTGGTCGGTCGCTCACGGAATCGCGTCTCTGTTCGGTCGAGGCGACGCCGGGCGGCGCGCCATGCCCATGTCGGCCGATGAACTCCTTGAGTCGGCGCGATGCTTATCTATTTGGGGATTGGGTTTTTCCCAAACTTCGTAAGGGCCCCTTGACTCGGGGGATGACAATACCCAATGTTAATGTCGTTAACATTTACATTGTTAACGCAGACTTGGAGACCGTTGTGACCAGTATTGCTGACCGTCTGGACGACATCCCCCGCCCCGCCTGGATCGCTCTGATGGTGCTGGGCTTCATCGTCTTCTGGCCCGTGGGGCTCGCCCTGTTGATCTACCTGAAATGGAGTGGACGCATGTTCTGTTCGAAGCACCATCGTTGGGGCCGTTGGTCGACTCCCGACGGTCGCACCGCACGCCAGGAGTTTCGCGAGTGGAAGCAGCGCCATCGCTTCGGCCGCGAGGGATCTGGCAACACCGCTTTCGACGAGTACCGCGAGGACACGTTGCGCCGTCTCGATGATGAGCAGCGGGAGTTCCAGGACTTCCTCGCCAAGCTGAGGGCCGCGAAGGACCGCGCCGAGTTCGACCAGTTCATGGCCGACCGTCGCAGCCGCCCGCCGGCACCGCCGACCGCGGAGCCGCCGGCACCGACCCCGGCCTGACGCTCCCGACCACCTGAACGACGACGCGGCGCCCCAACGGGCGCCGCGTCTCATTTGTGCCTACGATTGGAAGCTACTGCGGCTCAAGCCCCAGCCCGCGCACCAGGTCGAGCCAGATCGGACCTTCGGTCTTGATGATGTTCTCGAAGAACCGGCGGTCCTGCGCCGCCTGGTCGATGCCGAAGGTATCGAGGATTTTCTGAATTCGCTCGGTCTTGCCGGCCTCGACCATCAGATCGGAGAGCCGCTGCACGACAGGGTCTGGCATGCCCGCCGGCCCCACCAGACCGATGAAGCCGCGCACCACGAAGCCGACACTGGTCGCGCCTTGCTCGTGGAAAGTGGGAACGTCGGGCAGCTTGCGCATACGGGTGCGGGTCGGAACGGCGATGGCACGAGCACGGCCGCCTTGCAGGAGCGGCGCGGCGGCCGCGTAGCTGCCGCTCCCGCCCGCGACGGCGCCCGACGACACGTCCTGCCACATTGGCGCCTCGCCGCGGTAGTGCACGGCTTCCATGTTGAGGTTGAAGTGCTTGTTCAATTCCGCGATCGCCACATGGCTGTAGGAGCCGGCCCCGTACGTACCGAGGCTGGTCTTGTTGGCACGGGCGTACGCGGCAAGTTCGGCGAGGTTGCGGATCGGCAGAGCGGCGTTGACGATCGTTGGCAGATGTCCGGCGTCCATCCACGAGATCAGGACAAAGTCCTTGTCGGGATCGTAGGGCAGCTTCTTGAACAGCACCTTGTTCATGATCATCGTGGTCGAGATCGTCCACATCAGCGTGTGGCCGTCCGGCGCGGCGTTCTTCACCTGCTCGGCGGCGATCGCACCGCTCGCGCCGGCCTTGTTCTCCACGATCACCGGTTGGCCGAGTCTCTGCGACAGAAGCTCGCCATAGGCGCGCGCGAACGTGTCGGTGAGCCCACCGGCGGGAAAGCCGACGATGATGCGAATCGGCTTGCTGGGCCAAGCCTGCGCGATTGCCGGCGCCGGCAGCGCGGCGGCGAGGCCGAGAGCGGAGCTGGCGCGCAGGATGCCGCGCCGCGTGGGTCGAAGTAGCATCGTAACCTCCCTGGGCGCGGGAGTTCGACGGTCTCAGGCCGTCTTGGTCGCGCCGGAGGCCAGCATGGCATCAATCTCCGACCCGGTGAACCCGGCTTCGGACAGGACCTCGACGCTGTGCTCGCCGAGCCGCGGCTGGAGACGCCCGACCTCGGCCCGCGTCCCGCTGAACCGCGCGGGAATGTCGGGCATACGGATGCGCCCTTCGGTCGGGTGATCGACTTCCTTCCAGAACCCGGTCGCGTGAAGCTGCGGATCCTTCAAGAGATCCTCGAGCGTATTCACAGGTCCGTGCGGGACATTCGACTTGGCCAGCAAAGCGGTCCACTCGGCGTTGGTCCGGGTGGCGCAGATCTCGGCCAGCAGACCGTAATAGTGCTCGACGTTCTTCAGCCGATTGGCGAGCGAGGTGAAGCGCGGATCGTTCGCCAGCTCCGGCCGGCCGATCAGTCCGCAGAATTCCCGCCAGTGACCATCGGTGTAGGGCAGCAAGGCGAAGTAGCCGTCCTTCGACGGGTACGGGCGACGCTCCTTGTTCAGAACGCGCTTGTAGCCCGCACTCTCCAGCGCCGGCCGGAACGTCTCGCCATAGAGATGCTCGACCATGGTGAAGTAGACCAGCGTCTCGAACATCGGCACCTCGACCGATTGGCCGACTCCGGTCTTCTCGCGGGCGTAGAGCGCGGCCAGCACCGCCGCCACGACGCCTGCCGAGCTTGTCTTGTCGGCGACGATGGTGGGCAGGAAGCGCGGCGCGCCGGCCACCACAGTCTGCAAAGACGCAAGGCCGGAACCCGCCTGGATGATGTCGTCATAGGCCGCCTTGGGGCCGAGCGGCCCATCGGCGCGATAGCCGTAGGTGGCGAGGCAGATGAGGCGCGGGTTGATCTTGGCCAACGTCTCGTAGTTGACGCCAAGTCGGGTCGCGGGGTCGGGACGGTAGTTGTGCATCAGCACATCGGCGGTCTCGGCCAACTTGTAGAGCGCCTTTCGCCCAGCCTCCTGCTTGAGGTCGAGCACGATCGACCGTTTGGAGCGATTGCAGCCGAGGAAGAACGCCGCCATGCCGGGGTTGCGCGCGGGTCCCAGCTGGCGTGTCGTGTCGCCCTCGGGCGGTTCGATCTTCACCACGTCGGCGCCGAAATCGCCGAGCTGCTGGGCGGCCCATGGGCCCAGCACCACCGTGGTGCAATCGAGTATGCGCACGCCCGCAAGCGGTCCCGCCATCTGTCGGTCTCCTCCCGTTTTCGCCGGCTTCGGTTAGCACGGACGCGCCCCGACGGGGCACGAAAGATCGAGCTGCGGCCCGCCCCTGGCTCATGGCCGCCATCGCGCGGGCGCAAGGATAATCGGCTGGGGACGCGAGGCCCGGTGTCGGCTAGAGTTGACCGGCGTGCTGCTCACCACTCTCTCCGTGCTGTCCTGCCTTGGCACCGGGCTGGTGCTTGCCATGATCGGCGGTGGCGGCTCGATCATCGCCACCCCGCTGCTCATGTATGCGGTCGGTATGCCCTCACCGCATCTGGCGATCGGTACCGGCGCGGTCGGGGTGGGCATGGGCGCGCTGTTCGGACTGGGCGCGCATGCGCGTGTCCATTCCATCGACTGGCGGTCGGCCGGATTGTTCGCCGCGGCCGGCGTCGCGGGCGCGCTGCTGGGCGCGGAGGCCGGCAAGGCCGTCAACGGAACGCGCCTGCTCACACTCTTCGGGCTGGTGATGATCGCGATGGGGCTGTCGCTCTTCCTCGGCAAGCCGCGGCAAGCAGACCCCGCCGCGACTCCAGTACGGCATGCGCTCCTACGGCTCCTCGGCATCGGATTCGCGGTCGGGCTGCTCGCCGGCTTCTTCGGAATCGGCGGCGGCTTCCTGATCGTGCCTGGCCTGATGCTGGCGGTGCGCATGAAAATGCAGGACGCGGTGGCGGCCTCGCTGGTCGCGGTCGCGGCCTTGGGGTTCACGTCGGCCGCAAGCTACGCCTGGTCAGGCCTGGTCGACTGGCGGGTCGCGGGGTTGCTGGTTCTTGGCGGAGCGGTCGGCGCCGTTGCCGGCCTCTCGCTCAACACCTGGCTCACCGGCCACAAGGGTTGGCTGCGGCGCGGCTTCGCGAGTTTCGTCATCGCGGCCGGCCTCTATGTCTCTGTGCGAGGCTGGATGGCGCTGTCAGCCGGTTGACGGGTTGCGGCAAATCGGGGACATTCCGCGCGCAATGATCGCGCGCCTGACGCTTCGACTTACCCGCTGATCCGCCGCTCCGCTCCCGCGGGGCCCTGCGGATCGCCTGTCGTTGCCTCAACCGCTCAAGTCCACACCCCCTTCCTGTCGCGCCGTTCCGTCATTCAGACCGCTGTCGCCCACGCGGCGCAGCCGGCGCCCGTTCGGAGTTCGCCATGCCGCAGAAACCCATGATGCCCCGCGCCGCGGAGAAATACGTTCCCTTCCCGCCGGTGCGCCTGCCCGACCGCCAGTGGCCCAACCGCGTCATCACCAAGCCGCCGATCTGGTGCGCCGTCGATCTGCGCGACGGAAACCAGGCGCTGATCGAGCCGATGGATTCGGATCGCAAGACGCGGATGTTCAAGCTGCTCTGCCAGATGGGCTTCAAGGAGATCGAGGTGGGATTTCCGGCGGCGTCGGAGACCGATTTCGACTTCGTGCGCGAGCTGATCACGAAGCGCATGACCCCCGACGATGTCACCATCCAGGTGCTGACGCAGAGCCGGCCCGAGCTGATCGAGCGCACCTTTGAGGCCTGCCGCGGCGCCAAGCGCGCGATCGTGCATCTCTACAATTCGACCTCCACGCTGCAGCGCCGCGTGGTGTTCGGCATGGACTATTCCGGCATCATCGAGATCGCGGTATCAGGTGCGAAGCTCGTGAAGCAGCTGGCCGACGCCGATCCCGCGACCGAGTGGGTCTTCCAGTACTCGCCCGAGAGCTTCACCGGCACCGAGCTCGAGTTCGCGCGCGACATTTGCGCGGCCGTGGCCGACGTCTTCAAGCCGACGCCGCAACGCAAGATGATCTTCAATCTTCCGGCCACGGTCGAGATGTCATCGGCCAACGTTTATGCCGACCAGATCGAATGGTGCCATCGCAACTTCAAGTACCGCGACTCCTTCCTACTCAGCCTCCACCCGCACAACGACCGCGGCACGGGTGTGGCGGCGGCGGAGTTGGGCTACATGGCGGGCGCCGACCGCATCGAGGGCTGTCTGTTCGGCAACGGCGAGCGCACCGGCAACGTCGATCTGGTGACGCTCGGATTGAACATGTTCACTCAGGGAGTCGATCCGCAGATCGACTACTCAGACATCAACGGCATTCGCCAGACGGTCGAGTACTGCAACCAGCTGCCCGTACATCCGCGGCATCCCTATGGCGGCGATCTGGTGTTCACGGCCTTCTCGGGCTCGCACCAGGACGCGATCAACAAAGGGCTGAAGGCGCTGTCGGCATCGAACAGCAAGGTCTGGGAGGTGCCGTACCTGCCGATCGATCCGGCCGATCTCGGTCGCACCTACGAGGCGATCATCCGCATCAACAGCCAGTCGGGCAAAGGCGGCATCGCCTACATTCTGAAAAGCGACTACGGCATCGACATGCCGCGCCTCCTGCAGGTCGAGTTCTCGAAGGTGATCCAGCAGATCGCCGACGAGACCGGCAAGGAGATCCTGCCGGCGCTGATCTGGGACACGTTCCGCGCGGAGTACCTCGAGCGACGCCGGCCGGTGGAGTTCATCTCCCACACGACCGTCCCCGAACCCGGCCAACCCGACGTCCGCCTGCTCGATGCGCGAGTCCGCGTCGACGGCGCCGAGAAGACCGTCTCGGGCCGCGGCAATGGGCCGATCGCGGGCTACGTCGATGCGCTCGCCAAGGGCTGCGGCATCGGCATCCGGGTGCGCGACTACCACCAGCATGCCGCCGGCGCGGGCTCCGACGCCACGGCGGTGAGCTACATCGAAGCGGAAACCGCCGACGGGCGGGTCTTGTGGGGTGTCGGCATGGACTCCAATATCGTCGCCGCCTCGCTGAAGGCCGTGACGTCCGCGGCCAACCGCGCGGCGCGATCCGGAGTCTGACCGATGGCGAGCAAGCGCGCCGGCGCCCCCGATGCCAATCTGCTCGCCGATCTGATCGGCTGGGCGCGCGCCGCTGGCGCCGACGCGGCGGACGCGATGTTCGTCCACGGTGAGTCGATCTCGACCGGCACGCGGCTCGGCAAGCGCGAGAAGCTCGAGAGCAGCGAGGGCCGCGATCTTGGCCTGCGGGTCTTCATCGGCAAGCGTCAGGCCTTCGTGTCCTCCACCGACTTCGCCAACGCGTCACTGCGCGCGCTGGCCGGGCGTGCGGTCGACATGGCGCGTGCGGTGCCGGAGGATCCGGTGTGCGGCATCGCCCCCGAGGAGCTTCTCGCCCGTCGCTGGCCGGATCTCGATCTCGATGATGGGCGCCGGCCGACCGCCAAGGCCTTGCTGGCGCTGGCCGCCGAAGCGGAGGACGCCGCGCGCGCGGTGCGCGGCGTCACCAATTCGGAGGGCGGCGAGGCCGGCTGGGGCCGGACGTCGGTGACGCTTGCGGCGTCCAACGGCTTCGTCGGCGGCTATACGCGCGGCGGCTACTCGCTTTCCTGTTCGGTGCTGGCCGGCGAAGGCATAGCGATGGAGCGCGACTACGAGTGGACCAGCGCGGTCCATTTCGACGACCTCATGCCGGCCGCGCGCGTCGGCCGCAACGCCGGTCGCAACGCGGTGGAGCGCCTGAACCCGCGCAAGGCGCCAAGCCTGCGCGCACCGGTCATCTACGACCGCCGCGTCTCCTCCAGCCTGATCGGCCACCTCGCCGGCGCGATCAACGGCCGTGCCGTGGCGCGCGGCACCTCGTTCCTGAAGGACTCGATGGGCAAGCGCGTCTTCGCCAAGGGCGTGCGCATCGTCGACAACCCGTTGCGCAAGCGCGGGCTCGGCAGCAAACCGTTCGACGCCGAGGGCCTGCCGACCCGCCGGACTGCGGCGATCGAGGATGGCCGCCTGCAGAGCTGGTTCCTCGATCTCGCCGCCGCACGACAGCTCGGTCTCGCGCCCACCGGCCACGCCTCGCGCGGCACGTCAGGCCCGCCCGGCCCCTCGACGTCCAACTTCTACATGGAGAAGGGCGAAGCCAGCGCACGCGACTTGATCGGGGGCGTCAAGCGCGGCCTTTACATCACCGACCTGATCGGGTTCGGCGTCAACGGCGTCACCGGCGACTATAGCCGCGGCGCGTCGGGCTTCTGGATCGAGAAGGGCGAGCTCGCCTGGCCGGTGAGCGGCATCACCGTCGCCGGAAATCTCAAGGATATGTTCGCGCGACTGACGCCCGCCAACGACCTGCGCTTCAAGGGCGCCACCAACGCGCCGACACTGCGGATCGACGGGATGACCATCGCCGGGCAGTGAGTGGGAGCCGGCGGCCGGCCGGGGCCGGACGTGATAGACTGCCGGCCATGAACAACAAGACATTTCCCCTCCTCCTCGGCGCCGCCCTCGCGCTCGGGACTCCCACCACCGCCGCAGCCCAGACAGCCGACTTCGCGGAGTGTCTGCGTGGCATCCGCGCTGAAGCCCTGAAGCAGGGCGTGCCCGCCGCCGTCGCAGATCGCGCACTGCAGGGATTGACGCCGGACCAGCGTGTCCTCGACCTCGACTCGCGCCAGCCCGAGTTCACCTCGACCTATGGCCGCTACATCAATGCCGCCGTGTCGGCCGATCGCATCGCCAAGGGCCAGCAGCGCGTCGCTCAGCATCGCGGCCTCCTCGATTCGCTTGAGCGCGAGTACGGCGTACCGCCGCAGTATCTGATGGCGTTCTGGGGTGTGGAGACCAACTACGGCGGCTTCATGGGCGACTTCCAGGTGCTGCGCTCGGTCGCCACGCTTGCCTGCCTGACGCGGCGCCAGGCGTTCTTCACCAACGAGTCCGTGCAGGCGCTGCGCATCCTCGCCATGAACCAGATGACCTCGCAGCAGATGCGCGGCTCATGGGCGGGCGCGATGGGCAACATGCAGTTCATGCCGTCCACCTTCACGCGCTGGGCAGTCGATCGCGACGGCAACGGGCGGATCGATATCTGGTCGAGCCTGCCCGACGCCTTCACCTCGGCCGGCAACTTCCTGCGCGGCATCGGTTGGCGACCGGGCCTGCCGTCGAGCGACGAGGTCGTGCTGCCGCGGGGCTTTGCCCTCGAACAGGCCGACACCACCGTCGAGAAGCCACTGCGTGAATGGTCGGCCATGGGCGTGCGCCTCGCCGGCAACCGCCCGCTGCCAGCGATTGACGCCTCCGCTTCGATCCTGCTGCCCGCCGGCTGGCGCGGGCCCGCGTTCGTGATCTATCCCAACTTCAAGGCGGTGATGAACTGGAACCGCTCGACGCTCTACGCGCTCTCGGTGGGCATTCTTGCCCGTCAGATCGCCGGTGGCGCCGGGGTGATTCAGCCCCCGCCCGCGGATGACGAGCCGCTCACTCGCGACACGGTGATCGACCTGCAGACGCGCCTCGCGCGCCTCGGCCACTACACCGACGAGGTTGACGGGCTGCTCGGACCCAAGACCCGCTCGGCGCTGCGCCTGTTCCAGAAACAGGCCGGCCTGCCCGCGGACGGCCATCCGACCTTGGAGACCGTGCAGCGACTGCAAGGCCTGCGCCGGTAGTCCTGGAGGAGATCAGATTTTCGTAGGCTCGCCGGCCTTGATCCAGGCTTGGTAGGCCGCCTTGGTCGCGTCGTTGGGCGGATAGGTGCCGGCGACCGGCACGCCCTTGGCGATGCGCAAGGCCACGAACTTCTCCAGACGTTCCTGTTCGAAGGAATCGCGCGCGACCTCGTCGGCGAGGTGGCGCGGCACCACCACGGCGCCGTCCGAGTCGGCCACGATCACGTCACCCGGGAACACCGGCACGCCGCGAATGCCGACCGGCTCCTGCACCGCCACCGGATGCAGGTTGTTCATGCTGGGCGGTGCCGCGGCGCCCGCGCAGAAGACGGGGAACGCCATCTGGCCGATCACCGGCGAATCGCGCATGGCGCCGTCGGCCAGCACGCCCTCCACGCCGCGCACCTTGAGCCGCAGCGCAAGAATGTCGCCCAGCGTGCCGGCGCGCATCTCCTCACCCGTCGCCACGACCAGCACGTGCCCGGCCGGGCAATGCTCGATCGAGTGCTTCTGGGGGCTTTCCGGATCGGTCGGCTTCGGCGGCTGGCAGATATCCTCGCGGCCCGGAATGTAGCGCAGCGTATAGGCAGGGCCGACCATGCGCGCGGCCCCCGGATTGAGCGGTGCCACGCCACAGACCGAGCTGTTGCGAAAGCCGCGCTTCAGCATCTGCATGGAGACGGTCGCTGTGCTGGCGTAGCGGAAGTTCTTCAGCGTTTCGGCGCTGAGCGGCGCGGTAGACATGACGGTGCGTTCCTCCGGAAGTGACGGTCGAGTATAGAGGCCGTCCGGCCAGAGGGGGCAAGCGTGGCATCCACGGTTATCGACAGCGGCATCTTTCGCGACGTCTTCGGCACTGCAGACATGCGGCGGGTTTTCGACGACGCCAACGCGATCGCCTGCTGGGTGCGCGCCGAGGCGGCCCTCGCGGCGGCCCAAGGTGCCGTCGGCCTGATCCCGGCCGACGCTGCGCGGCGGATCGCCGAGGGTGCCGCCGCCGTGGCGATCGATCCGGTCGGCCTGAAGCGCGACGCCGAGAATGTCGGCTACCCGATCCTCGGGCTGGTCCGCCAGCTCTCGGCCGCGCTCGGCGACGCGGGCCGGTTCGTCCACTGGGGTGCCACCACGCAAGACATCATGGACACGGGCGTCGTCCTGCAGGTGCGCGAAGGGCTGGCGCTGATCGAACGCGATGTTGCGGCAGTGTCGGTCGCTCTCGCTACGCTCGCTGCCAGCCATCGCGACACGCCGATGGCCGGCCGTACCCACCTGCAACAGGCATTGCCCATCACCTTCGGCCACAAGGCCGCGATCTGGCTCGCTGCCATGGACCGCAATGCCGAGCGGCTCGCAGAGATCAAGCCGCGCGCCCTGGTCGCGCAGCTCGGCGGCGCGGCCGGCACGCTCGCGTCCATGGGACCGAAAGCGCTTGAAGTGCGTGGCGCGTTCGCCCGCGAGCTCGGCCTCGCGGAACCCGCGATAACCTGGCACGTGGCGCGCGACGGGCTGGTCGAGACCGTGCAGGTCTTGGCTCTGATCGCCGGCACACTGGGCAAAATCGGGTTCGACATCATGCTGATGATGGCGACCGAGATCGGCGAGGCTTTCGAACCCTTTGCCGACCATCGCGGCGCTTCCAGCACGATGCCTCAGAAGCGAAATCCGATCTCCTCGGAGGTGATGGTCGCCAATGCGAAGGCCGTGCGCCAGCACGCCGGCGCCATGCTCGATGCATTGCAGCAGGATTTCGAGCGTGCGACCGGGCCGTGGCACGTCGAGTGGCTGGCGCTGCCGGAGAGCTTCGTTCTCACCGCCGGCGCGCTCAATCACGCGAAGTTCGTGCTGGAAGGGCTTGTGGTCGACGAGGCCCGGATGCGCCGCAATCTCGATAGCACCGGTGGGCTGATCGTCGCCGAGGCGGTGATGATGGGATTGGCTCCCGCCCTCGGCCGCCAGACCGCGCACGATCTCGTCTACAAGGCGTGTCGTGCGGCCCTCGAGGGCGGCCGCACGCTCCTCGACGTCCTGTCCGCGACTCCCGAAATCGCGAGCCGGGTCGAGCGCGCGCGCCTCGCCGAACTCTGCGATCCGGCAAACTATCTCGGCAGTGCGCCCGCCATGGTCGATCGCGTGCTGCGCGAGCGGCGGCGTTGATCGCGAAAGCTCAGAGCAGAGACCCCTGCCCGCCATCGTCGCGGCGACGTGGCGGTTTGGCGGTACGAGGTTCCGGCGCCGGCACCCCGCCCGTCACCCGCGCGCCAACGCGGCCATCGGTGAACTCGAGTGTCAGCGCCTGGTCGGTGCCAAGACCCGCCGCCGCGAGAACCGGCCGGCCTGCATCGTCGCGCACCAGCGCGAAGCCGCGACCCAGCACCGACCGGAAGGAATAGCTTTCGAGCAACTGTCCAAGCTGGACGACCCGGTCGGAACGCTGATCGAGGACCGCCGTGGTCGCCCTGATGACGGACCGGGACAGGGTGTCGATCCGGTCTGCGGCGCGCTGGCTTGCCTGCCGCACCCGATCGACGTGGCCGCGCATGGCGCGATCGAGGACACGCCATTCTGCCGACAGCGCCCGTTCCTTCAATTCGATGACGCTGCGCGGGCTTGTGAGACGGGCGGCCGCCAGGGCTTGTGCCCGACTGTCGACGAGTTGCCGCGTCGCAAGCGCCAGACGCTCACCACGCTCGTCCAGGCGCTGCGCACGCTCGTCGATCATGCGGCGCGGATCGCCCAGGCCTCGGGCCGAGGCCTGCAAGGTCGCGCCCGCCTCGCGCAGCAGACGGACCGCGCCGGCCGCCATCCGCTGACCGCGCTCACGCAGATCGGCCGCCAACTCGGTCCGCACGGGCACCGCCATTTCGGCGGCCGCCGTCGGCGTCGGCGCGCGGCGATCCGCGGCGAAGTCGATCAGCGTGGTATCGGTCTCATGTCCCACAGCGGAGATCAGCGGAATGTCGGACGCGGCAGCCGCGCGCACGACGACCTCCTCGTTGAACGCCCAGAGATCCTCGAGGCTGCCACCGCCGCGCGCGACGATCAGCAGATCGGGGCGTGGGACGGCGCCTCCCGCCGGCAGGGCATTGAAGCCGCGGATCGCCGCCGCGACCTCGCCGGCCGCCTTCTCACCCTGCACGGCGACCGGCCAGAGCAGCACGCGACTCGGGAATCGGTCGGCCAGGCGATGCAGGATGTCGCGGATCACCGCTCCGGTCGGCGACGTGATCACACCGATTGTCGCGGGCAGATACGGCAGGGCGCGCTTGCGGTCCTCGTCGAACAACCCCTCGGCGGCAAGCTTGCGCCGCCGGTCCTCCAGCAGCTTGAGAAGCGCACCCTCGCCAGCCAGCTCAAGCCGGTCGACGATGATCTGGTAGCGCGAGGACCCGGCGTAGGTGGTGAGCTTGCCGAGCGCGATGACCTCCAGCCCCTCCTCGACCTTGAGGCCAAGCCGCGGCAGCGAACCCTTCCAGACGACCGCATCCAGCACGGCGTTCTCGTCCTTCAGCCGGAAATAGCAGTGACCGGAACGCGGGAACGAGGGCTGGCTGATCTCGCCACGCACGCGCACGCGCGGGAACGCCCCCTCGATCTCGCGCTTCAGTGCGAAGGAGAGTTCGGAGACCGAAAACTCGGGGACATTCGTTCCCGGAGCCCGGTCGGCGGCGGCGTCGGTTGGCATCGGCGTTTCCACGACAGGGTAGAGCATATCAACGGGGTGGATAACCCGCTTTGCGCCGTCCGGCTTTCGTGGTTCTTGTCGCCGCGGCGGGGCAGGACGGCGGGGAAAGATGCGCATTCTGGTCGTGGGCGGCGGCGGTCGGGAACACGCGCTGTGCTGGGCGATTGCGGCATCGCCGCTATGCGCCGAGCTGTTCTGCGCACCCGGCAATTCCGGCATCGCGGCTGTGGCCGAGTGCATCGCTGTCGCCGCCGAGGATATCCCGGGCCAAGTCGACCTCGCGCGCCGACTTGCCATCGACTTCGTGGTCATCGGACCGGAAGCGCCCCTCGCCGCCGGGCTGGCCGATCGACTGGCCGAGGCCGGCTTCAAGTCCTTTGGTCCCTCGGCAGCCGCGGCCCGTCTGGAGAGCTCCAAGGGCTTCACCAAGGATATCTGCCGCAAGTACGGCATCCCGACGGCAGCTTACGAACGCTTCACTGATCTTGGCGCCGCCGAGCGCTACATCCGCACCCAGGGCGCGCCTGTCGTCGTAAAGGCCGACGGGCTGGCGGCCGGCAAGGGCGTCGTTGTCGCCGAGACCGTCGATCAGGCGATCGACGCCGCGCGCGACATGCTGTCGGGCAATCGCTTCGGAAGCGCCGGCGCCTCGATCGTCGTCGAAGAGTTCATGACCGGCGAGGAAGCGAGCTTCTTCGCACTCTGCGATGGCGAACATGCGTTGCCGCTGATCGGCGCGCAGGATCACAAGCGCGCATTCGACGGCGACGTTGGCCCCAACACGGGTGGCATGGGCGCCTACACGCCGGCACCCATCTTCGATGCAGCGATGCAGCGGCGCACGATAGACGAGATCATCCTGCCCACCGTCCGGGCCATGAAGGCCGAGGGCGCGCCCTTTCGTGGCGTGCTCTATGCCGGGTTGATGATCGGCGCGAAGGGTCCGCGGCTGATCGAGTACAATTGCCGCTTCGGCGATCCCGAAACCCAGGTGCTGATGCTGCGGCTGCGCTCGGACCTTCTGCCGGCCCTGATCGCGACGGCGGAGGGCGGGTTGCAACACTTCGACCTGCGCTGGTCCAATGATGCGGCCCTAACCGTGGTGATGGCCGCCAACGGCTATCCGGATGCCTACGAAAAAGGCAGCGAGATCCGCGGTCTCGAGCAGGCTGCGAGCGTTCCCGGTGTCCAGGTGTTTCATGCGGGCACGCGGTTCGACGCAGACGGCAAGCGAGTGCTGGCCAATGGCGGGCGCGTCCTCAATGTGTCGGCCAGCGCGCGGACGCTGGCCGACGCGCGGCGCCTTGCCTATGCCGCCGTGGACCGCATCGACTGGCCCGGTGGCTTCTGCCGCCGCGATATTGCATGGCGGGCCCTCCCCAAGGGCGAGTGACGCGACGGCGGCTCATCGGTAGGCTGCGGCCATGCTCGATTCTCCCGATTCTGCCCAGCGGCTCCTGCAGCAGCTGCGCTTTCCCTGCGGCGACGTGCCCGCGCCCGGCGACATCAAGCAGGTGGCGCGCGGCGTGCACTGGCTGCGGATGCCGCTGCCTTTCCAGCTCAACCACATCAATCTCTGGATGATCGAAGAGGTGGATGGCTGGACGATTGTGGACACCGGCATCAATGCCGCCGCCACCAAGGAACTCTGGGAGAAGATCTTTGCCGACAAGCTCGCCGGGAAGCCGGTGACGCGGGTCGTGGCGACGCATCTGCACCCCGACCATGTCGGGCTGGCAGGATGGCTGTGCGAACGCTGGAATGCGCCGCTGCTGATGACGCTCGGCGACTACATGAGTGCGCTGGCGATCCGGAACGAAATCAGCGACTCCGATGAGCAGCGCCAGACACATTTGGTGCGGAACGGCGTTCCCGCCGAGCGTATCGCGCTGTTCCATCGTCATCGTGGCGGCTACGCCAAGGGCGTCACCCCGTTGCCCGCCGCCTTCCAGCGCCTGATCCATGCCCACCCGATCACGCTCGGCGGCCATCGCTGGGACGTGATCGTGGGACGCGGTCACGCGCCGGAGCACGCCTCGCTCTGGTGCCCCGAACTGAACGTGCTGATCGCTGGCGATCAGGTGCTACCCAAGATCAGCACCAATGTCGGCGTCTGGCCGAACGAGCCGTTCGCCGACTCGCTCACCTGGTTCCTCGACAGCTTCTCGCGGTTCCGCCGGCTGCCGGCCGACGCGCTGGTGCTTCCGAGCCACGGCTTCCCTTTCATCGGGCTTCACACAAGGCTCGACCAGCTGGTGGCGCACCACGATGATCGGCTGAACGATATCGCGCAGGCCATGACCCGGGCGGGCGCGGCGGGCGTCACCGGCTGGGACATGGTGCCGGTGCTGTTCCCGCGGCATCTCGACAACAACCAGATCGTTTTCGCCTTCAGCGAGACGCTCGCGCACCTGCACTGCCTCGAAACGCGCGCGCGGGCGCGGCGGACGATTGTGGATGGGGTGCACCGGTTCGTGGCGCTGGTCGATCCGGCGTTGGGCGCCGGGCCCGATGATGCCATCGAAATGATGGATACCGGCACCGCCTGATCCGACGCTCATCGCCCATGCGGGTCGATCTGTTCGATTTCGAGCTGCCTGCCGAGCTGATCGCTCAGCGTCCAGCGGAGCCGCGCGACGCCGCGCGCTTGCTCGATCTCAGCGGTCCCGGCGTTGTCGATCGGGAGGTTCGCGACCTGCCGAGCCTCTTGCGTGCGGGCGACCTTCTGATCGTGAACGACACGCGCGTTCTTCCCGCACGGCTGCGGGGGCGACGCGAGAGCGGCGGCCGAGTCGAGGCGCTGCTGTTGCGTCCACTAACGGCCGATCGCTGGCATGCCTTCGTGAAACCGGCCAAGCGCCTCGCCGTCGGCGCGCGCCTCGCGTTCGGAGACGCACTGTCGGCCACGGTCGGCGGCCAACGCCCAGACGGCAGTCTCGAGCTCGTCTTCGACCGTGCGGGCGACGCGCTGCGCACAGCCATCGAGCAGACCGGCGCGGTGCCCTTGCCGCCCTACATTCGTGGAGGAACCGCGGACGCCCGCGACCTCGCCGACTACCAGACCATGTTCGCGCAGCACGAAGGTTCGGTGGCAGCGCCCACGGCCGGCCTGCACTTCACGCCGGCCCTGATGGGCGCACTCTCGGCAGCAGGCATCCGGCGGGCCGCGATCACCCTGCATGTCGGCGCCGGAACCTTCCAGCCGGTCCGGGTCGAAGACACCGATGCCCATGTCATGCATAGCGAATGGGCCGAGCTTTCGCCCGCCACAGCCAGAGCGATCGCCGACACACGGGCCGCCGGCGGGCGCGTCGTGGCCGTCGGCACGACGGTGTTGCGCGTGCTGGAGAGCGTGGCGCGCCTCCATGACGGCGCCCTGCCGGCCTGGCAGGGCGAGACCGATCTCTTCATCGTGCCGGGGTTTCGCTTTCGCGCCGTCGATCTCCTGCTGACCAATTTCCACCTGCCACGCTCGACGCTGTTCATGCTGGTGTCGGCCTTCGCCGGACCCGAACGCATGAAGGCCGCCTATGCCCATGCCGTGGCGGCGCGATATCGCTTCTATTCCTACGGCGATTGTTGTCTCTTGGCGCGATGAGCACCGGCTTCTCGCTCCTCGCCCGCGATGGCGCCGCACGTCGCGGCCGGCTGCAAACCGCGCACGGCACGATCGAGACGCCGGCCTTTATGCCAGTGGGCACGCAAGGCACCGTAAAGGCGATGCTGCCCGCGTCGGTCGCCGCGACCGGCGCCGAGATCGTGTTGGGGAACACCTTTCACCTTATGCTGCGGCCCGGCGCCGATCGCGTTGAGGCATTGGGCGGTCTGCACAAATTCATGGATTGGCCCGGGCCGATCCTGACGGACTCGGGCGGCTTCCAGGTGATGTCGCTGAAGGCGCTGCGCAAGCTCGATCCCGATGGCGTCACCTTCCGTTCGCCCGTCGATGGCAGCGAGCATCGCCTGACGCCCGAACGCTCCATCGACATTCAGCGCCAGCTCGACGCCGACATCACCATGTCGTTCGATGAGTGCACGCCCTGGCCCGCCACCGAGGAGCAGGCCGCGCATTCGATGCGGCTTAGCATGCGGTGGGCCGAGCGCGGCAAGCGCGCCTTTCACGAACGCGCCGGCTACGGTCTGTTCGGCATCGTGCAGGGCGGGACCTATCCTGCGCTGCGGGCCGAGAGCGCGGCCGCACTCACCGGCATCGGCTTCGACGGCTACGCGGTCGGCGGCCTCGCCGTCGGCGAAGGTCAGGAACTGATGTTCTCGACCCTCGACACAACCGTGCCGCAGTTGCCGCAGGATCGCCCGCGCTACCTGATGGGTGTCGGCCGGCCCGCCGATCTCGTGGGCGCCGTACGACGCGGCATCGACATGTTCGATTGCGTGATGCCGACGCGCGCCGGTCGCACGGCGCAGGCCTTCACGCGCAGCGGCGAGCTCAACTTGCGCAACGCCCGTCATCGCGACGATCCCCGCCCTCTCGACCCCGAATGCGCCTGCCCGGCCTGCACCCGCCATTCAAGGGCCTATCTGCACCACCTCGTGAAGACTGGCGAGATCCTGGGGGCCATGCTCCTCACCTGGCATAACCTGCAGTACTACCAGGACGTCATGCGCGGCCTGCGCGGCGCCATCGAAACCGGAACGCTCGATGACTGGACCGCGGCGTTCGAGGCCGGACAGCGCGCGGGCGAGACCGAAACGCCTATCTAGCCTGGGCTAGACCCGCTCCAGCGCGAGCGCGATGCCCTGGCCCACGCCGATGCACATGGTGCAGAGCGCGCGCTTGCCGCCAGACGCCTCGAGCTGGTTCAGCGCGGTGATCATCAAGCGGCCACCTGAAGCGCCGAGCGGGTGGCCGAGCGCGATCGCGCCGCCGTTGGGGTTCACATGGGCGGCGTCGTCGGGCAGGCCGAGCTGACGCAGCACGGCCAGCGCCTGGGCGGCGAAAGCCTCGTTCAGTTCGATCGTGTCGAAATCGGCGAGGGTCATGCCAAGGCGCGCGAGCAGCTTGCGCGTCGCGGGCACCGGGCCGATGCCCATCACCCGGGGCGGCACGCCGGCCGATACGGCGCCCAGGATGCGGGCCCGCGGCGTGAGACCGTTGGCCCGCGCCGCCGCCTCGCTCGCCACAATCATCGCGCAGGCGCCATCGTTCAGGCCCGAGGAGTTGCCCGCCGTCACCGACCCGCCGTCGCGGAAGGCGGCAGGCAGCTTGGCCAGCGTTTCCATCGTGGTGTCGCCGCGCGGATGCTCATCGCGCGCGACCACCGCCTCCGCCTTGCCCTTGCGGACCGTGACGGCAACGATCTCGCGCTCGAAGAAGCCGCGATCCTGCGCGGCCTTGCAGCGCTGCTGGCTGCGCAGCGCGAAGGCGTCCTGGTCTGTGCGGCCGATCTGGTGCTCCATCGCCACGTTCTCGGCGGTCTGGCCCATCGGATCGATGCCATAAGCCGCTTTCATGCGCGGATTGACGAAGCGCCAGCCCAACACCGTGTCCTCAAGCTTCATCGACCGATCGAACGGACCCTCGGGTTTGCCCATCACATAGGGCGAGCGCGTCATGCCTTCGACACCACCCGCGATCATCAGGTCGGCCTCGCCCGTCTTGACGGCACGCGCGGCATGACCGGCGGCCTCAAGGCCCGAGCCGCAGAGCCGGTTCACGGTGGCACCTGCCACCTCGACCGGCAGCCCGGCCAGAAGGCCCGCCATGCGCGCGACATTGCGATTGTCCTCGCCCGCCTGGTTCACGCAGCCATAGATGACGTCATCGACCGCGCCCCAGTCGACCTGGAGATTGCGCTCCATCAATGCCTTCATCGGCACCGCCGCGAGATCGTCGACACGCATCGCGGCCAGCCCGCCATTGTAACGGCCAACGGGCGTGCGGATGGCGTCGCAGAGGAAGGCTTCGGTCATCGAACGATCTCCGGAAAAGGACCCGCCGGCGAGGTAGCACCGAACGGGCCGGCTGTCCCGCGCGCGACCGCATGGCAGGGCTCCGGGGGACGCGCGGCATGGGGTGTGCATGGCATACTGCGCCCATGCCTCCGCCCTTTGCCCAGACCCTCGACCGCGCCCTGGTCCGACTGCGCTCGGCCTTCGGCGAGGTGGCGATCGAAGCCCGCGAAGCGATCGGCGCGCCGCTGCGTCCCGACCTGCCCGACGCCGATCTGCCGCGTTTGCGCCAGCGCATCGACGCCTGCCTTGAGGGCGGCGGTGGCGAAACCGCCCGGCGGGCGCGGGCGGCGGAGCTGGGCGAAGCCATCCTAGCGCTCTCGACCGCCGGCCGGCGCAAGTGCCTGGCTCTGATCGCGCAGGCCTACGGGCTGGACCGCGCCGGTACGCTGGCCGCCGTCGATCGCTGGCGCGAGGGCAAGGCCGATGTCGCCGCGCTGCGCCGCGCTCTGGAGCCGCCGGCCGTGCGGCTGTTCGGCGAGTTCGTCGGTCTGCCGCAGGGCGTGAAGTTCGTGGTCGACCGGCGTGCCGAGCTGATGGCCCTCGGCCGTAACGATCCCGCCGCCCGGCGCCTCGCTGAAGATCTCCGCCGGCCGCTGGCGAGCTGGTTCGATGTCGCCTTCCTCGATCTCGCGCGCATCGACTGGAAGGCGCCTGCCGCGCTCCTCGAAAAGCTGGTGGCCTACGAGGCGGTGCACGCGATCCGCAACTGGCGCGACCTTAAGAACCGGCTGGACTCCGATCGGCGGTGCTTTGCCTTTTTCCATCCGCGCATGCCCGAGGAGCCGCTGATCTTCGTCGAGGTCGCGCTGGTCGATGGCCTGGCGGGCGATGTCCGCGCACTGCTCGACCCCAAGGCGCCGACCCGCGATCCGCGCGCGGCCGACACGGCGATCTTCTACTCGATCTCCAACTGCCAGCCGGGGCTGGCCGGTGTCAGCTTCGGGAACTTTCTGATCAAGCGCGTGGCGCTAGAGCTTGGCCGCGAGCTGCCCAACCTCAAGACCTTTGCCACCCTCTCGCCGATCCCCGGCCTCGCGGCGGAAGTTGACCGGCGCCTCGCCGGCGAGGGCGACGCCCTCCTCACGGCTGGCGAGATCGCCGAACTGGCGACGGTGATCGACAAGGCGCGGGGGGCCGGCGCGGTGCGCAGCCTGCTCGACCGGCCGCGCTGGCACGAGGTGCCGGCGGTGGCCAAGACGCTGCGGCCGATCCTGACCCGGCTCGCCGCGCGCTATCTCACCGCCACCGATTCCGCCGGCCGGGCGCTCGATCGGGTGGCGCACTTCCACCTTGGCAACGGCGCCAGCGTGGAGCGGCTGAACTGGCTGGGCGATACGAGCGCCAACGGCCTGAAGCAGAGCTACGGGCTGATGGTGAACTACCGCTATCGCCTCGCCGACGTGGATGCCAACCACGGGTCCTACGCCGCCGGAAAGGTGGTCGCGAGCACCGAGGTCCGCCGGGCCGCTCGCGGATAGGCGTGTTGCAGGGGCACGCGAAGTGTCGAAAATCAACACATTGGCACGGCACCGATAAGACGTTGATCCGCTTGGACAATTCAGCATTGTCTGTCGCGCATTCTGTTGAAAAGCGCGAGTCGATTCGAGACCAAGCGCAAAGTCTTGCCTCGTACAAGTCCAATACCGATGAGTGCGCGCGGAACGGTCGACATGGCAGGGCTCCGGACAAGACGGTGGTTGTGGGTCCACCATCCTAATCTCATCCGGTTGACGTCCTGTCAATAGGACTATAAACTCCCCCGCTTGGTCCTCGCCCGCCGTCAGTTGGCGATGACGCGACGGCCCGCCGTGACGGATGCCCGCCCCTTCTCGGCGGCCACGCCAAAGATCGTTTCGCGATAGATGTAGAGCGCACTTCGTCCCGCCGCCGGCGGCTCGAAGCGCTTGTCGGCGCTATCCTCGGCATCGGACGACATGGGAACACTGGCGCACGCACCCAACGACAGCACGAGCGCAAGGACGAAGACTCGCTTCAACATCTGGACCTCCCCAATTGAACCCACACCCCTAGGCCGGCACGCCGATCACCACACGCGACCAGTCGGAGACGTCGAGCCGAGCCGACAGATTGGCCTTAGCGGCGGGCGCGGAGTCGTCGCCACCGCGATGCAGTTGGCGCAGCCGCGACTTCTCCCAGACCGCCATGGACGGATAGTTGGTGAAGAGGAGCAGCCGGCGGCGCGGCGGCGGGACCGCGAGGTAGCGGAACAGGCCGAAGATGCGGGCATCGTAGCCCGGCTCGAACGTCTTCCAGGCGCCGGTCGAGAGCGCGCTAAACTCCGGCCACGCCGCCTCGGCGATCTCGAACGTCCGGAAGGCATAGACCCCCCGCCGGGCGGGCGGCGTGTGATCCGTCGGGCGCACGGTCGGCTCCAGCAGCTCCAGGGTGCTGTCGACGATGTCGGGGGATGCCAGCGCCTTGCCCGCCCCGGCCAGCGCGGCGTCCGCGTCCTTCCAGGCGCTGAACACCAGACCCTGGGTCGAGGCGAGGCCGATCAACCCCCACCAGACGCCCCAGAAGATGCCGCCTGCGTCCGCGACGGCGCGCGCGCCCTCCGTCTTCACCGCCGCCGCGACCGCGCCCCAGGTGCGCGGCCGAGCGGTGATGGTGTGGAAGGCTTAGATCACGGCCGGTTGAGGTGCTTCAGCGCATGGCCCGGGCGCGGCCACTCGAAGCTCACCAGCTTCCCGGTCATCGAGAGCGTGGCATAGGCAGTGCGCAGGTCCTTGCCGCCGAAACAGACATTGGTGACCATCGGGTCGGGCAACTTGTACTGGATCACCGACTGCCCGTCGGGCGAGATGTCGCTCACCGCGCCGGTGATCAGCGTGGCGACACAGACGTGCCCCGCCGAATCGACCGCAAGGGAGTCGAACATCTGGTAGCCGCCGAGACCCGCGACCACGCGGCCCTTCTCGCCGCGATAGGGTCCATTGGCGTCCCGGATCTGGCCCGGACCTGAGAGCTCGAAAGCCCAGAGGCGCGCCGTCGGGGTTTCCACAACGTAGAGCCATTTCTCGTCCGGCGAGAGACCGCAGCCGTTGGGACGCTCCAGCGGAAAGACCTTCTGTTCAATCTTCGAACCATCGGCCCGGGCATAGTAGACGGCGCCGCGATCGTTGTCGTATTCGCGCGTCTTGCCGAGGTCGGTGAACCAGAAGCCATCGGCATTGTCGAACACCAGATCGTTCGGGCCGTTCAGCCGCCGGCCATCGCAGGAATCGTACAGCGTCTCGACCTTGCCAGTGTCGGGATCGACTGTCTGGATCGATCCGCCCTTGTAGGAGGCAGGCTGTGTGCCGGGAAACAGCCGACCATCGGGTCGCTTGATCCAGTTGAACCCGCCATTGTTGCAGACAAAGATCTTGCCACCCGGTCCCACCGCCGCGCCGTTCGGCCCGCCGGGCATCTTGGCCACCAGGTGGTGCTTTCCGTCGGGCGTGACGCGGGTCAGCGTCTCGCGGGCGATTTCAACCAGGATCACCGAGCCATCCGGCATGGCGATCGGCCCTTCGGGAAAGAGCAGGCCCGAGGTGATTTCCTTGTGCGGTGTCATGGGAGTTCCCTCTACTTGCCCTTGAAGGCCGGTTTGCGCTTGCCGAGGAAGGCGGCGACCCCCTCGCGGAAATCCGCGCTCTGACCGAGTTCGCGCTGGAAGTCGCGCTCGACATCAAGCTGGGCCGAAAGGTCGTTGCCGCTGGCGAGATTCATCGCCGCCTTGATGCGGGCAAGCGAGAGTGTCGGACCATCGGCCAGACGGCGCGCGAGATCGCGCGCGGTGTCCATCAGCGCGGCATCGTCCACCACATCCCAGATCAGGCCGAAGGACTTGGCCTGCTCGGCCGGGATCTGCGGAGCCAGCATGGCAAGCGCGCGGGCGCGGGCGTCACCGGCGAGCCGCGGCAGGAACCAGGTGCTGCCGCCGTCCGGCAGCAAGCCGATGCGGGCGAAGGCCTGCAGGAACGACGCCGACTTGCCAGCGATCGCGATGTCGGCCGCCAGCGCGAAGCTCATGCCAACGCCTGCCGCGACGCCGTTCACCGCCGCCACAATCGGCTTGGGCAGCGCGCGCATCGCACGAATGGTGGGATTGAAGAACTTGTCCAGCGCGGCGCCCGAGTCGGCGGTGGCCGAGGCGTCGCGATCGGGATCGGCAAGGTCAGCGCCGGCGCAGAAGCCGCGACCCGCGCCGGTCAGCAGCACGGCACGCACCGACTCGTCGGCGGCGATCTCCGCCCAGGCGGCCTTGATCTCGCCGATCATCTTGCGCGACACCGCGTTCAGACGGTCGGGCGCATTCAGGGTGAGTATGGCCAGCGTGCCATCGCGTTCGAGCAGGATCTTTTCATACGACATGGCGGTCACCGTCCCTTGAAGGCGGCGGGGCGTTTGGTGAGGAAGGCCTGGACTCCCTCCCTGAAGTCCTCGCTGCGACCGAGCTCGCGCTGGAGGTCGCGCTCGAGGTCGAGCTGCGCGTCGAGGCTGGCAGTGCCGCTCTGGTTCAAGGCGCGCTTGATCGCGGCGTAGGAAAGCGTGGGTCCGGCGGCCAGACGCGCGGCCAGCGCGCGACCTTCGGCGGCGAGTTTGTCGTCGTCCACCACCTGCCAGATCATACCCATCCGCTGCGCCTCTTCGGCCGGCACAGAGGTCCCCAGCATGGCGAGCGCCCGGGCGCGGGCGTCACCCACTGTGTGGGGCAGGAACCAGGTCCCGCCGAGGTCGGGCATCAGCGAGATGCGCACGAATGCCTGATCGAAGCGGGCCGAACGGGCGGCCACGACGATATCGCAGGCCAGCGCCAGATTGGCGCCACCACCCGCCGCCACGCCATTCACCGCGCCGATCACGGGCTTCGGCAACGCGCGGATGGCGCGAATCATGGGATTGAAGAGCCGATCCATCGCGGCACCGACTTCGGGCCGGCCGTCGGCGCCCGCATCGCCCGGGCCGCGGCCCGACAGGTCCGCGCCGGCGCAGAAGCCGCGGCCGGTACCCGTGATCAAAACCGCCCGCACGGCGGCATCGTCGCGGGCACGCGCAAGGTTTTCGTTCATCGAGCCAATCAGCTCGTGACTCATGGCATTGAGACGCTGCGGGCGGTTCAGCGTGATGATAAGCACGCCGCCCTCAAGGGCGGCCAGCACAGGGGTTTCGGTCATGCCGGCGAGACTGGCACGGGCCGGGAGCCGCGCCAACCGGTCGCGGCCCGCCCACGCGTCCCGCCGCTATATCTCCGCCCGCATGGCGAACATCCTGATCCTGATCGGCACCGAAAGCGGCAACGCCCAGATGGTGGCGGACGCTTTGAAGCCCATCCTGGCGGGTGACGGTCACGATGTGGCGATCACCGACAAGGCACAGACCGCCGCCGATTTCTCGGGCCGCGATGTTCTTCTGGTGGTCTGCGCGACCCACGGCTCGGGAGACATTCCGACCAACATCCTGCCGCTCGCCGAGTCGCTGCAGCGCGAGCGGCCCGATCTCGGCGCCTGGCGATACGGCATGATCGCGCTGGGTGACATGACCTATCAGGACACGTTCTGTGGCGGCGGCAAGAAAGTCGACGCGGCGCTCGAGGCCTGCGGCGCCCGCCGGATCGGCGATCGACTGGAAGTCGACGCCTCGACCCAGCCCCTGCCCGACGACGAGGCGGTGGCCTGGATCAAAGGTTGGAAGGCGTTGATCTAGAGACGCGCCAGCAGGGCGAGGGCGCTGCTCAGAGGCCGAACACCTCGACCGGCTCGGGGACGCCCTTCAGCGTGTGAAGGCCGAGCGAGGTCATGGGGAGCGCGCAGACGCCGCGGAAGTCGGCAGAGGCGCACACGGTGACGCCAAGATCCTTGGTGAGGCTCTCCAGGCGCGCGGCGCGATTGACCGCCGGGCCGATCACCGTGAAGTCGAGCCGGTCTTCGGTGCCGACATTGCCGAAGGTCACCATGCCGACATGCAGACCGACGCCATAGCGGATCGGACCGCGGCCCCCGGCGGCGCGGGCGAGGTTCGCGGCCTCCACATCCTCAGCCAGGCGCTGTGCCGCCGCGAGCGCATTGCTGGTCACCATCGGCAGGAACATCGCGTCTTCCACCGGGAAGATCGCCATCACGCCGTCGCCAATGAACTTCAGGATTTCGCCGCCATGCGCAGCCAGCGCGTCGCCCACGAGCTGGAGATAGTTGTTCAGAAGCTCCAGCATCTCGTCGGGCGGCAGTCGCTCGTTGAGACCGGTGAAGTCGCGCATGTCGGAGAACCACAGCACCGCGTTGATCGCCTCGCCATCGCCGCGCCGGATCGCGCCCTGCAGGATGCGCTGGCCGGTGTGGCGGCCGAGATAGGTGGTGACCACCGTCTCGGCGAGTGTGCGATTGACGTGCAGCTCGACCACGGCGCCCAGGTGATCGACAAGCAACCGAAGATCGGCGAGGTCCGCGTCGGAGAAGCCACCCGGCGCGTCGGAGGCCGCGGTGACCACAGGCACCGCGCCGCCGCGGCTCACGCGCATGGGGAGGCCGAAATAGTCGGTGCCGCCCGCCTCGCGAAGCTCGCGTAGAACGGCGTGGTGCTCCGGCGTCAGGCTGTCGAGCCGATAGCGCACGGTGCGGCCAAACTCGCGTAGCTCCTGAATCGGGCTGCCGATGTAGGCCGCGGTGAACTGCACACCGTGACGGCGTGCGATCTCTTCCACCTTGCTATCGCGCCGCCAGATCACGCCCAGCGCCTGGAGCTGCGGATGCATGAGCTGGAGGCCAAGATAGAAGCGCCAGAGCGGAACCCCGGCCGCAATCACGCGGCCGAGTAGCGGCTCCATCAAGCGCGGCAGATCGGGCAACAGTCGGCCTTCGCTGACCAGCCACTCCAGAACGGGCGTGAGGCGCCCCGAGGGCGGACCGAACCCGTTCACGGGCCAAGCACGGCCCTAACCTCCTCCGACGACGTCCGATAGGCCGTGTTGGTGGTGAGGTCGGCGATGGGCTCGATGTTGGCCGCCACGTCCTCCGGCGTCGGCGCGCGGCCCGCGATGCGCACACCAGGCCCCTCGCGGTACTCAATGCGCGAGAAGAAGCCGGCGCCAGCGCTCCAGATCTCCCCCGTGCGGGTGCACGCGTCACTGCACAGCCACGCCACCATCGGCGACACGAACTCGGGCTTCAGGCGTTCAAGAACCTCGGGCGGCATCAGGTCCTCGGTCATGCGGGTACCGGCGACGGGCGCCAGGCAATTCACCATGATGTTGTAGCGCTGGCCTTCCAGGCGGAGGGCGTTCATCAGGCCGACGACGGCGAGCTTGGCGCCGGCATAGTTGCTTTGCCCGAAATTGCCGTAGATGCCCGAACCGGACGACGTGAACACGACCCGCCCGTAGCTCTTGGCCCTCAGGATCGGCCACGCCGCATGGGTGACATAGGCGGTGCCGAGAAAATGGACCCGCACGACAAACTCGAAATCCTCGGCGGTCATGTTGTGGAAGGTCTTGTCCCGCAGGATGCCCGCATTGTTGACCACGATGTCCACGGTCCCGAAGGCATCGGTCGCGGTCTTGACGATTTTAGCGGCCGCTTGCGGATCGGCGACGCTGTCGTAGTTCGCGACCGCGATGCCGCCCGCCGCCTTGATCTCGGCCACCACACGGTCCGCCGCCGACGCGTCGCCGCCGCGCCCGTCGCGCGCCCCGCCGGGATCATTCACCACGACCCGAGCGCCGCGACTGGCGAGCAGGAGCGCGTGGGCGCGACCCAGCCCATTGCCAGCGCCGGTCACGATGGCGACGCGATCATCGAAGCGAACGGTCATGTCGAACTTCCCCTGTCGATCAACGGTTCAGGCCCGTTGCAGCACGATGACCGAGGCCACCGCCTCCTCCATGCCGATCACCCCGCCACCGTTCTCGGCGAGCGCCGTCTTCGCGCCCTTCACCTGCCGTTCGCGGGCTTCGCCGCGCAGCTGACACGCGAGCTCGGCCAGCATCGAGAGACCGGTGGCGCCGACCGGATGGCCCTTGGAGACGAGGCCACCCGAGGTGTTCACGGGCAGCGCGCCGCCCGGGCCGGTGGCGCCGGACTCGACGAACCGCCCCCCCTCGCCCTCGGGGCAGAAGCGCAGCATCTCGCATTGGTAGATTTCGCAGAAGCTGGTCGCGTCATGGACTTCGGCGACATCGATGTCCTGGGGGCCGAGGCCCGCCATCCGATAGGCCTTGTCGGCGGCGGCGCGGGTGAGGCCGGGCTCGTCGAGCGCGCGATACTTGCCACCGGCAAAGCCCACGCCCGCGATGCGAAGGGCGCGTGCACGGACGGACGCCGGTTGGGAGGCGAGCCAGTCGGCGGAGCACAGCAAGGCCCCCGCCGCGCCATCCCCGATCGGCGCGCACATCGCGCGGGTGAGAGGAAAGGAAATCGGTCGATCGGCCAGCACCTGCTCCGGCGTCATGGAGAAGCGGTACTGCGCCTTGTCATTCAGGGCGCCGTAATTGTGGTTCTTGGCGGCACCGGCCGCGATCTGCGCCTGCGTCGTGCCGTACTTCCACATGTGCCACTTCGCCTGCATGGCATAGGTGTCCATGAAAATCGTCCGGTCCGGGCCGGTCTCGAACGGCGCGCCGACCATGGAGCCGACGCGCTGCATCTCGCTCACCAGGCGATCGTGCTGCGTGGTGATGTAGCCCTGGTTGAAGAGACCGGCGGTGCGCGCGGGATCGTCGGGGCTGAACAGCTTCTCGATGCCGATGGCGAACGAGAGCTCGTGCGTGCCGGCCAGCACGTCCTTCCAGGCGCCCATGAAGGCGGTCGACGCCGTGGCGCAGGCATTCTCGACGTTGAACATCGGGACACGCTCGGGGAACAGGCCCTCCTCGACCAGCGGCTGGAAGAGCGCCTGGCCGCGAATCGAGTTCTGGCCCCAGAAGCCCATGCCGCAATTGCCGAGCCACCCGGTCTCGATATCGCGCCCGTCCTTCAGGCCGACGTCGGCCAGCGTGCCGAGATAGGCCTCGCGGGCGAGGTCGGCAAAGTCTCGGCCAGGGTGCTTCTTGAAGGTCGTGGTGTAGGCGCCCACCAGATAAACATCACGCATGCCGGTACTCCCGCGGAGGGCCCAGCGCAGGCCCGGCCGGAGTAAGCCGCAGGCACGGCGCCAAGACAAGGTTGCGGGCGAGGCGGCATAGCTCTATCCAAGGCTCAACCCGTTGCCAGGAGTACCGCCATGGCCGCCGCCGCGCAGGCTCGTGCCCCCGAAACCGACGCCGCCATCGCCGAACTCGCCCGACTGCTGGGTGAGCGGCTGAGCACCTCCCAGGCGGTACGCGACCAGCACGGCAAGGACATCTCGTACCACGAGGCGATGCCGCCGGACGCCGTCGCCTTCGCCGAGAGCGTCGATGAGGTCGTGGCGATCGTGAAGGTCTGCGCGCGGCACAAGGTGCCGATCGTGCCCTATGGCACGGGCACATCGCTGGAGGGCCACATCGCGGCGGTCAAGGGTGGCGTCTGCGTCGACGTCTCGCGCATAAACCGTGTGCTCAAGGTGAACGCCGAGGATCTCGACGTGGTGGTCGAACCCGGCGTCACGCGCAAGCAGCTGAACGAATACATCCGTGACACCGGGCTGTTCTTCCCGATCGACCCCGGTGCCGATGCCTCGATCGGTGGCATGGCGAGCACCCGCGCGTCGGGCACCAACGCGGTGCGCTACGGCACGATGCGCGAGAATGTGCTGGCGCTGAAGGTGGTGACGCCGGACGGAAGGCTGATCCGCACCGGTCGGCGGGCGCGCAAGTCGAGCGCGGGCTACGATCTCACCAAGCTGTTCGTGGGATCCGAAGGCACGCTCGGCATCGTGGTCGAGGTGACGCTGCGGCTCTACGGCATCCCCGAGAGCGTGGCGGCGGCGACCTGTTCGTTCGACTCGCTCGATGGCGCGGTCAATACCGTCATCCAGACGATCCAGTCCGGTGTACCGGTGGCGCGCATCGAGCTTCTGGACGACATCCATGTCGACGCGCTCAACCGCTATTCCAAGCTCACCTTGCCGGTAAAGGACCTCTTGCTGCTGGAGTTCCATGGCACCGAGGCGGGCGTCAAGGAACAGGCCGCGATGGTCCAGGCGTTGGCCGCCGAGAATGGCGGCGCGGACTTCGCCTACGCCGCCGAACCCGAGGCGCGCAGCAAGCTCTGGCAGGCGCGCCACGACGCCGCGTGGGCCGCCAAGGCGATGAAGCCCGGAGCGGAGATCTGGGCGACCGACGTGTGCGTGCCGATCTCGCGGCTCGCCGAATGCATTCTTGAAACCAAGAAGGACATCGTGGCCGAGGGCATGCTCGCGCCGATCGTGGGCCATGTCGGTGACGGAAATTTCCACGTGTCTTTCGTGCTCGACCCCAACGACCCGGAGGACCAGCGCAAGGCCTCGGCCATCAACGATCGCATGGTGGCGCGCGCGCTTGCGCTCGATGGCACCTGCACCGGCGAACACGGCGTCGGCCTCGGCAAGGTCCAGTTCCTCTACGAGGAGCATGGCGAGGCCGTGGCGCTCATGCGCGCGGTGAAGCGTGCACTCGATCCGGACAACATCATGAATCCGGGCAAGATCTTCGGCCCGCTGAACTGAGGCCCGGATTGCCATGGAAGCCCGCCCCCACATCATCGTCGTCGAGGACTCGCCTTCGCAGCGCCAGATGCTGGTCGACTATCTCGACCGCCAGGAACTGCGCGTCACCGGCGTCGAGAATGGCGCGAGCCTGCGCCGACTCGCCGACCGGGAGTTGCCGGCGCTGGTGCTGCTCGATGTCGGCCTGCCGGACGAGGACGGCTTCTCGCTGGCGCGATACCTGCGCGAGAAGAGCGCGCGCATCTGGATCATGATGGTGACGGCCGCGACCGATCCGGTGGACCGGGTGGTCGGGCTCGAAACCGGCGCCGACGACTATGTCGCCAAGCCCTACGATCCGCGCGAGTTGCTGGCACGCATCAAGAGCGGGCTGCGGCGCGCCACCGGCCAGGGGGCGGTGCATGTGAAGGCGGCGGGCCGGGTGCGGCTGAGCGGCTGCGTCCTCGATCTCGACCGGCGCGTGCTGATCCGCGAGGGCGATGTCGAGGAGACGCTGTCGGCGAGCGAATTCGACCTGCTGAAGGTGTTCGCGGAGAATCCCAACCGCCCGCTGACCCGCGAATAAGGGAACGTCCCTGACCTTGCGTAAACTGTGACTTCAGGAAACCCGCCACGATGCCCAAGACTCACGACCCCCAGAACGAGCGTCTGAAGCGCGCCTACTTCACCTTCATGCGCGAGGCGAAGCAGCACAGCGAGGCGTCGCTCGACGCCATCGCCAAGGCGATCCACCGCTTCGAGAGCCACACCGGCTTTCGGCCCTTCAAGGCTTTCCACCGGGAGCAGGCCGCCGCCTTCAAGCGCCACCTCGCCAAGTAGACCAACGAGCGCACCAAGCAGCCCCTGAGCGTCGCCACCCAGCACGCCGTTGGGCCGCAACTGGCCGTCGATCATGTTGCGGCGGGCGATGGTGTAGTCGGCGGACATCGGCAACTCGGAGCATCTCTTGGGGCGCGCTGGTTATAGACACGCGAGGGCCATGCCGGCAACGTCCCGGCCATGACGAAACTGCTGCGATCCGCCGACGGGAGCCTGCACGACGCGCTGCCGCGCGCCGATCAACCGGCCGATCGACGTACCGACGGGCTATTGCCAGTTCCCCAAGGAGATCCTGCGGCCGCCGCGATCTTTGGCCGAACGCGTCTACAAGAACATCCAGCGCTGGAGCGTTCATCCGCGCGGTGGGCATTTCGCCGCGTTGGAACCGACCGAGACTCTGGCACCCTAAGCCCAGGCCTTCTTCCGTCTGCTGCGGCGTTGAGCGAGGTACGCGCCCGCCATGCGGCTGGTTGGCGTTGCCCGCCGGGTGAACCAGCGTTTATATCGTCACCATGACCGCCTCGATCCGCATCGACCCCGCCACTGGGCACAAGCTGTTCAACACCCGCGCCGCCAAGGCGACGGAGAAGATCGCCGGCAAAGGCTATTCGCCCGTGGCCGATTTGGCCCTGAAGACCCTGCCCGAGCCGCCGCCGGGCGCGAAGTTCAACGCCGAGGAACAGGCGAAGTACCGCGCCAACAAGGAGGCGCGCCGCGGCGCCGCCGACTACATGGCGATGGACGGTGAGTTCGCGAAGTACCTGGAGGACGCCTACTCCGCGCCGCCGGTGGCGCGCGCGGCGCTCACCGACGATTGTGAGGTCCTGGTGATCGGCGCCGGCTTCGGCGCGCTGGTGCTCTGGTACAAGCTCAAGGCCGCGGGCTTCACCGATGTGCGCTTCTGCGAGAAGGGTGGCGATGTCGGCGGCACCTGGTACTGGAACCGCTATCCTGGCATCGCCTGCGACGTCGAATCCTACTCCTACCTGCCGCTCCTGGAGGAGATGGGCTACTACCCCACGATGAAGTTCGCCTCGGGATTCGAGATCCTCGAATACTGCCAGGCGATGGCCGAGCGCTACGGTTTCTACGATCGCTGCCTGTTCCACACCACGGTCAAGCGCACTACCTGGGACGAGGCCGCGGCGCGCTGGACGATCGAGACCGATCGCGGCGATCGCATGCGCGCGCGCTACGTCGTGCTGGCCAACGGTATCCTCACCACGCCCAAGCTGGCGCGCATCGAGGGCATGGAGAGCTTCGCCGGCAAGGCCTTCCACACCTCGCGCTGGGACTACAATTACGACCTGGCGGGCAAGCGCGTCGGCATCATCGGCACCGGCGCCACCGCCGTGCAGGTGATCCCCGAGATCGCCAAGGTGGTGAAGGAGCTCTACGTCTTCCAGCGTACGCCCTCGACCATCGACGTTCGCGACCAGCGCGCCACGACACAGGAGGAGATCGAGACCTGGTCGAAGGAGCCGGGCTGGGCCAAGGCGCGACGCGAGCGCCTGGCCACGATCTCCTCGGGCCGTACCGCGTTGCAGGGCAACGACGATTTCCTCGCCGGCCGCGTCGCGCAGGTGAAGGAACGCAAGGTCTACGAGCGCCAGCTCTCGCCGCAGGAAATGATCCAGGCGCAGCTCAACACCAACTTCCGCATCATGGAGCAGATCCGCGCGCGCGTGGATCAAGTGGTGAAGGATCCCAAGACTGCCGCCGCGCTGAAGCCCTACTACCCCTATGGCTGCAAGCGCCCGACCTTCCACGACGAGTACCTGCCGAGCTTCAACCTGCCGCATGTGCATCTGATCGACACCGCGCCGCTTGGCGTCAGCAAGATCACGCCCAAGGGCGTCGTGCACGATGGCGTGGAGTACGAGCTGGACGCGCTGATCTACGCCACCGGCTTCGAGTGGATGGCGACCGGCACGTTCAACATGATCGTCGGCCGCGAGGGCCGCACCTTGCGCGACAAGTGGCGCGGCGAAGGCGTGCGGACCTTCCTCGGCCTGCACAGCCAGGGATTCCCCAACATGTTCATCATGTCGGGTCCGCAGGGCGGCGGCGGCCAGTTCAACTTCACGCGTGGCCTGGAGGTTCACACCGACTACGTCGTGTGGATGCTGCGCACGATGCAGGAGCGCGGCGCGACGATCGTCGACGTCAAGAAGGACCCCGAAGTCGCCTACGCCCAGCACTGTCGCGAAGCCGACATCATGTCTGCGCCGCTGCGCGACTGCCTGAGCTACTACAACGGCGACGGCAACGCCGAGCCCGGCAGCCTCGCCTATTACGGCGGCCCGGCGAAATGGAACCGCCTGCGCACCGAGGCGCAGGCGTCTCTGGAGCCGTATGTGTTCGAGGGGCTGCGGGCATAAAGGCTGGGGGCGCGCCACTCCAGCGGCGCGCTCGTTGCTGCCACGCGCCACTGGAGTGGCGCGCCCCGACCTTCACACCGCCGGGCTCGTGCCGCCGTCGACGTTGATCGCGACTCCGGTGACATACGAGCCCGCGTCCGAGGCCAGGAAG
>Ga0194119_10001243_pt1 | contig 47005 bp, 28 predicted proteins | sample TA2MahC100mmetaG_FD_148620 | JGI IMG/M metagenome (GOLD analysis project Ga0194119, IMG submission 148620) | Freshwater microbial communities from Lake Tanganyika, Tanzania - TA2015018 Mahale Deep Cast 100m | ecosystem: Environmental > Aquatic > Freshwater > Lake | place: Tanzania: Lake... | reverse complement strand
ATTGCCGTGGGACTTGGCGGAGTTTGGCTTTGCTCTGCGCCCGAGCTCATTTTTATTCCGGATCGTAATCGTGATGATCAACCGGACGGACCGCTGGAAGCCGTGTTGGACGGGTGGACGCTCGAAGCCAAGCACAATATGGTGAATGGGCTGACCTGGGGTCCTGACGGCTGGCTTTATGGCTGCCACGGAATTCTTGCTGATTCGAAAATAGGACGCCCCGGCACTTCCGATGTGGAGCGCGTCGTTTTGAATTGTGGCGTTTGGCGGTACCATCCGACGCGCAAGGCTGTGGAAGTTGTCGCGCACGGCGCCACAAATCCGTGGGGGATCGCTTTCAACGAACAAGGACAGATGTTCATCGCCAACTGCGTGATCAAACATCTCTTTCACGTAGTCCCGGGGGGACGTTACGAACGGATGTACGGCCAGGACAATAATCCCTACGCATTTCGTCTCATGGAAAGCTGCGCCGATCATATCCATTGGGCGGGTGGCTACTGGGACACCGAGGGCGTGGAGCTTTCCCAAAATGATGCATTCGGAGGAGGACATGCGCATTGCGGCGCGATGATTTACCTCGGCGACAATTGGCCCGACCAATATCGGCACAGTTTCTTCACGATCAATACGCACGGCCATCGCATCAACCACGACAAGCTGGAACGGCGCGGTTCGGGTTACGTGGCGAAGCATGCGCCCGACGTCGTCAAGGCGAATGACCCATGGTTTCGTGGCGTCGGCCTGCTTTACGGCCATGATGGCGGTGTCTTCATGTCTGACTGGTGCGACGCGGGAGAATGCCACGATTACGAGGACATTCATCGCGAGAACGGGCGCATCTATAAAATCACTTACGGCACACCAAAAGCATCGGCCGTGAACTTGGCGAATCTGTCGGACAGAGAGCTCATCGACCTTCAGTCCCATAAGAATGACTGGCAGGCCAGCTGCTCGCGGTTGGAGCTGCAACGGCGTGCCATGGCGGGAACGCTTGACCGTCGGACGCGTTCGGACTTGCTGCGATTCTTTCGCGAACAGAGCAACCCGACTCAGCAACTGCGCTTGCTCTGGACATTGCACGTCACAGACGGGACGGATGATGCGCTGAGCAACGAGCTGTTGGCTCATCGTCAGGAATATGTCCGAAGCTGGGCGATCCAGTTTCTGCTCGAGGATCGCAACGCTTCGAGTTCGCAACGGGAGGCGTTGGCAAAGTTGGCTGCCACTGAACTCTCACCTGTAGTGCGACTTTCTCTGGCTTCCGGCTTGCAGCGTCTGCCGCTGGCCGAACGCCTGCCGCTGGCTCAGGCACTGGCTTCACGCAGTGAAGACGGGAATGACGCCAACGTTCCGCTCATGATCTGGTACGGTATCGAGCCGCTCGTGTCGGCCGATGACGACGCCGCAGCCGCATTGTTAGCCAAAGCCACGATTCCGATCATCCGACGATTTATTGCGCATCGGCTGTCGCTTCGGTTGGCGCTTGATTCGATTGTAAACGCCATTGCGAAATCGAGCGACGCCGGATTTGAGCGGGATGCGGTGGAGGGGATGTTCGACGCGTTAAATGGGAGGCGCAAAATAAAGATGCCAACCGCATGGCCCGCCACGGCCAGCAAGCTCAGCAACAACGCCGATAGCGCCGTACGTGAAAAAGCCGAGATGCTGTCGCTTGTCTTTGGTGATGCGAACGCCGCGGCTCAACTGCGCCGCCGCGTGACGGATACGGCACAAAGCGTTTCGACGCGGCAAAACGCGTTGCAGGCTCTGGTTCAGGCACGAGTTCCAGGGCTGGCGCCGCTGCTTCACTCGTTGGTCTCGGATGCGGCATTACGAAGAGCGGCGATTCGCGGGCTGGCGGCTTTCGAAGATGCGAACACGCCAAAGGTTATTCTCCAATCGTACAGCAGCCTCACGCCGGAAGAGAAGGCAGACGTCATTAGCGCACTGACTTCGCGGCCACAATATGCGATTGACCTGCTGGAAGCCGTGAAGCAAGGGACTGTTCCGGCGCGGGACATTTCACCTTTTGCGGCGCGACAAATTCAAGCGTTCAGGGATCCGCGAGCCGCCACGCTATTGGCTTCCTTGTTGGGCGAAGTTCGTGCGGTTTCGAAAAACAAAGCCGCTGAAATTGCGGCACACAAAAAGCTTTTGACGCCTGAAGCTGTGAAGGCAGCGGATCCTTCGCGCGGGCGAGGGCTCTTTAACCGCGCTTGCGCAGCGTGTCACATGTTGTTCGATGAGGGAGGGAAACTGGCGCCAGAATTGACCGGTTCACAGCGTTCAAATCTCGATTACATCCTGGAAAATGTGGTCGATCCAAATGCAATTGTCTGGAGCCGGTATCGGGCCACCTATTTTGAGACCGCGGATGATCGTCTAATCTCCGGGGTTGTCCTGCAAGAGAATGAGAGCACGGTGACAATTCAAACTCAAACTGGAACAATCACGTTGCCTCGGAGCGACATCACCTCGCGGAAAGAATCGACGCTCTCCATGATGCCCGATGGCATTTTCGATTCCCTTCAACCATCCGAAATCCTTGACCTCGTTGCGTACTTGCAGAGTCCATCGCAAGTGCCATTGCCCAGCTCGAAAAGCGCGCCGTAATCGCCAAAAGCAATTGCGACCCGAAGGCTTCGAGGTTATGGCGGTTCAAGATGCAAGCCAAGCGATGGACTTATTGCAGCACGAGATGTTTCCCGCCGTCTTGGCCGGTCAGGAGATGTCGCGAATGACTGGTTTGGAATTTCTCGCGAAAGTCAGTGACATTCATCCTTTCGTTTCATCCGCGCGCATCACGAGAACTGGGATGGCGCCGGCTATCCCGATAGTTTGAAAAGTGAAATGATCCCATGATCGGCCGCGTCTTCTGTCTGTGGTCAGCGCCTATTGCAGCAAGCACAATGCAACTCCGCGTCGCTTGCTGGAGATTAAGTCGAAGGCCGAAAGGATGTATGATCAGGCCGCGATCGAGGCGGTGGCCAAAGTCGCGCCAGTAGCGAATCTGCCGCTGGGCGAACGGGAAGTCCTATTGACCGACCTAAAGTCTGGGATGGTTTTGGCGGCTGATATTTGCCGGGGCGGTTTCTTGATTATGGCGAAAGGCAAAGAACTCAAAGAGCCGGCCATCAAGAAGCTGCTGAGCATACACCGCATCACTCCGATTGATCCGCTGGCGCTGGTTTATTGCTGAGCAATGGCACGCAGCTCCCCGTAGGACAGGCGTCTCGCCTGTCTCCGCGAACGCGTTGCGCAATCACTTCTGTGTGATTGTTGCTTGATGACCAGCGAACGCTTGGCGGAATTTGCTGCCGGTCCCGGAGACAGGCGAGACGCCTGTCCTACGGGATTATGGCCGGCGGCGCAGCATTTCCTCGCGGCGCGGCTTGAACTCAGAATCTGCTTTCCAGATCGGCCATTGATCCTCCTCGGCTACCCGGCAACCGACCTCAAAGAGAAGTTGCAGATCGTCCGCAGCCCCCGTCAAGTCCCAGTCCGGCTTAATTTCATCCGTGACTTTGTGATAATCGCTGTCGTCATATTCGAGCATTTTGCGCCGGCCAAAGTCGGGAGGCTGGCCGGCGTATTCGGTGCCGGCGCCGGAGAGGTAGAGCGCGGGAACGCCGCTCTTGGCGAAGAGAAAATGGTCCGAACGATAGTATGAACCTTTCTCGGGCATCAGCTCCTCAAGCACAATGCGCCCGCGCTTTTCAGCCGCGTCCTTTAAAAGATCTTCTAAACTCGAGTTGCCCAATCCGATCACGCGCACATCGCGTCTTCGGCCCCATGGATTCAGTACATCGAGATTGAGGTTCGCGAGGGTCTTCTCGATAGCGTAAGGCGGCTGCTCGACGTAGTATTTGGCGCCTAACAAACCTTGTTCCTCCGCGGTCACGGCAGCGAACAGAACGCCGCGGGTTGGCGCGGGAGAAAGCCGAGTAAACGCCTCGGCCAATTCGAGCAAACCGGCTGCGCCCGACGCATTGTCCAACGCCCCGTTAAAAATCTGATCTCCAGTGCGTCGCTCGTCCTTGCCAAGATGATCCCAATGGGCCGTGTAAATCACATATTCACTGGAACGTTGCGGATCGCGCCCGGGGAGCTTCGCCAGGACATTTCGGGAGGCTACCTCGCGAATCTGATTCTCAATGGTAAAGCTGGCTTTCACCCGGAGCGGGAGTGGTTTGAAGTTCCGGTCGAGAGCCGATTTCTTAATCGCTTGATAATCGTGGCCGAGTTCGGAGAAGAGCTTTTGCGCGCGTTCGAGACTTAACCACCCTGTCACGGGAACCTCGTTCTTGTTTCGGTCCGGACGATTCAGGCTGAAATTCTCACGCCCCCATCTATTCACCACGACGAACCACGGATAACCAGCAGGTCCCGTCTCGTGAATGACCAGCACCGCAGCGGCCCCGAGTTTCGCGCCCATCTCGAATTTGTAGGTCCACCGTCCGTAATAGGTCATGGCTTGGCCCTTGAAGATCGATTTGTCCAGGCGTGCTGGTTCGGCGGGATCGGGAATCGGCGGGTCCCCGACAAGCATCACCAAAGTTTTGCCTCGCAGTTCCTGGCCCTTGAAATCATCCCATTGGTATTCGGGAGCCTGAATCCCATAACCAACGAAGACCATGTCGCTGTTTTGAACGACGACCTTTGAATCGAGGTGCGCTGACCAAGCCACGATGTCCTGGGGGAATTGAAGTTCGCCTTGGCGATTTTCGAAATGCAGTGCCCCGGACAATTGCGATTTCACGCCCGCAAGTGGAACGTCTTGAATCCACTTACCGTTCGAGTTTCCCGGTTGAAGTCCTATGCGTCGAAACTGATCGATTAAATAGTTAACGGTTACTTCCTCACCGCGTGTCCCGGGCAAACGCCCTTCGAATGCGTCCGACGAGAGCGCGCGAATGTGACGCATTAGATCGTTCGTTTGAATCGTCGCTGCGGCGGCTGAGAGTTGCGCTGCGTCGATGGTGAAACGGGAAGTGGCTGCTGGCGCTTGGCGGCCATCAGATTTAGCCGGAGCCAGTGCGGCGGACAGATTCGAGCAAAGAGCCAATGCCAAAAACAAGAGCGTACCTTTCATAAGAATATTGCGCCGCAGGCCGAGCCTTGGCGCCCCCACTGCATAACAGACGCTTCACGAATCGTCCATGGTTAGGAGGCAGGGTGTGTGCACTGGGGCGCATCTCGACAGGATCCACCCAGGATGCGCTTTCCTCGTAGCGCAGAGTTGCACTCTGCTGTATCGCAGGTTTTCAACCTGCAGAGGTTCCGGCCAATCCAGGCGCGCGCGGAACTGGCGAACGTTTTGCCGATTGCAAATCGGCGATACGGCAGACTGCAAGTCTGCGCTACAGCAAGGCGTTCCCGGCGCTAAAGCGAGGGTGGTGCTGCCAGGGTGCGCCATGTGCACTGAGCAGGACAGGCGTCTCGCCTGTCTTCGGAAAACCGATTGAACGATTGTGCTGAAAGCGGAGCAGCAAGAGTTGACAGGCGGGACGCCTGTCCTCCCGATCTCTCCGGATCCAACGGATTCGAGACTGTCTTGATTAAATGAAAGTCATCTTGTTGAATGACGCGGCATGGCACAGCGTCTCCAGCTTCCACAACGGCTTTCCTGGGTGCTTGGATTATTCTTCTGCGTGCAATTAGTGAACGGCGCAACCAATTCGCCGCCTTCCCGTTCGTCGCTCATTAACATCTTTCTCAACAAAACGCTCGAACCCAAAGAACGACTCGACGCTCTCGCTGAGCTTCAGGCCGGAGCGGCCGCCGAGCAGAGTCTGATTCCTGGATTAATGGTTGTGCTGAAGGATAAGAAGGAGCTTCTGCCGATGCGTGAGGCAGCTTTCGAAGCTTGGCTATCGATGGCGCCCAATGCTGGGGCGTTTGCTGATGACTTTGCGTTAGTGCTGACAAATCAAGAAGAGCCGCGAGTTCTTCGCGAGTACGCCGCCAAATCGCTGGCCATGATCGCGGCCAATGCCGCCGAAAGCAGTGGCAAACCGTCGGCAACAATTCATGAGTTGAAGCGAGCTTTAATTTCCGTAGAGGCGATTGAGCGAACATTTCAAAATTCAGGCATGGAGATTGACGCGGGTGTCACGCAAGCTTTGGCGTTGCTCCGGGCCAAAACCATGGCGCTATCCAACGCGACCCCGTTTTCGGTGGCTGGCTGGCGGTCCCCTTGGCTGTGGATGACTGTGCTGCTCGTGCTGCCTTTCCTTTGCTTAGGAATGTGGCGCGTTCTTTTGTCGCGTTCTCCTCTGCTCTTGTGGGAAATCAATGAACGTCTTCGCATGGCGCCGGAGCTCAAACTGCCGATCACCGGCGAGACTCCGATCGGATTACGCAGTTACTGTCTGGTTTCCTTTTTTCAGTATCACCCGAAGGTTCTCGACGCGTGGTTGGAAACTCATTGGCCTCGAGCGCTTCGAAAAGTCGAGGCATCACCTGTTTTTGCCGAGCAACAGATTCGTCTGGCATTGCCCATCGCGTTAGAGTCGAAGGTTGAGACGAAGCAAGACGGACAAAGTGTTAGGCCGCTGTTTCAAGCCGACCGCGTTTGCCTTTTGATCCGTGGCGAAGACGGATCCGGCAGGGCCAGCCTGGCATGCGAGATGGCGCGCTGGGCGATGGCTGACGAACCCAATCGGCGATTAAGATCGCATCAAATGTTGCCGGTCTGGATTCAACCTGAAACAAACGAGGCGCCGGCGAATTACGAATCTCTCATCGATTCCATTCGGAGGGAGGCGGGCAGGTTGCTGGACAGAACTTCGCCGCTCGCCTGGGGCCTCACGATTGAATTGCTCAGGCGCCAACGCATTTTGGTTGTGATCGACGCCCGCCATATTAGTGGCCCGGAATTGAACCGGATGCTTCAGCCTCCCGCGGAACGAGGTCCCTGCCTCAACGCGGTTGTTATCATATCTGCGGAGCGAGAGTTGGAACTCGAAACCGTGACAGGAGTGGTGACACTTCTGCCAATTGAGGCAGAAACGATCACCGAGTTTGCGGGGGCGTACTTGCGGGCGCGAAAGAAGCGGGAACTATTTGCAGATCGCGAATTCCTCGAGAACTGTGTCCGCCTTTCGGATCTGGCGGCAAATCGAAATCTCACACCGTTGCTCGCAAGGCTGTTCCTTGATCACGTGATCGAAGCGAAAGAGGCTCTGCGTTCTCGCCCGTTGGTTGAAAGTATTCCGGCTTTGATCCTCGGTTATGTGGATGGATGCAGCCGCTCAACAGCGATGCCAGCTGGAATGATCGACCATGAGACTGTTCGTCGCTTTGCCAAAATCGTGGCGTGGGAATCTTTGAAGACGCAGTATTATCCTCGGCCGGTTTCGAAGGAACAGATTGTGGAAGCGTTGGGGAGCGAACAAGAGCAAGGATTCGCGCTGCTCCACGACAAACTTCGGTTAATCAAGCCTGCCGATTCGAAAAACGAACGGTACCGATTCGCCTCCGCCACGGTCGCGGCATACTTGGCCTGCTTGCGGTTGATCGAACTGTTGGGCTCCCGGGAAGCGGCTTGGCACGGTTTCCTGGCCGAACTGGAAAAACAGAGCGCATCAACCACTCGAACTCGAGACTTTATTTTGGCGGCGCGCGACTGTCACTTGGCGCTGAGCAAAGAAGCCGGCATACCCGATTTTGTAGAAGTTGAGTTAGGCCGCCTCGCAGGACTTGATCCCATAGTGCTGGAAAAAGCGCGCGTCCAGATGAAGGTTAAGCAGCTAATCAAGCAATTGCTTTCGCCGATCGCAGAGAACCGCAGGGCGGCCGTCATTCAACTTGGCTCGATAGGCGCCGCTGCCAAAGCCGCGCTTCCAGCACTTGTTCCGCGGTTAAGAAACATCGACGAAAATATCGGCGTGCGCCATGCCGTCATCATAGCCCTCGGGGAAATCGGAGCGCAAACCGACGACGTGATTCCAGTGCTGATCGAAACATTAGTGGACCGGTATGATCGTTTGCGTCCGGTGGCAACGCAGTCGCTGATTACGATTGGCGATAAAGCGATCGCTCCGTTGGTTGAATCAATGAAGGACAAGGCGCGCGAGGAAGCATCTCGTGTCGCGATCGCCGCGGCTTTGGGCGCCTTTAAGAGCAAAGCGAAGATGGCCGTTCCCGGTCTCATTGGCGTCGTGGGCGATAAAGGCGACGCGGCGCCAGTCCGAGCCGCTGCTGCCGAAGCTCTAGGGCAAATCGGAAGCGAAGCGAGCGGCGCCGTGCCGGACTTGGTCAACCTGATGCAAGAAAGCAAAACGCTCTGTCGCCATGCCGCTAAAGCATTGATTGGAATTGTGCCGGCGGCGCAATCGCGCGTGATCTCGCTGTTTGAGTTGTTGCATCAGAACCAAATGGACGAAGCCGAGAGTATCCTGACTACATTTCGTTTTTCTCTCGTCCGTCCAGCCGTTGCCGACGCGAATGGAGTCCTGGAGAAACTCAATTCCGCGGTCGAAGACGCTTTGAAGAAAATGGCGGTGAATCAGGATGTGGCTGGGCGGCCATCGCCAAACACAGTTGTGAGTTTGGTTGATAAGTGAATCCGATGGGAGCTGGCCGGACTTGTCAGAATTGCGTTGCGCGAGATTCATGTTTGCGCCACAACACAGATCCTTTATGTCCCACTGCAACTGTAATCGCCGCCAGTTTATGAAAGACCTGACTTTGCTGAGTCTCACGGGAAGCATTTTTGCCGCTCGAGCCTTGCACGCGCAGTCCGAACGCGTGGCCCATCGCCGGATGACCATCAATCTTGTCTGCGGCAATATCGGCGTCACAGCCACGCAAGCGCAAGCGATTGATCTGGCTCAGCGCCACGGTTTCGAATCTGTCGAAGCCCGTGGCGATTATCTCGCTTCGTTGTCGGACGAACAGCTAAAGGAATTAGAGGCGAATATGAAGGGCAGGGGAGTTGTGTTTGGCGCGGCCGGATTGCCGGTCGATTTCCGCCAAGACGAAGCGCGTTTCCAGGAGGGAGTGGCCCGTTTGCCGAAGATCGCCGATGGTCTCCATCGCGCCGGAGTCAACCGCGTCGGAACTTGGATCAGCCCAGCCCATGACCGGTTGACCTACCTGCAGAATCTCAAGCAGCATGGCCAGCGGTTACGGGCCATCGCGCAAATTCTCAAGGACCACGGGCAGCGTTTGGGTTTGGAATATGTCGGAACGCCAACCTTGAGGAGTAATCGAAAGTTTCCGTTCGTGCATACCATGGCGGAAACGAAGGAATTGATTGCCGAGATCGGCACAGGCAACGTTGGATTTGTGCTGGATAGCTGGCATTGGTGGACCGCTGGTGATACCGAGGCCGATATCCTTTCGTTGAAAAGCGAGCAAATCGTAGCCGTGGACCTGAATGATGCCCCCGCGGGGATACCGTTGCATCAGCAAATCGATGGCCGCCGCGAATTGCCCTGCGCGACGGGCGTCATTGATGTGGCGACCTTCCTCAACGCCATAAATAAGCTCGGTTATGACGGACCGGTCCGAGCCGAACCGTTCAATAAACCTCTTAACGACTTGGACAACGAAGAAGCTTGCGCGGCAACCGCCAAAGCGTTGAAGAAGGCCTTTGCCCTGATCGAGTAGAAGAGCGTCGTGGCGTCATTGTCCCAAGACCTCACGCGCCTTGGTAATGTCGCGTTCGATCTGTTCTTTCAGCTCGTCGATCGAAAGAAACTTTTGTTCCGGACGAAGCATTTCAACGAAGGTCAACTCTACTTCCTGACCGTACAAGTCGTGGGAAAAATCCAGCAGGTGCACTTCCGCCCGGAGTTCCGGCTCGCTCCGCTCCAGTGTGGGACGGTGTCCAATGTTCAAAACTGCCTGGTGAGTGGAGCCTTTGACCAACGCCAGCACCGCGTAAACGCCGTTCGGCGGCAGTGTCAATTGGGTGATGTCCAAGTTGGCCGTTGGAAATCCTAATTGCCGTCCCAATTGATCTCCCGGGATCACATTGCCTGACACCGAGTAAGCGCGCCCCAGCATTTGGCTCGCGGCGTCGAGATTTCCGTGGCGAATCGCCTCGCGGATGCGGGTGCTGCTGACCGTTTTTCCATCCAGCGATACGGCGGCCAAGCCATGCACAGCGAACCTCAGTTCCTGTCCAAGTGACTTGAGCAGGGCCACATTTCCAGCGCGTTTGTGGCCAAATGTGAAGTTGCTGCCGACGCAGACGCTATGGATGTGTCCAAAGTCTTTGACCAGGCCGCGAATAAATGTTTCCGCTGACTGTTCACTGAATGCCTGATTAAACTCGATCAACAGGATCGCGTCCGCGCCCAGAGAATCGATGACACGCAATTTCTGAGGAAGCGAATAGATTAATGCCGGAGCGCGTTCGGGTGACACCACCGCGCTTGGATGCCGATCAAATGTAATTGCGACCCCCATCGCGCTATGCTGCCGGGCGTCCGTTATAGTCTGGCGGATGACTTGTTGATGACCCAGATGGACACCATCAAAAACACCGATGGCGACGCAGACTTTTCGCGGCGCGGCCGCAAGTTCAGAGGCTTGGCGAATGATTCTCATCTAATGCGTGAAACGTGGGGCGTGATGGGTGAAACGTGATCCCGAAGTCTAATGATTGATCGCTTTGTCACATCTGATTGTGCGCCACACAGGCAACGCGCCCAATTACCGATTCACATATCACGCATCACGCGTTACGTTTCACGTTTCCACAAGTTTCAGAAAAGGAATCACTCGTTGCTCCAAATCTCGTGGGGCCAAAACTAGGACATCTTCGAATGGAATCGCATTGGCAACATCGAAGCTGCCGGACACCAAGCGTCGCAACGTCGCCAAGTGCGCGCCGCAACCGAGCTTTTGGCCAAAGTCCTGAGCGAGTGTCCGGACGTAGGTGCCTTTGGTGCACGCAACCCGAAATTGTCCTATTGGCTCAGTATAAGCGCTGAAACGAAAACTGTAGATGTGGACTAGGCGCGGCTTACGTTCCACTTCGATGCCTTTGCGAGCGAGTTTGTAAAGAGGAACGCCATCTTTCTTGACGGCGGATACCATGGGCGGCACTTGCATGTGGTCGCCAACAAATGTCGCGGCGATTTCGTTCAGTTGTTCAAGCGTGGCCGGCGGCACCGGCAGCGAACTGACCAATTCGCCTTGAGCGTCGTAACTATCGGTGACTTCACCGAATTTCATCGAGCCCTCATAGACCTTGTCAGAGGACATCAATTTCTCTGAAAGTTTCGTGGCGCGGCCCAGCAGCAGCACGAGCAGCCCAGTTGCATTAGGGTCAAGTGTTCCGGAGTGGCCGACCTTCTTCACATGGAACTGGCGGCGAATGGCTTCGACGACGTCGTGAGAAGTTGGGCCGACCGGTTTGTCGATCAATAAAGCTCCGTCGAACGGGTCAAAGGTTTGCATGGCTCATTTGTGCGAGGAGTTGAGAGCCTTCTTAATCGCGGCTATCACACGTCGCTGGACCGAGAGAGGGCGTCCGGGAATTCGCGCTCCCGCCGCCGCTTTGTGGCCGCCACCGCCGAACTGGCTGGCGATTTCGTTCACGTTGATACGATCATTTTTCGACCGCAGGCTGATGCGTGTGAATTCTGGCTCAAGCTCTTCAAAGACGCAGGCGACGACGACGGGTTCAATCGCTCGAATATGATCGATCAAACCTTCCGAATCGCTCGTATCTGCGCCGGTGCGGGCGAAATCGGCCTTCTTCAACCACAAGTACCCAATCTGGTTTTGATGCGTCAGCCGAAATTTGTTATAGAGCAATTTGAGCAGGCGAACTCGCGAGAGAGAAAAGGACTGATAGACTTCGTCGCAAATTTTGGCCAAGTTCGCGCCTCGTTTGACCAGCTCTCCAGCGACATGATAAGTCGCCGGACGGGTTGTGGGATACTGAAAGGAGCCGGTGTCGGTGGAAACGGCAGTGAAGAGGCAATCCGAAATAGCGGAAGTAATCGGCCAGTTCGCTGCCTTGAGCAGGCGGAAAATCAATTCGCCGGTGGAGGGCTCTCGGGCGGCGATCCAATTGATGTCGCCATAGCGCGTGTTGCTCTGATGATGGTCGATATTGATGAAAAGCTTTCGTTCCTTGATGCACTCGCCGACAGTCCCCAATCGTTCGAGGCTGGCCGAATCGGTCGCGATAACGCAATCAAACTGATGGCCCGGAGAAGGCGGTTGAAAGAGCTTTTTAGGATCAAGGAAGGCGAGTTTTTGCGGGACCGGATCCTGGTTCCAGCACTGAACTTTTTTCCCTTCACTCTGCAAGGCGAGCGTCAGTCCAAGCTGCGAGCCAATACAGTCGCCGTCGGGCCGGATGTGCCCAACGACGCAAAAAGTTTCGCTTTCGCGAATGCCCTCCAGAATACGGTCAATGATCTTCGGATGAGCCTTCATGAGTCGAGGACGACCGTTCGATTTCATCGAGAATCTCGAGAACGCGATTTCCGCGTGAGACCGATTCGTCCATGACAAACCGCAACTGAGGGGTGTACTTCAACACTATGGCGCGGCCAACCATTCCTTGAATTTTCTTTCGTTCGTTTTGGAGGAGAGTCAAACCTCGTTTCCTTTGTTCCTCGGTCCCGACGACTCCGACAAAAACAGTCGCAGAATGCAAGTCGGGCGACACTTCGACGTCATTGACAGTGATGATGCCGGCTTGGTCGATCGGAAGTTCCCGTCGGATAACTTCGCCAATCTGGCGTTTCAAAAGTTCGCGGACACGTTGGAGGCGAAGGGATGGCATGGCGCATTAACAGTAAGAGGTTAGAGTTTTTGAGGAACCTTCTCCAAAGTGTAGCATTCGACAGTATCGCCAGGCTGAAAATCGTCGAAGCCATCCAACCGAATCCCACATTCCATGCCGGCGCGCACTTCGTTCACCTCGTCCTGGAACCGGCGAAGGGTGAGCGAGACCCCTTCGTAGATTAGACCCTTGCGGCGCAACACACGCATCTTACCCTTCACTAACCGGCCATTGGTGACCACACAGCCAGCGACGTTGCCACCCTTCGAAAGAGTAAAGATTTTGCGCACGTCCGCCGAGCCGATCACGACCTCCTTGGTCAGCGGATCGAGCAGGCCCGCCATTGCTTCCTTCACCTGGTCGATCAACTCATAGATGATGGCGTAGAGCTTGATCTGTACTCCCTCCCGCTTGGCGACTTCGGCGACGCCATTGTCAATTCGAGTGTGGAAACCAAGGATAATGCCGCTGGAAGCAGAGGCCAGCATCACATCCTCTTTAGTGATCGTGCCAACGGCGCTGTGAACAATTTCGAGAGAGACCTTCGTCGATTCAATTTTTTTCAAAGCCTCGACAATCGCTTCGACAGAACCTTGTGTATCCGCCTTGACGAGCACCTTGAGAACCTTGGTGCTCCCCGATGCCAACGTGTCAAAAAGATTCTCGAGTGTGATTTTGGGCCGGCGTTCTTTATCCTGAGTCTTGGCAACTTCGGCGCGTTGTTCGGCGAGATGGCGAGCGCTTTTTTCATTCTCGACCGCGCTAAATTCAAGACCGGCTTCCGGAACTCCGTTCAAACCGAGCAGCTTCACTGCGACCGAAGGCCCAGCTTCCTTAAGCCGCTTTCCTTCTTCGTTAATCAGCGCGCGGACTCTGCCCCAGTACTGGCTGCAAATGACTATATCGCCAACGTGAAGCGTACCTTTCCGGACCAGCACGGTGGCGGTCGGCCCGCCGGGTTCCAAACCAGACTCGATCACATTTCCTTTGGCCCGCCGGTTGGGATTTGCCTTGAGCTCCAGCAACTCGGCTTGGAACACGATCATTTCAAGCAATTTATCCACACCTTGTTTCGTCAATGCCGAAACATCCTGGAAAATGGTGTCGCCACCCCATTCATCGGACACTAGGCCTTTATCCTGCAATTGCTGGCGAACTTTGAGGGTATTGGCGGCTGGGTGATCGCATTTATTAACGGCTACGATGATGGGCACCTTGGCGGCTTGGGCGTGGCTTAGTGCTTCAAGAGTTTGCGGCATCACGCCGTCGTTTGCCGCTACCACCAAGATCACGATATCCGTAACGTTGGCGCCGCGAGCCCGCATCGAACTGAACGCTGCATGACCGGGTGTATCCAGAAACGTGATCTGCTGCAGGTCCTTCGGGCGTTCGGGATGCGGAATGGAAATCGTGTAGGCTCCAATATGTTGGGTAATGCCGCCTGCTTCTCCCGCAGCCACGTTTGATTTGCGTATCACATCCAGCAACGTGGTTTTCCCATGATCCACATGACCCATGATCGTCACGACTGGAGCACGCGGTGTCAGGTCTTCGATCTTATCATCGACATCAAGTTCGACCTTTTTGACAGGGGCATGAATGACGCCGGCGCCACGTTCGCGTTTTTCAACTTCAAAGCGATACCCGTACTTGGCGCAAAGCTTTTGAGCGACGGCCTCGTCGATGGCTTGGTTGACATTTGCGAACACATTCAACTGCATCAAATCGGCAATCAGCTGAAACGGCTTCTTCTTAAGATGTTCGGCCAAATCGCGAACGACAATCGGCGGTTTGAGAGTTATTAGTTCGCCCGTAGCTGGTGGAACAAACTTGGGCTCGGTGGGCGCGGATGGCTTGGCAGGTTCCAGGCGTTGAGGCGTTGCCGTTGCGGGCCGGGCGGCAGCAGGGCCGTTCTGGCGAACAGGTGGCGACGGTGCAACTCCGCGGTTGAGCCGATTATCCGGTCGGAGGTCTGTCCGGCCACGAGGCGGTTCTGGACGGAGCGGCGCGCGCACCTGAGGTTTGGCCTGCGCCGCCTTGTCAGGAAGTTTGGGAGCAGGCTTTGTTGGCAACTTAATGAATCCAACCTTGTCGCCGACCCTAGGCACTGGTGGCGGAGGAGGAGTAACCGGAGCAGCCTGGATTTCGACGGGCGGCGGAGCGGCTTCCTCTGACGGTGGTTTCGCTTCCACTTCCGGTTCAGCAATCACCGCGGCTGGTGCGACGGTTTCCACTGGAGGAGGCGGGAGAGGAACGATTTCCAGAGGAGGAGTTGCAACCACGGGTGCAGGGGGCTCGACTATTGGCGGCGCTGGCGGCGCGACGATCAGGATTGGTTCCGCAGGGGCAGGGACAGCTGCAGGTTCGGCTTTGGGAATCGGCGCTCCACCGAACTGTTCTAACAGGTACTCAGCGGTGATTTTGTCGAGCGAACTTGAGGCAACTTTAGCGGCGGTTATGCCCAACGCCTTGGCTTTGGCAAGGACTTCCTTGCTTTCGATCCCAAGTTTCTTCGCAATATCGTAAATACGAACGGGCATAATCTAACTGTCTTTTCCGCAAAGCCTTCATGCGTTTAACATGGCGACGTTGGGCTTTCGAAATTCATAACACCGACCTAAGCTGCCGCCGAACTCTCCCCAGTTCTGGAACTGCGACGTAACGCCTCGGCTTTGACGGCATTAATGATTGCTTCGGCGTAGTCTGCCAATTCCGGGATCTCGGCCAAATCACTTACTTCAGCCTGCAACAAATCCTCTAAGCTCTTCAATCCATGATGAACGAGCACATCGGCCTGTTCACGAGAAATCCCAGGGATAGCTGCGACCGCATCTACTGCTTGAGCAACCTTCTGCTCGAAGCCCATGGTTACAACCGGCTCAGCTTCAATGTCAACGTGCCAACCGGTCAATTTGGACGTTAACCGGGCGTTCTGACCGCGTTTGCCAATAGCCAACGATAACTGATCTTCGCTGACCAATATTTTGACCCGGCGGTTCGCCTCATCGATCTCAAATGTCTTCAGCTTGGCGGGCGCTAAGGCATTCGTGATGTAGTTCTTGATATTGGGGTCCCATTTGATGATGTCCACTTTCTCGTTGTTCAACTCGCGGACAATGTTCTTAACCCTCTGTCCTCTTAGCCCGACGCATGCCCCAACCGGATCGACCTTGTCATCGCGCGAATACACGGCGAGCTTCGTCCGGAATCCAGGCTCGCGAGCAATCCCCTTAATCTCAATGGTCCCATCACTGATCTCGGAAACTTCCAACTGAAAAAGCTTAATCACGAGCTGCGGATCTGCCCGCGACAGAATAATCTCGGGTCCGTGGATGCTGTTTTCCACGGCCTTGACATAGCAGCGAATGCGCTCGCCAACTTGATACTCTTCCGTTGGGACGCGTTCTCGATTAGGCAACAACGCCTCATACTTGCCCAAATCCACGGTCACGTCCGACCGCTCGAAACGGCGCACGGTCCCGCTGACAATATCACCCGCTCGGTCCTTGAACTCTGCGTAGATGAGTTCCTTCTCCGCCCGGCGGATATGCTGCATTAACGCTTGTTTGGCATTTTGCGAAGCAATCCGACCGAAGTTTGCGGGCGTTACCTCAACTTCAACCTCTTCTCCAAGCTGCGCATCCGATCTAATCCGTCGCGCGTCGAACAATGAAATCTGATCGTGTTTGGAGACAACTTTTTCGGAAACTATCAGCTTGGCGAATGCCTTGATATCGCCGTTCTTAGGATCGATTACGCAGCGCAATTCGCGGGCCGGTCCGACCGCTTTCTTGGCTGCCGAAAGCAAAGCGTCCTCGACGGCCGTGATCAGGATCTCTTTGCTGATCCCCTTCTCACGTTCCCAAAACTCGATGACGGCTAAAAATTCGGCGTTCATATCTTTCTGCTTCCCCCTCTGGGGAACAAAAAAGTCGGCAGAAACATCTCCGACTTCAGTGCGCTGGCAACCCAGCAATAGAATCTTTTCTGGCTTGCAACATAATTTCCACCTCAAGTGTCGTCAAGCTTCAAATCCCCCTTTCCCACGGCGGCTCACGGCGGCGTTTAATTTGGCCGTGATCCGGCGGGCGGTCGTAAGCCTGGCCGTTCAGTGCATCCCGAAGTTGTCGGTAGCGGCGGGCATCCTGCCTGCCGTAGAGGGCGTGCATCTTGCCGCCCGGAGCAACGCTTGAAAACGAGGAGGCTGCGTTCTAGTGCGTGCGCGTGATCCGCCGGGCAGGATGCCTCGGCTCTGCGGCAGCCAGGATGCCTGCCGCTACGATGTGCCGACAACTTCGGGATGCACCGCTGGCGGTTTTGGCGAGAATCGCCAACTTTACAAAGGCTCCGGCATTCTATGAGTGTGTCCAATCCCAGGTTGTGTTCTACTGAGCGCGTTATGAAATCGACCACCGTCCCTCGAAGCCAAAGCAACCTTGCCAAGGGGCGGGTGACATCGCTGGAGGTGTGCCATGTTTGCAGTAATCGGCGAATCGGTTCGCCTGGTGAATCTGCCATTTACGATTCTGCTGGCAGGAGTTGTTTTGTATTGGGTCTGTGTGGGCCTTGGGTTGTTGCATTTCGGCGAAGGCGACCATGATGTGAGTCTGGATGCTCACGGTGGTGATTTGCACGTGGAGGGCCATGTTGATGCCCACGCTCACGGCGGAGACGCTCATACATACGCCCATGGGGATGGACACAGCTGGCTGGTGTCTGCGCTGAAGTTCCTCAACGTCGGCGAGGTTCCGGCGATGATCATCATGAGTGTTCTTGTACTCTGCACATGGATTACATCGATGATCAGCAATCATTACTCGAACGACAATTCCATCATGCGCGCATTGATTTTCCTGGTTCCGAATCTGGCCCTAAGCGCCATCGTCGAATTGTTCGATGCCAAGTTTTCCGAGGCGCTCAAGACCGTGGGACGCCAGTTCAATTTTGTCGATCTCTACAATTCACGGGAAAAGCTCAAGGAAGGCATCCTTCGCCACTGCTGACCGGCAGAAGAAAGTCGCGATCACCGCTGCCGAGCAGGAAGCCGAGCAAGCTCTTGTCAAAGGCATCAAGGCTGCCGAAGCGGCCAAGAAAGCGGCCGAGTTGAAGACGGAACAGGATCGGTTCACCGCGGTGCGTGCAGCCGATGCCGCGAAGGAAGCGGCTGAACGCAAGGCTCAAGAGGTTTTGATCGAAGCCGAGGCAGCCGAGGCGGCGGCAAAGAAACAAGCGGTTGCCAAACGTGTTCTTGCGGAAGCGCACACGGCGGAAACAGCCGCGGAAGGTTTGGCTGAGGCGCAAGTCCTGGAGGCGAAGGCTGTGGCAACGCAGAAACAGGGGAGCGCCGAGGCGACCGTCATGCAACAGAAGTTTGCCGCCGAAGCCAAAGGCATTACCGAAAAAGCAGAAGCGATGAAGCTGTTCGATGGCGTGGGCCGCGAACACGAGGAATTCAAACTCCGGCTCAACAAGGACAAGGACGTCGAGCTGGCGCAGATCCACATTCAAAAAGATATCGCGCAAAGCCAGGCGTCGGTCGTGGCCGAGGCGCTCAAAAATGCGAAGATAGACATCGGCGGCGGCGAGACGCAGTTCTTCGAGAAGATCACGAACGCGATTGCGAATGGCAAGGCCTTCGATCGGTGGATACAAAACAGCGAGACGCTGAGCGACGTCAAGGAGACCTTCTTCAATGGGGATCCCGATTACTTTCACGCGCAAATGCGCGGGTTTGTTGATCGGTTCGGTTTGACGAGCGAAGACGTGAAGAATCTCAGCGTCGCATCGGCGCTCGGCCAAATGATCACGCTAGGCGATGATAGCAAAACGAAAGGGCTTTTGACGGGATTGCTCAGCCAAGCGCAACGGCTCGGGGTCGCGGATCGGCCAGTCACATCGCTCACCGGCAAGGATGGCAAAGCCAAAGTAGCTTAGGCTGAGAAAAACCGACTTCCGCTGACCGGACTGTACCGAATTAAAGCTTCCGCTCGTGCTTCAGCATGTGCTCGAACGACCAATGCTTGTCCCAAAGGGACAACATGACAATAGCCCGGCGTTCAAACGCTGGACGATGCGGAGATCTTTTACGCGGCCGTGGGCAATTTAATTGTGCTGAAGATTCGGCCGTATCAGGAGAAAAAGGTGCGTTACTTGGTTTTCAACGAAAAGCAAAAGCAAGTTAGGCGCATAGACGCCATCGAAGATGCCTGCGTTCTGCTGCCTGATGATCATGGGATTATCTTTTCGAATGGCTACTACCTTCAAAGTGGTCAGTTCAAGCAATTTGAGACGGCTCTGACTGGATTAACATTTTACAAACGCATTCCTTCGCCGAATGGCGAAGACTTTCTTTACGTCTTTTACCAGCAGGAAAGCGGCGATTACATTCTCCTTTCGTACAATCTAATCGCTCAAACGGTCGAAACGCCGCTGCCTTCCAACGGATCTTCACTGTTTGACAACGGTGAGAGGGCTCTTTTTAAGGCCGATGCCGAACCGCAGAAGCATCACGTCATTCAGATTGGGCAAACGCCTTATGTCGGCGTCTCCTGGCAGCAACTGCCGGATAATGAGACCAAGCAATTGGTTGAGGGGAAATTGCGTGGGCTCGGCACGATGGAGCAACTCTTTGCCGCAAACGGACCTCCTGCTTCGTACGTCCGAGCATTGGAGGACTTAATCCGTGCGTTTATTGTTCGGACTAAGCTACTTGATGAGCAATGGGCGGGCGAAGCTGCCGAATATCTTTATTTTCAGGTGAAGCAGCAAAGCGAATTTGCCGTTAGCCCAGAGGCTGCCGAACTGTTTCGCGGTTTCGAGCTGCATCTTCAAGGCAAGCGGTTTAGCGAGGCCTTTCAGTCCGCCCGCCGAGCTGTGGAGAGCGACTTTGCGAGCACCTTCGAGTTGCTGCGCGATTGGATGCGAGGATACGTCAGCACGCGCCCTGCCGGCGTTGATCGCGATTATTTGGATGAGGCGACTTGGCTCCTTTGGCGCGGCTCACACCTGACGGGCGGCCTGATCAACGCCGGCATCGCTCGAGATTTGGAAGGGCTGCTTGGAGGCCACTCGTTGATCAAGGAAGGACGATGCTCGCTTCACTACGTCCGGTTCATGCGAAAGCAGCGAACGTTCGTGCGCGAGGTCGTGCCGTTATTCGAACATTGCCAAGCCCTGAAAAAGCAATTGGTCGAGAAGGCGCGTGAGCAAATGCGATTAAATGAGTTCAAGGCGCGCGTTCTGACGTCTTTCGTGCGCAACAAGCTGATCGACTCGGTTTATCGGCCATTGATCGGTGATAATCTGGCCAAGTAGATTGGAGTGGCGGGCGAAGGGAAACGAACCGATTTGATGGGCTTGCTGCTGTTAGTTTCTCCGCCGGGCTATGGCAAGACAACGTTGATGGAATATGTTGCCAATCGCCTGGGCCTCGTCTTCATGAAGGTGAACGGACCGGCCATCGGGCGCCGCGTTACTGCGCTCGATCCCGCGGAAGCGCCAAACTCCGGCGCGCGCGAAGAACTGGAAAAACTAAACCTTGCCTTCGAGATGGGGGACAACGTGATGATTTATCTCGATGACATCCAGCATCTCAATCCCGAGCTCCTCCAAAAATTTATTTCGTTGTGCGACGCCCAGCGCAAGATCGAGGGCATTTTCAAAGGCCGTCCGCGGACTTACGATCTGCGCGGACGCAAGGTTGCGGTGGTGATGGCGGGCAATCCTTATACCGAGAGTGGTGAGAAGTTCAAAATTCCCGACATGCTTTCGAACCGCGCTGACACCTATAACCTTGGCGACATCATCGAGGGGAAAGCGGATGCCTTTAAGAGCAGTTACCTCGAGAATGCCGTCACCTCGAATCCAGTTTTGAATCGGCTGGCCAGCCGCAGTCAGAAGGACGTTTACGCGATCATCAAGCTTGCCGAGACAGGAACAAGAGAAGGAATTGAATTCGAAGGCAACTATTCGCCCGAGGAGATTGCCGAGTTTGTGAGTCTGATGAAGAAGCTGATTCGCGTGCGCGATGTGATCTTGCGTGTCAATGAGGAATACATTCGTTCGGCCGCGCAAGCGGATGCGTATCGTACCGAGCCGCCGTTCAAGCTGCAAGGGTCCTATCGCAACATGAATCGGATTGCTGAAAAGATTTCGTCCGTCATGAACGACGCTGAAATCGAGGCGACCATCCAGCAGCATTACAGGAACGAAGCGCAAACACTCACTAAAGACACCGAAGGGAACTTGCTGAAGTTCAAAGAACTCACGCATTCATCGACTGCGGACGAAGCGCGTCGTTGGGAGGAGATCAAGAAAACCTTCAAGAAGAACTTGCTCCTGCGTGGAGGTGACGAACGCGATCCGGTGGGGCTGGTTGTGCAGCAGCTTTCGGCGTTTTACGAAGGTTTGGACTCGATCAAAGAAGTTCTGGCGTCGGGTTTGCAGCGACAGGCCGCCCCGCTACCACCGCAGGCTCAGCCATCCACCTTGATCCTGCTTCCTGGCGGGGCGCCGCCTTCTGAATCAAAGCCGAAAGACATTGGAGTGGAATCGGTCCTTACCAGCCAGTCGAGAGCGTTCTTACTATCTGCTTCGTTCGAGCAGGTGGTGCGCTAGCGCTTCGAGCGCCAGGGCTTTGCCTTTGAAAGGACGCAACGCTGCGAAGGCTCGACCGGTCAGCTCTTTGGCGATTTGGCGCGAGCGTTTCATCCCGACGATGGATGGATAAGTTGCCTTGCGCGCCGCTTGGTCCTTGCCCGCCGTCTTTCCGAGATGTTCGCTGGTTTGCGTCACATCAAGGATGTCATCGATTACCTGGAACGCGAGGCCGACGTTATATCCGAAATCCGTCAGCGCTCTTAACCGTGCCGCCGCGCAATTCGCGCTCATGCCGCCCAAGCGAACGGCGCAGCAAAGTAACGCAGAAGTCTTCCGCTCGTGAATATACTTCAGTTCACTCGCCGGAATCTTTTTACCCTCGCCTTCGAGATCAGCGACTTGCCCCGCGATCAATTGGAGCGAACCGGCGGCGTGGCTGAGTTCGCGGAAGATCTTTTGATGGGAATAACGCGTCCATCCTTTGCTCTGAGCGGCGATTTCAAACGCCTGGGTCAGGAGCGCATCACCGGCCAGAATGGCGATGCCCTCGCCAAAAACCTTGTGGTTCGTCAGTTTGCCTCGGCGATAATCGTCGTCATCCATCGCCGGCAGGTCATCGTGGATCAGCGAGTAAGTGTGAATACATTCAACGGCGCAAGCCAAGGGCATCGCGTCGTCTACGCTTCCTGCACAAGCTTCCGCAGCCGCCAAACAAAGGGCCGGACGCAAACGCTTTCCTCCCGCGAACAGCGAATAGCGCATGGCCTCGTGAAGGGTGGGCGGATTCGTGTTGGCCCGCGGCAAAAAATGGTCCAAAGCCTGATTGACGGCTTTAGTGCGGTCGTGCATGTAGCTTTCGAGATCAAAATCGCCTGGAGAGGCTTTCACTGACATGCCGAGGCTTTTAGGAGAATTCGTCTGGTTCATGAGAAAATGCTGGGCTAACGAGGCTCGGCCTTTTCGAGGGCTTGAAGTTTTGCCTCGATTGTTTGACTCAACGAGGGCAATTGATTGAGCAATCGCGTGTAGGTTCGCTTCGCTTGGTCATAGAGATTCAAATGAACGGCGAGGTCAGCCGCTTTTAAGCCGGCCGTTTTGACCCAGTACGGGTCCGGGCGTTTCTCGTTCTCGGCGTAGAATGCCTTGAGATAATGCTCCAGTGCTTGTTCGAGCAATGCTCGGCGGGCCGGTTCCGGTTTGAGTTTTGCTTGGAGTTCTAGAACATGGCCAAAGCCCACCTGAGCTTCGCTTCGCGTCGTCACATCCGCAAACCGTGAAATCATGGCTTGGTAGTAATTTGTAGCGGCGGCATCCAATCGGGACGGATCAAACTCTGCAAGTTGAACATGACAGGCGGCCATTTTCCCGCGGGCCAGCGGCTCCCACCGCGTGCCCACGCCGCACTTCGTGGCGACTCGACTGAAGACGGTGATTGCGTTGCCGTACTTGTTCCATCTGTTGGTCTCGCCCGTCACCAGCGTGCTTAGTTCGACATCACCCAAAACCATAAACGCTTCCAGGACTGCGGGCGGTGGGTTTGTTACGTCGCCGAAAGTGGAGACGAATGGCGCCAGGTAATCTCGAGCGTTGTCGTAGGCCAACCGAAAGAAGGCAGACTTTCCGGCCATGAGGCGGGATTGATGACCGAGGTCAGAGTTAACCAGATTCGTATTCTGAATCAGAAGCTTGTAATTTATCTCAGCGGTATCCCACGCTTGCTGACGATAAAAATAGTCGGCCACCCAATATTGGGCCAACGGGGCCAAATTGTTCGTGGGAAAGCGGGCCACATAATTGGTAAATAACTTCAACGCGTTCGTTTCATCCCCGCTTCGGTAATAAACCCACGCCTGATCAAATGCTGCGTGGGGAAATGAGATATGATTAGTGTAACGCCCGATCCAGCGGTCATATTCCTGGATGGCCGAGACCCAATTGGTTTCGTAGGCGTGACTTTTCGCAATGGCCAATTGGACGTCCGGGACGATTGGTGAATTTGTGAAGCGCCTGAGAAAATCAGACAACGCTGATCGGGCTTCCCCTGGGCTATCATCGAGAAGCGCCTGGCCGTACGTCAACATGCCTTGATGGCTGAGCAGATTGGTGGGAAACCAGTCGAGATTACGCTGCAGCGCAGCCCGGGCACGGGCAAGATCATTGATCCTAACACTGGCGCGAAGGAGGTTGTCGAGCGCAAGATTGAACAGGTTTGTCTTGGCTTGGCGCAAGTCAGAATGGTTTTCGATCAGCAATTCGTAATTGAGGATTGCGTTCGTAGGATCGTTTTGTTCGAGTTGGCAATCCGCCAGCTTGAAGCGCGCAACGGCCCGATCTTCCGGAACAGTCAGGCGGGCGACGGCAGCTTCGAAAGCAGCGCGGCTCTCGCCGATTCTAGCTGGCGTTGCTGTCAATCGCCCTTCCTCCCAGAGAGACCAGCCTTGATTCAAATATGCTTTTCCGAGGAGTTCGCTATTGGTCCGAACGTTGATGATGAAAGTCAAATTGGTTTTCGCCTGGTGAAGGAGGTTGGTTGCCGCGGCAGCCGTCGCAGGCCCAGAGGGCGGCGACGATTTATCCATCAGAGCGTAGAATTGTTTCAATCTCAATTCCCCCAAGGTCAATCGGATGAGATCGACGATGGCGTCCTGTGGATTTTGAGACAGCAAATTTTCTAATCGCGTGACGGCATTGGTGAGGCGATCACGCGCGATCTCGAGATCGACGGCCCGAAGCAAAGCCTGGCGGCTCTGGCTGGGCGCGGCGCCTTTGATTTGAGTGATTTTTTCGTAAGCCTGAATGGCTTGTTCGGGCTCGATGCGCTGAAGGATTTCCGCTTGAAGGATGAGAGAACTTGCATGCAGAACAGGTTTGTCTGCGGCGACCGCCAAAGCGATGAGGTTGGTAGTAATTGTCAAAGCTTCCGCTGCGCGTTGGTCAGCGAAGGCGCTGTGCGCGATTAACGATTGCCTTTGCCAATCGACCTCGGCAGTAAGATTGCGATTGGTTAGGACACTCAATGTTTCCTGCACGGTCCGATAGCTCTTTTGCTCGAACAACGCCTCGCCGAGCAGCAAATAGCCGCGAATGACGAAAGCTTCATTCGTGTTGTTTTGCGAAGCTCTTTGGAACGCGCTGGCCGGATCCTTCAGCAGCTCGACGGTGCGTGAAAAATTGCCAAGCTTGTACTGCGAAAAGGCTTGTCCGTAGCTGGCTTGAAGGCGCAGAGGAGAATCCGGATGGGCTGCGAGCAACTCGCCGTAGGACTGGGAGGCGGCGGCCAGGTCAGGCCGATGGAATTGCGCTTCGGCGATCCAATATTGGTATTGGTCGGCCAATTTTCCTGCATTGGCTTTGAGTTTCGTGAGCAGGTCAATAACAGCGTTGTGATTCTTAAGCTCGAAGCGGCATTGGGCTTGCAGCAGGACAACGTCAGGCACGCGTGGAGATTGAGGATACTTCGTGACATACTCTCCAAACTGTTTCTCGGCGATCTCATAGTACTTGTCTTGAAAGGCCTTGACGGCGGCGTTAAAGGCCGCATCGGCCTCTGGGGGATCGGCAGCGCGCGCACCGCAGCAAATGAAGAGGCAGAGCAGCCAAACAGAAATCGACAGGCGCAGGCTCAAAGCAATAGGGACCGATTCCATTCCAACGCCTTTCTGCAATTTAAGGTTGTGTGGCGAATGCTTGTCCCTCCGGGACAAACGCCTTTGGAAATGCCCAAAGGCATTAGAGTGGAATTGGTCCTTATCAAGTGTTACGTAACGTCCACGCTCGGCCATTATGTATCCTTTCAAAGCGCATATTGGGGTTTAGGAGAGACCAGATGCGGCTGGCGCGAGAATTCGGGCCAAATATTGTCCCGTGTAACTTTCGGAACTTTGTGCGACCTGTTCCGGTGTTCCCACCGCAACAATTCGTCCACCTGCCGCGCCGCCTTCCGGTCCAAGATCGATAATCCAATCAGCCGTTTTGATCACGTCAAGATTATGTTCGATGACGAGCAGAGTGTTGCCGGGCGCACGAAGTTTGAACAGCACTTCCAGCAACTTCGCGACGTCATGAAAATGCAGTCCGGTGGTCGGTTCGTCGAGAATGTAGAGCGTGCGCCCAGTTGATTTGCGGCTCAGTTCGGCAGCCAATTTCACGCGTTGCGCCTCGCCACCGCTGAGTGTTGTGGCTGATTGGCCCAAGCCCAGGTAACCAAGCCCAACTTCGGCCAAAGTCAGGCACGGCTCGTAAATCTGCGGCACGGCGCGGAAGAAGTTCACCGCCTCGTCTACGGTCATCGCCAACACATCGGCGATGTTCACGCCTTTGTAGGTGATCTCCAAGGTCTCGCGATTGTAGCGCCGGCCATTGCAGGCCTCGCAGGTGACATAAACCGGAGGCAAGAAGTGCATTTCAATCTTGATCAACCCATCTCCCTGACATTTTTCGCAACGCCCGCCCTTGACGTTGAAACTGAACCGCCCGGCGCTGTAGCCTCGGATCTTCGCGGACGGCAGACGAGCGAACAGGTCACGGATATGGTTGAACATACCGGTGTATGTCGCTGGATTGCTCCGCGGCGTCCGTCCAATCGGCGTTTGATCGATGACAATCGCTTTCTCAAGGTTTTCGATTCCGTTGATAGCACGGTGAGCGCCTGGACGCTCTTTGGAGCCATGCCATTGACGGAATAAAGCGCGGCGCAGGATGTCATCGACCAGTGTGCTTTTGCCCGAACCGCTCACACCGGTAACACAGCAAAGCGTTCCGAGGGGAATCCGGACGTCGATATTGCGCAAATTGTTTTCCTGGGCGCACAGCACTTCCAGCCAGCCTTTCTCAATTGATGGCCTAATCCGCTTCTTCGGAATCGGAATCGAGAGCTCGCCCGACAAATATTTCGCAGTCAAGGAACGTCGATTCCGGGAAATCTCGGACAACGTCCCCGCCGCGACCAATTCGCCGCCTTGAATGCCAGCGCCAGGTCCGAGATCGATGATGTAATCAGCGCGCCGAATTGTGTCCTCGTCATGCTCGACAACCAGCACAGAGTTGCCTAAATCACGCAAGCCTTCCAACGTTTTGAGAAGCCGCTCGTTATCGCGCTGATGCAGGCCAATGCTCGGCTCGTCAAGGATGTATAAAACACCGACCAAGCCAGCGCCAATCTGTGTGGCCAGGCGTATTCGCTGGGCCTCGCCGCCACTGAGTGTGCCGCTTTCGCGGTTCAAGGTGAGGTACCCAAGACCGACGTTCTTCAAAAAGCCGAGTCGCGCTCGAATCTCGCGAATGACTTCGGCGGCGATCTTCTGTTTGAATTCGTTGAGCTTGAATTCGCCAAAGAAGGCGTCCGCTTTTTCGACCGATAAGGCGCAGACGTCCATGATGGAGAGTCCGGGAAGTTCGGAAGTGCGTGATGCGTGACGCGTGATGCGTGACGCCTCGGAGATTTTAAACGCAGCTCGGGCTTCGTGATCGCCCAAGGTGACGGCGAGAATTTCAGGTTTGAGGCGGCGGCCTCCGCAGGCATCGCAATCTTGCGGGCTCATGAAGCCCTTGAGCCGGTTTTTGGTGAACTCGCTTTCGCTTTCTTGGTAAAGGCGTTCAAGGTTCGGAATCACGCCTTCGAACGGACGGCTGACTTTGCTCATCTTGCCAGCGCGCCAAAACTGCAATTCGATTTCCGTGGCGCCGGACCCGCGCAGCAGAATTCGCCGGAAATCCTCGGGAAGCTTTTTGTATGGCGCCTCCAAGCTCTGTTCGTAATGTTTGGCCACGCCGCGCAGGAGGCTCTTGTAATAGGAAATCATCCGCTTGCCGCCGCGACGCCATGGAAGAATGGCGCCTTCTTCGAGAGATCTTTCGGAGTTCGGCGCGACCAAACTTTCGTCGAAAACCATTTTCTGGCCGAGACCATGACAAACCGGGCAGGCGCCGAAAGGAGAATTGAACGAAAAATGTTTGGGCGTTAAGGTGTCGAAACTCAAACCCGTGGCGAGACTGTACATGCGGTTCGAGTGCAAGGTCTCGGTCCACACTCCGGATGCTTCCGAATTGGGTGCTTGCTGCAAGAGGAGCAACGTGCCTTCTCCAGATTTCAAGGCGGTCTCGACCGAATCGCTGAGGCGCACACGAACTTTTTCGTCGATCACCAGCCGGTCGACCACGACGTCGATGGTATGTTTCTGCTTTGGATCGAGCTTGATGCGGACGTTGCTCGCCAGTTCCATGAGTTGTCCGTCGACCCGAGCCCGGACGAATCCTTCGCGAGCCAGGCGCTCGATAACATCGCGAAACTCGCCCTTCTGTTCGCGAACGACGGGAGCGAGCACCATGATTTTGGTCTTGGCTGGCAGGGCCAATATCTTGTCAACGATTTCGCTGGTTGTTTGGTGGGTAATCGGCTCGCCGCTGACGGGGCAATGCGGCTGGCCAATATTGGCAAAAAGCAACCGAAGATAATCATAGATCTCGGTCGTTGTCGCGATGATCGAACGTGGATTGCTGCCCGAACTGCGCTGTTCGATGGCAATGGCGGGCGAAAGCCCCTCAATAACATCAACGTCCGGCTTTTGCATCTGATCGAGGAATTGGCGGGCGTAAGCGGAGAGCGACTCGACGTACTTGCGCTGCCCCTCGGCGTAAATCGTGTCGAAGGCGAGCGACGATTTGCCCGAACCGCTGAGCCCGGTCACGACGACCAGTTTGTCGCGCGGAATGCTCAGCGTCAGGTTCTTCAGATTGTGCTGCCGCGCTCCGCCGATCTTGATGAATTCCTTCGCCATATCGCGTTTGCTTTTGTTCAGCTGGTTAACGTAATCGACAGTGACGAAGATGAAAAGACCCGCATCGGTTTCGCGCTGGAACAGCCGGAACAGAAGTCCGCAAAGGTCGCGAAGAATTTATAGCGTCTCTCGAAACAGATTTCCGGAAAGCGGAGAAGTGCCGCGCTTCCGGCTAACCAGCAGGTTTGCCCTACCCGCATGGAAATATGGAGGCGCTAAAGGCGAGATCGCGATCCTCGGTCCTGGGCGGTTTCTCTAAATCTCGCGGACCGCTATTCTCCAGGCCATATCTCGGATCGCGCCGATTTTTGCCAATTCTCCGGCTTGGTTTAACGTTGCGGCGGTTCCGGTTGCGACAGCCCAGCGAAGCCAGTCGCGGGGCGGGGCGCCTTGGATGAATTGCCAAGCGGCTGCGGCAAGCATCGCGTCGCCCGCGCCAACCGTGTTGGCCGCTTCGACGGAGGGCGGTCGCGCCGCAAAAGCAGCTCCTTCCAGTTCGTTGATTAGGCAGGCCCCTTTGCTCGCACGCGAAACCAGCACCCAACTGTGAATTTGCTTGGACAGTGCGCGCGCCGCTTGAAGAAGGGCGCGCTCGGAATTCAACGCGCGGCCGTACCATTGAGCGAGTTCGTGCTCGTTCGGTTTCACGAGAAATGGTTTCGCGCGAATCGCCGCGCCAAAGGCCGCTCCGTCGCAGTCAAGAAAGGTTCTTCGGTCAGTTGCATGAGCGGCCCGAATTAATCGAGCGTAGGTCGCGACCGGCGCCGCGCGAGGGAGGCTGCCGGAAACAATCAGGCAATTTGCCGAAGCGAGTTGGGTCCGCACCCCCTCAAAGATGCCGCGCCATTCGTCCGTGGAAAGTTTGGGACCGACGGGATTGAAACGTAATTGCCGGCCTTGCTTGGTGGTAACGATGACGTTGACTCGTGTGGCTTCACGCAAGTGAACGATGTGGGACTTGATTCGCTCGTCGCGCAACTGCTTGGCCAACTCATTCCCCGTACTTCCTCCTAAAGGGATCAGTAACTGCGGACGGTCGCCCAAGTGCTTGAGCCATCGGGCGACATTGACACCTTTTCCACCTGCCCAACGGCGTTCAGTTTGCACAATGTTCTTCTCTTGCCATTGAACGTCGGCCACGCGCCATTCGGCGTCGATCGAAGGATTTAACGCCAAAACCAAGGAAGGCATGCGAATGAGCTAGCGGCGAATCAGGCGATAGAAACGCATCGAGTTTGTGGCGGGAGTAGGATCGGTTATGGTCACCGAATTGGTCGTCGCCGTGAGGTTTGTCACTGTCGTCCAAACAACCGCCGGCGGTGGAACTAGGTTCGGCGATTGTTGCAGCTCATAAACCTGGCCGACGACAGCGTCCCATCTGAATTGCAGGCGGCCGCCTGACGAGACCACGGGAGACCGGAGGGCCAAAGTCTGGTTCGTGGTGGAACCGCCGGACTCGGGCGTGACGCGGAAGAAGCGGAGCGAAGTCGGAAAATCAATGCATCGGGTGGTGGAGGCATCCGTTGCTCTTACCGAAGCAACGGTCGTCCAGTTGGCGCCAGTTTCTGCGACGGCTGTAATTGAAGCGGAAAAACTGCCGTGTGAATCGCCGTTATCAACGAGAGGCCGGCTCCAGACATTGTTTGTGCCTTTAGTCCATAGGCTAATAAGGCTGTTCCCAACCTTCGGCGGGCCATTGAGCAACAATCCCACTTGTTCGTTAGTGGCGATGCCTGTGATCACAAGGCTCCAGGTAAAGACCTGCGGAACCGCGACATTAAGATCTGAGGCTTCAATAATGTTGAAACCGGTATAGAGCCGAAATTCGCCGCTTCGATAAAGGATCGTTCCCGGCGTGTTGTTGGCGCCGTCGTTAGCGCGGAAAAAGAGTTCAGCCCTTTCGTTCGCGCTGGCGTTCGGGCTCAAGAAATAGTCGAATTGGAAAGTCTTAATGAGGCGATTGGCGCCCGCCAAAATGACGTCGTCCCCGAATTCCAGACCGTTTCCTGGGAAGTACGATCGCGTGACGAGATTGCCCACCAAATTGTCATAAACAAGGTTCGTCGAACCGTCGGATCGTCCCTCGAGCCGGTAGGTGGTTCCAATCTGCGAATTCCAGGTGACACAAATGTTGGTGCTGGTGGTCTTGACGACAGGTTCGTTTGTGGCCGTTGTCGGCGGAGGTTGGGTCGCCCCACCGGCCACGGCGATTTGGTAGAACCGATAGGGCGTTGGGAGGTCGAGACAGAATTGTGTGTTTGTGCCAGTCGCCGTAATTTGCGGCGAAATGCGCCGCCATGCTTGCTCTTGAATATTCGCCTTGGCTTCCACGAAGTAGTTCGTGCCCGCGAAGGAAGGCCAAGCCAAACAGAGGTTCGTGCGCGAAACGTTCAGTCTCGGATTGATGAATTGGCTGACCGTCGTTGGCGGCGGTGGCGGTGGTTGATTTGTGGCGCCACCGACCACCGCGATCTGGAAGAATCGATAGGGTGTGGGCAGATCGAGGCAATATTGACTATTGGTGCTTGTCGCCGTGATGAGCGAAGAAATGCGGCGCCAGGTTTGATCCTGGATATTGGTTTTGGCTTCCACGAAGTAGTTCGTGCCCACGAGGGAAGCCCAAACGAGACACACATTGGTGCGAGAGACATTCAACCGCGGATCGATGAATTGTGTCGTTGTGGTTGGCGGCGGCGGCAGCGGCGGCGGTTGATTTGGCGAACCACCGACGACTGCGATTTGGAAGAATCGATAGGGCGTGGGCAGATCGATGCAATATTGACTATTCGTGCTCGTCGCTGTGATGAGTGACGAGAGACGCCGCCAGCCCGTGTCCTGAATATTCGTCTTGGCTTCCACGTAATAATTCGTTCCGACCAACGAAGCCCAATTCAAGCAGAGGTTGGCGCCGGTGATTTGCAGCCTCGGATTGACGAATTGGGTCGGAGTAACGGGCGCCGGCCGTTCACTCGGGAATTGCACGATCTGGAAAAACCTCAATCGGGTGGGCCAGTCGAGGCAAAAGCTATTCGTCGGGCCAGCGCCCGTGAGGCGCGGCGAGACGGCGAGCCAGCTTCGATCATCGATATTCGTTTTGGCTTGAAGTTGATATTCGCGTCCGGTCAGAGAATTCCAGAGGAAACAAATGTTGGTCAGGCCAATTTGGACTCTCGGATTGATGAAAACGAGGTTGGTGTCCGTAACTTCGCCGCCGACCCGGGCGCGAATGGTGAATTGGAGATCGTTGGTGTCAATGCTCCGGACAGCGAAGTAATAATCGCCCACGGGCGGTTGAATGACCGTCCGTCTAATCGGTTGCGTGGCTGAACCAGCTTCGATCGTAATTCCCTCGCCAGGCGGGAAACGATTGTGTCCGGACAATAGCTCCGCTCCACCGGTCAAGTTATTGACATCAACGACGAGAGACGGATTCTGATTGGTGACAGGGAACCAGAAAATATTCGTCAGCGCTGAACCGCGTCCGATTTGGTAATCGACGGGGACATCATTGGTCAGGCGAATAATGTTTAGACCGTTCGTATTCAGTTCGGTCGCGATGATGCGATACGAGACCGGAGCGTTTGTTTTGTTGAAAACACTGAGGTGCCAGTCACCAGGCACAAGAGAAATCGGACGCGAGTTTGTTTTGACAAAGATAATCTCGTTCGTCAGCCCGAGGTTATCGCTGATGTAATCGAATGTAAACAGGTCGGGGGGCGGGGGATCGTGACGGACGACCAAGCTCAAATCGCCATCCAGAGGAAAGAGTTCGAAATTAACGCCGAGCGCATTCGAGGAGACTTTAAAGACGTAGTTATCCAGCAACTGTTCGGAGACTGCGATGGTGTTCGTGTGGGGCACAGCGTTGGTCAGGCGAATGATGGGCCGCAAGACGTGGCAATCGTCCTGATCGAATTCTACTTCGAGCGTGTAGCTATTGGTCTCGTCGATGTTGATGTTGTGCACCGCGACGAAATGACGTTTCCCTGGTTGGAGCGGCGTGGGATGGCCGGGGTTAACGTCGAGATACAGCCGAGCCAGTCCGTTTGTGGCGAGAGAATTTGTCGATGCGCGATTGGTCGATCCGATCGCGCTTGCGGTGATTTCCGCTTCGACAGGTTCCGAGTTGGTAAGCGCCGCAAAGTCGTCGCGCAGAAACAGCCCTGTTGGCAAACCGCTCCGATCGCCCAAGAGCCTCAGCTTGCCCATAGGACCGGTCAACGTGCTGACGGCGATGGTGGTCGATTCGCAAACATCGATGACAAAATAATTGGTTTGGCTGTTGGTCAGAGTTCCGGAGTAGGTTCGGCCGCCGTGGAGAATCACTGACTTCGGCCGAGGTTCGACGTACTTGAGTTGGAGCTGCCAGCCTAGGAGCGCTGCCGAAAGTCCATCTGTTGGGCCGCGGCGGTTATCGGTAACTTCGAGCGTCCATTCGCCGATGGCGCGTTCGCCCTTGAGCAGATCAATGGCTTCTTCGGGAAGAACGAAGCTGTTTGTCGTAACGATGACTTCGGTGACCTGGACGCTATCCACGAGCGGGCCAGCGGAAGTCAGCGCGCTCAATTGGATCGCGGTGAGAGGGCTCGTCGCGCGAAAAACAATATCGGTGGAAGACCAGCCAAAGTTCCGCACGGCGATGAATTTGCTCGCGGAAGGGTTGTCAATCGGCGGGCCGTAATAAATCTGCAGGGCGTGAGCTGCTCCGGAGGCGGTCACAGGATTACGGTGATACGCGAAGTTCAGCAGGTAATCGGTCCCGGGCGTCGTCGAGAAATTCGTTCGCACCGAAGCGGGACTTCGACTTGTATCGAGTTCGAGAAAATTGGTTCCCGACCTGGCGCGGACGCCCAGAGTATTGCCCGGACCGTGCAGTTGCACCCGTCCGCTCACGACCGTCCAGCCGGAAACAACCTGATTGGAGCCATACTGGCCCGGCGGTGAGTTTTCGAAGCCATCAGAAAAAAGCGGCGCCGCGCCACTTCCGCCAAGCAAATTTGTGTACGGTGGAGTTGTGAGCTTGATCGGGAGCAGATTCGGGAAACGATTCGTCGCTTCGGTAAAGACCGTGTAGGTAACGTTCGTCTCGTATCCGGCGCCGTAACCGGACGCATTGAGGCCGCCTCGGCTTTCGCCCAGAACAACACGTGTGCCTTGCGGACTGATCAAGTGCAGGACAAGGTCTGCGGGCCGCGGATGATTGATACGAACGCCGACGTGGACTTCGGAAATCTCCTTGTCCACAGGCATCGTGACTTTTGAGGAGACCGTCCCTTCATCCAAAAGAGGAAGAGCGTTGGTCCGGGATAGGATGCGCCCCGAATCGAACTCCAAGCTCAAATCGACTCGAGCTACGATATGGAAGCTGACGATGGAGGACAAGCTGGGATTATGGACGCAGATGAAGTAACGGCCCGATTTCAAAGGCGGCTCGTCCCCGAAGCCGAGGTTGCCGACACCACCAGGGGGCGTAAGCGGTATCATTTTGTCGAAGCTATTGGTGCTGGGCGTGGTTTCGCGCTGGATCAATAAATTGAGCGGTCCGCTCATCTGCGTGACTTCGACGAAGAGATTAGTTGCTTCCGGAGGAACATCGGCAAAAAAGCAATAAGTCTCGCCGGGCCCAACGTTGCCGCTCAAACCAGCCGCACCAGCGCCGAGCAGATCGCCGCCAAGCACAGGTTCAACGCGAATCGTTAAGCTCTCGACCCGGCCTGTTTGCGAAATCGAATTATCCACCATGTTCAGCATCCAAACTCCGCTGCTCAGCGATCCCTCAAACGCGCTCAAACTTCCCGGTCCGTCCGTGCGCTGGCTAAATGGAACCGGGAAAAAGCTGTCGTCGTAGATGTATAGATTTGTTCCGGTAATGTTCCCCTCCAGAGTGTGGTTGTTCAGGACCACCGAATCGCGTCCATGGCTCAGAATGCCGATCAGATCACCCATGTTGCTGTGCGAGATGAGATTGGTGACGATAACCTTCTGAATCGTGTTAGGCGCGATCCCGATGGCAAAGATCTGGACCGAGCCTGGATTATCCGCCGAGCCGTCCGGAATAATCGCGCGGATGGGAAATCCTTGCAAAATGCGGTCCCCATTGTCGTCCCGGTCGAACGGCGTGTCGCTGGAAAGACCAACCAGACCATACTCGGCAGCTTGCTGATCCTCGGACCTGACGCCGATATAGAAAATGTCCCCGATGGCTGCGTTCGTAAAAACAATGGACTCGGTGCCTTCACGCGTGACTGACTTGAACGCTGCGTCCATCACCGCGGGTTCGAGGTCGAGGAATTTGGGGTTCTTAGAGACGTAGAGATCGATGTCGGCTTCGATATTTCGCGCGCGCGCGAGGTTGGGTGGCATAAAGGTGATGAAAGCCACGTTGGTTCCGTTCGTCAGCGACGAGAATTCGTTCGGAATGAAAATGTTTGTGAAAACGTAGAAATTCCACTGATTGGTAACGCCGTGCCGTGAGTTATAAGACGATGGTTGCGCGCTAGCCCGCTGCTTCAACAAGGGCAAACCATTGGTCATGCTGAGAAGGGGCCGGCGCTCGAGCGGAGGCTTGTTCGTCGGAATGATGGGAGTGATCGTTAATTCGTTGGTCAATGTCAAATCGCCGATGGCCACGACGAGAGCGAAATCCTGCGCGACATCGTTCGTTTCACCAGTCGTTTGTTGGAAATCAGCAACGGCGCTGACATTGACACGCTGCCCGGTGACACTGACGACAAAGTTCGAGCCGCGTGGGTCGCGGATAAAGACGTTCTCGACATTATTAACGAAATCGGTCTGGGGAGGCGTGTTCGTGTCGCTCGGATCGGTAAAATCGCTGCTCACTGGGATATTGTTTCCGTAGTACACTTCGTGCGTGATGGTGTTTGATACGACGAGGTTCAGATTGTTGACCAACTTGATGCCCACGTTCGGATTGCCGGGAGGATCGGTCCAGGCCAGCGTCACGCGCAAGGGAAGGGTCTGTGAGTTGGTGGATAGAGTCAGGTCCCACGATCGCGTTTGGCCTGTCACGACAGCGTTGGCCGCAGTTTGATCGAAGAGGCGGATGGGCCAGGCCCTTTCGGGTTGAGTTGCCATCATCGCCGGCAGCGAGTTGGTCAGGTTGACAACGCCCCATCCTTGAAGGTTCAGCGAGTTATCGACTTGAAGATTGTAACGACTGCCAAGCGATCGCGCGCCGTTAATCAACAATGCTTTCATCAACGCCGGGCTATTTGTGCGTCGCAAGTTAGCCGGCAACCTCTGTTCGAAGAATTCCTGCATGAGCGCGAGGACGCCCGACACGACCGGCGCGGCCATGCTGCTGCCCGATTCGTAGCGATAGGAAGGGGCCAAAGCCGCATTGAGGTCTTTGAGAATCTGTGATTTGAGTTCGTTCGTATCCAGTCGGCTGGAGTCCCAATCCCTGGATCGACTCGAAATGAGAAAGGTTCCTGGCGCTACGAGATCGGGTTTGAACCGCCCGAATTGCCCTTCCGTGCCGATCCCCACGTTGCCGCGGCTCGAGAACGCGGCGACATGTTCCTCGCTGTCGGTCAAGCCGAGGAAAGGCGCATTCGTCGTTACGGTCAGGTCGGCATTCGTGACCGCGAAGTAATTCGTGATGAAACGAAACTGTTCCATGGCGCCGACGGTAATGACGTTCTTGGCGTTGCCGGGCGATGAGATCGTATTTGGATTTCCGGCCAACCCCTCGTCGTTGCCTTCACCCGAGTTGCCGCTGGCGAAGACGTAAAGCACCGGTTGCGCGTTGGTCGTGTCGGGCAGTGCGTCGCGCACCGCGGCGTCAAAGCGCGCCGACGAATAATCGTACTCATTGGCGCCGAGATTTCCCCAGGCATTGTTGGAAATGATCGGGCCGGTCCTCCGTCGGACATAATTCGTCCGTGCCGCGGTCGTTTGCAAAAAGATATCCGAAATGGCTTCATTCACGTCCGGATAAAACGCAATCGGCAGGAAGAAAAGTCTGGCCTGCGGCGCCATGCCTCGGAAACTGGCCCCTGCCACGGAGCCTGGTGGCGCCGCCAAGCTGAAGGACGATGCGCCGCTTCCCGCAATGATCCCGGCAACGTGTGTGCCGTGGCCGGTCAGATCGGTGTTGTTCGTAAAACCAACTTTCACGACGCGGCCCACGAGATCGGGATGAGTTTCATCGACACCTGAATCGTTGATATTGACGAGAACGTTGCTGCCCGTAAGGCCGAGATAATTTGCGTTGGTGAGGCTATTTGACGAAACACCCACAATTACGCGTGCGCGGTCGGTCAAAAGAACGCGCTGGCGATAAGTTTCGATCCCTTGCACTTGAGGCAATTGAGCTAAGGCGGGCAAGCTGTCGGGCTGGGCGCGGACTAACAATTGGGGGCCGAACGGTGAAGGCTGCTCACTGATGATCTCTTGAATCAAAGGGGTCAATGACGGCAAAGCGGCGTCGCGTTCGCCCGGAAAAAATGTGAGACGCAGCCAGCCGTCAACCGGCAAAGGCTCGCGCTTGACCGCAATGGCTAGCAATTGATTGTCGAGTTTATAGTAAGGTTCGTAAGGCAGAACAGCCTGTGTCTCCGGCAACGCGGCCAGGCGTCTTGCGTTGTCCGGGGTGACACGGACCAAATACGCGTTGTTCGGAACGTACGAGATGATGGCTGCGTCAAATTCACGCAGGCGCGCGCGAAAATCACCCGTGAGCGGACCGCGCGATTGAACGACGTAACTGGTGGGCGGCGATGGCGAGCGCAGATGTTCGGGAAGTGCCAGGGTTAGCGGACGTGTCGTGTCCACAAACGCGTTCTTCAAAAGAATGGCTGTGTCCTCTCGCGCCAGTTGATTGATTGGCTTGACGGTATTACGAAGCCTGTGCGGGAAGGCGGGATCAGGGACAGTTGCAGTTGCGAGCGCGTTGGCGGGTTCGTCTCTCTTAACCTTCTTCACTTGCAACGCTCTCGGTTCCGCATTGCCTGGTAACCGTGTCAGCAAAGGAAACGTGCGGGTTGGGGCAGGGGGGGAGAGTGTGTTTGCCTGAGGCTGGGATGATGACGAAGGTTTTTTCTTTTCAGCCTGAAGACGATTCCCCAGGAGCCAGAAGAAAAGCGCTGCCACCAGCGAGAGGAGACTGATCAAAAACCAGGTTCGACTTGTGAAACGCATAGCTAACTATCCACTCGGTTCCCTGAGCCTATTCCGCCCAGCGCCTGCTGGGGAAGTGGATAAAGCGTCACATTAGCGCGTGCATTTGGGTTTATTCTGCCCCTCTCCCTAGCCCTCCCCCTATCCGATGCGGAGAGATTTCTCCGAAACACATTTTCGCCCATTGCGCCCATGAACTTGGCTGGACAGGCGAGACGCCCTGTCCTACGACGGTTCATGGAGAGACTTCTCGGAAACATCGTTTTCGCACATTGCACCCATGAACCTGAACTTGGCAGGGCGGCGTTGCCGCGCCGCCGCGATTGCTGTTCGCAGGCTGCGGAGCACCGCAGCCCTACCTTCAGGTTCATGGAGGGGGAAAAGGCTACGGCGTGCAAGGGTCGCCGACCAGTCTGCAATTCACTAGCCGGTCCACAAAAGCACATTCCCTCGCCCCAGGGGATGGGGAGAGAGCTAGGGAGAGGGGCAGAATCACATTTTATCTTCACCCGACTCAGCTTCATGCCCTTCAGATTCGTTAGTAAACTCGGAATGTCAATCATTCCGGCGGTAAAATGTTGAAACTTTCAAGTGCCGCGCGCGGTTTATGCGGGGCATCTTCGATCCGGAGGACAGCCTTGGTGACGAGCTCGCCCGTGACTTGGTAATTGGTGCAAATGTTATAGTAGTTACCCGAGGTGACCAGCGAACGTTCGGCTGGCTTGAGCGATTGGCCAAACGCATAAACGACGATGCGCGGTTCGTCAGTCTTGAGCAGCGACAGGATTTGCTGAGGAATGCGCTCGACGGCGACATCATTGATCCCGCGTTCGATTCGGCGTTGCGTGGAAAGATTCAGGAATGGTGACGCGACGGTTAATTCCGGCGCGGCAAGAACCTCGCCCATCGTCTGGAAAGTTCGGCGTGGATGCTGCGCTCGCGCCAGATTGATCCCTCGGACGATGCTGACCAACTGCGTGGAATTAGGCGGAATGAAGACTTCATCGAATTTCATTCCTCCCGGTGAGGGATTGGCCACGGAATTGGAAAGAACGGACACACCGCTCAAAACAGCCGACCAGGCGGCGAGGTTGGTTTGGTTGACCGATAACAAGCCTCGGGCGGCATTGGCATTGGGGGCAACGGTAAATAAATCGACGATCTTCCAGTCGTTGGTCGGATGCGTCCCGAAATTCCCGGCCCAAGCGAGCCATCGGCCAGGCTCTTCCACTTGCGATTTCAGGTAAATCGTTTGCCAAGGCGTTCCGCGATGGACCCGGCCAAGGTAACCGAGGTTCGGAAACTTATTCGTTGGAAAGTCCCAATCATCCGAACTGCGCACGCCCGGGTCTTTGAGACTCAATCGATAGCTCGTGGCGCTCGCGCTCCTTTGCGGATTGCCACCCCACGGATCGTAACGTTCGTTCAAGCGGCCCAAACCGGAATCGTTGTCCAGATCAAACGCGGCCGAAACGGGGCGGACATTCAGGCTGTTCGGATCGGTCCAGACCGGGTCCGTCAAGTCTTCGACGGTGTAATGCACGAGCGGATCGTTTACTTGCCACGCTTTCTTTTGGTAAATCGTGCGCGTCGGAGAGAAGGGCGCTTGCATCACGAAGTTGGTCGATCTGCCCCGCATGAAATCGGTGAATTCCACGATGGCTTTCTCTTTGTCGCGCCCGGCGACCGGATCTCCGGTGGCGCTCCGCCAGGTGCCCTCACCGACGTAAGGAAGACCAGCCGAGACGCCAATCTGATTGGTCACACCCATGGATGGAGCGCTGAGACTGGCCGCAATACGATTGGTATTCCACATGTCGTTGTCACCGAGGACACCCTGCCGCTGGCGGTCGCTGAACAACCCTCCGGCGCCCGCGTTGGTATTGCCCATGAGAACCTGCGTGAGGTTCAGATGGCTCACCAATTTGTCGAGATTCACGAAATCAACGATGCGTGGAACATCGCCCTCATGATCGATGAGCATGTATTGCACGCGGTTGGTCACATGCAAAATCCATTGCGGCACGCGTGCGCCTGTTTCAAAAACGTTGTTGGTCGTGAATATCCCGAACCCGGTCAAATAACCCTGATTCGGCAGGAAAGTAATCGTCTCATTGACGGGAACGATGAACGAAGCCGGGCTTGGATAGCCGGCCCAAAGGTTGGTTGTGATCACCTTATTGGTCACAAAGTTGACGAACGGATTGGTTCTGATGCCGAACTCACCGATGGAATGAAGGGCCATTGAACTTTGGATCGTAGCGCGCAGTTCCATATTCCTTTGGCTCCGGAAAGCTTGCGTATAGGAATTCCAAGCTTCCAATCCCAGACGGTTGGTGATGCTCAAGACGTGCATCTGGTTTGTTTGACTGGGCAAGGAATTGAGAGCCGATTTCCGCAACTCCAGTTTGCGGCTCACTTGGGCGACAGTCTGAAGAGTAAACTCGTTGAAATTTGGATAGCCCTTCTTCGCGCCAACCACCCACGGGATGTCTGTGAGGGCAATGTCTGGTCTGATGCCGGCAGGCGTCCCATCAGTCAGAAATCTTTCCGCTGTTTCCCATCGCAGCGCAGCAGCATTCGTAGCGACTGCCGCATTATTAACTTCGACGTATCCCGCAATGAAAACATTAGTCGTTGTCTTGCCAATCAGTGGACGCAGGACCGTAGGATAATCGCGCCTCACATTGACATTAGCTGTGAGCCGTGGAGTCTTAGCATCGTAAAGATTGGCGGCCATTTGCAGTTTCTGGTGAACCGCCGACGAGTACTCGTTGTTCGTCACGTAATTGGGCAGCCGTTGACCCGGCCGGCTCGGATCGAAACCGGGATGAAACACTTGGATATTGGTCAGACAAAAGTCGTTTCGAACAGCGGTCGTTCCCATCACGAAATGCGTGACAGGGCCTCGCGGCAAATCTAGGTAGTCCGGGGACAACAATGTGACGTTCTCCATGATTTGACCGTAAGGACCGATGGCGAGGTTATTGGTCACGTCGCTGCGCCGCAAACTTGCCCGCAAAAGCCGGTCTGCGGTTTGGTTGAAGAAATCATTTGTTACACTGAGCGTTTCCCACGGAATGAAGTTGGTCTGGCCTCCGGCAATATCGTTTCGATAATTCAGGTGCAGTTTGTTCGTGGTGTAGAGGCGGAAATCGGCCTGGTGCAGCCTGCTGGATTCGGCGGGCTGCGAATCGGTTCCGAACTGAGCGAGCATGCGATAGACCGTGTACCGATCGTAGGATGAAAGGGAGTTGGTCGTTCGAGATGCTAGACGCGCCACAAACCGCGGTGATGTTTGATTGGTGTCAAAGATCTCCTGCATGTCGTAGTAGCCTTCTGGGTTCGGACTTCCGGGCCACGCCTTGGCCGGGTTATCCAGAGGAATGAGGCCATCGGAATAATAATCGATTGCGGAAGCCCGGAAGGCGCTGGCGGCTGGCAGCCCAAACACGTTCTGCGCCGGAGGCAACTCATACTGGCGCGCCGGCTTGAACGCATCGTAGTAGCGATGGAAGAGAAACGCGCGAGCATCATCGAAGGAATCCCCAACGCTCGCGACAAAGGCGCCAGGCCGATAAACATAACTCCTCCAAACGTTCGTATTCAAATCGTGAAACCCGCCTGCGAGGTTGATCTCCCAAGAGCCGATGCCTTGATTGCGGCTGTAGTTGTTGGCCTGAAGATTAGGATCGTTGCCTTTGACGTTATTATGAATGAAATTCAGATCGAGGCTTTTCCCGGCGGGCAGGACGATAAAAGCATAGCGCCCCACGAATCGGTTACTTTCGGAATGAGGCCGATCCGGTCGTTCGAGCACGCCAATCCATTCGGGATCACCGATGAAATTTTGGAACATCGCGCTTCGAACGGAAGTGGTTTCCACTCCGTTGGTCCCAACATATCGTCCGGGCGCGCTTCCCATCACCGGTTGCCAGCCGTTGGGTTCGAAACGCCTATTTCGGTTGAAATCGAGGTAAAATCGAAAATTGTGCGGCACTCTATTTCTGTCGAAGAAGACCGGATCACGTTCCGCGCTGGGGTTGGCAATAGGGATGAAAACGGGTGGGCGCGGATCGTATTGAAGATTGGCAATGTTCTGAAGGATATCTTCTTCATCTGATAAATACTGGCCATTGAACAGTGTGTAACTGACGTTCATTGGTGATGCGATACCAGAACGGAATCCCGCGGGACTGAAATAATTGGTCGAGACAATCATCTCGTAACTGAACGCATTGGTTGTGGCCAGCATGCGGGCGGCAATCTCAGCTTGAGCCCTAGCGAGGGCGGCTTCTGCCATTAACCCCGCGTCAGTCTGGTTCTGAGTAACCGTTACGGAAGCCTTGTCACGGCGGCTGACGGCCAAAAAGACAACGGCCATTATGGTCACCACCGACAACATGAGCAAGGTGATGACTAGGGCGACGCCGCGTTGCGAGTGACGATTCATGGCGATGCGGTTCGGATGGGGATGCGCTTCCGAAACAAATGGACCTTCGACGCCCGTTTTTCGAGAAACTTCCGCGCGACGGATGGCGGACCAACGCGCATCGATTCATATTGGGCCAACGCATCGGGTTCAATAACGGCCAGTTCGAGATCGACGTAGGCGGGAAGAGCGTTGCCCAAAAAGAGCAGTTTTGTTTGCGCAACAGGGTCCTGCCGGAGGACAACGTTGGCGCTTTGCCAATCACCATTGCGGAGATTGCTCCATGGCAACTGCTGCAACCTGATGTTTTGGCGCAGAATGTTGTAGGTGGGATAAAAATTGGTTGTCTCAAATCCCATTCTCCGGCCTTCCGGATCGAACGCCGCCAAACGCAAGTGAACAATGCCGTCGGCCACGCGATGGAAGTTAGTTGATATCGTGCGCGTCACGCGGTTGGTCATCTCCAATGTCATGAACTCGCGGCTCAGATTGGTCGAGGTAAGCCGGTGGACATTGGTCGAAATAGAAAAGCGGTAGAGTGTTCCGATGCCGTCGTCGGCGCCGATCACGCGGTAGCCGGTTCCAACCCAGCGATTCGTCATCGAGCTAAGAAAGAAGAATTCCTGGAGCACATTCGTGCGCAGGATTCTCGTCTCATCCAAGTCGGTCTGAACCAGAGGAGGAGACGGAATTAATCCTGCGTATAAATTCGTCCCGGCGGACAAGCGTGAAGCGCTTAGTTGCTCCAACTCGCGCGAAATCATTTCCAAGGCCGCCCGTCCGGATTCGAGGACATCCACTTGCGTGATATTGCCGCGCAGAGCTTTTTGGGTGTGATTGAACACTTGGTAAAGCGCATACACGATCACGATCATGATCGAGACCGCCACGAGCAATTCCAGGAGCGAAAAGCCGGCCTCGCCTCGCCAACTCTTATAACAGCGGGATTTGTTTTGTCGCGCAGCCTTGGAGTCTGCCCTATCGCCGATTTGCAATCGGCAGACTGTTCGCCAGTTCTCGCCCTGTCTGGATTGGCCGGAGGTCGAGGTTGGAAATCTTCCAAGCAGCGCTAATTGGGCTGGAGCCTGCGTCACCGCACTCCAATACCCGTCGGATTTCGGATGCTCCGGTTTTTTGTGAATGCGCGTTTTCATTGGAGCACGGTCGTGAAGCTGTTCGTCAGCGAAAACGTATTTGGTTCGAAAAAGTACAGGTAGTTTGGGCTGTTTACTGGGCCGAAACCCCGCAATTCACCGCTGACCAGCGTGCGAAAGGTCTTTCGCCCGCGGCCGGTTTCCCAAGTCGTTCCTCGCTGATACAACGGCCAGCGAAGCGTGAGGCGAATCTCGTAAAGGTTCCTGAAAAGGCTGAGGGAATGGCGCAGATCATCGATTGAACTCGCAGCGTTTGCGCCTGAAGGCCGGGCCGTAAACGGCAGAACCTCGGAAACAAGATGATAACGAAAGGCCAGTTCCTCGCTCTGTTTTCCTTTTTCGCTGGCGACTCCGCTAATGGCCCGAACCCGGGCCGTTACAGAGTTCGACCGAGAAGCGCCGTTTGGCAATACTTCAATCTTCGGTGTGCTTAGCAATCCGACGATGTGCAGACCATTGGTCAAACGATTGGGAACGGACGCGGTCGTATTCGTGAACGTTACTGTCGAAGCCGTTCCATACTTGATCGTAATCGACTCGACGAAATTCGTTAACTCATCTATTCCTTTGGACCCGCTGCGGAGCGCTTCCAAAATAAATATTCCGTCCTGGTTGACAATCGTCTCTTCGAGATTTTCCTTTTGGACTTTGAGGCCTGTCGGGAGAACGCCGATGATCGCGACCAAAGCAAACGCAATGATGGCGAGCGAAAGCGCGATTTCCACCATTGTGAACCCGGAGGCAGGGACGGCGCGTTGCGCCGTCCGCGCGCGAGCTGGGTTCGAGCGCGGCGCAACGATATGCGCCGGCGCCAGCAGTGCGCGGACGGTGCAGCGCGTGGTCCCTGCCTTAGTTTGTATCGGCGTCTTCATCATTGCAGCGCTGGCAACTCAACCTTCGCGCGGCCGGTCAGCCAATCGACCCGCACGTATTGAAGGTTGTTGGTCGTATTGCCGGGAGGAATCAATTGCACGTCTGGTTCGCCTCGCACGTAATTACCGCGGTTATCCTTCGGGAAAAAGATGCTGCCTTTCCCCAAAGGGAGGAGTTCTTCGCGTTGCGAGAGAAGTTGTCCCTGGGAATTAAAGCCGATATACGGAAGCAGAAACGGTTTGCTCCTGGCATTGGGAAATGGGAAAGCATTGGTCGCGAAGGCGCGCGCGTAACCGTTTGGATTGTTGCTCAACCGCGCATCGTATTTATAAGGCGGGATGAGCATCCCTTCGGGCAGTGTTTTCCAATCTGTCAAATAACGCGGCGTGGCTTGCCCAGGTTGATCTCCAACTGTCCGCGCGCTAATGAGCGCGTAGGAGGTGTATTGGCCGCTCACCAAATTAGTGAGCGAGCGCAACTCTTGGAGATTGGGGTTGTTCTTTTCCGAATCGATCTTTTGGAAGATGGTCGGCGGAACGAAAACCATGTAAACGGTCGTGCGGTCACTGATCGCTCGAAGGCGTGCGAAAGCGAGGTCGTCGAGAATCTGTCTATTGGCGGCCGCGGTCAAGTTGGCTTGACCAATTCCTTTCATCGCCGGCAAGCCGATTGACGCCAAGATGCCAATGATGACGATCACCACGAGCAGTTCGAGCAGCGTGAAGGCGGCAGCACCAATCCGAGGCGAACGGCAAGTCCTATTCAATCGTTCCCATTTGCGATTTGGCTCAACCGCCGACTTGCGGTCGGCATAGGTCTCGCCCTCTCCAGCGTTTCGGAACTTGCGCGGTGTTTGCGGATTCCAACTCTGCGATACGCCAGAGTGAAACTCTGCGTCACAACCAGATCGCAAATCGCAAATCGCAAATCGCAAATTGGAACGGTAACAGTTCATTTCCAGCTCAGAACATTGTCCTTATTCACGCCGAAATTGGCCTTCTGTTGAAGGCTGGCCAGACCATCCGGCCCCAGAGACCAGACCATCACGGGTGCGCGAAGCTCGAACGTGTTGGCCGCTGGCTTCGCTTTCATGTGGCCGTTGAATCCTTTTGCGGCGCCGCCGGCGGGATCGGCTGAAACTGAGTCATAACGATAAAAACCATCCCGGCATTGGTCGTTATAGTCTAAGTCAACCGTGACGATGTATGGGTTTCCCCAAGGATCGCGATAAACACCATCGGGACCGACGCCGGGAGTGCGTGCGCCATCGACTTCGCGCGCCTTCAAGAAGGGCGTCTTTTGCGGATTGAGCGTGTGATTGGCGTTTGGCGTTGCTTCGCCATTACGAAATTGGGTTAGTCCAGAAAGGATCGCCACTAACTCCGAGTTATTAGCTTGATTCCTAAATTGAACGCCTGCGGTTTCAATTCGAATCTCTTGATTTCGCTTAGTGCGCCACCACCCGCCGGCATAGCGCGTTCCCCATGTAAAATCGGGACTATCCCCCGAATCCCCCAATGCTTCTCGCGTGTCCTTTGAAGCCGGAAACCGATGGTATGTCGCCTGGTAAGCGCTGATGGCGCCAGCTAAGTCGGCCATTTCGGTCCGAGCTTTGATTATTTGCCCTTTCACTTTCGCCTTGCTGACCACGGGCATCAACATGCCGGCGAGAACGCCGATGATGGCGATAACCACCAGCAATTCAATCAAGGTAAAACCTCGATGATCCTGAGTTGACGAAACGTTCATAGTTTTCCTTTGGCTTTGGTAAGGCGAGCGCAACGCGCTCCTTTGGCTTTTGCCTTTGGCTGCGGCGCAATTGGGAATTGTGGCGCGAATCCTTGAAGATCAATGATGGGCGCGGGCCACATCGAGGCTGTCCACTTGACATCAAGTGGCCGGCCTGGACGAGAATATTTTCTTCTCAGTTCCATGCTCTGCTTATTGTCTTCCGATAACCGTCGGGTCCTTCTCCCAATTGCTGAAACGAATGATGTCTCTGCCGATGACAACTTCTGCCCAGAGATCGAATCCATTTGGATTATTGCGGTTTGGTGAAGATGAATCGTACATCCAGGGGTTGATCGGCACAGCGCCAACTCTCGCTGGAATCTGAAGCGGAAAGCTGACTCCATTGTAGGTGCTCGTTTTTGGACCGTTTACTGGAACGGCTAGGACTTCAATATCGACACCCGGAATATTTACTTCCTTGTATTGCGCTGGTTTGACCTCTTCCGTGAACTTCAACTCCTTCTCATCCCGTGACGAGTTCGCGAACCCACTCCTGCCAAAAATAGGCCTTACGTTCGCATCGAGGATTCCCTCCTCACTTCCAGGAATCTCAAACTTGTTTCTTGTGTAGACAGTCCCGCTTAACTCATAAAAAAGCTGGTTAGTGGAAGGCTTGCCAGGATTGTCTGGCGGGAATGAACCAATGGCAGCCTTGTAATTTTCAATCGCGGTCACGTACTTATTCAATTCCGCTTTAACTCGCGATTCCTTGTTTTTCCGCGAAGCGACGCCGACCAATCCCACGCTTAAGCCAGCCAGCAGCGCGATAATGCTGAAGACGACCAGCAACTCAATTAGGGTGAAACCACTTCTTTTGTAACGCAGACTTGCAGTCTGCTGTATCGCTGGCTTGCCGCCGGCAGCGGCTGCACTTTGTCCGGCGCCTCCGGCCGGGCGTGCACGCAGCAGACTGAAAGTCTGCGATACAGCAGCGTGAAACTCTGCGATACGGCCACGGCCTCGTCGTGAATTGATCATTCTTCCTGCCTATCTTTCCCGCAATTCCTGTTCCATTCGTTCGCTCAACCACTGTTTGATCATACTTTGATAATTGAGATACCTCGAACGCGCCAAGCGCTTGATCTTTGCCAGCATCCTCGGATCAATCCGCAACGTTATCGTCACGGATTCCGAAGCTTCGGAACTCGCTGCGACCGCTCCTTCCATCAATCGCAAGTCGATTCGATTCTCCGCCCAAAACGATGCTTCCGCTTCTTCGCTGTCGAACAGCGGCACATCTTCCCAATTCATGATCGCGTTCATGGCGGTTTGATTCCTGCAGCGACCGATCAAATCAGCATCTCGAATTTCTAGCCGCAACGCGTGTCAACGCGTCGCCATGGCTCAGCTGGCTTATTGTGAAAGGGTCTGATTCAGCTTGCGTTGATAAAAGAACTGTTCTTCCGCAGCAAACGTGCGCGCATAAAGGACCCGAATCTGTTTCCCGTTCGTGCGATAAACGCTGAAAATCCCCCCCCCC
>Ga0194119_10001241_pt1 | contig 47041 bp, 47 predicted proteins | sample TA2MahC100mmetaG_FD_148620 | JGI IMG/M metagenome (GOLD analysis project Ga0194119, IMG submission 148620) | Freshwater microbial communities from Lake Tanganyika, Tanzania - TA2015018 Mahale Deep Cast 100m | ecosystem: Environmental > Aquatic > Freshwater > Lake | place: Tanzania: Lake... | reverse complement strand
CAGTGTGTATATTGGTGTAAGGGAGTTGCATAGCCGTCCAGTGATTATTTGTTGCCTAAGCACCAATAAAATAACACTTTGTGGCGATTATGCATCCCTTTTTTATTGCCCTCGTGAATTATTCAGGCTATATGCTGTTTGAACATTTCCCACCCCTGACGGATAGAACCCTGCACATCTATCTGGTAATCGCCCGCCATAGGCTTTTTAAATAAAACCGGATCAGCCTTTATACCGTAATCGAAAGCAGCCATGATTATCTCCTTGTTAAAATAAGTTTACATTATCTCCCGCCTTCGGGGTCATCACTCTTTTCTTCACGAAAGTTACTCAATGCAAAAACACGGGACAACCGGAAACTGTTACCGTACTGAAAATTACTCCATCATGAAACGCTGGGTCTTGAACTTGCAGAGAAAAGCCACCAGAGTACGGTTCCATCGTTCGGCGACAACACATCCATCCTGCCACACACCATTCTCAGCATACCATCTGCTCTCCGGGGGATCTCCCTGATTCTGATGAATATTGTGCACCCCCTTTCCATTCCTGAACGGTTCGCCGAATACATAGACTCTCCTGGCATGTTTCAGAAGCGGCTCAAGATCCCGGAATGCATCGGAGCCCGTGCCATAAAGCCATGGCGTGCATCCGGATTTATCAGTGCTCCAGACCTTGATATTCATAGACTCTTGAGCCGCTGCGCACTCTCCCGTAGGCATCAGTTCCTGCGACCGATAATAATCAATCGCTCCGGAATTCGGGTTTGAACGCAGAGCATGCCATCCGTCCTTCAGCCCGGTAATTCCCTTCAGCGACGTCGTGCCGAGTTCCACGACTCTCCATTGTATGCCGTCAGACGAGTTTTTGCTGTCGAGATCCACAGGGCATCGATAGAACACCGGCCCTGCTTTGACCTTGAGATTGCAATGGTAGTACTCCCTCTCCTGCCGGGGCCGATCGCATGAATAGCTGTGCAATGACCCGACAAGAACGCCATAACCGTCATGAAGCGACATATATTGCTGTTTGATTACATAAAAATAAGCGTTATTGCAAGATAACGCGGTTTCGGCAGGATGGCAAATAAGGAGTCAGGGATCAATAAACCCGAACAGGAAAGACCTCATGAAACACGACGATGATTTTTTCATGGGAAGCGAAAACGATATTACCGGTCATGCGGCGGCGCTTATCGTCAGCGAAGCATGGAGAGCCGTTGCCGAACGCGGGCGCTTCACGCTTTCGCTCTCAGGCGGACGCACTCCGGCAGGATTGTATCGTAAACTCGCATCGGGCATAGAAACGGAATTGCTGAATCGGTTTGGCGTTCCAGTCCCGGAACCTGCGGAAGCATTTCATGAAGGGCTTATTGTCATGCCCTGGACGCATACCTTTCTTTTCTGGGGAGACGAGCGGTGCGTTTCTCAGGATCATCCGGACAGCAACTACAGAATGGCAAGGGAAACCCTCCTCGACGAACCTGCCACTCAAGGCGTAAAGGCATTCAGGATGCCATGCGACGGCCTTCCGCCACACGAAGCGGCAAAAAAGTATGAACACACGATACGCACGATACTCGGCGACACAGATAACCATGGGTCCGAAATCATTCCGGTTTTCGATTTCATCCTGCTTGGTCTTGGAGAAGACGGGCATACCGCATCGCTCTTTCCCGGTGATCGGGTCACTCTCGAAGAAACGCAGCGCCTGGTGGTTGCCGTAACGCCTGCTCTGGCTTCGCCGCCGGTACACCGACTGACCATGACGCTTTTGCTGATCAACAGGGCAAAAACCATCTGTTTTCTCACATCCGGAACAGAAAGAGCTGCTATGGCAGAAGCAATACGCAAGAATAAAGCGCCTGTTTCATGGCCGGCCCGGCTCGTACGCCCATTGAACGGCAGAATGGTATGGTTCATATCGCTCCCGTCACCCGACAGTCCGCGACGGTCCCCATGATCCAACCGGATATATTTCAGGCATTTTCCCGCCGACGGCCTCGCGTATCGCATCGATGACAGCCCAGGAGTATTCCACGCTGTCCTGACGGATGAAATTCATCTGATTGCCCTCGAGAGCATCGAGCAGCAGCCGGTGATAGGGTGTCATACCGGGATCGGCAAACGAATCCCGGTAATTGAAACGCATGTAAACCGGATCGGTAATGACCGATTCCCCCGGTCGCTTGGCCCCGAACCGGATGGCAATGGTCTCTTCCGGCTGGATGCGAAGAATAACCTGATTGGCAGTATAGCTGCAGCTTTCCGGAGGCCCGAAAAAGTTCTGAGGAGGACAGGCAAAGGTTATGACGATCTCGGTAAGGGTCTCTGCAAGATTTTTTCCGGCCCTGATAAAAAAAGGCACCCCTTTCCATCGCCAGTTGTCCACGAAAAAATCAACGGCGGCGAAAGTTTCGGTCATGGAGTCCTGTGCCACCTGCCGCTCGGCACGATACCCTTCATACTGTCCGAGCACAACAGCGCGTTCAACGCTCTGCGGGGACACTCTGCGGATCGAACGCAGCACCTTGGCCTTTTCATCGCGAACCGAATCCGCGGCAAGATCGACAGGAGGCTCCATTGCAATGGACGCAAGAAGCTGCAGCCCATGGTTCTGTATGATATCCCTGAGCAATCCGGTCTGATCGTAGAAGGCTCCCCTGTCCCGTATACCGAAATTCTCGGCTATGGTAATTTCGACACGGGCAATATGATGCCGGTTCCAGAGCGGTTCGAAAATACCGTTCGAAAACCTGAATACAAGAATGTTCTGAACGGTCTCCTTGCCGAGGTAGTGGTCGATGCGGAAAATCTGTTCCTCCCCGAATACCGAACCGATCTCCGCATTCAGTTCCTTTGCAGAACGCAGGTCAGTCCCGTAAGGCTTCTCTACGACAATCCTGCGCCATCCGCCGCACTCCATGTGCTTTCCCCCGAGCCCGGCCTCCCGGAGATTGCGGACAATGACGGAAGCAAGAGATGGCGGCGTGGAAAGATAAAAAAGCAGATGGCTGCAGAGACCCGGCTCTCCAGAAACATGCATGATCTCCTTCTGCAGGCTGTAGTAATCCTCAATCCTCTCGATATCGAGCCGAACATGAAAAAATCTGCTGCAGAAATATTCAAGGTGTTCCATGTCATCGATGGTTCCCGAAGAAAACATGATGATCTTGTCCCGAACCTGACGGCGGAACTCCTCATGGGTCAGATCGCGTCGTCCAACGCCTAAAATCCTGTAGGCGCCGGGCAGATGCCCCCAGAGCACAAGCTGGTAGAGCGAGGGATAGAGCTTCCGGGCGGCAAGGTCTCCATTGGCTCCGAAAAGCACAATGGTGAAATTCAGAGGTTCATCCCGCACATGCTCCCGACCTTTCATGATTCGGGAGTAAAGCCATGGCCGCCGAACTCATGACGAAGAGCCGCGACGACCCTGTCTGAAAAATTATCGTCGCTCCGTGAGCGGTAACGCCTGAAAAGCGACGCACCGATAACCGGTATGGCGACCTGCTGTTCGAGGGCAGTTTCCACCGTCCAGCGGCCCTCGCCTGAATCAGCTATCCTGCCGGCAAGATAGCCGAGCTTGCCGTCTTTTCTGAATGCCTGAGCGGCAAGTTCCATAAGCCAGCCCCTGATGACGGAACCATGTGCCCATACCGAGGCTATCTGTTCATGATCGAGCGTGAATTCGCTTGTTTCCAGAAGATCGAACCCCTCTCCGATCGCCTGCATCATACCGTACTCGATACCATTGTGAACCATTTTCACATAATGGCCTGATCCGGATGGCCCCATATGACCGTATCCTCCGGGAACGCACATATCCCGAAGCAGCGGCTCGATAACGGCAAAACCTTCAGGATCTCCGCCAACCATGATGCAGGCGCCGTGCCTGGCGCCTTCGATACCGCCGCTCGTGCCCGCATCGAGATAATAGATCCCTTTTTCGCGCAGCCGGATGGCTCTCATCCGAGAATCGCTGAAGCGGGAGTTGCCGCCGTCAACAACTGCGTCGCCCGGTTCGAGAGAGGGCACGAGAGTCTGCAGGACGTCATCTACCGGCTTCCCTGCCGGAACCATAATCCAGACGACCCTCGGACGCTGCAGAATGGCCGCAAGGTGATCAGGAGAATCCGCAGGCACGGCTCCCTTTCGGCTCAGCGCATCTACTGCCTCCGAAGAAATATCGTAAACAGCGACCTCCCGGCCGAGCTCCAGGAGATGCTCCGCCATATTGAAGCCCATTTTACCAAGACCTACAAAACCAATGTTCACTCAGAAACCTCCCCGAAAGTGTTACTCCGGACTCTCACGATACCAACCGCTCAATGAAACCTCATCGGCATAACGGATGAATGCGGCCGACAGTTCCTGAAGCTCGCCCTGAACCAGTTCGAGAGTGCCGCTTTTGGCCGACTGCTCGATCGTGGAAGACAGCGCCCGCAACTCTTCGGCCGATACCGTCGCTGCGGCGCCCTTGATCGTATGGGATATATGACGAACCTGATCGGTCTGGCCACTCGTTACAGCCTGCTGCAGTTCGCGAATCTGCGTTGGAGTATCGAGCATGAACTGAGCAATGATGATCCTTATGATCTCCTCATCATTCTGCAACCGCTGCATAAGCTCATCGATCTGGAAAACCGACCAGGCAGATCCGCTGCCCCCTCCGCCGGATGAACCCTTCTTACTCTGGTTTTGATTCTCCATATGCTTGCTCATTATAAATGTTGAACATACAACGGATCCCCGCTCTGTTCGGGCCAGGCAAGGCAATCAGGTAAACAGACGCTATATGGCCACGAGACGCTTTTGCTTAGCCGCACCTTGCGCGATAGCGCTCCACGGGGAGCTTCTCAACGGAACGAAATATCCGGCCAAAACCAAAGCAATTAGGTCGATCGCTTTCATGTCTGCCGAAAACATGGTTTTAATGAGGGATAATCCGGGGGTACGGATTTTAAAATGAATATACACAGGGAGTTGCAAGAGGACAACAGGAGGATAAAAAAACGGCTTATTTTCTGTAAAAAACAGAGCGCACGGCAAGGTAAAGGAACTGTCGATGACTGATCAGAGTAAAAAATCCGTCTTCCGGAAACCGGAATACGGATTTTCTGTCAGTCTGTCAGGTAATATTCGAGGGTTGATACCACCCTGATTTTCTTGATATGCGGCGTATTGCTGTCGCGATTCTCTATGGTGAACTGACCCTGACTCGCGCTTTTGATCTTCCCGAGGCGGCTTTTGGAGTCGCTGGCGAATTTTTCGGCAACTGCACGGGCATTCATGGTCGCCTCCTCGATCATTGCCGGTTTCAGTCTGTTCAGTCCGGTATAGAGAAACTCGGTTTTCGCGTCATAATTCTCTCCTGAAACCGCAACTCCGAGTTTGCCGAGATCGACAAGCTTCCTGATCGTCTTTCGAACAAGCTGTACCTCTCGGGTATAGACGCTGACAGTAGAGCTTCCCGCATACCTGAATGCAAAGCGGTTCGCATCGCCATATCCCTGCGCCTGCCGGTCGATAACCGCGGGAGCCGATATCGAAATATCCTTCGCGTCGAATCCTGCGGAGATCAGAAAATCGTACACCAGCCTGTTTTTTTCCTCGATAGCGCCTACCAGGGCGCCGAGATCGTCTGCGGCAACTTCGAACTTGATCGGCCATATGGCTACATCCGCAGTGACTTCCTTCTCGGAAAGCCCTTTCACGGATACAGAACGCTCGAGCGATTTAAGTTTAGTGACTCCTGATGAAAGGAGAAATCCTGCAATAACAAGACCTGCGCAAAGAAATGCGCCGAGAATGAATGCTTCAGCAGTGCGTTTGTTATTCATTGATCGTCAGTAAATTGTTTGTTATTGCGCAAGCGATCCGGATATGCCTTGCAAGGCCTTCCGGCCGGAAAAACATTCCTCTACGGTTCTACAGCCAAATAATTCGAGTATGCGGACGAAGGAACAATTATTCTGCATTGACGAATCCGCGACTTTCGACAAGCGAAAGATAACGGTCTATCAGTGCGCCGTTTACCGCACCCCATGACTGACCGTCGGCATAATCGAGCCCTTTCTGCCGCATGACCGAACAGATCCCGGCATCTTCGAGCAGATTCCTGCAGTGATTATAGAACTGATCGATATCGCCTGCTTTGGCAACCTTTCCGGCTCCCGATTTTATTACCAGTTCCATGCATCCGCCGACATCTGAAACAACGGCAGGCAACCCTGTGGCAAAGGCTTCAAGCACGACGTTGCCAAACGCCTCTGTCGTTGAGGGAAAAAGAAAAACATCGCCGCAGGCATAGGCTTCAGGCAGCGACACACCTGTCAGATAACCGGTAAAGACCGCATCAGGCATTCTTCTGCGCATTTCTGCTTCTTCTGGACCTGAACCGATCATGACAAAACGCACCCTGTCGCCATACCCGTCTCTCATGAAACGTTCATAAACGCTCATAACCACTTCGATATCCTTGTACAGCACAAACCGTCCGGCATAGACAAACACGGTTCTATCCAGAGCATCCCACTCCCTGCGAAGCACATCCGATCGGCGTAACGGATTGAACAGCTCCCTGTCGATACCTCTCGACCATATTTCCACATTCCGGATTCCCTGCTGCTGAAGATTCTTTCTGACGATATCGTTGGGAGCAAAAAGCAGATCACACGTATTGTAGAACCAGCGAAGGTACTTCCAAAGCGGTTTTTCGGCAAGTCCCATCTTGTAATAACCGAGATAGGATGGAAAATCGGTATGATAAACCGATATAACGGGAAGCTTTTTCTTCTTCGCATAAAGCAGGAACTTGCGCCCGATAATATCAGGCGTCGATATATGCACAATATCGGGAGCAAACGCATCCAGCTGTTCTTCGGTCCCGGAGCTGAAAAAACCAAGCTTGTAATCGGGATAAAATGGAATGGGAACCGAAGGAAGCCGGTTGACCCTCAGGGAACCATGGTTATCCTGTTCAGATACATCAGGAGACCATACGACAACTGCATGCCCGTTTTTCCTGAAAGAGGCGACAAGCTGGTAAATGGAGCGTACAGCACCATCCTTGTCTTTGACGTATGTCCCCGTATACAAGGCAATCTTCATGGCATCACGGACAACCGGATCATAGCAGTATACCCGGCAACTAATTACAACGGAGTCATCAGTGACACCGGAATCGGCCGCCGGCAATAAAAAAGCTAAAGTAACATTTCCGCGGAAAAAACCATCGTGCCGCAGCAAGAGGGAACATCACTTCATGCAGAGATCGACCACCATCGGATTGACCAGTCGCTTGAAGTCATGGTAAGCAAGTCTGACAAGCTCGGTATGAAAACCTGCATTGAAGGCTATATCGTCGTCCTCTTCAAGTTCTTCGGCGACATAAACGTCCAGACCATACAGATTTCCGAAAGGAGGCATGGCGCCGATTTCGCATTCCAGAAAAAGAACGGCAAACTCCTGCTCTCCGGCAAGTTCCACATCCCTTGTACCAACGAACTCCCTGAGTCTTTCAAGGTCGAGCTGTCTTGAAGCCGGAAGCACCACCATAGCCAATTTCCCTTGAATGGAAACCATAACTGTTTTTGCGAGTTCTTTTCCCGGCACATGAGCCGCGGCGGCAATCTCCTGCGCGGTATATGCGGGAGAGTGACTCACCACGAAGTATTTTACGCCATGGCTGTCAAGAAATTCTCTCAGTCTGCGAATAGGCATGTTCACACTCCTTATTAAGTTACACAAGTTACACATTTTTATTTACAAACGACGATATACCACCTGCAGGCACCATGCGTTTCTTTTCAGAAGCTCACCCTGAATCCAAACAGCAGATTGTGCGTGTTTATGTCCATTTCGTATGTTTGCTTACCAAGCTCGATGTCCGGATCGGCAGAAGCGAAGTAACGATACTTGGCATCGATTGTAACCTGAGAAGAGACCTGAAAACCAACGCCGGCACCAACCTGAATTGCAAGAACGCCGTCGCTGCAGTCATCTCCGAAAGCATCGACATCAACCTTCGCATAGCTGAGGCCGGCGCTCACGAAAGGAACGATTCTGCTCCGCTCGAACTGAAAATCGAGATAGCCGTTAGCCATGAAAGAGAGGACGGAAACGTCGCTTCCGAGATTGTCGATCTCATTTTTCTGGTAGGCGACCTCTCCTTCCAGGCGATACCCGTCATAGTCCATACCGAGTGCGCCGCTGAAAACTGCTCCGGAATCATATTCAGGATCGCCGAGATAGGGCCCTTTAATGATAAGCTTGTCGCCGTTCAGAAACGCGAAACCTGTCGATCCTCCAACGTAGGGCGTGGCAGCCCGGGCATGAGCAGAAAGTAATAAAAGAAGCGACAAAATAAAGAACAAACCCCCAAAAACCCTGATCATAATTGACTCCGGATGGTATTAGTTAATGGGTGGGACTCATTGTAAAAAAACAATAGCGACAAAGGCTTTGAAAATAAAAGTCAAAAATTTAAAAAAAGCCTCACTTCTTTTTTTAACGGTTTCCACCTTATTACTATCGGCACAACGTCCGAAGAAGAGGCAATGATGCATCATAGCCCGCCTGGATGATATCCGGAACCTGCGCGGTATCAACAAGGTTGAAAGCTGAAAGGTCCGGAGTAATGCAGAGATCTGCATCCTCGATCTGTACGGCTGTTGCACTCGCTATTGCGCTGTAGAACGCATTGAGCAGCACAGCAACGATATGCTGCGGCTGTCGGAATACATGCTTTCCCAGAAGGTCCACGCAGATTGCTTTCTTTGCTCCGATCGAACGGACTGCTGTGACAGGCACATTTTCAACCAGAACACCGTCGACAAGCATCCTGCCGTTATATTCCACAGGCCTGAACACTCCAGGTATGCAACTGCTTGCCATGACGGCTGACGCGACATCACCTTCGACAAAAACGACCTTGTCTCCGGTTGATATGTCGGTCGCCACAATAGCAAGAGGCACAATAGCATCCTTGATATCTTTCTTTCCAAGCAGATCCGTTACGATTTTACCGAACTTCCTGTTGGAAAGAAGCCCATACTGGGATAGAGAAATACCCGACAGATTCAGCCAGTCGAGTTCAAGCGCGACCTCCCGGATTTCCTGCGGTGACTTGCCGAAGGCGTAAAGCGCCCCAATAAATGCACCGATACTCGTTCCGCTGACATAGTCAATTGGTATGCCGACCTCTTCGGCAGCCTGAAGGACGCCTACATGTGCGGCCCCGAGAACCGCACCGCCGCCAAACGCAAGACCGTAGGCTTTCATCCCTCAAAAAAAAATATTCCAACCATGCCGGCTTTCTCAGATTCAGCCCAGATAACGTACAATCTGCTTCAGAAAAAGGTATTTTTTCCGGTTGTACGGCGGATAGCGCAGTCCGGGGTCGGGAAAAAATGATTTAACAAGAACGCTTCTCGATGCCGAAAAAGTTTCAAATCCGGCTCTGCCATGGTATCTGCCGAAACCGCTCACTCCAGAGCCGCCGAAAGGCAGCGTATGGATTGCCGACTGAAAAAGAACGTCGTTACAGCAGAAACCGCCGGATCGGGTCTGGCGCAGCACCTGCTGAATCACGGCCCGGTTTCGCGTAAAAAGATATACAGCAAGAGGATCGCTCCGTTGCCGGATACAGTCAAGGGCCTGATCAATTGCCGAATAGGTCAGAACCGGAAGCAGCGGCCCGAATATTTCTTCCTGCATCAGCGGGGATTCAACGGTAACCCGGAGGATGGTCGGGGCAATATAACGGGCAGACCGGTTGCGCTGGCCTCCCGATACAATCTCGTCAGATCTCATCAGGCTTTCAAGCCGCAGAAAATGCCAGTCATTGACGATCCTCGAATAATCAGGGCTTGATGCGGGATCGGGACCGTAAAACTGCGAAACAGCCTGCTGCATGAGAGCAAGCAGAGGCTCCCGGATCTTTTCATGGACAAGCAGATAGTCGGGAGCTATGCAGGTCTGTCCTGCGTTGAGGAACTTCGCCCACACGATACGGCGGGCTGCGGCAGCAAGATCGGCGTCGCATTCGACGATGCAGGGGTTCTTGCCTCCCAGCTCAAGAACCATAGGAACAATATGGCGTGCTGCGGCAAGCATTACATCGCTCCCGCCCGACCTGCTTCCAGTAAAAAAAATGAAATCGAACCGGTTTTCGAGCAGAGCGCGCGTTTCCTCGACACCCCCTTCCACGACCCGTACCGCCCTGCCATCGAGATAGGTTCCAATAAGACCTGCTATAAGCGCCGAGGTATGCGGCGCAGACTCCGAAGGCTTCAGCACAGCACAATTTCCCGCCGCCAGCGCTGAAACCAGAGGGGCAAGAATAAGCTGCAACGGATAGTTCCATGCCCCGATGATCAGTACCACGCCATGCGGCTCGGGGCATACCGATGCGCGTCCGAAAAGATAGTGCAGCGGCACGCTCCGGCCTTCAGGCCGCATCCAGCGCCTGAGATGCCTCAATGCCTGGCGGATTTCACCGGAAACAAAGGATATTTCCGTAAGATATGCCTCCTCTGCCGATTTGCCGAGATCGGCAAAGATCGCAGCGGAAAGCTCCTGTTCCCGTTCGACGAGAAGACGTCGAAGCGCAAGCAGCTGACCGCGCCGCCACGCATAAGAGCTGAAGAGGCCGCTGCTGAAAGCCGATCTCATCTCATCGAGAATCGGTCGAAAACAATTTTTCTGCATAGGCTTAAATACTATAACATGATTCCCGGTAGACAGGAAACATCAGAGGCATCCGTTAACGATGTATAGTGGTGGCCGGCAGAAAACTTGACAGTCCTGCCGCTTTTTCACTACATTACCACAATTTTTCTTATCAAATCTTAACAACACTTCTCATGGACTGGATAACCCAGCCTGAAGCCTGGGCCGCACTGGCTACGCTTACGGCTCTCGAAATCGTGCTCGGCATAGACAACATCATTTTCATCTCGATCATTTCCGGACGGCTCCCTGAATCGCAGCGTGACAAGGGACGGGTTCTCGGCCTTGGCATAGCCATGATCTCGCGCATCATTCTTCTGCTCTCGATCACCTGGGTCATGAGTCTCACTGTTTCCCTCTTCACCGTCGCAGGACATGACATCTCTGGTCGCGACATCATCCTGCTTGTCGGAGGCCTCTTCCTGCTCGCCAAAAGCACCCATGAAATCCACCAGAGCCTTGAAGGATGCGAATCAGACAGAAAACAGTCTGCAACAGCAAGCTTTCTTGCAACCCTTTTGCAGATAGCAATCATCGATATCGTCTTTTCTCTCGATTCGGTCATCACCGCCATCGGCCTTGCCGAGGACGTGGAGGTCATGATCATTGCCATCGTGATATCGGTCGGCATCATGATGCTCGCCGCAAAAGCCATCAGCGATTTCGTTGAACAGCACCCGACCATAAAGATGCTCGCACTGAGCTTCCTGATCCTGGTCGGCGTCACCCTTCTTGCAGAAGGCGCCGATTACGAAATCCCGAGAGGCTACATTTACTTCGCCATGGCTTTCTCCGTCACAGTCGAAATGCTCAATATCCGTCTCAGAAAAAAAGAAGCCGAGCCGGTTCATCTCCACAAGAGCATGAATATCGAAAGCTGACCGGAAAACATCCCGGTAATCAATCAGGGACGATTAAGGCAAACCCCGGCAACATAGAACAGATGTTACCGGGGTTTTGTACATTTCAGGGCAGGTCAAAGCTTCGATGCAGACGGTCAACCTCAAAACAGGCGATCGACATGTCCATACCATCCGCACTGCCACCCGAAAAAGTCTACAGGAAATGCGATCCTGCAGAATTCAGCTTCGCCACCACCGAAGAGCTCGACGGCGCGCTTGAAATAACCGGCCAGGAGCGGGCGCTCGAAGCCATCAGCTTCAGCATCGGAATGCTTCACGACGGCTTCAATCTCTTTGCTCTCGGTCCGAACGGAACCGGCAAGGAAACCGCCGTCATGCACTACCTCGACACGATTGCTCCCGATGCCGGCATACCCGACGACTGGTGCTATGTCTACAATTTCGAAAAACCGCGCCACCCGTCGGCGCTCCAGCTGCCTCCGGGAAAAGCCTGCAAGCTCTCTTCCGATATGGACCGGATGGTCGAAGCACTCTTCAGCGTCCTGCCGACAGCGTTCAGCAGCGAAAACTACCAGGCACAGGAAAAAATCATCAGGGAAACATTCCAGGACCAGCAGTCATCCTCCATCGAAGAGATTGAAAAACGCGCTGCGAAAAGCGACATCGCGCTCATCCGGACCCCCGCAGGCTTCGCCTTCGCTCCGGTAAAAAACGGCGAAGTGCTCAAGCCTGAAGAGTTCATGCTGCTCGGCGAAAACGAACGTGATAAAATAGAAAAAGAGATCGAATCGCTGAAAAACGCCATGCAGTCCGTCATGGCGCAGATACCGAAATGGCAGCGCGAAGCTCAGGATAAAATCAAGGAACTCAACCGTCAGATCGCGGGTTTCGCCATCCGGCCGCTGTTCACAGAGCTTACATCCGGTTTCGGTTCTATCGAACAGGTCTCGGCCTATCTCGACAAGGCTGAAAAGGATATCATCGACCATTTCGACCATTTTCTTGAAAAAGAAAGCACGCGCCAGGAGTTCCTCCCGGGCATGTCGGCCATGAAAGGCAGTTTTTTCAACCGCTACAAGGTTAACGTACTGGTCGACAACGGAACTGCAAAAGGAGCTCCGGTCATCATCGAGGAGAAACCCGCCTGCCAGAACCTGCTCGGCGACATCGAACATCTCTCGCAGATGGGTACGCTCGTCACCGATTTTACGCTCATAAAACCGGGTGCTCTGCATCGGGCCAACGGCGGCTACCTGCTCATCGACGCACGAAGGCTCCTCATGGAACCGCTCGCCTGGGAAACGCTGAAAAAAGCCCTGCGCACCCGGCAGATCCGCATCGAGTCCCTTGCCCAGCTCTACAGCCTTATCAGTACCGTATCTCTCGATCCCGAGCCCATTCCCCTCAACGTGAAGGTGATCCTGCTCGGCGAACGCATGCTCTATTATCTTCTTTCGAACTACGATCCGGACTTCGGCGAGCTGTTCAAGGTTGAGGCCGACTTCGAGGACGATCTCAGAAACACCTCCGAAAGCCGAATGGGGTATGCCCGCATCGTTGCCGCGGTAGCCATGGAAGGAAAGCTGTGTCATTTCGAGCGCAGCGCCGTAGCGCGCATCATCGAACACGGAAGCCGCCTTTCGGGCGATGCCGAAAAAGTGAGCGCACATATGCAGAGCATCGCCGATCTTGTCCGCGAAACCGATTTTTACGCCAGAAAAAACAACAGGCGGTATGCAACTGCCGAGGATGTACAGCAAGCCATCGATGCCCGTATCATGAGGGCATCCCGCATACGCGAACGCATTCGCGAAGCCACTCTCCGAAACACCATCCTCATCGACACAGACTCTGAAAAAACCTGTCAGATAAACGGCCTCGCAGTATACGGCCTCGGCGGCCTGAGCTTCGGACACCCCGGCAGAATAACGGCAAGAGTGAGTATCGGCAAGGGCGAAGTGCTCGATATAGAACGGGAGGTCGAAATGGGCGGACCGATCCACTCGAAAGGGGTACTGATCCTTTCGGGCTTCCTTGCCGCACGCTTCGGCATAGAGCAGCCGCTCTCGCTCTCAGCCACGCTGGTTTTCGAACAGTCTTACAGCGGCGTTGAAGGCGACAGCGCCTCCTCGGCCGAACTCTACGCGCTGCTTTCCGCCCTTTCGGAAACGCCGATCCGTCAATGGCTTGCCGTTACAGGATCAGTAAACCAGCACGGAGAAATTCAGGCAATCGGCGGTGTCAACGAAAAGATCGAGGGATTCTTCGACCTTTGCCGGGCCCGGGGACTCAGCGGCAAACACGGCGTGCTCATACCGGCATCGAATATCGATAACCTCATGCTCCGCTCCGACGTAGTCGATGCCGTCCGTCAGGGCATCTTCTCAATCTACCCGGTTCGTCATATCGACGAAGGCATCGAACTGCTGACCGGTATTCCCGCCGGAGAACCGGGCAGGGACGGACTATACCCCGAGGAAAGCATCAATGGCAAAGTCAGCATCCGACTCAAAGAGATGGCGCTGAAAATGAAAAAATACAGTTCTGAATCCAATGGAAACGGAGAGTGATCATGCAGGAAAGAACGCACAGCAACCGGAAAAACCATGAAAAGCCGGGTCCCCCGGAAATACGGAGCATCGCCGTCGGCATCGACTGCTCACCCCACAGTCTGGCGTCACTGAAAACCGCAGCGGACCTTGCCTCCAGAATGCACGCCGAGTTGCTCGGAATCTTCGTAGAGGACATCAATCTTCTCCGCCTGACCGAATTGCCCTTCTGTCAGGAAATACGTCAGTACAGCCCGGCACCTGAAAAGATCGAGAGTACGGAACTCGAAAGAATGCTTCGTTCGCAGGCCAGACAGGCGGAAGCGTCGCTGCAGCGCGAAGCCGAAATCTTCAGGGTACGCCATTCCTTCAGCGTCCGAAGGGGAAACGTCCCCAAAGAGGTCGTAGCCGCCGCTCTCCAGGCCGACCTGCTCGTACTCGGAAGAAGCGGCCGATCGCCAACCTGCCGCAAAGGACTCGGCTCGACAGCACGAAACGCGCTGTCCGGCAGCCTGAAAAGCATTCTGCTGATGCACGAGGGATATGCTGCGGAAAACGAAGCCGTACTGGTGCTCTGCGACGGGTCCGACGCTTCAAAAGCGGCTCTTGCCATCGCCATCAGGATGCTGCGTCCCGGCAACACCCTGCATATATTGCTTTTGCCGCAATATGAAGGACATGAACATCTTCTTGAAAGCGAACTGTCCGGACAGCTTCCCCCGGGCATACTCCGGGTGGAATACCATGTGCTTCCGCCCGTTTCCGACAGCAGGATTCTGGCAAGATACATCCGCATGGCCGATTCCGGCCTTCTGGTACTCAGCGACCGGATGAACCTGCCTGCCGAAACCGTGCACAACCTCATCAACGACATCGATTATCCGATTCTGCTGGTGAGATCGTAGAATATGGTTTCAGGCAGCCGGAAACAATCCGCTTTCGCGCAATCCGTCGATCATGAACTGGACGGCAAGTGCCGAGAGGATAATGCCGACCGTCCGGCTGATCACATGAAGCCCGGTCACGCCAAGCAGTTTCTGCACCTGGCCGGATACCATAAGAAAAAGCAGGGTAAGCAAAAGCACCGCAAGCAGAGCGGCTATAACCGATGTCTGCCGCGCAAGGTCTCCGCCGGCATCGGCCATCAGAAGTACTGTCGCGCCGATGGTTGCAGGGCCGGCGATAAGCGGCATGGCGAGCGGAAAAACCGACAGATCGCTTTTCTGCATAGCCTCCATTTTCTCTTCGTCCGACGACCGTGCCCCTCCGCCCGCTCCACCGCCGAACACCATGTCAACAGCGAACAGCAGGAGCAGAACGCCACCCGAAATCCTCAGTGCAGCAAGGGATATGCCAAGATAGTCAAGCAGCGCCGTACCGAAAAAAGCGAAAACAAGCAAGATCACCGCAGCGATCAGGGTGCCCTTGAATGCTGCGGCCCTTCTTTCGGTTTCGGAATAGTAAGGAGTGAGCGCAGCAAAAAGCGCAGCCAGATCAAGCGGCCCTATAGTGGCAAAAAACGTCGCAAACGCAACAGCAAAACTCTTCAGCATAACCATCCCCCCATCTGTAAGTGCGCCGTTAACCTCCCATCATAACTCATAACGCCTCACGTCTCACCGCTCACAGCCAACGCCCATCAACGCATCGCTATCCGCTCCATCAGAATCGCCGCGGATACCGATGCGTTGAGCGATTCGACGCGCGGCTTCTCGCCTGCATGGGGTATTCTCACCAGCCGGTGAGCAAGCGCCTGGATCGCAGGACTTACACCGTTGGCTTCGTTACCGATCACCAGCGCCACTTTCCGGGGCCAGGAGCCGTACTCGCGAAAATCGTGCCCGTCGAGAGACGAAGCGGCAACAGAGTAGCCTGCGTCGGCAAGCCGTTGAAGTTCAAGATATATTGAATCCACGCCGTAATGCGGTAATGCATAAATGCTTCCTGCAGAAGAACGCACCGTTTTCGGATTGTACCGGTCTGCGCAACCCGGGCTGCAGATCATTGCATCGGCGCCGAACCAGGCCGCGGTTCGCAGAATCGTACCCACGTTACCGGGATCCTGAACCTCGTCGAGAGCCACGATCAAAGAACATCGGGTTATTTGTTCAGGTTCGAAAGGAACAAACCGCTGCTTGCGGAAAACGCCGAAAATCCCGGCAGGCGTTGCGGTCTGGCTCAACCGGGCGCACTCCTTTTCCGTCAGCACGAATACTTTGCCGGGATATCTTGAATGAAACACCTCGGCGTTCTGTTCCTCCAGCCTGAACAGCAGGACATGCAGAAGATCGGGATCCGGCAGGTGTTCAAGAAGTTCGCTGACTGTACGCAATCCTTCGGCAAGAAACAGTGCTTCGGCATCGCGATGTTTTTTCTGGTGCAGTTTGCCGTAAATCTTCAATTCAGCCTTGCTTACAGGCGGCACGTCTTGCTGTCTCACGGCCTTGCCCCAGGCTTCTTCAGCTTCGCAATTACGGATTTCGGATCATGCGACCAGTCGGAGGGCGGAGCGCTGCTTCCCTGCGAAAGTCCGGCGACATCGAGGTCGACTGTAAACCCGTCATCGCCGGCTTCATCCCCGCGATCCGGAGAGGTCATGCACCGCCGTATATAGTCGTCGAAACTGCCGCGATCAAGCGAAAAAGCCTTGATGGTATCTTCGAGCGAACGGCTGACGTTCTCGCGGATCTCCTCCTTCTCCCCGCATGCCATCAGACGGATCTTCTCCAGCACCTCGACCCGGCTCACGCCGCTGATGCCCGCTTTTCCGGCAAGTTCCTGAAACGCCTTCTCATCGAACCGTTCAATTGCCTCATGCAGCTTTTCAAGCCCTCCGAACAGGTCGGCATGAGCCCTGATGGCCTGTTCGAGCGGCATGGCGGAAGAGGCGGTATTCGATTTGCGCTCCTGCGGTTTGACCTGCCTGTCGCGAAGAAACTCCTCGTCCACCTCGTAACCTGCAAGAAGATCCTTCATGCCCTCCTCGCGCATCGCCCTTGCTCGCCGCATGGATACCGACTCTATAGCCGCTCCGCCGCCATGTTCTCTCAACATGCCTGCTGATAACATCATGCCGCAAAGCGCGACGTATATCACCAGAGCGAGCAGCATCCAGGCGGTATCCATGCCGCCGAAAGCTGCAACGGCAAGCTCTGCGGCAAGCAAGGCTGCCGAAAGAGCGAATAGAAGTTTCCCTGTCAGGCGTTCGTCCATAGACCGTTATCCTTGTTTTCGGTTTTCAGTAATGCAAACAATGTACATGATATGCAGGAAAATAACACAACCTCACCGGAAAGGGGCTACCGGTTGCGACGATTCGAGGAACGCACGCGATACAGTCGCTCGGTGAATCCTCCTTCGCTTTCGAACGATTGCGCAAGCGCAGAAATCTGGCGATCAGGCAATGCGCAGGCCACAGCAATGGGCGTGAGTGCCGCGTTCGCTGCAATTTCCGGAAGAGTCGACGAGGTTGACCTGGTGAACGTTGTGGACAGCACTTTTTCTCTTCGTCAACCTCGTCGATTCTTGCTCCTAAAAGTTACAATAACCACCATCATTTTGCTATTATCCCCTGAATCCAAAACCACACCATGCACAGGAACGCCATAGAGCTCATCTCCCCGGCAGGCGACTGGACCTGCCTCCGCACTGCGCTGCAGGCTGGCGCAAACGCCGTCTACTTCGGCGCGGAAGGGTACAACATGCGGGCGGCAAGCCGCAGTTTCAGCCCGGAAGAGCTGCCCGAGGTTGCGAAGGCCTGCCGCGAGCATGGAGCGAAAACATACCTTGCGCTTAATACTCTGATCTACGATAACGAGATCGATGGCATGCTCGATACCGTTGCTGCCGCCAAAGCTGCCGGTATCGACGCAGTGATTTGCTGGGATATGGCGGTTGTCGAGGCGTGCCGCGCAGAGGAAATGCCCTTCCACCTTTCCACTCAGGCGTCCGTCAGCAACTACGCAGCCGTGCGGCACTATGCCGCTCTCGGGGCATCGATGATCGTACTTGCCCGCGAACTCACGCTCGAACAGGTGAAATTCATTACGGATTCCATCCGCCGTGATAATCTGCCGACGAAAATCGAATGCTTCGTACACGGCGCGATGTGCGTGGCAGTCTCTGGCCGGTGCTTCATGTCGCAGGATCTGTTCGGCAAATCTGCAAACCGCGGAGAGTGCCTGCAACCCTGCCGCCGAAAATATCGTGTTACCGATACGGACGAGAAATTCGAACTCGACCTCGGCGAGGATTATGTGATGAGCCCTAAAGACCTCTGCGCCATCGAATTCATCGATGAGCTCATTGATGCAGGCATAACCGGATTTAAAATAGAGGGCCGCAACCGCAGCCCGGAATACGTGCAGCTCGCTACGTCATCCTATCGCAAAGCCATCGATGCCTGCCTTGCAGAAAACAATACACCGGAAAGCCGCCTGCGGTTCAGAAAAACCGCGGAAGCGCTCAAAGAAAATCTCGCGCGGGTGTACAACCGGGGTTTTTCAGAAGGCTTCTGGTTCGGACAGCCGTTCGAGGGGTGGGCAAAACGCTACGGCTCGCTCGGCACCGAAAAGAAAACCTATATCGGCATCGTGCAGAAATACTGGCCGAAAGCCGGAGTTGGGGAAATTCTGATCCATGCGCGCGGCCTGCACACAGGCGAAACCATCTCCATTCAGGGCCCCGAAACAGGACTGGTGCGTTTCGACGATGTCCGGTTCTACTGCAACAAAGCGCCTGCGAAACAGGCAGGAAAAGGCGACATCGTCACCTTCAGATGCGACCGGGTCCGCAAAGGCGACAAGGTGTATGTTATTGAAGAAGGAGACAGGAGACGGGAGACGGGAGACTGGAGAAAGTGAAGCAAAATAAATTGCAATCCTGTTCCTTTCGTCCTGTATGTCCTTTTGTTACTTTTTCCGAAAACCGCAAGGACAGCTTGCTTTGCCGGGTTGCTTTTCCGTAATTTTATGTAAGACCTCCCGAAAGCGAAGCGCCATTCGCACCATTCAGGCATAATGTCAAAAAGAGGAGCCGCTGGATCATGATCTACAAAGTCATTTCCAAGCCGGAGTTCAGAAAGTTCATCGACGTGCTCGTCCGAGAGAACACTTCGTTCGGACCGCGCCAGGTGGACACTGCGGCCAACGGCAATCCGGTATACCAGTTCATGCCGGTTGCATCCGCAGACGAAATCGAATTCGATTACACGGCAACAGCATCGTCCGCCAAACACTTTTTTCTTCCCTTCCGCGATGAGCTTTCCCGGTTCTCCTTTCACGACCGCACCTTTGAACAGCATATCGCCTATGAATCCGAGCCTGTAGTGCTCATCGGCCTGAGGCCATGCGATATCAGCGCACTGAACATCCTCGACGACGTGCTGCTCAACGGCCGCTATCCGTCGCCCTACTATCTGGCAAAGCGCAAGAACACCTTCGTGATCGGCATGGACCATCTGCCTCTTCCCGACTGCTTCTGCAAATCCCTTGCCCACCATACGGTATCTACCGGCTTCAACCTCTTCTGTTCCGACATAGGCGAGAAATACTATCTTTCGATCAATTCATCGAAAGCGTTCACCTATCTCGAGGAATTTCAGACCGAAGAGCCTTCCTACGAAGACAACTGCCTCATGACCCAGCGGCGCAAACTGATCTCCGGCAGCTTCAGAACCGAAGTCGACGTCACCAGCCTGCCAAGCATCCTCGACATCGAATTCGAATCCCCTGTCTGGGATAAATGGGGAGCGAAATGCCTGAACTGCGGCACCTGCGCCATGGTCTGCCCGACCTGTTACTGTTATTCAGTAGATGAACGCTTCGATATCGACCTGAAAGGAGCATCGAGAAACCGGCAGCTCTACTCATGCAATCTCGTGGATTTCGCCGTCGTGGCAGGCGGACACAACTTCCGTCCGAAAAACGGCGACCGGCTGAAATACCGATACTACCACCAGCACCGGGGATTTGCCGAAAACGCCAACCAGCAGATCTGCGTCGGCTGCAACCGATGCGGCAGAGCATGCCTGACCGGCATAAACCCGAAAGCGGTTATCAACGACCTCAGAATGGAGAAAGAATCATGCATGACATGCGTTTCACCATCCCCCGACAGGACCTGAACCGCGAAGCGTTTGCCTCTTCGGTGCCCGATTTCAACCTGAAATCGGATCTCATGAAAACCGATATGGGCTATAAATGCCGCATCACGAACATCGTCAGCCTGACGGAACAGGAAAAACTCTTTCGTCTCAGAATCGTCGATCCGGAGGAACGCCGGATTTTCCGATTCAAACCCGGCCAGTTCATCATGCTCGAACTTCCCGGGTTCGGCGACGTGCCGATTTCCATATCGAGTTCCAACAGCAACCACGAATACATCGAACTCTGCATCCGTAAAGCAGGACATGTCACTTCGGCGCTTTTCAGGATCGAACCCGGCATGCACTTAGCCATCCGCGGCCCCTTCGGCTCTTCGTTTCCGGTGGATGAAATGGCTGGCCACCATGTACTGCTCATCGCAGGAGGCCTCGGTATAGCGCCGCTTCGCGCGCCGCTTTTCTGGATCAACGAGCACCGCGACCGGTTCCGGGATGTACACCTGCTCTATGGAGCGAAAGAACCCTCGCAGCTCCTTTTTTCCTACCAGTTCGACGAATGGAAAACCATCAGCCATATCCGGCTGCACACTATCGTCGAGCATGCGGATGCGGAATGGAAGGGCAATACCGGCATGATCACCGAACTGTTCGGGGATATCAGTATCGACACAAAGAACACCTATGCCATCGTTTGCGGTCCTCCTGTCATGTTCAAGTTCGTCTGCAGCTATCTCGACCGACTCGGCATACCCATGAACCGGATGTTCGTTTCGCTCGAACGGAGAATGCACTGCGGCATGGGAAAATGCTGCCGCTGCATGGTAGGCTCGACTTTCACCTGCATCGACGGTCCGGTTTTCGATTACTGGTCGGTCATGAACCTCAAGGAAGCCATTTAACGTAACCGGTATGAACCAACAGGGCATGCATTTCGAAAAACTGAAGATCGCCTCGTTCGACTTCACCTGCTGCGAAGGATGCCAGCTTCAGTTCGCCAACCGCGAGTCGTCGCTTCCCGCGTTTTTCGAACTGCTCGACGTGCGAGCCTTCCGGGAAATCTCCTCTGAAAAACATGACGATTTCGACATGGCATTCGTTGAAGGCAGCATCAGCCGCAGCGACGAGATCGAGCGCCTGCAATCTATACGGAAACAGGCGAAAATTCTTGTGGCATTCGGAACATGTGCCTGTTTCGGCGGAGTCAACAGCCTGAAAAACCGCATTCCCATAGAAGAAAGCGTCGTTGAAGTCTACGGAGAGCACCCGGTTGAAACCCTGCCGGTGCAAAAAATAAGCGACATCGTGCAGGTGGATCTCTCCATCCCCGGCTGCCCTGTCGCAAAGGAGGAGGTCGAGCGGATCGTGGTGAGCCTCGTAACCGGCTCCAAAGTCAATCTGCCGAAGTATCCGGTCTGCGTGGAGTGCAAGCAGCAGCTCAACACCTGCATGTTCGACCTTGGCGAAATCTGCCTCGGTTCGATCACAAGAGCAGGCTGCAATGCCGTCTGCACATCCGGCAAAACCCCATGCCTCGGATGCCGCGGTCCGGCAGAGGACATCAACTTTCCTGCGTTCACGGAACTGGTGAAGGAGCGAGGACTCAGCGAAAACGACCTTCGGGAAAAACTCGGATTCTATAACGCATTCGAAGCATACCGCACCGATGAAACTTGACTGTTCAATTGATATACACCATCTGACGAGAGTCGAAGGCCATGGAAACATCCATATACGGGTCGAACAGGGACAACTCGTGGAGGCGAAATGGGCCGTTGTGGAAACCCCGAGATTTTTCGAGGTCATGGTAAAAGGCATGAGCGCCGAGCGCGTGCCGTTTCTCACCTCGCGTATCTGCGGCATCTGTTCGATCAGCCATGCGCTCGCAAGCATCCGCTCACTCGAACGCGCCATGCAGGTGACGCCGCCACCCGCCGCCGAAGCCGTAAGGCTGCTGGCCATGCACGGCGAAACCCTGCAGAGCCACGCCCTGCATCTCTTCTTCCTTGCAGCGCCGGATTTCGCGGGCACGCCGAGCGTGCTTCCGCTCATGCAGTCGCATCCCGAGCTCGTCAAGGCAGGGCTGGATCTCAAGGAACTGGGCAATGAAATCAGCACCGTAACTACGGGCCGGTGCACCCACCCGGTCAGCCTCGTCGTTGGAGGGCTCAGCAAGGCGCCGGACAAAGACCGGCTGAAGTTCCTGCTCGATATGATCGGCGAACGAAAATCCGCGCTTGGTCTTGCATGCGACTTCTTCGCATCGCTCGCTATTCCGCAATTCGAGAGGGAAACCGAGTTCATCTCGCTCCATAACGGCGTCAGCTACCCCTTCATCGGCGGCGATCTCCGCTCCACCGACGGAGTCCTCCGGGATGAAAACGACTACCTCCTGATGACCAACGAGTACCTCGCGGAACCCTCCACCTCGAAATTCACCCGCTGCAGCCGGGAATCGTCTGCAGCAGGCGCGCTCGCCCGTTTCAACAACAACAGCGCATTCCTGCATCCAGAAGCACGAAAAGCCGCTGAGCACCTTGGTCTTCGACCGGTATGCCACAACCCCTTCATGTGCAACATCGCGCAGCTCGTCGAATGCGTGCACATCCTCAACGATGCGGAAACACTCATCGCGAAATTGATCGACATGGATCTGCGGGAGATACGCACGCAGTTCACGCCGAAAGCAGGCTGCGCGACAGGAGCTGTCGAGGCGCCGCGCGGTATTCTCTACCACTATATGGAAACCGATAATGAAGGACGGGTAGTGAAAGCCGACTGCATCATTCCCACAACGCAGAACAACGCCAACATCCACTACGATCTCGGGGCCCTTGCCCGGCAGGCGCTCGAAGAGGGAAAAAATGACCGGGAAATCGAAAAACTCGCAACCATGCTGGTGCGCTCTTACGACCCCTGCATTTCGTGCTCGGTGCATTAGGGGCTTTGTCAGAATCCAAAGCGCTTCAGCATCCTGCCGGTCAGTGCCGCAAGCTCCTGTCTGGCCCCGGGATCTCCGGCGACCGAAGAGTAGCGTGCAGGCCGGAGGTTCTCGAAATACTCGCCGTTCCAGCCCTTCTCTGCAATCTCCATAACCGTTCCGAAAACCTCTTCGCCACCCGCAGAAACATCGTCGCCGCCGAGCGACCATCCCGCATGCAGGAGCTTCGTGGCAATCACGCCGGGATCGAGCGAATTCGAGCGCAGCGGATCAGCGCCGCAGGCAGAGTCAATCGTGAACATGATATTGAACAGCTTGCTCCGCGCATAGGCGTCGTACCCCGACCAGCTCCACTCGCCCTGCATGTTATCCGGATCGAACACAGCGCTGTGATGATCCATGGAACTCACGTTGAGCACCGAGCCGCAGTTTGCAAGCAGCACCGGCCTGACAACGTTCGTCAGCAAAACATGTGCGAGGTAATTGACCGAGAACGTCGTCTCGTACCCTTCCTGCACAAGCGTCCGGCTCGGCATATACACCGCCGCGTTGTTGATCAGAAGATCGATACCGGAGTAACGCTCGCACAGCTCTTGACCCATGGCATACACGGCATCGAGATCGGTAAAATCGGCTTCGATCGCTCCGAATGGCTCCCTGCCTGTGCTCCGTAAAATATCCACGCATGCAGCCCGGATTCTCGAAGCACTGCGGCCATGCACGATCACCCGGTGACCCGCAGAAGCGAACCGCTTCGCCGCGGCAAGCCCGATACCGTCGGTGCTGCCGGTTATGCAGAGTGTCAGCGCTTTCATACTATTTGCTCCTCATGTATGCACAGTCAGGGGTCATTCCTGACGGTGCAGGTCTACTGAAAACGATACCCGAAATTTCCCGCCCCATGGACGATGACACCGGCAGACATAATACGGTTGTTATTCTCCGTCTCCGGTACAGCAAGGAAAGCAAAATGCAGCGCCTTATCATCATCGGTCACACCTTCACCACCCCACGGCAGTCGGGATAGCCTGTGCAGCCCCGGAACTGCTACCCCTCGTTTTTGCCGGCCCTGGCCGTTCGCAAAACCATGGGGCCGCCGCATTGCGGACATGATGGTATTACAGTTCCAGGTTCAGGTTGCCGGGAGATCTCCCTGCGCATGCGTTCCCGCTCGGCAAGTCGGGCAGCGGCAAGTTGTTCGCTGTACCCGCCATCTTCAACGAAGGCCGCCTTCAGCACGGCAATCTGCCGGTCGAGCAGGTAGTTCGCCTGATGGATCAGGCAGATAATCGCATTGGCCCGAACCTCGGCACTCTCATGCTCCAGCCAGAAAGCATAAAGCACCCAGCGCTCCTGATCGGTCAGCTCAGTCAGATCCGACTGAGCTGACCGATCTCTCTTGAGCCGCTGCGGAACTTCGCGAACAGCACTCGCTTCAGCGCTCGACGATGCCCACTGCATCAGATGCTGATGGCGCAGGAATATATGGATGACCAGTGGCAATATGTTCAGCTTCTGACTTTTTCAGATCAGCATAGATAGCCCGCAAGTCATGGCCAAATTTGGCTGCGTGACGCCGAACCTTTTCCCTATCTGCATCGCTCTCAGAGGTAATCTCTTTTTTGCCGTTTGCACCCTGAGAAACAAACGTGAGGCACAGCTCCTTGTGAATAGTTTATGTATCGTAATTCGTATTTTCCGGTAAATTGCCGTACAAAACAAGAGCCATCATGAAAACGAACGTATAAGAACAAGGTAAAACCGCCACTCAAAAATCATCCGATACCGGAACAAGGCAGTCAAAGAGCATGAGTGGGGCAGCAAATACAAACAAGAGTGTCGGCACGCTCAGGTCTGCTGCCCGGAAAGATGCAAAGCAAGGCAGTGAGAGCAAAGCCCGTCTTGAAGCGAGAATCTCCAGGGCAACCCATACCCGGATAAAACTTGCTTCTGACATTCAGGGAAGAACAGTCACCGATTTTGTCGTACATGCCGCTCTCGAAGCTGCCATAAAGACAATTAGAAGAGAATTTTGTCGTTCAGTTGTCAGTGGAAGGGCAAGAGGCTTTTGCCAAAGCCCTGCTGAACCCACCGAAACCAAATAACGCTCTTCGACGAGCATTCGAAAGGCATTCGGCACTTACAGGCAGAAACGACTGACCCGCCATTTTCGATCATACCCCCTTCAACCGCGAACATCAGAAATCCGGATTCTGCTGCGGTTCAAGCCTGCTTGACCGATATTTTTTCCAGTCACGAACGAATTGCAGGTTTCTACACGCTTTCAGCAGCCCAGATCCCGTTGCTGTAACTGCCTGAAAAACTGGCCGACAAGATGCCCCATTATCATGCAGTACCGGCATCGAGACCGGGACGACTCGCCATCGATAAAAACTATCAGGGAGAGGGACTTGGGAGCACGCTCATTGCAGACGCACTGATGCGCTCATCAAGTTCTTCAATGGCTGTTTATGCCTTGCTGGTCGATGCAAAAGACGAAAGTGCAGCGAGGTTTTACCTGCACCATGGATTCATTCCCTGTGTCGGTGCACCTCATACATTGTTTCTGCCAATAGGCACACTCAGAAAACTCTGACAGCTCATCAGCAGCAACCGTCAACTACGGGCCGAACCGTTTCGCCACCGGCATCAGTCTCAAAGGTTGCATCTTTTTTTCGGCTATTTTTATACTCGATGATAAAATCAGCCGAACCGGGCTGTACACAACAATCTCCCATCATGCTGCTGACCGGACCTCGCCAAATCGGCAAGTCCGGGAAAAGATGCCACTGGCCATTTTAAGGCCCTTCAAACCCTGAAACAACCGATCGGGCAGGGATGCATCGTCTCGCTTACCCCCATGTATCTCCCGATCACATCTACCATCGATAACGGACCTGCAGGAATGGTGTAACCCGAAATCAGGAATACAGGTCATGATTGCTATGTGAACCGCGCCCGCATGCAGTACCTGTTATTGGTATGGAACAGGAAAAGCGAGAGATGTGTGGCAAGGAACGGTGACAGTGTGCCCTTCGTCATTCTTCCGGAGATTTTCATGGATCAGTCCGATCAGTCGGCTCCATCGGATCCGACTGATCTTTTTCACCTTCACCACCCCACGGCACTCGGGATAGCCTGTACAGCCCCAGAACTGCTGCCCCTCGTTTTTGCCGGCCCTGGCCGTTCGCAACACCATGGGGCTGCCGCATTGCGGACACGAGGGAATGGCCCCGGCTGGCATCAGATGTCGGGAGGTCTCGCTGCGCCTTCGTTCCCGCTCGGCGAGACGGGCTGCAGCAAGTTGCTCGCTGTACCCGCCCTCTTCAACAAACGCCGCCTCCAGCGCGGCAATCTGCCGGTCGAGCAGATAGTTCGCCTGATGGATCAGGCAGATGATAGCATTTGCCCGAACCTCGGCACTCTCATGCTCCAGCCAGAAAGCATACAGCGCCCAGCGCTCCTGATCCGAGAGATCGGTCAGATCCGACTGATTTGACTGATCTGACCGATCTCGTCTGAACCGCTGCGGTACTTCGCGAACAGCACTCGATTCAGCGCTCGACGATGCCCACTGCCTCAGATGCCGATGGCGCAGGTAGTCTTCATAGTCAAGAAGAAGCTCTTCGAGGCTCGATCGCGCAACATTGACCAATCGCAGTTCAGTCTGCGAAGAGGTCGCCGCAGCGCGACTGCCTTCCGCGATATTCTGCCGACCTGAACGTGCGGCCTGAATCATCTGGTCGAGCGTCCGCGATCTCGAATCGATGAACTTCTCGCAAAACCAGTACGTGGCATCGTAAATCAGAGTAGCCGTCTGAAAACTGGCAGCTTTACGATAGCCGCCACTCGGTCTCAGCTTCTTCATGGTGTTCTATGAAAAATCGTCCCTTTTCGCATACCAGATTTGACGGTACAGGGTTGCGCCAAGAACGTCATGTGTTGAACGATTATACCTTGTAAAGGTACAGGTTTCTCCTCAGATTTTGAACCGACGCAGCATCTCGTCGGGCAAGCAGATCTCCGGCGACCGATGAGTAGCGTGCGAGCGGAGGTTCTCGAAATACTCGCCATTACAGCGGTTTTATGCAATCTCCCTCACCGTCTCATAAACCTCTTCACCGCCGGGATACCATCCTGCGAAATGGCAAACTTCTGAGTCTTTCAAACAGTTTAAGCAGTTGTGTGCGTCTCGTCATCTCGCTCAAAATCAAGCGATTATCGAAGCTTTTCGTTACTTTTCCTTTCAGATGAGCAAAAGAACCTGAATACCGGGCTGCTCACGACTTTTCGGCTTACATCGGACCGAAAAAAACACCGGAACCGCCATTTTACCGTTCCTGAACCCAATGCTGAAAGCCATTTCGCCACATATTCACAAACTGATGCCAATGCGCCTCAACGTGCCTGCGAACGAACGACCCGAACCCTTCCCTTTTCGGCAGGTCGGCACTCATGATATCGGCAACTCTTCTTCCTGTGAACAACACCTCCAACAACATTCGATATGAAAGGAGCAATCAGAAAAATAAGCATCAACGGATATAAGTCGATTCGTGAGTTGAAGGAGTTTGAACTCCGTGATCTGAACATCATCATCGGGGCCAATGGCTCCGGAAAAAGCAATCTTGTCCAGGTTTTTCAGTTGCTGATGGCGATGTCCGGCAAAGGGATGCAAAAGTTTATTCTTGAAAATGGAGGGGCCGACAATTTTCTTCATAATGGCCCCAGGAACACTCCCGCAATATCGATGGAGTTTGAATTCGAATCTCATAGCCCATTTAGAAAAGGATCGAACGTATATCGTTTTGAACTGAGCCCTACCGTAGAAGAGACTTTTCTTGTCAATGAAGAACGTAAATATGTGACGTCGGATTGGCGGTCTTATGGCAGCCCGTCACTCGAAAGCCGATTGTACGACGAACGCCAGGAAACATCCGCCACTGGAAATGGGCACGGGGTAGGCTATTTTGTCTATCAGTCCATAGCAAACTGGATAGTCTATCACTTCCATGATACCAGTTCTACTGCCCCCATGCGTCGTTCAGAAATTATCGAAGACAATACAAAACTCAGAAGCAACGGCAGCAATATCGCCCCATTTCTGCTGAAATTGAAAACCGGGAACACATTCCCTTCCCCTGCATATTATCAGGACATCGTCAATGCAGTCCGGCTGGTCATGCCTTTTTTTGACGATTTCCGTCTTGACGTACTCAAAATGGGCGAAGCGGAAAAAGTCAAACTCAGTTGGCAACAGAAAGGCTCCGATTTTCCAATGCAGCCCTATCACCTCTCCGATGGCTCCATTCGATTCATCTGCCTCGCCACTGCATTGTTGAATCCATTTCCGCCTTCCGTCATTGTCATTGACGAACCAGAACTTGGCCTGCATCCGGAGGCCATAAGGATTCTCGGAGAACTGATTCGTGATGCGGCAAAACAAACGCAGATCATTGTCGCGACGCAGTCCCCCCTGCTGCTCGATCAGTTTTCCATCGAAGATATCGTGGTGGTAAACCGCAGAGAGGGACAATCGGTATTTGAACGATTGCATCGTGCCGATTTCGATGAATGGCTGGAAAATTATTCTGTCGGTGAACTCTGGTCACGGAATATCATTGCTGGAGGCACCTGCCATGAATGATTATGCCGAAGTAATTGTGCTTGCAGAAGGGCCAACAGAACAACTCTTTGTCAAACGGTTGTTGGCGCCATATCTGGCGCATCAAGGCGTGTTTCTTACACCTGTCATTTTGAATAAGCCTGGTGAAAAAGGTGGCGATGTCAAATTTGCACGCGCCCGTAATGATATCGAGAAACATCTGAAACAAAGAAAGAATACCTGGATAACATTATTGGTCGATTACTACGGCATTGGCAGCGATTGGCCCGGATACGCGGAATCAAAAAAGCAGACGCAGCATACCCGTAAGGCCCAGATCATGAACCAGGCTACGGCTGAAAAGGTCGATACCCTGTTCTCAGACCTCAATTCCGCCCAGCGTTTCATTCCTTATCTCTCCATGTATGAAATCGAAGCCCTCTACTTCAGTGACCCGCCTGGTCTTGCCGAACAGTCTGGAGTGCCGCAAAAAGCAATCGAGCAGATTCTGGCCGCATGCGGCGAGCCGGAGAACATCAACGATCACTCAACAACCGCTCCTTCAAAAAGGCTGGAAAAACTATCGAGCCGGTTCAAAAAAACCACAACCGGCATTGCCATAGCAACTGCCATAGGCATCCCGAAAATGCGGGAATCATGCCCGTTATTCAATAACTGGGTAACAAAACTCGAAAATCTCTCACACTGACAATTCAGGGCACATCTGAGTAATATTCCATGATCCGAACGTTACTTTTTCGATGTAACCTTGAATCAGAACCTGAAGCAATGCAGCATGCTGTCGGACAATAACGCAAGCTCATTTATCAGAAGCACATCTCTGGTATGAAATCAATCAACCGAAATGGCCGAATTCTGATGCTGTGACATTAGTTTACGTAGTTGCGAGTGTTGCGTCTGCTTCATCAATAGGAATTCCAGCATGGTCTTATAAACATGCGCAACTACTCTGAGAGCAACTTTGCCACATCGACTTGTCCATTCATCGCCCTAACAGAATAGACTACCTCGCGATATTCAATTAACAGCACATCGCCCTCAATCAGTTTTACTGGATGCTGCGAAGATATCTTCGAGCTGGAATGATCTTCTAAAATTGAGTATACGGGACATGTATCTATGCCAACGCCACTTGACATTTGCAAATTATTGTTCTTCCAGACATCCGGATAGGTAGAAAATAAATTAGCGCCCTCTTTGCTGATTACACTACACCATCTATCATTCGCAAAATCCATTACATAATATAAGCGTTGTCCAGACATTTGATCCACCGAATAAACAACAACCATTCTGCCTCCCGTGTTTCGGCACATTCTATCCTGAATAACCTTGTCTATCACATCCAACCTCCTACCCATAGTGGGCGTCTAACGTGGGTACGAATCGAGAAACTGCACATTTTTTGAACAAGCTTTATTTCGGAAATTTATGTTGATTAGTTATGTATGATGTATTCCTGACATTTGCATATACTGATCAAGAATTGAGCAATCATTGAACATGCAAGCTATAACGTAATCTCTTTTTGATACAACAAGTTCAGAGGTCGTTTTTGGTACGGGCAACATGGCTCGTCCTCCATCGACAGAAACAAGAACGACTCTATCAATGAGACCTCTATCATAAGTAATGTCAACCCAATAACCATCAGCGTGTGGGTTCGGAAACATATTTGCCCAGTACGCTTTGAAGTCTTTACATTGCGTCCCGGTTTCGTCGTGATGTATTGTGATACGAAGCCGAGGATCCTCAATTAATACCGACTCGGAAGCATAGGCTGTAGTAACCCCTTTCCAGTCTTTTATAGAATCAGAAGTTTCGATAAAGATAAGCATTTCATCGAGCGACATCTCACGAATAGCTTTCCTCTCAGGTTCAATATATTTCGCAACTTCAATGATGCCAAACATGGAAGAACTAATAATGCCGAGAATAAATGCAACTGACTCTGCATCACGGCCAATAAGCCAAATAAATCCAGCGCAAATGGTCAAAAAAAAGAAAATAAGCCCTAAAAAACGAAACACAGCCTCATTAAACTTGATCCAAATCGAAATTTTTTTAAGCAAAACAGGCATAAGTTATGTGCTGTTAAGAACGCAAGTAAACTTGGAATTAAAAAAACCTAATAAAGCTATTCATTAGTTAAATCCGCTGAACAACATTCAGATACCTTCTCAAATGAGCAACCTTGCCCTTGCTCTGTTCGACATGAAAAATATATACCAGGAATCGTTCAACGAAAAATAATTCACTGAACAACATATCTTCCGAAAAACTATAATAAGTTATCCTGTAGATGTTGCATCTCATTATAAGCCTTATCAAAATTCTCAAACCGATATATTAGGCAGCATCTTCCCGAATATGAATCAAATATCTCTGAAATTAGCATAACCGCTTTAATAAAATTTTTAAGCTGAGAACCAAACTTATCTTCCCAATGTGCAATATAATATGCATCTTTATCACAAATCAACTGCATCCAATTTTCAGGATAGTCGTCTTCTTCAAATGAATCAAAAAAATAATGATCACCATAAATTGCAGACAAACTTGATCTCATCTGATCAAAGCTATAACGAAGAGTACTGCCAGATGAATCAGATTTAATTTTTAATCCATTTGCTCTAACGTGATATAATCCATAAAGCGGGGAAAAATGTACTTTATATTCCTCAAATGCAGCATGGCCTTGAGATAAATTCGTGAAACAGTAACAACCTGACCCCATATCTTCAAAAAGATCACCCTCGACATCAGATACGTTCATTCCCATATACAACCCAAAAGGCCCTATTTTTTGTGACATTGCCACTCCTCTGATTAAAGTTAATTCAAAACCTAACCCACAAAAAAACGGACACTTTAAGAAGCTATTATTTATTATTTATAACATAAAAAATTTAACAGGCGATTTGATTCTTTCTGGAATCATGCAGAAGTTGCAACGCAATGCTTTCTGGTAAAATCTTGAAGAAGACTCATATATCCAAATTCACCTAAGGCCCAAATAACAACTCCAATCTGATCTGGGTCAAGATCTTGTGGGAGATATTTAAGAAAACATTCTTCAGGTACTGCTTGGCCAACTTTTGCCGCCAGGAAAACGCAATCCACGAAATGTTCTGCAAAGCATGGTAAAGCTATCAAATCAATTCTTGAGGATACGAGCCTCACCACCTCAAGCTTCTGATTGTGTAAGTCTCGGGGATAAGCGGATATCAAATCACCTATATGGTCGCTAACATATTTAGGGTCATACTGGGCAACGATTCTCATTGCACGATAATCCGGAAAGCACTTTTTAACTATTTCGAGGGACTCTGGCAGTAGAGCTTCTGCAACCTTGATTCTATAGCTAAAATCATTTATTCCTTCGGATGACACGAGGAAATCAAGTGCTTTCTGAAGCTCCTCATTCGTGGCTAACCACAATACCTTCACAAACAATGCACGTTTGCTCATCTTAACGCGTGTGTTCTCGCCAGCAAATCCTTCAAGCAACCATCCGATGATTTTCCGACTACCGTCATCACTTGGGGCAATCGGAATTGCCCGATTGACAAGCAAGTTCTTCACTTTTTCGAGCAGGTACTGATTTTCACCATGGATCAAGTATGACGCAATTGCATCAGATTTAGCACACCTCAACCATGCGTTAACGGTTTGCCTAAAGAATCCATATTGCTCATCATTAGGATTCGCTACTTGCGAAACAAGTCGTTCAGCTTCTACGATAGCATCAATTTTTTTGTTCATCGCAAGCTAACAGGTTTTAAAATAATTGATAATGCGCTTATGACTGGACACCCAACGGTAAGTTCACAGGCGCACTTCAGCACGTCCAGTGAAATAAATTGGATCGTTGATAAAACGTTTTGTTATGTTCATATTTCTTCCATTTTTCCATCATCACAATCTAATAATTTAATTAGTTTCGAACTAACATCAAGAGAGAGGTCTTGATTGAGTAGAACAATGTTATAATTTTCTCCATTTTTTCTTGTAGACGGGTATTGTATTGCATCAAAACCAGCAGACTTTGCACAGTCACTAATAAATCTTGTAAATATATATCTTGGTTTATACCAACCCGTGTCATCTTGACGAGCACTCATGAGGGCTGAATAAACTAAAGTATTTAACAGGTCACTATGATTGGGATAATGCTCGTAGGTATTAGTCAGATCAAGAATCTTAATATATTTAGTAACTTTAACCTCAGCGATTATACATGGGGTCTCTCTCAGTTCGTAAAAGCATGTATCAGGGTCACTTCCCACATATAATGCAGGTATACCAGCGTGATTATATCTTCCTTCCTTAACAATATTTTTGGGAGGAAAATCAAATTCATGTAATTCATGACTATATAAGGATGATTTAGCCCTTGCTCTATATAAATAATTTTCGATTACCATGGGAACCGTTTCATTCGAAAGGTCAATTATTGCATCATGCACTTGTTTTGCAAACTTGTTATTTAACAACAGAAAAGACGTGGTATTTGAGAGATTTGCTATTTCTTCAATTATATATTCAAAATCGTCGACCACATCGAATGGCAGTGTATATGGCCATATGTTTTCAGATAGTTCGGCAACACATATAGGACAGCGAAGCTCTCTTACAAATTTATTAAATTGCTCTTCTGTATAATATTTTTGTAATCTAGAGCCTGAATAGAAACTATGCATATCGATTGAACTTCTTTGAAATGCTTGTTTATCTGCGGCATAGGCATGTGGCCAGTTTTCGAGAAAATCATCATAACATTTATCACAACAAGCGATATCGCTAGAGAACCAACTTTCTATATCTCTATAGAAAAGCTTCTCAAACCAATAAGGGTCTTCATCCTCAGTTGTACCAGTATTAACAGTCATCATCATATATTTTTGTTTATTTATATAACAATATTTAAACTGATCCGCCTAATTAAGAAAAAGCAGAAAGCTTTTTTCTGTAAAAGATATTTTCAATATCATATTCACAGAGCAGCCAATTAATTACATATAAAAGATTTAACAATATTAACAATCAATTAAACCTGTCGATTTATACAGATCAGTCTAAACCGAAAATAAACATGTCAACAGGCCTTTTTACTCCATGACCACTATTTTTAAAAACTTGCGTATAAACAATTGTAGCACTTACATCTTTATGCTCCAAAAACCAAATCGTTATTACTAAACTGTGCTCATGGACGCCATCCCGGAAAGAATAAAATAGGGTGACATCAAAGATGAACCTTTCAAACCTCACTCCCCTATCGCTTCACTCAATCTCTCGCGGGCAAATTGGCTGAGGCGGGCTATGCCAAGGTGTCGGGCGAGTTCCACCGGGTCGCCATTTGTTCCAAGCAATGTATCAATTGCCCTGATCTCTTCCTGACAGATGTATTCGACTTTGCGCATTTCATCGTCACGGTCTTTCCATCGGGTTGGAGCAAGGCGTTCTTCGAAACTCTCTTTGGGCCAGAAGAAGAGGCCTGCCTTTTCCCTGCTATGGGTCTTTCGGAGCTTGGCGATGGCGAGCACAATGTCCTGGATTTGATTGCCGGCACGTTTGAAGCCATGGAAGCGGGCAATCCTTCTGACGAGAACTTCTTCGTGGATCGGGCCTTCCTGTTCGATGACGTGATCGATCATTTCGGTCAGACGAGGGGCATATTCGTCGGTGTAGAAGAGATCGGGTTCAGGGCTGAATCGTTCCGGATCGAGCTGAGCAGCTTCATAGGCGCTCTCTGTTTGTTCAGCAACCTTTTCGGCGAATGTAGCTGGGAAGGTTTGCGGCAATCCGATTGGCGGTGTTTGCAGGCTCGCGATGAGTGTGGTCTCGGGCGGTATGAAATCCATAGCCGGTTCCTCGACCAACACCTGCCGTTCGGTTTCCAGTAACCGATTGAGTGAGCAATGGAGATCGTCAAGCGCTTTGGCTCGGTGGGTCCACCAGTCGGTTGACCAGAGGCGCAGGATTTTCCAGCCGAGGTCTTCGAGCACGTTCTGGCGGATTTTGTCGCGTTCACGGGCGAAAGCCGAGCTGTGGTACATGGCCCCGTCGCATTCAATTCCGGCAAGATAGCGACCGGGGGAATCGGGATGAACAATGCCGAGATCAATACGATAGGCCGATACACCGATCTGCGGCTGCACCGTCCACCCTTTGCCGCGCAATGCCAGAGCTACAGCCGATTCGAATGGAGAATCGAAATCCCCCATTGGACCATGGACGGCTGCTCCGAGTACTGATGGGCCTCGTTCGGCGTATTCGAGAAAATGCTTCAGGTCGATAACGGCTCTTGCCGATGTTCGGGAGAGATCGATGCGGTCGGGGCTGAGCGTTGAAAAGACGATCATCTCCGATCGAGCCCGCGTAAGCGCCACATTGAGGCGCCGTTCTCCACCGTCACGGTTGAGCGGGCCGAAATTCATGGTAACGTGACCCGACTGGTCAGGCCCGTAGGTGACGCTGAAGAGAATGATATCGCGCTCGTCCCCCTGCACGGTTTCGAGATTCTTGACAAAAACCGGTTCGAGGGTATGCTCGATCGAAAATGCAGGTTCGATATGAGGATTGGCGGAACGCGCCTTGTCGAGCAGATCCTCGATAAGCCCCTGCTGTTCGGTGTTGAAGGTTACCACGCCGATGGACTGTTTGCGGACATGCTCATCGGGATGGGTAAGACGCCTGAGAATTTCTGCGACAATTGCCTTTGCCTCGCCCTCATTGTGGCGGGCGCTACCCCTTGCGTAAAAGCCCTCCGGACGAACGAGCTTCACCGCAAGGTCAGGATGAACCGGAGCAGGAAAGGTGACGAGTAAATTTTCGTAGTAACGGCTGTTGGAGAAAGCGATAAGGCTTTCGCGACGCGAACGGTAATGGAGATTGAGCAGGCATTTCGGTATGCTCGCCCCGATCATTTCATCGAGAATGCTTTCGAGATCGCCTTCGATATCGATATCGCCGTCGGGATCATCATCGGAACGTGCAAAAAAGTTGGTGGGCGGCATCTGCTTCGGGTCGCCGGCGATGATGACCTGTTTACCGCGCGCGAGGGAACCTACAGCGTCCCAGACGGTAATCTGCGATGCTTCGTCGAAGATGACGACGTCGAACAGCGCCTGATCGGCCGGCAGATACTGGGCGACGGAGAGCGGCGACATCATGAGGCATGGTGCGAGGGCGTTCAGGACGTCGGGGATTTCCTTTATCAGCTGCCTGACCGGCTTATGGCGGCTCCGTTTCTGGATTTCACGTCGAAGCACTCCCCAGGAGGATCTCCGTTCGATATCGTCGGGATGCGGCATGTTACCCGATAGCCTGGCCGTGATACAGTCTGCCGTAAGTTTCTGGAAACGGTCGTCGAGTTCACGGAATTTGTCGATCGCGGCAAGATGCTGAGGCGTAGAAAAGGTACGCAGCACCTCGTCCTCGCCGATAACCATGGCCGACCACCAGGCAGAGTAGGCTGCCTCGAACGTCTTTTGGATCTCATCGACCGGTATTCGTCCAGCTTCGAGTGCCTCAACGAACGGGCCAAGCTCCAAGGCTATGGCTTCGTCGCGATATCGCCTCCACGAACACCATGAACGCAATTCCGCATGGCGTGCGGCAATCGCTTCAGCGGTTTCCCGAATGGCTCCCAGAGCTTTCGCGTGGTTGGAAAAATGCTCACGAACGGAACTGCCTGCAAGGACTTCGAATCCGACGCATGCTTCCTGAAACTGAGCGTTCGCTTCGAGAAAAAGCGCTACTGCGCGACCTACCGAAGCGTCGGGCGCCAAAAGGTCGTTACCTTCGTATAACAGGTTACGAACCTTGCCGCGCAGTTCGATCAGAGCCGTCGTATCTTCGACAAAACGGCCAACAACCGATTTTGCCCGTTTGCCGATATCTTCAAGCGCTTTCAATGCAGCGGCATCGGTCGCATGACCTTTCCACTCCCTGAACCCGGTCAGCATGCTCTCAAGACGATCGAGGGCTTCGCCCTCTTCGCGCATACGCTTCAGGGCTGGCGCATCGCGAGCCGGATCAGGATCGCCAAGTGCACCTTCCGTTTTTATCTCCTTGATGAGTTTCCTCCTGGCAAAGAATCCCTTCGGGCCCCATGCTGCCTCTGCCTCCTGCCAGCGCCGGGCAATGTCGTCGCCATCAAGACGACGCCACGCCATGGGCTCGTAGGCACAGCTGAGAGAAGCCTGCGCTTCGGCATAGGCCCTGAGCCGATGAACGGCCTCTTCGAGCGCTTCGATTCGCTCCTGGCCGTCGGGTTCAAGGGCATAGGCGGTCTCTTTGCGCCAGGATTCCACAAGCAGAGAAGCGAACGCCGAGAGAGCATCGAGACGATCAAGGGTCAGATCGGGCAACGTAATGCCAACTCCATCGAGCAATGCTGTACAAGCGCGTTCTGCTTTGTCTGCTTTAGCAACGAGACTGACGGCCTGTTTTGTGAGCTGCTCCTGCCATGGAGGCGACCATTCGCCAAAGCTGACGAGCTTGAATGGAGTTCGGGAAAGATCGCCGATCGATGCGTATTGCACGCGCAGCTTTTCGACAGCTTCGCGCATACCCACCAGTCGGCTTTCGTCATGCTGGTAGGCTGAAGGCCAGGAAAATATCACCCGAGACGCAATCGCTTCATCCCGTACCTTGACGCCAATGGCATAGTGCGCCGTCAACCCGTTGCGACGGCGGAGGTGCAACCGGTTGACCACAAGGTTGAGCTGGTCGCGAACCAGCCTGAGCCGTTCAGCCTCTTTTTCCCAATCCTCGACGGATATGTTCCGATGTTGCTCCCAGGTGCGATGCAGTTGCCCAAGAACCTCGGTTTTTCGGGCTTTATTGGAATGGAGCGGCAGGCAGAAACGGCCAAGACCGACTTTTTCCAGCCTTCGATGTACCGCATCGAGAGCTGCGGTCTTTTCGGAGACAAAAAGAACCGATTTACCTTTGCCCAGCATATGGGCGATCATATTGCTGATTGTCTGGCTTTTACCTGTGCCGGGTGGCCCGATGATGATGAAATCCTTTCCCCGATCGGCACTCGCGATTGCCGACATCTGGGAGGCATCCGCCGGAAGCGGCGTCAGCAGGTCGGAAGGCATGTACTCCCGGTCCAATTCGGCAGGATCAACAAAGGCAGTCCTTCCCGGATAGGGATCCCGAGGCGAATCGATAAGATGCAGGACGACCGGATTTTTCCGCAGTTCATCGGTACGATCTGCAAGGTCCTTCCACATGAGGTATTTGGCAAAGGAGAAATTGCCGAGAACGACGTCCTCGACCACCTCGAAACCGGGAACATCTCTCACCTCTTTTCTGATCCGGTCACGGATTCCTTTTACATCGATGCCGCTTTCATCGGTCGGCAAGGGACCATCGAGACCCTTTATATCAAGATCAAAATCCTTCCTCAGCATTTCGAGGAGTGTGGTATTGAAACGAGGTTCATCGTCATGAACAGACAACCGGAAGCCGCTTCGCACGGATTTGCGTTCAAGCGTAACAGGCAGCAGAATAAGCGGAGCCCGGAAACGCCGTTCATCCTTCAGGTCGTTGTGCTTCCAGAGAAGAAAACCAAGGGCAAGGTAGAGCGTATTGGCACCGCCTTCCTCGAGGGCAGTCCTGGCTTTACGATAGATATCGACTGCCCTCTTAGAGAGTTCTTCTGCATCCATATCTACCAGCAATTGCCCCTGACCGAGAGCTTCGCGGGCATATTCGGCGGTAATGACTTCGCCGGTTCGCTGGCGATGCAGCGCTTCATCCTGCCCCTCTCCGCTCGGGCGAGGAACTGACCGGATCGAGATTTTCAAACCACAGGCAAGCTTGTCTTCGAGCAGAGCCACATCGGGGCAGATACATCGCAGGCTGGATTTCGAGGTTTTATGGCTGAGCAAGGAGTTGCGTGTCGAAAGATCGAGCAGTTTCCGCTGCCAACGCTCAAGGCGACCCGCGGGAGTTTCATCCTGCAGATCTTCCTCGACTTCTCCGGTGAAATCGGGAAGCTCGGGCGCATCTTCCATTGTCTGCTCAACAACCGGGCTATCGTCAGTTCTGCCGGCTTCAGTCTGACGATCAACTTTCAGGGCAAGCGGCTTGATCCGGTGTGCACGTGCCCTTCGGATATCGACGGCTGCACTGAATCGCTCATCATTCTCGGGAGCGATACTATCGCCTGCCATCTGGAGCGCTTTTGAAAACGGAAGTGCAGGATGCCGGGTCAAACAGGTCGTCTCGATGAGCAACAGCTCGTTGAGCTGCACCCGCTTCCGCAGGGGTTCAGCTTCGTCGATGACGATGGTTGAAAGCTCTTCGGGCTGCAACCAGACCCCGATGAAAGCATGGCCATGTGGCATGACGACAATCGGATTGAGACCTGCCTGTTCGAAAACCGAAGCGAACAGCATTGTCGTATCGAGACAGGTCGCCACGCGGTTTTCAAGCACCTGTCCCGGCAGGCGAATCTTTTGCCCGTTCTGCTCGAAGCTTGAAGGTGGGTGGGTATAACCAATACCAAGGTTGGCTATCGCCGTATAGATGGCGGAAGTCAGTTCCCATACACGAGCTCGACTGCCGGATTTATAGCCGTCGATCGCGTCCGGTTTGCCCGATTTCCTGAGCACGTTGACGACATCGCGCAGCACGCTGTCAACGGCCGGATCGTTCGGCATCGAGAATGCGGCAAGAAGTTCCGGCATATAACCGATGCCGCCCCATTCATTATAAGCCAACAGCTCTACCGGTCGGCTCTGCTCAGCGATTCCCCTGCCTCCCGCTTCCACGGTAAAGGTTGCGGTTCCCTGAACCGATTCCGAGAGGTTCAACAGAAAACCGCCATCGAGTTCTATATCGCGATCCTTTAGGGTGACGATCTCTCCCGGAGCAATTCGATCGATCCTCCATGATTTCTGTTTCAGGAATGCCGGACTTGAACGGAGCGTGAGATGAAGGTCGTCAATGCCCGAATCGGTATCCCTGTTCTCTATGCGCAAGTCACGAAGAAATGCAAAAGAACTCTGCTGGCATGCGAAGTTTATTTTTGCAGCGATATCGCCGTGCAAGACAACAGAAGGAATATCCCGTGGCGTGTCGTTTTCTGGATGCATTGTTAGATATGGTGGCTATAATGCGTGATGGCGCCAACCGGAAAAGAAAATTTAAACCCGATAATATGGCTTATGAATTATAATTACGAATAATACGCCGGATTTTCAAACGGACATCAATTCCTCATCCCCCACAGAAAACGGATACCCGCAGCAATCGCAGCTACGGCGAGCAGGAATGGCCAGAGGGAGATGAGGCCGAGCAGGAACGAGAGGAAGTTGTTCCACCCTTCGCTGAATGCCACGCCGAAGCGGGATGCGAAGCCCTGCATTTCGGGTTTGAGCTGGTAGAAGGTAACGGTGAGGGTACTGAGGCCGATGCGGTTCCGGAGGTATTTCAGGCGACCTTCGAGGGATTCGATTTCAGAACGAACCTCCGAGATATACTTTTCGGTTTCAAGCACGTCGCGTACCGAAGCGGCTTTTGCAAGCAGGGCTATATAGCGCTCTTCAGTGGCTTTTTTGACCTTTAGGCGCTGCGAGATGTCGATGAACTCTTCGGTGACGTCGGTTGCGGTAATGCTCTTGCTGTCGAACCGGACGACTCCTTTTTCGAGGTCGCCGAGAAAAGCGTCGAAGCGGTCGGCAGGAATCCTCATCGTCATGCGCTGTTCGATGCGGTCCGATCCCTTGTACTGCTGGTCATTGGACGTGTATGCCTTGTGCCGCCTGACAAGGCTCTCTATCCATGTTTTCGTTTTTTTGAGATCGGTGGTTTCGAAAGAGGCCTGCCCTTCGCGGATGATCTGCTGGGTAACCTGCGGGATAGCGGTCGGTTGCGTCGATCCGGCGCTGACGTCCTCCGTCGCCACCTCGGGTGATGGCGCATCGGGCGACTCGGCTGCCACCCTGCTCTCCACTGCTGATCCGGCGGCCGGCATATCGGAGGTTGCCGCATCGTACTGTTTGCCATCTCCGCTGCAGGCCGTCACAACGAGCAGGAGAAGCAGGCTGAGGAGATAACGGAACGATTTTTTCATGACTCAAACGATAACACATGGTTTACGGAGTACTATCATGCTCAGGAGCACGCTCAGAGCCCCATCGCATACTGAGTGAGTGACGAGAGGGCAATGGCAATCGAAAAGCTCAGCAATGTACCGATAATGATGTATTCGGCCTGTTTCTGTTTTTTGGCTTCTTCGAAGCGCAGTATCGATTTTGCCGCGACGAGAAAGCCGATGCCCTCCGGTTGCCCGATCATGGTAAGAAGGAAAATCAAGGCACGTTCGAGGTAACCGATATACCTGCCGCCCCCTGGCAGCCCGTCGAAATCCAGATTATTGTTGCGAAGAAGGTTGCCACAGAACCAGGCTACAGGAAAACCGCCGCCTCTGACAACTGCGAAAAACCCGGCGACTTCGACGATATACCTGTACCCGATTCCCGAAAATTCCGGAATAATAGCGTTCTTAACCAGTAACGAGGCGAGAATCAGGAGGCTCATGAGATGCAGCGCCTGATCGATGAGAAACATGTTCAGGTCTTCTCGCTGATAGCGCTGTTTGAAGAGGTCGATCGCGCCGTGGGCGAGCATGACGAAGAGAGGCACCTGCCAGCATCCGAAAGTCTGCAGCAGCAGCCAGGCAAGAAGTCCGTGAATTGCCGCATGCAGCAGCAAGGGAAACGGCTGCCGTTTGCTCCTTACCATACGGTCTGGCTGAAAAACAAAATCCCCAAGTATATGAGCGGATATGAGGATGACTGCTATCTTTTCCATCTATCAGATATGAATCAATCTTGTTCATCCGACAGGACAAGGCCAGAAAGGCAAGCTTTTAAGCTTTCTTTCGATGTTTGCAAGCCCTCATGCTTGCACATATCCAGCATGCAATGATCCGGCAATCTTCTTTTCCAGCCGCGCCAGCACATCATGCACCGTACCCCAATGCGCTCTCGACAACGAATCGCCTATTGCCTGCCGGGTAGGAACAGCCTCCTGTTTTGAAAGCAGATAATCAGCAGTTTCAACCTGCGTTTTTCCAAGAAGCGCTGCCGACACCACACCGGATTCGACTGGAGTCCAATCGGTAACCACGCAGTCGAGAAGCGGTACGACGCCAAGCGAAACGTCATGCCAGTCGTCCGCATCCGCAAATGATCCATCGAAAGCAAGATGTGCGGTTTTCATTCCGTCCAGGCCCCTGCCTGAAAGAGTAAATGCGATACCGCGAGAATCAGATATCCGGTTTTCCGCCACGAAATCGACGGAACCGATGCCGATTGAAATGCGGGTATCATACTTGATGCCGGCACTGGACTTCATTTTGAGTATGCAACGGAGAAAAAGGGCGACCCTGAAAGCTAAAACAGGATTATTGAGCAGGAGTTGCCAGCTGTCGTGCCGGAAGGTATCCATTTCCTTGTGGATTGCTCCGGGATAAACCGCATTGAATGTGCATGCGGCGGATTTCAGCCCGTCCATGGCCTCCCGGCTCTGATCGCTCGTCAGACGCGACGATCTGACCAGGTCGCCGGTCAGAACGGCATGGATATTTCCGGTAACGATCATAGGAATAAAACATGAAAATTCTTTTGCTTCAAGATACGCAAAAGAGACGATGGTCAAATGCATTCCGGCTTGCTGGAACAGGAGGTGGACAGGAAGAAGAGCAGAAAGTTGCACGTCCACTCTGTCTTTGGCATAAATCGTGAACAGAGTGGACGGCTCTCATGAAAAACTCAGACAATCTCGACCAGCTCTATCTCGAAGGTAAGCTGCTGGCCCGCCAGCGGGTGGTTGGCGTCGAGGGTGACGGCTTCGTCGGAAAGATCCACAATCATGACGATAGCCTGCTGTCCGTCGGCAAGTCCGACCTGCAGCTGCTGGCCGACTTCCAGTTCCATATCCGCTGGAAACCTGTCTCGGCCGACTTCAGTTACAAGCTCGATACTGTGCTGACCGTAGGCGTCATCAGGCTCGATAACGGTTGTGCGGATCTGACCGGTTTCCATGCCGAGCACGGCAATATCGAATCCCGGAATGACCTGTCCGCCGCCAATGGTGAACTGCAAGGGGTCACGGTTTGCCGACGTATCGAACATGGTGCCGTCATCGAGCGTGCCGGTGTAGTGGACTTTGACGGTATCTCCCTGTTTGGCTTGAGCCATATCTACTCTCCTTTTAAAACAATGATCGAAATTTTTCATACGGTGCCGAACCATCACCGGTAGCTTATGGGAACCTCTAAAAAGTGTTATGAGCGATCAAAGTGCAAGGCGGACGGAGCGGAGAAACCGGAGTGTACACCACAGTACATGAGGATTTCGAGCACCGACCAACCCGAGCAATTTGAGTGCGTAATAACTTTTCAGAGGTTCCCTTATGTAACAGCAATGCCCCCGACAGCCAGTAAAGCTATGGAAAAAAGCGCAAAGATCACACCCGGAAAACAATCACATCTCCCCGGCAGCTGCTGCGGCGGCCCCCGTGCCGCCTTCACCCACATCCATCCGCACTTTGGGGAGTCCGCCGGGAAAGTTCGTCCTGATGAACTCGATAAGTTGTTCCCTTACCAGACAGCGCAACTCCCAGGCATCCGAAGAGTTTGCCGCGCTCATCAGCGCACGCACTTCGACGGATTTTTCCGTCGTATTGGTAACATGCATTTTCACCACACGGCCGTCCCACAGGGATGAGGCTGCCACGATGCGCTCCAGTTCCCGTCGCAATGCGTCGAGCGGTATTGCGTAATCCGTGTAGAGATAAACCGTCCCGAGCAGTTCGGCCGAAATCCTTGTCCAGTTCTCGAAAGGACGATCGATAAACCAGGTGATAGGCACGATGAGCCGCCTCTGATCCCATAGCTGTACAACGACATAGGTCAGCGTAATTTCTTCGATCCGACCCCATTCTCCTTCGACAACCACGACATCGCCGATCCTTATGGGTTGCGTAATCGCTATCTGGATGCCTGCTATGAGAGTGGCGAGGCTCTTCTGCGCGGCAAAGCCCAGAATGACGCCAGCGATGCCTGCCGAAGCGAGAATGCTGAGCCCGACCTGCCTGACGGTATCGAAGGTCATCAGCACGCCCGAAACGGCAATCAGCACTATCAGCACATTGAGAATCTTTCTTGCAAGGCTCACATGCGTCGCTATTTTTCTCGACTGTTCAGTCAGGTCGTCCTTCACCGAATAATGCTGCAGCATGAACTGCTCGCTGACCATAAGCAGGCGCAGGAGGAACCAGGCAAAACCGATGATGGAAACAATCAGGAGCGCATGACGGAGAAGATCTCCGAGATCCGTTGAAAGCGGAATGTAGTGCAGGAACGCGCCGAGACCTATGAGCGCTGTAAAGAGCCTGAAAGGCCAGACCAGCAGTTCGAACGGAATGCCGATCTCCCTGATCGAAATCCGGATTCTTCTGATAACATTTTTGAATACCGAGTTCGATACCATATAGAAGAGTACCGCAAGCGCCATAATCAGCAAGGGCACCAGATAGGTGCCCTGCATCAGATCACTGAAAAAATCTGCTGTTTCCATTGTCAATGCGGTTTCAGAAATGAACTGTTACCCTTTGAGTCGCTCACACTCGGCTTTTGAACGGATGACGCAGTCTTCAATGGCCATGCCGCCGAAATAGTTGCCGCTGAGCAGCAGATTCTTTTTTCCCTGCAGGAGGGTATTGGTTTTATCAAGCCACTGTGCATGATTCATGCGCAGAGAAGGCACCGTATTGACTCTGGTGACGGTATGCTCGATTTTTGAAAAACCGACGCCGAGCACGCTTGTGATCCGATCGCGTTTGGTTTTCTCGTCGAGCCCCGGCCGGAAATGGAATGCGAATCCGCGGAAGGTATCGTCCGGCACCGTATCGCGGGAGACTGCGGAGAAGAAAACGTCGCCCGGAGAAATCACCGCCGCAACCGGTTTGAGCGAAATATTCTCCTTGCGGACAATCACCCCGACAGAATCCACCGTGGCCGCCTTCAGCTGACCGAGATGGTTGGCGATATCGGGATTGACATCACGAAGCAGAGTCGAGGAGATAGCCGATGGCATGGCAAGGGCGAGGGTAGAAGCAATAAACTCACCGCCCCCGGCAGTTCTGAGCAGATACTTTCCATTCTCGAGCCGAACGTTCTGCACTTCCATACCGGTAAAGACGCTGACGCCCTTCCGGGCGGCGATGGCAAACGCAACGCTCTGCAGACCACCCCTGAATGTATAATTTTTCAGCACGTCCTTTCGTTTTTCACGGCTCTTGAACATCATGTCCGCCGGAAAATCGTCGGTCGGCTGTGAAGGTACGGCATTGAAAAAATGGCTGACTACATCCCGGTAATTGTGTTCGCCGACTATCCTGGAATAATATGACTTCACACTCTGACCGGTTTTCTTCAGCTTGAAGAGGTTCGGGGCCGACATGAGCAGTTCGGGAATGCTCAGCTGGGACACGATCGACTTGATCTGACCGTCGATCATCAGGGAAAACGGCACCTTTGCCCTTGGAATGATGGTATCCCTGATGCCGCATCCTTCGACAATATCGAGCAGGTTCTGATAGGAACTGTAGCAGGTATGGGCTCCGAGTTCAAGCCAGAAATCTCTTCCTGACGAAGAATATTTCGGAGAAGCGAACGAACCGCCGACCTCACTGTTTTTTTCAAGCAGTGCGGTCTTCATTCCGGCCTGAGCGCAGTACCAGGCAAGGCTCAAGCCGCTTATACCGGCTCCGACGACGACAACATCATGTTCCTTCATGGCAGAATAAATAATTCAGAAAAAGCATTAAAGAGAGTGCCGGCAACCTGGCATAAGCCCTTCAGCAGAATGCCCCGGCAACAACAACCGTGACAATTTAGCTAAAACGGGCAAGAACGCCAGTGAAAAAAACGGCAGAGCAACCGGAAGCGGCCATCGGAGCAAAAAAGAAAGATCGTTTAAACAAGGCAGAAAAAACCGTTACGATCGAACTTCACCGTTGCGATAGTTCTCTGCATAACGCACATAATTCTCGGGAGACTCCTCAATGTTCCGTCGTTCCGCATCGGTAACCGGACGGATCACTTTGGCAGGAACGCCGGCTGCGAGCATTCCGGAAGGCACCCTGAAGCCCTGCTTCACCAGAGAACCCGCAGCGACTAACGACCATGGCTCAACCACGCAATCGTCAAGCAGCACCGCACCCATGCCGATAAGCACATAATCCTGCACCGTGCAGGCATGAAGCACCGCCCCATGGCCGATAGTAACGCAATCGCCGATATTCAGAGGACCGGTATCGTGGGTCACATGCAGTGTCGCATTGTCCTGCACGCTGCACTTCCGGCCAATACGTATCGGACACACGTCGCCCCTCACCACGGCATTGAACCAGATGCTCGTCTGTTCGCCTATCTCGACGTCGCCGATCACGAACGTGCCGTCGGTCATGAACACCGATTCATGGATCCGGGGCCAGATCCCCTTGTAAGGCATTACTTTTCCCATGCTATTGCACTGATTAATTGTAAATTCGTAATCATCGACACAGTATAGCAAAATAGCGGTTAAGACACTCACATCGCACGACATGAAATCCGTACTGAGCTGCAGCGGACTGAAAAAAATATATAACAGGCGAGAGGTTGTTAAAAGCTCCTCGCTGGAAGTCCGGCAGGGGGAAATAGTCGGCCTCCTGGGACCGAACGGCGCCGGCAAAACCACGACGTTCTACATGATCGTCGGCCTTGTGAAACCCGACGGCGGCAAGGTGATGTTTGACCAGGCGGAAATCACCCTGCTGCCCATGTACAAACGCGCCCGGCTCGGCATCGGATACCTGCCTCAGGAAGCCTCCGTCTTCGGCAAACTGAACGTCGAAGAGAATATCCTCGGCGTACTCGAGTTCACACCTCTCTCCAAAACCGAAAGGAAGGAAAAAACCGAAAAACTGCTCGAAGACCTCGGCATAGCGCATATCCGAAAAAGCATGGGCTACGCCCTTTCAGGCGGAGAGCGCCGACGGACCGAAATCGCCAGAGCACTTGCGCTTGATCCGAAATTCATCCTGCTCGACGAACCGTTCGCCGGCGTCGACCCGATTGCGGTTGAAGACATCCAGGATATCGTCGAGGGACTGAAGAAGCGCGACATCGGCGTCCTCATCACCGACCACAACG
>Ga0194119_10001240_pt1 | contig 47079 bp, 27 predicted proteins | sample TA2MahC100mmetaG_FD_148620 | JGI IMG/M metagenome (GOLD analysis project Ga0194119, IMG submission 148620) | Freshwater microbial communities from Lake Tanganyika, Tanzania - TA2015018 Mahale Deep Cast 100m | ecosystem: Environmental > Aquatic > Freshwater > Lake | place: Tanzania: Lake... | reverse complement strand
TGCATCTTTCGTCAGCTCAATGTCTTCCCAGTCGTTCGGGTGCATTACGACGCCAGACGGCTCGTAGTACGCCAAGAAGGACAGGGTCGCGGCGCGACGCAGTGCGTCGGCCTTGGTGTCCGGAACCGGAGTGGCTTCACCATCCGACCAGGCATATTCCTGGATGCTTGGCGTATTCAGAACGCCCAGCAGGTTCTCGCCGGTGCCGTTGCCGTTGAGGATTTGATTGTCCTCAAGCAAGCGCAAGCCGTACATCAGCTCGTTGTCGATGATTGAACGCAACTGCGGCTCATCGGCAAGGACGTTTCTGTGTGCAGCTTCCCAGTGCGCCATTGTGCGAACCGGAGCTTGCTCACCAACAAACTTGAACGACGATTGTGGCTTCAAACCGAAGACATTACCCGAACGCTCAGCAACCGTTGAGGCTGCATTGTTCGTCGAGTAAGTAACTCCGCTTGAGTGGTCCACGCCAGGGGCTTCAAGTGAAGTGAAACCAATCTGACGGAAGTACTCAATCACGGCAGCCGTTGTACGACGAACCGGGAAGAGGTCACGGACGCGCTTCGTGCGCTGCGGTGGGGTGACCATCGCATCGCGCTGAATCGAGCCAAAGTCACCGAGGCCGCTGCCGCGATGTGGACCGTTCTGAAGGTTGCCGACTGTTGGCATTGTGGTGAAGATATCCTTCACGCTGTACAAGCCAGTGAGTGAGGCTTTGACCTGCCACGGAGAAGACATGTTGGCGCCATTGCGGCCATTATTGAGTGCCTTAAACTCCGGCGAGTCTGTGAACATTTCACCGATTGTCTTGAGCTCGCGCGAAGAAAGCTGAGCGACATCAGCAGATGCTGCAGCATGCTCTGCTGCGACACTTGTTGTTGTCTGCTCTGAGCCCCAAGCGGATACTTCTTTCATCGACTCGAGGTCAGAGATGAGCGACTTGATTTCTTTGATATCGCGCATGTTCTTGTCGAATGCGGTCTTTTGCTCTGTTGAAACAACGACGGTGCCGTCTTCAACTTTGAATGAATCAGCGATGGCCTTGTTTTCGGACATCTTCTGGCGGAGAGCTGTTTGAAGCTCTTCGACTCTTGCATTGTCTTGCGACATATTTTTTCTCCTGTTGGAAATTGATTGAAGTTTTCATTGCACTCGCTCAGGAGTAGCACCCAGCTAGTTGTATTCAAAAATAACAGATTATTGACACTCAATAGTGGAACTATTTAATTTTGTGAACAAAATTGCGTAAATAGTTATTTTGTTCTTAATTGTTCAAATAGTGAAATTTTTCTTCTGAGTGTTGCTTTATCTTTCGCTCTCAAAATTGTTCTTACTGCTCTTCTGGTTTCTTCATTTCTTCTTTTTTCAATATTTCTTTTCCCCAGAGCAGTGGTTCCAGCTCGATTTGCATAATCCGTCATATTTGTACAGGGCATCCACACCGACCGACCAGTTTTGCTAACTCTTCTACTAATCCCTATACACCCAAGCTGTCTAGCCCTGGTTCTTGCCGAATCTGGGTCGATGAATACGTCTGGGTCATTGTCGCGAACATACTCCGGACCCTTTGCCGATTTGACATTAATGGGAACACAATTTGGCACCATCTTGCCGTTTTTGCCCTTTTTCATGCCAATCTGCTTATAACCAGGCCAGCAGGGACCTGCACCTTTTTCTTCTTTTTCCTCTGGACAGCACTCATCTTCCAGAGATTTTGCATCTATGGGGACACAGTTGGGGACCATTTTCCCGCCCTTCCCCTTTTTCATCCCAATCTGCTTATACCCGGGCCAACATGGGCCGCTTGCAGCTTTTCCGGCAAATAAATCCCCAGAGATAATTCCTCCGCCAGGAAGGGAATCAAATCCATATATGAAACCTTCGCCAAGGTCTTCCCACTCCTTGTTACTTCTTTCCTTTATTATTGACCAAGAATCCTGTCTTTTTTTCTTTTTCTTTTTTTTGCCAACTTGGCGTAAAGCTTTTTTTGAACCACCCGGAACGACACTTCTCCATTTTTGCGTTTCGGCAATGTCTGATATTCGAATTAGTTCATCATGAGATTGACATGGCATCCAGTTTCCATCTGGCATTTTGTGCGCCCCATTACAGCCAATTTCTTTAGCGGTTCTAAGCGCTTGAGCTTTCTTGACTAATTCTTTTTTTTTCATTTTATCTTTCCAGTTTTTCTTTTAAATTTTGACTTTATTGTTGCACTAAATTTTTGAAATCCAGAAAGTTCTTTTTGTTCTGGTTCGTCAAATAGTAAATCGTCAGATATTTTCATCGCTCGCCTGATTGTTCGACGATTGTGATTTTTCGTCATACTTGCAAAATCTGCATTTTTTTCACCAAAATTACGTTTTAGTAATCGAGCGTTTTTGGAGTCTTGAATTATCGATTCAAGTTTATTTTGAGCAAGAGAATTAATATTTTTGCCAACAATGGTGTTATTTATCGAATCAAATGCCAGTTCGCTAGATTTAATTTTTTCAATCAAGCTGCTTGTTTTGGAATTGTCTTTAAATATTTTTGCTTTGTAATTTACAATATTTATCTTGTTTATCTTGTTTTTGAACTTAAACAAAGACCGACTTGATGGGCTCTTGGAAGAGTCTGATTTAGGAGCGTTTAAATTTCTCGACATAAACGATTTTGATTTTTGATAATTTATGGCTTTTGTTGTAAGTTCATTAACTTTTTGTGGATTCCATCCGATTTCATTAAACACAGCAGAAAACATTTTTTCCATATTCGGTGTCAATTTTTTGAAATCCGTCTTAATAAATCCATCCGGAATAGAAGCGGTTGTGTATCCATCTTGCAATTTATATTCATTTATGATAGATTTTCCATACTCAGTTACTGCTCTCATTTTGATTGTTTCGTTAGAGAGTACGGCTATAACGTGAGGAGTGTTTGTGAATACATCCTTGATTATGGATACTTCGTTTTGTTCTTTCATTGTTCTTTCCTCGCTGACAAAAATTGTCTGATGGATTGTTTTTCGGATGACAAGAATTCAATTCTTTGGTCAAAAAGTTTTGTAACTATATTAATGTGTATTTTTTCACCCTCGGATAATCCGTAGTTGTTCATATTGTCGTTAAACTTTCTTGGATTAAAGCTTCTGGCCCTGTTTATCATTTGTGAAATTAGTTTTATAAATAGAATTCTTTGTTCCGCTCTTAGTTTCTGATAATAATCAGAATAAGAAGGAATGAGCTCAGAATCGTAGTACTCCCCAAGCCTCATTTTCATTCTTTTTGTTATTTCCAATTTTGACAAATCAACCAATCCCGAAGTTGTGTTCTGCGCAAGAACTGACCTTGTTCCCTCATTTGTGTCAACTGCATATATGGATGTATTTGGTCGCTCCCTTTGGTCGGTCAAGAAATCAGCAACCATCATTCGCGCAACATCGTGCATGTCCAACTCATTAAATGTTTTTTGTGGATTAAACACACCACCAGGAATAACAGAAGATATGTCTTCCCGTATGTAACTTCTCGCGTTTCCTTGTTTGCCAGCAAATAATACATCTGGTGATTCAAGTCCAAGGTGTTGCTGAACATCTGAGGCGAATCTTTCGGCAATATGCTGAAATTTTTTGGGCTGATTATAAACAAGATATCCTTTCCCGTTTACATCTATGGCGGTTATTCCACCCTGAAGTTCTCGCTTTGAAATATTCGAAGACCGTTTTATCACCTCTGCAATTATCGATGAGTGAACATCGGAAATATTTCCCCCTGATGATATGTGTTGGAGCGCGTATTCGACATTTTTTATTAATTTCCCCTTTGCGGCAAAAGAAATAGTTTCTCTTTCCGTTGGTGTCATTTCTGGCTTGACAAGTTTTCTGTTTTTAAATAGTGACTTTACCCAAGCCAAGTCTTTGCCTATTCTTTCGTTCGGATTTTTGATGCCAACAAAATTTTCTGAATATGAGAGTCCTGGTCCTATTTCAGAAGCAACAAATTGTAATCTTTTTGCGGGGTCATCATCATTATCTATTTCGGCAGCAGAATTTACAACTCTTCCCAATTTTCTTCTTTCGCCAACCGAAAGTTTTCTTGCTTTTTCTAGGGTCAAAGTTGAACCGCCCGGCAAAACATAAATCAAAGACCTTATTCCCGTATTGGAAAGAAGTCCCAGTTCTTCGCCGCCCACATCAGAGGGAGAAAGCGTTGACATCAACATGGTCGCGCCCTCCATGTCTCTGTTGTCTGGAATTGCACGAAGAACTTTATTGGGAACAACTGGCTCAAGAACAAAACCATCTCTTCTAACCATTCTTCTCGCTTTTTCATTCGAAGATTTATTGAATTTTCCTATTTGTTTGGTCAAATCAGGAACAACCCTAGATACCTCTTGTTTGTTATCGGTTGCAACTTTTGGTATGACCGGTGCCCTACTAACAATTATGTTGCTATCACCCCTAATACCAGTTATTGGTGTTCCGGTTGTTCTTGATGTTGGGGCAATCGCGTTTCTGATTGCTCGCAAAGCTGCACCGAGCACAGAGGGGATATCAAACAACTGAGCACCACACGTGGATAGTCTGTTATCGGTAAATCTTCCTCCATACTGATAACCCTCTGGGCACCTATAACCACGATTTTCTCCAGGAAGAGAACCACCACGCCTGCCACCGCCAAAACCAGGTGTCACCGCTCTCCAAAATGCAGACCTAACCGGAGAGCGAATTGGACTCATGTCCCCGGGAACTATGGTGCTAATAATTGAGCGCCCTATCTGTCTTCCAACATTTGCCTTGAATTGCATTCCCCCAGATTCCGGGGAAATAACTTTCCTTCTATTGTTTCCGTTTCTTTTTGATAATGCTTTAAAAGTAACAACATTTTTGTTGTTTTGAATTGCCATTCCGCGCAAATGGTCTATTGACTTTTTATTTTCGGGGTCCACAAAAACGACTCTGTAAACATACACCTCTGAAGCATTGTCTTTATTCACAGCATTCATCCTCTATTGATTTTGTATTAAATCTTGGCATTGCTTTTTCTTGTCCTGATTCGTCTTCGCCAACCTGTTCCCAATTATTTGCATCTCTCAGAAAATCTATAAATTTTTCTTCAAGTTCAACAAAATCACGGAGAACAGATACAGCATGTGAAAAATCGTTCTCTGTTACCACATTCGATTCTTCCGATTTAAATTCTGTTGAATCAATAAATTCATAAAAAAACACGTCATCGCTTTTTTGACCACGGACCAAATTTTTTGGTTTTTTGCCAGTTCTGATTCTTAAATTAAATTGTCTATCATTCCAATTCATGAGTTTTCTTATTTTCCCGCGACAGTTTTTCATTCCGGGGTGATGACAACCTTCGTTTGGCCATAACCCGGTTGTCTCATGATGCAACCATGCGCATATGTTGCTAAGTGGATACAGTTCTGGGTGATTGGCAAGAATAACCCTGCAACGCCTAAACCCACCTGGTTTCTTCATAATTGGGCGCCAGTAGCGAAGAAGTCTCTCAAGATTTCCCCTACGCGGTCCATAGCCGCGCAAAATATCGCCAGTAATTAATTCCTGTGGAATCAGGCCACCGAGTGGGTCTGCCTTTGTTAAATTTTCTTCCATTTTTAATTACTCTCTAATTGATGAAGGAGAATCATTGCTGTCCAGGCTTCTTTTCTGGATTGAGCATCGGGAAAGGTGAGATTCCCCACATCAAACTTTACCATTTCATCATCACAGCATGGCTGTGCGGATTTTGTTTTTATTTTTGATTCCGAACCATTTAATGGGCCAGATTTTGATTTTTTGTCAATTGTTTTTTTGAATGTTTTTGCCTTTTCATCAGTTTTCTGAATTTTCTTTTTATTTTTGCCAACTGATGCATAAATTTCTACATTTTCCAAAAGCGATTCGTTTACTTGTTTTTCCTTATTGAGGAAGGTTTTCTTCCATGTTTCATATTTTTTTCCACTGGCGCCGTCCCAAAGAAACCTGTGAAACTTGGAAGTTCTTATTTTTAAAAGCCCTCCACACGAATTTGAAAAATCAATTAAATCAATTTTGACCATTGATTGGTCTGGTCTAACCAAAATTCCGTCTTTTTGATTTCCGACAGCATCGAGGTCGTAATAAATTTTGTCGTCTTCAACAGCGGCAACAAGTACAGCTCTCATTGTCTTCTACCCCCAGAACTAATTAACTTCGGAATTGTATTGCTTCTCATTTCTCTTAAGACCGTTTTTGCTTCTTGTGCTATTTCTTTTGCAATATTTTTTTTCAAAACTTCTTCAACAGATTGTCCGATACGCGCATTTATGCTGTAGGTGGAAGGATTGTCAATATTTATTCCTTCTGGGTGAGCAAAATTTACCTTATTGAAACCATGTCTTTGATATTTTTGTCTTACTTTTTGCGCAGCTCTGTAAGCACGAAGCGCCTGCATGCTTTGTGTATTAAATGGTTTGCCATCTGACATTGAATAAAAATAATTAATTTCTGCTTCCGTGAAACCCGCTTTTCTCAGCATGGCGGCTATTGATTTTTCATCTTCTATATCTTTTAGTTCTTCATTTTTTGCAATTTGTTGAATTTTTGAAAATGGATAATTGATAGATTCAACTTCATCTTTGTCAAATCCACCAAGAATATGGGCTTGTATTTGTTCGTATTCAAAATCTTTTGGAACAGATTCCCCAACCTGACGATATTTTGAACCCATTTGTTTGCGAGACGTAATCGAAGAAAAATCATTATCAATTGATGCCGTCAGCATATTTATTGCCGCTTCCGTATCTGTGGATTCATCTGTTCCGATAAGTGCTTGAGCAATATCCCGCTTGGAAGCCGACCTCATCGATACTGGTTTGTTTCCATTCTTTATCGCCGAACCCCTTCCATACGCTGTTCTGTTCGCCACCTCTGGAGAAAGAACAATCTCTATTTCTCCCTGTGCGGTCAATCCATCACCAAAAATATCGCTATCCTGCAACTCAAATATTGCATCGTCGCCCACATTCCCGGAGCCATTTTGTTTTATCATTTTTTTCTTCGCGTCGATTTGTGAATTATGAACAAGATATCCAGTAACCGGAAACTCCTCATCATTGATGCTGTCATTAAGTCCATTGTTATTCCAATATTCTCTTCTTAGTGCAGAAATTGATGCATTCGCTTGAGAATTTTCGTCCACATCAAATTCGTCAGGTCCAAATTTTCGTTTTGCAAAATTATCACCAGTGGTCCTACCGGAACCAGATGAGAGTCTTTCCCCTGCAAGTGATGATGAGCCTCGATATCTTCTTTCGCTTTGTCTTTTTATATAAGAGTCAAGAGCTTCTAGTCCATCATTGAAAGCATTTTTTATTGATTTTGATTTTTGTTCCATTCCATCAAAATCGTTTACATTTAAATTCAATCTAGATATCATACGGCTTTGCTGTTCTTCTGTTATTTTGTCTGCATCTACAAGTTTTTGAAGCATAAGTTTTGCAAGAGTTTCTCCTGAATTTCTTCTCACTCTTGCTGTTATTGTTTCCAAGTCTCTATTTGTTCCATATCTGTCGTGGTCAATTATTCCTCTATAGGCAAACAGTATTTTTTCTTCAGATTCTGCATCAATGTTTGATTTTTTTATTATTTTTCTAGCAGACATAAGCATATTTTTTTTCTCAAATGGCGCCAAACCAGAAGAAAGTCTTTCGCTCGCACCAGAAGAAAGTCTTCCGCTCGTCTCAGCCAATTCTCTAGTTTTTGGTCTTCTTCTATTGGTGAAACGCCTAAGAATATTCTGTGCTCTCTCACCCCTGGAAATTCCAAGAATTGCGCCAACGACAAGCATGTCAAGTGCAGCGCTTGCACCTTCAGTCTTTGAAATTGCCCTTGCTCCGCTGTCAATCCACGCATCGAGAAGGCTCAACGAGCTTGTACCGCCAGCGCCGGAAGGAAATAGTGCCTGTGTTGAATTATTGAAGTATTTGCTATCTATCAACATTCTCAACGCCGTTATCGCCATTCGTGCAGCTGATTTTGTTGCGGTTCTTACAGTTTTATCTTCAGCATATTTATCAACCAGTTCGCCAACAACTTTTCCAAGTTTTCTTAGGTTTTCACTTTCTTCATCAGATATTTGCCCTTTGGCACTATCAATAAACCCATCAATGAATTTGTTAAATTCTTCATTTCCTTTATATTCGTTTATTGCTCCATATATTTGTTCTGGTTTGAGACCGGATATTTCGTTGGCAACAGAATCAACAGTGCTTTTAAATTCTTCACTTATTTTTATGTTGTCGAAATCAATATCGTAGTTATTTAATATTGCGTCTACTTTTCCTTTTTGTAGCAAATCGTCAATTGAAGAAAACGTAGATGCTAATTCAGCTCCAGTACGTTGGCGGTCGCCGGTTCCGACACCAAACAATTGTCTAACTGATTTTCTTGACCTTTGTTTTATTTCAATTAAGTTATTCAATTTACGCTTAAGTCGCTGTGCTTCTTCTTGTCTTTTTTCTTTTAGGAATTCTGTTTCGCCAGATTGTGGCGTATTTAGTTTCTTTAATTGTTTTCTTGTCTCATTAATTTGTTCTTGAACAGCTCTTCTTCCTGAGGAAAGCCTGTCGCTTTCGTCATCGGTTCCGACACCAAACAATTGTCTAACTGGTTTTCTTGACCTTTGTTTTATTTCAATTAAGTTATTCAATTTACGCTTAAGTCTGTTTACTTGTTCTAGCCTCTTCTCTTTCATAAATTCTGTTTCGTTATCTTGTGGCGTATTTAGTTTCTTTAATTGTTTTCTTGTCTCATTAATTTGTTCTTGAACAGCTCTTCTTCCTGAGGAAAGTCTGTCGCTTTCGTCATCTGGCTGCGTGATTGTTTGTGGTTCCGTGGTTGTTGATATTCCCTTCGCTTTCGCAACCTCTGCTCTTTGTCTATTTCTTTGCACTGAGGCTTTTTGCTGTTCCAAAAGTTTGTCTAGGTATTCAGTATTGTTCCGCAATCCAACGGATTCAACTTCTATAAATGTTCCAGCTTCGTAAATTTGGTCTTGCAATTTTTCAAGATTTCCATAAAGGTTTCCGTGCATAACATCAATTTCTTCTTGGGTTATTTCGCCAATTGCTTCTATGCCTTGTTCTAAATATGTTTCCGGGTCTTTATCATTCAAGCTTGCTGGTTTTATTCCAAGTGCGTCTTGATATATGCGCGATATGGTCAAAAGCTCAATAATTGGCATGTCAACTCGCCTAACCGTCATGCCAAGCTGAAGAAGAACATCATCTTCATATGCGTCGGATACAACTCTTCCTATTACTCTGTGGTGTCCATCTACTATGTATCCGTCATTTGAAACAATAATTTTCTTAAAAAGTCCGTGCTCTCTTCTGAGCCTTTCCAATTCTTGATTTCTCCATTTTTCTGCAGCGTCTTTACCTGATTCAGAAAGAATTTTGTCGTATCCTGCTTTGACTTTTCTTAGTTCGCCTTTCATAATTTTGCCAAGATTGTCCACTTTGTCTGCTTGTACTTCTCTTTGTGATGCTTTTAGGGTGTTGGCTGGCGTTATTTCCTCTTCTCCAACAGAAACTTTTGTCAATTCAAGAAAATCTATAAAGTTGTCTAACCCATCTGCCTCTACATACGGGTAATCAAGATGACTAAAAAATATTTCTTGTTCTTCTGGGGTTAGTTTTTCTACTTTGCCCAGTTTGGCGAGTGCTTTTTGCTTATCTTCACCATCTGGCATTCTTTCAATTCTTTTAAGCTCTGCACCTTTGTTCCATTTTTCACCAAGAACTTTGAGGTCTTTGCCGGTCGCCCTTACTCCAAAACGCTCCAAAATTGCTTTTGCTTCCTCTGGCGAAATTTCTACTACAGATTTTTTCCCTTGAAGTTTGATTTCAACTGTTATTTTTTCTTTTCCGTTAAGTTGTCCAGAATTTATTCCGTCGTTAAAATGGCACAATCCCTCCAGCATTGACCATGCGCGCTCTAATTCATTAGCTGCATCTTCGTTTCCGTCGGCACGAAACTTATCAATTTGTTTATCTATACCAAGTTCTTTTTTGAGTTTTTTCCCATCTGAGGTTACGAAATGAGCATTTAATACTTCCGCTGTTGCAAGTTGCGACTTCCACATTTTCATGGCAACACTTTCATGGTTCCTCGCCCTACCGCCAACTTGCGGCATTTCTCTTCTGTCAATTCCCAAGTTCTCACTACAAAATACATTCACTCCTTCTGCATAAACCTTGCAAAGGTCTATCGCGTTCAATAGTCCTTTTGAATCTTTTACTTCTTTCAAGAGTTTGTTTAATTGGTTTGCTGCATTTTCCACCATGCGCGGTTCATTTTTTGCTAAGCCATCATCGACTCGTACGGTCTGTCCCATTGCCAGCATTGCAACTGCTAGCTCTGCGTTTTTAACTGCGTATATGACCTGCTTTGTGGTTACTGATATTTTTGGCTTTCCATCAGAGTCATACAATCTTTCTAGGCCAAAAGTAGAAAGCTCAGCGTCACTTAAGGTATTGAAAAATTTATTTAGGTGGTCTCTTTTAATTTTTGCTGCGTCTGCGTCTTCCGTTCCGGGCGGTATATATGGAGCTTCTATTTTTTCATATAGTTCAATTATTTTTGCTTTGGCTCTTGCGGCAAAATCTGCCTCATCTTGTTTGTTGCCGGGCCTGAATGTTCGTTCAGCACCAGAGGAAAGTCTTTCTGTTCTTCGCGAAACACCAGGAATAGTCGATGCTCCGGTGCGTTTTGTTGCTCTTATTTGACCAGTTTCTGCAAAATCGTCAAGCTCGGATTCTCTCATTCTTACTCTTGGTCGCGAATCAAGGCCTTGATGAAATTTTATTACTGCTTGTTCTATTTTTTTATCTATTTCATTTGACGAAGAGGTAGAAAGCAGTCTTTCTATTTTTGGGTCCAACTCGTCTTTTTCCAATTTATCAAATGGCGTAAATGGTGTTGGCTTTAACCCCGTTTTGCCAGTTGGCATCCATCTTCCCTGGCTACCACCACGGCTTGTTTGAACCCATTCGTGCTCAACACCATCGCCGTCCACGTATTTTTGTTTTTTGCTCGGCTGCCTAATTAGGTAGTCTCTTTCGTTAATTTTTTCTAGTATTTTTTTTACTTCTTGCAACTTATTCGCAGCTCTTTGCTCTGGTGTATTGTCTTCTATTCTTTCCCATCTTGCTCCATCCCATTTGTAGCTTCTGCCGGCCCGGTTTGTAAAAATATCGTTGCGAGACGGATTGGATGGCGCTCCCTTTGGCGAACCAAAAGTGCTGTTGCGGTCACTTCGTTCGGCATCCAGCGATGATTGAAAGTCGAGCATGTCTTTTGAAACTTTTTTCCAATATCCAGATTGTGAAGTGGTTTTTGGTGGAACCCATTCATAAACTTCTCCATCTTTTGTTTTTCTTCGTTCGAATGGAGTTTTGCCGTCTGGCCAACTAACTGTTTCTCCAAAAATACTTGATATATTTTCATATTTTTCTTCAACTTCATCCATCAGGTTTTCAAATTTTTCTATTTTGCGTTGTTTGTCTTTATCAGATGACAAACGCTGAAGTGAATTTCTAATCAAATCTCTTTTCTCTTGCAAATCTCCACGCAGCGCAAACATTGGACTTTCGGGGTCTGCTATTTCATCAAAGAAATCATCAACTTCTGAATTTGAGCCGAAAGTTGCACCTTTTTCTTTTGCAGACTTAATTATTTCCCGTGAGACAATTTCTCTTTCTTTTCTGTCTGGCGACCTACCAGAAGAAAGACGCTCGGGAACATCAACTACTCTTTTATCTGAAATTTTTTGTATTTTTGCGGATGCTGATTTTCTCCAAATTGCATCACCAGGACCCTCTAATATATCTTTTGCCAAATCATCAAGAACTTCAGTTGTTCCTTTTTGTCTTGATATCTCTACTCTTACGGTGCCATCCGGGTCTCTGCCAACAACCTTCATTGTTCCTGGTGGAATAACGAACATTTGTTTTTCATCGCCTGTTGCGGTTGGGAAAATTCCCCTATCGCCTTCCTTTACCGTAACAATTATTCGTTTTTGTTTTTTGCCGTTTTCTGGGTTTGCCTTTTTGGAAACATCACCTTTTTTGTGTCCTTTTCCAATAACTCGACCCCTCACAAAACCCTTGCTATCAAATTCTTTTCCTACAGCTTTACCTGTTAGTTCTCCGGGTGGAAGCTCAATTATTGCCTCCATTTCAAACGGTTCAGAAACCGAAGAAGCATCAATTGCTTCCAGTGTCGGAACAAGAATATTTTTAACCTGGTCCTCCATCGAGCCATCAGAAGATGATTTGTCGTTTACGTCAAGTCCAAGCCTTCTTAGTCTTGCATTTGCCCTATTCATGGCCCTTCCGGCCTGAGCATTTGTTTCTGGATGAAGTATTTTTGATATCAAATTTGAATCAAAATCTTTCATCTCTCGAACTGCTTCAGCTTGCTCTTTTGATATTTTTCTTCGAAGTTTTTTTCTTTCACTTAAAGCGTGTTTCTTTGCATCAGCAGAACTTTTGAACTTTTTTGTTTTTTTAGGCTTAACGGACAATTTTTCATCTACTTTTTCAAGAAGGCTTTTACGTATCGCGTTTTTTGTTCTTGTATCGCCTTTTGCTCTAGCGCGTGACAAGTGTTCTTCAAACATCATTTCACTAACTTTTATTAGTTCCTCGTATTCTTCTGGCGATGAATATTCATTTTTTTCAATACGGGCAACAATGCTTGAAAATTCTTCAGCAAGAGTTTTGTCATCAAGTGAAGTTACTAATTCTTTAAAGTAATTTGTTTTGGCTTTTTCTAAAAACTCTGCTTCTTCCTCACTGGTGTAGGCACCAATAGAATCCCTGAATGCGTAGACACTGTCTTCAAATTCTTTTGAACCTTCTTTCCCGCCAAGTGTGTTTCTTTCTTTCCATTCATCTTTTGCTATCTGTCTTGATTTTTCATAAAAATTAATTTCTTTTTTGATTTTACTTCTAGCTTCTTTGAGCTCGTCTATATCTTTGGCAATATCAAAATCAAGGTCTTTACTTATTTCTGCTTCTTTTTCTTTTATTTGTTTTGTCAGTGATTCAAATTCTGATTTTGCTTTTTCGAGCTTCATGTCTGCTTCTGCAGCAACCCGTATTAGAGTTGAGTCATCGGAAATTTCTGGGTCTTTTAATCTTTTGCGGAGAGTTTTTATGTCATCAGATATTTCTTCATCTGTTTTTTCTCCAATTTCTCTCATTGATTTTGGCTTTGGGGCTATTTCTTTGGATTCATCCAAAACCGATGAAGCTCTTTTTAGTCTTTCTTCTCTTAGTTTTGCATTTTGATACATATCCATTGATGAAAGTGCAGCATCAACATCATCTCCATTTATCAGCCCCATTTCTCGCAAAGCCCACATTTCTGTTTGAGCTTCTATGAAAAACCTTCCAAGGTCGTCGTGATATTGACGTGGATATTTGCCATAAACATTTGCTAAGTTTGATAAATTTCTTGCCGTTTCTGGATTTTCCAGAAGCACTTTTTCCGCGTAATCCGTAAGCAACAAATTCCAATTCACTCCTGTAATTTCTGTTATTGAACTAACTTTTAGCTTTCTTCCATCCGGAAGTACCACTTCCCCTGTTTCTTCAATTTGTCTAGTTATTGAATCCAGTAAAGCTTCTCCCTGTATGGAGTGCCCTATTTCGTGGAGAGCTATAAATCTGGAAAAAGACTCCACCCCAGAAACTAAAGCCGCCCTATTTTTTGCAAAGTCATTTGCACTAGTTATGAAATCCGCTACGGCTTCTGCTCTTTCTGCATCGCTGGAGCCACCCTCTGCGGTGATTAGCAGTCTTTCGTCACTTCGTAACGCTGGAATTCCAATCACTTGATTTTCTAAAATTTTGTCAAGATTAAAATATATAGTTGAAACAGGTTTACCGGCATCCATTGCAAAACCAAAAGAGCCTTCATCTGGTTCTTCTTCGCCAGCTGCGTTTTTCGTAAATTTAATTACTTTTATTTTCTTCATGTGTTCAGGCATGAGTGCAAATTGCTCCAGCACTGTGGTTGCAAGTGCTCTTTCCGTAACCCTAAATCTTTTCATTTCTGATTGAATGAGTCTTTCTTGAATTTCGTCCGGCAGTTCATTAAGCTTTGGCGCACCTGGTGTTCTTGCAAGCCTATTTTTAAGTTCTTTTATGACAAGAGCCCTGACTTGAGGGTCTGTTAATTTTTCAATCTTTACATCCCATTGCCCGGTTTCTTTTAATCTGTCAAAAGTTTCATATACGTCATCGTTTTTTTCTTTTGCAGCTTCCGATGTATCTACGCCTAGATTTGTCATTAAATCATCTACGGTTTTTTTTGCTTCTTTCAATCTCTCCTGTGCCCTAATCATTGTGTTTTTAAATGTTCTTCCGCCTGCCGAATCTGGAACATCAGTAGATGGCCAGTCTGGCGAAATCGGCCTTCCGGTTACCGGGTCAAAACCAGGAGTCCTTCCAAAAAAATACTCGACGGGTCTGTTAACTGGAAGATTGTTTATCCCCTGGTTGTCATCCCATGAGCCAGTTTGAAACCATCTACTTGCTCTTCCAACAAAACGCTTAAACCCCTGAAGCTCTCCGGCGTCGGTAAGCTCTGCCGCTTTTTCATAAGCAAATCTTGCAAAACGTGATGTACTAAACCCAAAACACGTTGTTCCACGCATGTCCGTAAACTGGTTTGCCGCAGGAGTCCCTGGTGGACACCTAAATTTGTTATTTGCATCAGTTATCACACCGACCATTGCTGCGGCTCTGGCAATCAACCTTCCGCCAGGAATTCTGTCTTTGAGCGGTCTTCCGGGGAGTATTTTTGTTTTTATTTCATTTTTGCTAGTTATCCCGTTTACGAAATCATCAACAGTGTCGCCAGACATATGATTAAGTGGATTTAGGATTTGTTCACTTGATGGAATTATGTCATCTGTTTTTGGATTTACTTTATACTTTTTTAAAATAACAGTCGGTTTTTCTTTTTCCTCTTGCTCATCACCTTCTGCAGCGGGTGAAATCCAACCAAAATTTGGAGATTGCTTTATGTTTTCTCTCTTTAATCTATTTGGAAAAAGAACAAGCCTGTCTCCGGGCTCATATGTTTTATTTTTATCCCAAATATTTCCCATTCCATCTTTTTCTAGCCCAGGCGGAAGTTCACCACCAAAATCTCGTTTTTTGTTATCGGTGTCTTGGTATGTTTGTTTTTTTGCTCCGCCACCAATCGATTCACCGATTGGCATGACGGATTTAACCGCAATATCTGGGTTGAGTCTTTCGGTTTTTGCAGAAATGAATGTTGCGCGCTTAAATGCGATTGCACGCTCATTTTGTCCATCGCAGCATTTTTTGGGCGCGAATAAACGCTGCGAAATAATGTGACGTATCTTTTTCATTTTTCACCCGATTGTTGCGGGCGACTTTTGTTAATTGTCGCTGTCGATTTGGTCTTCAAGAAGTTGGAATTCAACAAGTGAAGCCATGAATGAAGCATCATCCACCTCTTTTTCACTCTTCTCGCTTGTGCCAGCAATCCAATTTGCCGGAATCAAACTTTCGAGTTTAAGAGCTTTGGCGCGCTTCATAATGTGCTTCTTGGCAATATCTTTATTTTTTGCTCTTCCGTAGGCTTGGATGGCATTTCTCAAATCTGATTCACCAACTATTGGGAAAGAACCATCTTCGAGTGCCATTCCAGATTTAGCAAGTTCCGCTCTTTTTTCTTCTGAAAAAGCACGCTTGAGGGCTATTTCGGCAGCTTCTGCCTCAATTTCTAACGCCTCATCCTGCTCGTATCTATCGTATCCAAGAACTTCCCCATCCAAAGAAACGAAAACGTCATAAGACTTACCGTCGAACCCCTCTATTTCAACGGCGTACGTATCGAAGCCTTCAAAAACGTCTGGCTCGACTGCGACAACTTGTCCATCAATTGATTTAACCGCAATCTCTGCAGCTTCAGAAAAATCAATAAGTTTGTATTCTGAATAATCTGACTTTTGTTCAAATTCGGAAATGTCAAGCTTATGAAAACCCATAATTTCGGCACTGGTTCCATCAACAAACACTTCCTTGACGGAACCGTCTTTTGCCTGAACATCAACGACAAACATGTCAGCGTCTGGGGAATAGCCGGAATCAACAACTACGCCATCAAACATTTGCTCTGCAACACCTTCTGCGTGAAGGATGCCGGGCAAGCCTTTTTCGGCAACACACCCGCCAGGGCAATCGTCGCAAACCGGCGAAGAGCCAGGATATGCCTTTCTTTCAAGGGCGCACAAATAACCAAATGCCCCAAGGTCTGCTGATTTAATTCCGAGAGAATTAATTCGTGAGCGTCTAACTTCTTCCCAGTAGGTATCGGAAGTGGAGAAGGATTTTTCGGCCATATCTCCCTCTTCTTCGTCCTCTTCGTCTTCCTCCATCTCGTCGTCTTCTAGTTCTTCATCGTCGTCTTCCATATCTGCATCAACAATGGCTTTTTTGCCAATTTTCTTTCGGCGGCCATATGACTTCATTTCGTCTTCATCTTCGTCTTCATCTGTTGATTCGACTTCTTCATCTTCCATGTCGACTTCTTCGGTATCTTCGCTTTCCTCTGTCGGCATTTCTGTTTCATCATCCTCATCGTCTTCATCCATCATTGCCATAGCGGCTTTGCCCTTAACGCGCTTAGATGATTTTTTGGACTTTGATGGCATTTCATCTTCCATCATCTCTTCATCATCTTCCATCATCTCTTCATCGTCTTCTGCGTCTACATTCATTTGTTTGTATCCCATTGATACGCAGTCGCCCTTGCATTCCGGGCAAGCTTCACCAACCATCTTGTTTTGCGCTTTGCACATAATGCCTTTTGCTTCTTTGGCATCCATGTCTTCGTCTTCCAAATCTTCTTCGACTTCTTCTGGGCTATTCATGCCATAGCCTTTTTTCTTTTTGCTCTTCTTCTTCATTTTTTGTGGCATCTCTTCATCTACTTCTTCAACAACTTCCTCTTCATCCATCTGAGAAATTGGTACCATTTTCATTTCGACTGGAGTTGCACCACACTTAGCGCAAATTGCAGCACCCTTGACAAACCCACACTCCCCGGCACCAACCCCCTTGGCACATTTCAATACGTTTCCGTCGCTATCGATACCAACAGTTGCTTTTTCGTTGTAGCTCATAGAACTCCTGAATGTGCAGGGAAATACCGTTGCTGGCATTAACCATTAATTAAATTGTGTACTAAATTATAACCTACCACGCGGTTTTATTATGTATTGACAATACTTTGCGTAACTTTTATTCGTTTTCTTTTTTCAGTCGTGTTCTTACATTTGGTTTTCCAACTGGAGAGTGTGTTCCTGTCTCAATTCTTTCTTTTGCTGTTCGAAGTTGTTCGTCACTGAATATGTCGTCAATTGTGTAGTCGGTTCCAAAAATGTTATTAAAACGGTTTACAACATTTTCCAAATCTGAATCCGAATATCGTGGCACGTCCCCAACATTTGACGAATATGGAATAGAGCCTTTGAATTTGGCTGCCCTGTCCATATACTTGCCGAGATTCAAGTCTTCCATTATTCTTGTTACCGAGTCTCTTGTGTTAAAGCCGGACGTTCCATGTTTTTCTTTAATAAATGAAAGCAATGCTTCTGCGACCACGTATTTCGGTTTTGCTAGCTCTCTATCAAGTCTTGCGCCCGCATCTGTTGCTGTAAAGGTTGATTTGGCATCTTTAATTATTTTGGATTGAATCATTTCAGAAATGACGGCAGTCGGAATTCCTTGCGTCTCCCACCTGTTAAGGGTTTGACGATTCTGTTCTCCAATTTTGCTCTTTTTCAATATTTTATTTAATTTTTCATATTTTTCTTTGTCTTCGTCTGATATGCCCAAACTCTTCATTAGTTCTGACATTCTAAATTCTTCACGTTTTGTTCTGGTTGTTGAATTCGGAATTTCTGTACCTTTTTTATTTGTGGGCAGTGCCGATATCGATTCGGGCACCCGCATGCCCTCATACATCAACTCTGTATTTGCATCGTCGGCATCGCCATCATTTCTGAACGCTCCACCAAAACTAAATCTCTCATCATCGTCAAGTATTGAATAATCAGATTGAGAAATCTTGTTGTCAACACCTTTTTTCGAATCTATATACATTGGGAAAGCGTCTTTCCCAAAAGTTTCCAACAAAAATCTTTCTCTAAACTTTGCTCTACCGAGATTTTCCATGGCCGTAGTTAATGCAGATTGATTAGAAATTTTTTCATCTGATTTTGTTGGCGCGAATAATCTCCATGAATCAAATATTGGTTCATTTCCTATTTCTGCAATTAAATACATGACATCGTTGTACGACAATCCAGCATTTGGAGAATCCAATTTCTTTTCTTCTGTTGCATTTAGATTTAGAAGTTTTGACAATTCTTTATTGTCAATTGGTCTTCTTTCTGTTACTTTGCCGTCTTCTCCCCAATTTGTTGGAATGGTTATCATCTTTTTGAGTTTTTCCGTTGGCAACATCCATGTTTCTTGGTTTGCTGAGTCGGTATCATTTTTTGAAACATCCCCAATTTTTATATTTCTTTTATTCTTGGCAAATCTTGTGCCGATATTGGAAATTCCGTTGTTTATTGCGCTTTTTTTCCTGTCGCCAATTTTGTCCAGTGGTCCGCCATCGTCTGCTGGATTCAACAACCAACCCCTTTGTCTTATCTGCCTCCAACTATCTTGGGCTATTCTGTTGTATTCTTCGTCATCGCTGAATCCATGTAGCATGTCAACTTTTACTTCAGTTCTTCCGCTAGATAGACGATTGTTTTTTCTGAGTCTCCTGCTAGCTCTGCCGCTGGAAATTCTTTCATCGCTTGGGGGTGGAGGAAATTCGCCTCTCTTAATTAAGTCTTGATATTCTGCTTCCAGTTCTTCGCCTGTTGGGACTTTCGGCAATAGGTCATTTTCTATTAAATCTTTCATTATTTCTTCATCATCTGGGTCTTTGATGTCTTCGATGCGACCATCGTCTCCACCAGAAGAAAGTCTTTGTCTTCGATTTGCTCTTTGTGATGCTTTTCGTGATACTTTTCCTGAGCTGAGTCTTCTAAATTCTTCATCTTCTGGGTCAGTGGCATCAAGAATCCAACTTGTTGACCCAGGAATAAGCCTCTTCATTGCTCTGGTGTTTGCAACATATTGCAATCGAAGCTCTTCTGGCCCCATGGAATCAATCAATTCAAGTTTGAATTGTTCTTTTTCTTTTGGATTTAGAATTTCTAAAAATTCTTTTAGGGTTTCAAATTGTTGGTCTGGGTCCGCCAATCGCCCTTGTTCGTGGAGTTCTTTTTTCCACGGTACAGACAGTTCGTCCCATTTTGGTGCTTTGAAGTCACCAGCAAGAATGAGATTGTCAAACTCAAGACCCTTTGACCGATGGGAGGTCTGCGCAATTATGTCTGGCCCCAAGTCGCCCCCATCGGTACCAGCAACACTGGTTGGCTTGAGCGTGTATCCGCCCTTGGCGACATCATTTGTTTTTCTAAGGTTTTCAAGTTTTTCGTACAGTTCTTCAATGCTGTTTGCTTCAGTTAACCACACGCCAGCTTCGCCATATTGGGGCTTGTCTTTGCCAGCAAATGTAAATGTTGATTTACCTGTCTTCGGGTCTCGCTTTTTCAAAAGGTCTTTGACGGGGTACGTGTTGCCCTCTGCAACAGCAATAAACTTTCCGTCAACGTTTTTAAATCTTAGAGTTATCTCAGAATCAACAATTCCATCTTTGTTTTTTTTGTATTTATCAAAATAAGAATATTTTGCGCCTTTGAGATAATTAAATATTTTTCCATTGCCTTCAACGATTGGGGTAAATGATTTAATAGAATCAAACTCCGGTGAATCACCAGCCGGAATTCCATTTTCTATATCTTGAATTAGATTGTTTAAAACAGATGCGCCAGCATCTATGTTTTGTACCTGCAAATACCACCCCTTCTTGTCTCTCGTTAGTCCAAATTTGCCTTCAGGGTCACCAAATCTAAATTTATATTTACCTTTATACAAAACCTTATAAGATTGGTGTTGTTTGAAGTCCCCTCCGTCTTGACCAAGAAAAACTTCATTTGTTTTTGCATTAAACGAAGCAATTAGTGTGCCACCACTTACAATTTCTACTGGGTCAAATTCATCAGCAAGGTCAGAAGCTGTTACTTTTCTTCCAATCAATTTTCCACCATCAGTGGTTTCTATGTTGTCGACGTGTTTTCTTAACTTATCCCAATCAAAGTTATATTTTTTAAACAATCTGTAAGCCGTAATTGCTTGTTGGCCAACATCTACTACTTCTGCTGCGTCATTTTCGCCGATTGTTTCTCCGGTAATTAAATCTGAAGTTTTGTCTGTTCCGCCTGCGGCTTTTGCAAGTTCTGCCCAACTTGCTACACTCCAAAGTTCTGGAAACACACTTCTTGGTTTGTCTGCTTCTTTTCCGTTGATTGTTTTTCCGTTTTTTAACCATTCCGCATGGTTAATCATGTCTGTCAAATCTTTTTTAAACGTTGAAACCGAACCCGTTCGTTTTCCCTTTTCTTGTTCTTCTATTATTCTTTCAAACGCCACAGCATTAGTTAAGCTTATAAAAGCGAGTGACTCTCTTTCTCCATTTTTCTTTATGGCTCTAGTTGCCGCAGTTCCAATTCCTTCTGGCAAAAATGATTCGGCTTCAAGCAATTCTCCCGGTTGGCCAGCGGCATCAATTCTTAATCTGGAAAAAATTGGACTCTCTCCAGTTTTTCTATCTCTTAATCTTTTTTGGTGGGCAGCAAGGAATCTGTTGGCTATTCCCTGTATAGCTCTACCGAATCTGAATGTTTTTGTAAGCGTTAGCTGATATTTTGCTTCCATATCCTCTAATTCATCAACAGCGCCCCTAAATTCATAAATTGCTTGATTACTATCTCCAACGGCAACCCATTGAATTTTTTGTTTTCTAATAATGTCTGTCATTACCGGATTTGAATCTTGTGCTTCGTCAAAGAAAACTATGTCATTTCCGTCAACATTTTGCGACATTCCCCTACCGGTACCAAGGTCAGGATTGGTCAATGACCATTGCTTCATTACGTAGCTTCGGGAAAGCTCCAAGGGGCTGTTTTCATCAAACGAATCATTCCAAAACCTTCGAGCTTCAGCAACAATTTTGTTTACCTCTTCTTTGCTAAACAAATCAAAGTTTGCTATTGACTGTTTTGCAGCAGCAAGAGTTACAACATATCTGTCTATTTCTTTATGTGGTTCTTTTGTGTTGTTATTTCTTCCGGTAGAAAATTCAGTTGCAATCCGAGCCATGAGAGCGGCGCGCTTTCTTCTAGTTAAACCAACAGTCATTGGAATTAAATCTCCCTGTTTGTTTTTTACCTGAACCTGTTGGCCGTAATCAGAAAATCCATAGTGATTTGCAATCGCATCACTATCTCTAACACCAATTATTCCAGAACTGCCGGAGTCTGACTTTTTTCTGAGTTTTGCATTTGTTCCTATTACTTGACTTGTTGCAACTGAGTCCCATGTTCTTACTTCGACATTTGGATAATTGGCAAATTTTTTCTTTGCCTCTTCTTGCATTTTTTTTGTGAACGTAAGATAAACAATTCGTTTGTCCGGCTCTTGGTCAAGAATTCTTTTTGCTGATACCAAGAGTGTTGATGTTTTTCCTGTGCCGGCCAAAGCACGAACTATCACGTTGTCGCCCGTCATTATTGCATCAGAAACTGCAGCTTGTTCTTCAGTGAGCTTTTTGTCCGTGGCAGCACTGTAGTCATACTTCATGTTTTGTTGTACATCTTCAAGACTCTTTATAACTCTTCTTTCGGACCTGCCAGAAGAAAGCCTGTCTTGATTTGCGTCATTTAGTATTTTCTTTGCCGCATCTCTTGTTTTGGGGCTCGATTTTTGATTATCAACATTGTTGAGTGCCCACATGACGTTGGCTGCTTTACCTATGTCGTTAATAAATTTGTCGCGCTTCGCCAAATCTTCTGGGCTTAAATCAAACAAACCAAGATACGTGTCGTTCAATTCTTCACTGATATCCATGTCTGGGTCATCTGGGAGAATAGATGCAAGATTTTTTCTGTTTTGAATTTTGTTTATGTTGCTTCTGATTGTGTTTCTGTAAGCATCCAGAATGGTAATGTCTTTTTCTTTTATTGCTTGTTTTAGGTTTTTCTCAAAATTATCATTCCAAATTTTTTCAGTTTTTGGCAACAGTCTTGTTATTGTTTTTGGTCCATCAAATATCATTTTTTGATAATTTATTTTGCCAGAGCTAACCCTGTTATCATCGTCTTCATTGTCCACATCATCGCCACCAGCTAAATTGTCTTCGTCTTCGCCTGTTTCGCTGTCACCATCGTCATCGCCGACTATTGTGCCCTCGTTGCCGTCTTGTGCTGGGATTTGTGTTGGGTCCTGTTCTGATTCAGCATTGACCCTGTCATCATCATCGTCGGAAACGGGCGTAAAGGGGGTTCCACCTTGGTACGGATATGCAAAATCTTTTGGTTCTTCAAGAGAATCGGCAAGCTTGCTGTCTTCTGGGTCTCCGGTTTTTCTTAATCTGGCAACTTCTTCTGCAATGTGTGCCTGTGCCGCACTTCGCCTATCGCCCGAATAATAGAGTTTTGCAAAAGCTGGACCAATATCAATTTGTTTTTGTGCCCTGGTGGCAGCAACGTATGCAAGGTGCATTCCTTCTCTAAACTGTGGCGATTTTTGGCCAAGTTTTGTAAAATTGTCTCTTATATCATCAAAAGCATCTTTATAGCTTTCTCCAACAACAACCGTATGCGCTTCCATGCCCTTGAATAGTTGTGGAGTTGTTATGACAGCATCGGCTCCAGTCGTGTTTGCTGCTTCAAGAATTTCTTCAGAAACTTGTCGTATCATTTCGGAAAGTCTTTCCCTGCTGCCACCAAGGTCTTTAATGTCTATTACGTAGGCATCGTTTCTTGCGGTTTCGCTACCGGTGGCAGCCCTTCTCAACACTCCGCCATCTTCTACAAAATCAAAATAGTTAGAAAATCTTGGGTCTCTAGTAATTATTCGTTTCGCATCTTCAGAATAAAATCCACCTTTTCTTATGCCGCTTCCTTGCCCTCTTGTTTTTTGGCCGGTGATACCCTGTCCAGTGAGCACAACGCGACCAGTCCATTTTCCCGGTTTTTTGGAGTCGTGTTCCCATGTGCCATCAATGATTCTTTCTTTCCCGGTTTTGGGGTCTATTTGCGACATTTCCAAATTCCAATGAACAGCCGAGCGCTGTGCCGCATCGCCCTTGCCTTTTCCCTCTATTAGAACTATTGCTTTAATCTGTGAATCTTCGACACCCATTTTTAGTTTTGTTGTTGAGCTTCCGAGTAATTCTTCTAGGCTGTCTTCACCATCAGTTTTGTTAACGCGAAGTTTGTTGAATTTTGTCGATATTCTTAGTGCTTGTCTTTCTGGTATAACCACCGGGTTAACCAGTATCTTTTCTGGGTTACCATCTTTGTCTAATGTGCCAGTCTCTATGAATCCACCCCTAAACCTCCTCAGCATATCGCTTGGGGCTACTGGCTTTCCTCCCTTTGGATGCATTAAATTCCACAGCGCTCTTAGTTGATTATTATGAGGACGCGCAGCTTCCCTTATTACTTCATCCATGTCCCAAAAATTGCCAATGAATTTGGATGCAGGTGGTCTTTTACCAGCTGTGCCAAACTTATTATTCCAGAGCCATTGATAATGCATCAAAAATTCAACTATGTCTTCATGTTTTTTGGCTGATATGGCTACCTGTGGGACAAGTTGGGGTGGTTCTTTTTTGCTTGGGTTTCTTAATCTCCACTCCGCCAGCTCTAGTTGCATTTGGGTGTCCAGATGGGCGCTATATCTGAATGCTGCTTTTATTACTTCAGTATTTGTTCCACCGAGAAAAGCAAAAGTCTCTCCCACCACGGGCATGAGTGGGTCAACTTTTTGGTAAATAATATTGTGGTTGTCGTCACGCTGTGGATTGCCATCTCCATCAAGCATGGGCATCGGTCGACCCTTTTCGTCAAGTTTAAGAGCGTCCCCGTCGTATACGAATCCTTTTGATTCTTCTATTGATTTATCTTTTACACTATTTAGAAATTTGATTTTATCTTTTGCAGGAATTCCCTCATCGAATATAAGAACATCTTCTTTTTGTTTGGTGTCCACAGTAAATCTTTTTGAAAGTTTAAATTCTTTATCTAGAGATTTTAATATATTTAAAAGCGCTGTTTTTTCTTTTGGTGTTGCTGTATCAAATTTTTCAAGCAAAGCAATAGCATCGTTAAACTGTTTCTCAACAAGCTGGTGATGGTGGCCGGTAACCCATTGTCTTCGCGGCGCATTTTGCCCAGTTATTTTTGCAAGCGCTTCGGCATCCAAATTTATGAGAGCTTGAATAATATTTCCAAGGTGGGCTATATTGTTGCCAAATCTAAAAGATTCATTTAGTGGCAACACATAATCTGGGTCCATCAACTCCATTGCATTAAGTGCGTTTCTAAAATTGTAAACAGACTGTCGTTCGTCTCCAACCAAAATTATTGGAAGCTTGTCTCTGTTGTTTTCCAAAACTGACAAAAAAGTTGGATTTATGTCTTGTGCCTCATCAATCAAAAGAGCATTTAGTTTTCTATTTGGGTGAGCAAAAGTTCTTCTAAGAGTAACTGTTCTATTTGTTCCTTTTTTAGCTTTTGTATCAACACTCACAGAAGTAACAATCCACAATGGTGTATCTGGGCTTACTTTTGAAACGTCCGTAATCACTTTTCCGTTTCTGTCTGTTATGTCTCCCTTTTTTGCGGAAGATGCAACAGCATCTATCTGTGTACTTCCGAGTGCATGGCCAACCATATATTTTGCTTCTGATAAATCAGGATTTGAAAGAGAAAATATTTTTGCGGTTTGACTCATGTTGGGAAGAACTGTTGTCTTTTGTTTTTTGCCCTTTTCGTCTATGTAGTGTTCGTTAAGCAAATGCTCGACAACGGTTCTGCCCATTTTTAGCCACTCTTGCGGAACGTTAGTTTCTGGTTCATTGTAAACATCAACCCAAAATTGTGGGTTGTGGTCCGCACTGCCAACCTCCACTTGTTCGGTTGTATATTGGAATTTTCCAGGAATTATGTTTCCATTTTCATCGAGTTTCGGTACCGGATTTCCAGATGAATCCAACTTGACCACCCAGCCAGAACCTATTTTTACTCTGCCCTCCAGTATCGATGCGCCGAAACCACTCTTTCTTGCTTCCACATCATCTTCGTCTGGGGCGAAGTGTTTTGCTTGTAGTTCTTCGTCACCGCTAAGTGTCCATTTTTCAACAGCTTTTCTTATTATTTCCGCAAGTGTTGCTACGTCAAGGGATGGAAGTCGGTCAGAGCCAGGCAACGGACCTTTTTCTGCCAATTTTTCAAGTTTGAAAAATCTTTGATAGTCGTCATTTGTATCAAGCATTCTAAGACCGGTATGTTCCAATGTTGGTCGCTGGCCGGCCGGACTACCATCTGGGAGTGTTGCCTTTGGGTGCGGAGGAGTGGGTTTTCTTTGTCCATCTCTAAAATCAATATAGGTAAACTTGTGCGGAACCGCCTTGCCGGTCTTTGGGTCTATTTTTGTTTGCGTAACAGCAGCACCTATTGGTTCCCCTGTTTCTTCGTCAAAATCTCTTGCTCTATCAACTCTTGCTCCCGCTGCATCCATTTTTCTTGAGATGTGGTCTCCAAATTTTTTGTCTGCTGCGCCAAGTAGGAGTCCCCATCTGGCAATTTTGTCTAGCGTTGAAACTCCCGTGTTTCCAGGAAACACAGCCTGCGCCTCTAGTTGATTTTTTTTGTTAAAGACTGCATAGTAGAGTGATTTTGAACCGTATTGTTCTTTGAGTTTTTCGACTTTGTCCTTGATTTGTTTTTCTGTCATTTTTGAAAAATCAACGTTAAAACGTTGCGATATGTAATTGAGTTTTTCGGCTCTTTCTGTGTCATTGCCTATTTCTAAATTAAACAAATTGTCAAGTGCGTTTGCGAGCATCTTTAGTGTTGTTGTTTTTCCGGTTCCGGCAGCCGCCTGAACAGAAATAACCGGGTAAACCATTTTTCCTTGTTTGTTCTTGAATGGCTTGAGCTGTCCGGTTATTGCCATCAATCCGACTTCAATGACGTCTTTTTGTTGTTGGGTTGGCTCATGTGGAAGATTGTGGGCAAACTGGAACGAAACATCTTCAACTCTTTTTATTTGTAGTTTTTTATCGTCGGGATTTTTTACTGACGATATGTGCCCTCCACCACTGGAAAGTCTTCCTGTTACGTCAATTACTTTTCCATCTTCGTCTTTTTGCGGTAGAGAAACAAATCTTGTTTCATCATCGGTATTTAGATTGGCGACTTGTTGAACCCTTATTGCATTAGGCTGATTGAGACTTCTGAGAATTTTGTTAATTCCCTGTTTATCCGAAACGGAATTCCACCCGTCGGATTCTTGATAAAACACTCCGTTTCTTATGAATCCCATTTTTGTCGAGTAGTGATAAATTTCTCTATCTCCATTTGACAAATCAAATGAACTCCAAGCGCCGCCGCTTCCAGCTTTTATCTTTCTTCCATCGACGTGTGGCTGTTTTACAAAATCTTCTATTTTTCCGGAAGACAACCTATCCAACATCTGCATTTCTGTTGCTTGTCTTGGTTCTTTTTGGCCAAGAGCTTTAAGAATTTTTTTGATTCCTTGTTTATCGGAAACTGAATTCCATCCAGTTGATATCTCAAAATATTCACCGTTTCTTATCACTCCCATCATTGTTGAGTAGTGATAAACCTCCCTGTCTCCATTCTGTCTATCAATTGCAGTCCATCCACGATTGCCAATTTTATGTGTTTTGCCAGATTTGTGTGGTCGTGTTGCAAAGTCTTCTATCTTTCCAGATGAAAGTCTTGCATCTTCAATTTCATCAATTGGTTGTTCAAATGTTCCACGAATAGGGCCAGATTTCGGAATCGGTTCAGAGCCAACCATTCCTTCAATAAGAGGAATTTCATATTTTAGGTCTGCCTCATATTTTCTTTCATCTGGTTCAAATCCTGCAAGTTGTCTAAGCGTCGGTGAACGATTGATGAGATAATTGACTGCTTTTTGTGCCTCAAGCATTGCCCTTCTTAGTGCCGTATGGTCATTCTGTATTGCATCTGCCCAGCTCTTCAAATACACGCCATGGTCATCTCTGAATGTCGGTTCAATACCCAACATTCCCATCAAAAGCGAACTACCAATTTCTGCGATTAATTCTTCGAAAGCGTATTTTTTGAATTCTGGTGAAAACTCCGGAGCTGTCATTTTTCCGTGTGGCCTGTCCAAACGAGAACTAGCACCACTCCAGTGAGTTAATTCATGCATCAATGTTGAGTAATACTCAACCGGGCTATTGAACTGTCCAAATTTCGGCATGAATATCGTGTCTCTACTGGGTGAGAAAAAAGCTCCGCCAAAATTACCCTCTTCTACCACTGGCCCTATTTCGCTTACGACTTTTTGAACATTTTCTATTCTTTGTTTTTCCGAAAGCTTCAATGCTGCTTGCTCTGCATACATAATGTTTGGCAAACCCTCAATTTGGGCAACGTTGTAAACCTTGGTCATGTGGAACTCGCCAGTTCTTCTTCCACGTTCAATTGTTGGAGCAAGGATAAATGTTGGCTTTTCTCCTTTTCTAACTTTTCCGCCTAGGCTTTTCCATTGTTTTTCTCCAGCCCATCGTGCAGTTGGATATTTTTTATCAAAACCCTTCATTGACAGAATTACTTGCCCACTTCCCTCGTAGGCCCTCCCAGCAACATTTCTTCTTTTGTTTGTCGGATTTCTGGCATAGTTTTCTGTTCTGGCCCAAGGTCTAACAAATTTGGCTCCTGGGTTTTTGATTGCTTTCGTAATTGATTCAAGAATTTGAACCTGCATATTGTCGTAATATTTTTGCAATTCTGATTCATTCAATGATTCGCCAGAGGAAAGTCTTTCCGCTCTCTTGGGAGTAACTTGTGAAAGTACAAATCCAACAGGGCCATCATCATTTAGTTTTGCGTTTGCGCCAGAAGAGATTCGACCATAACCGTCATATTCATCAAGTTCTTTTTGAATTTCTTCTGGTGATTTTGCTGTTTCTAAAACTTGATTTTCGATTTCGGCAGATTCTTTTGCTTTTTTAGCTTTTTCTTTTTCTATCTTTTTTACTTCGGAAAGAGCTATTCCTTTTTCTTTGGCAATTTTTCGGCGAGGTTTACCCGAAACAATATCTTCGTATATTTTTTGCTTTTCGTCATCGGTAAGTGCTTTAGCTATCTTTTTCTTTTTTATCAAATTTTTTCGTGTTCTTGGTCTTGGTTTATCAAGATTTTCTGGTCTTTCAATTTTTTTACCGGTTCTCAAAAATTGCATATGTCGCTGTTCGGCTTTTCTTACATCTTGGCGACTCCAGCCCAGCGTGTCTGCGACTTCCTGAAGGGTTGCACCCTTCATTCTTCTGTTGTATATCTCTTCGTCGCTCCATGCTTTTCTTGTAATTATTGGTCTTTCTTCGTCACTGTCCTCCGGGCCAAGAAAATCTTCAATTATTTTGTCGTAAACATCAAAACCAAGGTCATATGGCATATTTTCATCACCAAAGGGATTGTCTGGGTCGAATCCGTCATCCAGACCAGGAATATTTCTTACTCTTCCGCGCTCCCCAAGCTTCGGCGCATCGTGTCCGAATTGACCAGAGGAGAGTCGCCCATTTGAAATATCTGTGTTATATCCATAATTATTTAGCCACTCTGCGAGTTTTTTGGCGGTGTCCCCATCTTTGGCAGATGTGTTGGGAACGCGTTCGGCGACATGATTTGCTATCGCTTTTTTCAATCCTTTATTAAAATCTTTTCTGTCTTCTTTTTCAATTCCGTCGACAGCTTTAACAAAATTTCCAAGGTGTCCGGCATAGGCCATGAACCAATCCATGTATTCATCGGTTGATTTATTTTTTTCATTAAAATTTTCCGGTCTTTTGCCGTTTCCCCTACCCGTTCCGGCCCAAGCAACTCGAGCTTGATTTTCGCCCATTTCCATACCGCGAAGGAAATTTTCTGAAATATTTTTATCAGAACTAGTTCGTGGTCTTTGTTCCCACCCCATTTCTGAATCGTTCCATCTTTGAACAATTTTGTCAAAGTCTTCTCGTCTTTGTTTTTCGTCTCTACTAATTCCAAATTTTTGTTCGTGTTGTTTTCCAAGTCCGTGTCTGGAGAGATTTCTTCCTGAAGAAAGTCTTCTTTCTTCGTTTTCTTTTGGTCTCCTGGGGGCCTGTCTGGTGGTTTTTTCAACAGGTTTTTTATTTTCGGGCAAAACAGATTCTGCGCGCTGAATTGGCTTTCCCTCAATTAATTCGCCTTGGGTTTTATCTTTATCAATTTCTTGTTGAGGGGTTGTGTCGCGATTGTAAATCGAACCAGGGCCATATGGTGTTGGGTCTGGCTGTCTCCAGTCTGGATATTCATCAAATAGCCAGCCGTTTCTATTTCTATCTTCGCGTGTATCTGGATTAAGGTCTCCCTCCGGAATCCCAAAACCGCGCGCACCCCTACCGCGTCCACCACCAAGTCTTGGTCTATCTATTAGACGAGAAGCTCCATATGAAGCGATTCTTCTACCTAGATTTTTTACCTCTATATCTTCATCTATTAATTTTTTTTTTATGTCGTTGTTGTTAAGTGCGGTGTCAATTGCATCTATCAAATCGTGATTTAATCCGGATTGAATAACAATTCCATCTATGTCGACAAATGTCTCTGCGCGATAGTAATCAAATATTGGGTCGAGAATTTGTTTTACTCTAAAAGCATCCTCTTGATTAATTTCGAGACAGTATCCTTTTTCGTCAATTTGTTCTTCGTTAAACTCTGATAAGTCTTTATATTTTTTTCTTCTTCTTCTTTTACGAAATCTTGAGATTGCGCCACGGAGACCGGCAAGAAGTAGCTCCCCGGGATATTTTGCTTCAAGTTCAATCAAATAATCTTCTTGTTCTTTTGTTTCAACATCGGCAGCAGCCTTTTGGTCCGAGTAATCACCCTTAACAACTCCGTTTGGTATTACGGCAAATCGGCATTTTCCTTCGGGGTGAACCGGAAGAGAAATAATTTTGCAAGACGAACCACCTTCATACATGACACAATTTGAGCACTTTACGCCGATTCCGGCTACTGGATTTCTTTCGGGTGGATAATATCCCGCCCACACACCATTGCTATCTTCATTAAACTTTCCGTGTCTTTTTACTATTTTGAGAAGAGCGTCACGAAGGTCTGATTCTTCTTTGTCTAGATTTTCTTTATCTATTTTTGGTTGGCTTCCTTCATACTCAATTTTGGGAAGTGGAATCATTACGGTTCCTGGGCCAATCGGATTTGGTTTAATTGCAACCGGAATTGCCGGCATTTGCTGCGGTCGAATAATTCGTTGTGGTTGGGTATTTGTGGTCGAGGGATTCGCTTGAATTATGACTGGTGGTTGCTGTGGTGTTATTTGGGGAATTTGTATTCGCTGAGGAGTTCCGAACATGAAAGTGTCCTGATTCCTCATCCAATTACATTTATATTTTTCGTATCCGCCTTTTTCTCCGGGTTTAATAAATGTTACGGTTTCTTCGTCTGCTTCAACTACATTTATTTTGCTTCCGTAAATATTGCTAAGTTGTTTTTGCAATTCTTCTCTATCTGGAGAAATAAAACTTTGTTGATTTGTTGCCGGAGCATTGATTTGCTCTGACATCATGTCCGTCTTGACTGATATGGTCCCCGTAAGTTGGTTTGCTCCATGTAGAACTGGCGACACTTCATATAGTTCAAGTTCCCAAATTACATTTGCCTGAGATTTTTGGTCAAATTGCGCGCGCAGTGTTTTGTATCCAATTGACCATTCTTGCTCTTCTCCAAAAAATGCAACGTTTGCAAAGGCTTCTTTGCCTTTTTCAGAATTTAGATTAAATTGAACTTTTGCAAAAAGGCCACCTATATTGGCAACTTTCATCTTCATTGGCAAACGTGGGTCGTTTGGTGAAACTTCGTATATTTCCAAAACTTTGCCTATTGGGTCGTTCCAATTATGACCCCACACAACTCTCGGTTTGCGTCTTTGTAAGCTTTTTGTAAAAGCACCAGCGGCAACAATGTCCCCAACGCTGTCTTTGTTGCCTATTCCTGCGACAAAACACTCAACGATTCCCTGAGCTTCGTCAAGATTTAGGGAATTTGACTTCGGCCCAATTGAACCAATGTTGCTTGATTTGTACTCAAACTGGTCTTGCATGAATTGTTCTTTCTGTTTACTCATTAGATAATAGAACAATTACTTCTTGCTTATTGCAAGTATTGTGTTTTTGATGTTTTGTTTAAAGAAAATAATTAATAAATTTCTTGACCGAAATTCCATGCAGCATTTACTTCCAAATCGGCAATATCGGTCTGTTCTTTTGCAAAAAAGTTTGCATACATTTCTACAATTTTCTGTTTGAAAGAAATGAATCTTTCGTCTTCTCCCTTTATATTGAACGAGTCAATCATAAATGAGTTTATTTCAGAAATGAATTTGTTGTTTAAATTTTTTATACTTGTAAGCCTTTCGTCAATTTGTTTTGCAACTTGAAGCGCTTGAAGATTTTTGGTCTTGATTCCCTTCGATTCAAAATTAATTTGCTTTTGTTCATTTGAGTTATTTATTATTGCCGAGAACAATGGCTTTATGTCTTCATCTATTTGCCTATTCCATGTTTCAATGGAAATAATTGTTTCAACGTCTAGCGTTCCAGATGAAAGTGCTTTTTTAGATTTTGCTCCGTTTATCTTTTCAAGCACAACTCGCTGCTGTCTTTCAAAAACTCTTTCAATTCCTCTTGATAATATTTCCGACCATCTTTCAATTTCAAATTGAGAATCTTCTTGTTCTGATTTTGTTTGAATTCCAGAGTCAGATGCTGTAGTAATTCCCGCTGGAGCTTGTGGCTGCATTGCTGCTCCAGTTGCTTCTGGTGGAAGTGGGCTTTGGGCAAGCGCCCCACTAACTTCAGCCATTGCGCCCTGCATTGTATTTGGGTCAAGCGGTTGCTCTTGTCCAGGCATTGGTGGCATTCCGGGCGCTCCAGGCATTGGTGGCATTCCGGGCATACCTGGCATACCGCCTGGAGCCCCAGGGACTTGAGCAGCATTTTCTTCCATCTTCTTTTTTGTATTCGCAATCGGAATAAGGTTTGGATTCATCAGCAAAGAATCGGCCAAGTCTGCGTCCACTTCTTTTCTTGCTGAACCAATTCTGTATTCGTTTACACTTATCAATCCGGCTTGAAGTTCTTGCATTAGATAGCGTTCGCGTTCCTGTTTATAGAGCATGAGAATCGGAACTTCTGAAGTATCAAAATCAATGTAATACTTATCGTCCAATTCGTCAAGTGCCCTGGAAACAATCTCCAAATGTGGCCCCATTGTTTCCACCCAAAAAACTCGTATTTCCTCTGCCGCATTTGAAAATGTTCGCCCTGCGGCATTTCCAATAACTGATTCTGGGACTCCGAAAGCTGAAAGTATTTCTTCTTTTGTTATCTGTCGCATTTGCATATATGCAGCATCTCTTGGCGATGCTGAGGTATCGACAAAATCAACTCCTTCATCTGAAGAAATTACAGTTGTTTGACCAGTTTTTGAAATATTTCCCCTGAATCTACTTCTCAATTCATCTTTGTCGTCCTCATCTATTTCTCCGCGAACTACAAGCAAACCACCCGGTCTTCCATCATTTAACAGATAATTTCTGTTATACATTTTCGCCAGATTCTCAATTTCGATAGCAACACCAGATGCTTCAAGTGGGGTCAAAGACAAATATGGGTCTATGGGATGCGGTCTTCTAACCCAACACACATCTTCTGGTTTTAAAATTGTTTTTTGTCCATATGGCATCATCACTTCATAGCCAGAAACAAATTTCTTTGGATGTGGTATTGGGGCAGTTGATTGAGGCGGAAGAAGGTTTAGAGCGATTATCCCGCCATCTCTGCCACGTATTTTTTCTATGAATACACCCCTTGTTCCAAGCAGCAATTGAGCGGAAAGTCTGTACCTAAAAATAAATGAATTTTCACCGATGTTGCTTCTGTTGTTTAATATCTCCAAAATTACGGAACGTTCTGCTTCTTTTCCTCTTACCTGCTCACCGTGCCTGGTATTATCTTTTCTTAACATCATGGGCAGTCTGGCTTGATTGCCAGAAATTGCGTCAATACACCGATTGACCCAAGTAATTTTCGACATCCCCTCGCGATATGCGCGCTCGATGTCCCAACCATCCCTATACGCTTTATCGGCAAATGAGGGGTTTGCTGATATGGGCAAACCGTAACCCAAAGATTTTGAATTTCCCGGGCGCAATGATTTATTGTTAGACGAACTGTTCCAAGCCATATATTTAATTGATTATTCTGAACCTAGAAGAAAACCGTATATTCCACATGCGATACCTGCGACCACCAAACCAGCTGGAGGAAATATTAACCCAGCCCCAATGCTTGTAAACATTATAAATGAAACCATTAATAAATTGGCGAATGTGTTGCGATTTCCTTTATTCCTCAACCAAGAAATAAATCTGTTCCAACTTTGGGTCAATTTTGCCATATAAGATACAGTAGCGCACAAGTTGCCCTTGGTGAGATTATCAAGAGTTATGATTGTTTAGGAAAATTTTTATGGCATCAAAAAAACAAGACTGGTCAAAGGTTTTGGACTATCTGCAGCCGAAAATGCCGGAGTTTTGTCCCGAGGAACCGTCAATAAATCAAAAAGTTTTTTTAAGAACCTATTCGCTTGAGGCGCTGTTTGGTGGTGCGGCTGGCGGTGGCAAATCTTCCGCATTGTTGATGGCAGCCCTTCAATATGTTGATGTTCCTGGGTATTCGGCAATTTTGTTCAGAAGAACCTTTGCCGACCTCTCTCTGCCTGGTGCCCTTATGGATAGATTTCGATTATGGGTATCCCAATACGAAGATGTTCATTGGAATAGCAATACATTTATAGCGACTTTCCCTTCTGGTGCAAGGATTTCTTTTGGTTATTTAAATAATGCAAATGATTATTTGCGATATAAGGGCTCAGAATTTCAATTCATTGGGATGGACGAGGTCACGGAAATAAGAGAATCTGACTATCGATACCTGTTTTCCCGTTTGCGTAGACCAGCTTCTGGTCCAGTTTCCCAGGTTCCGCTTCGAATGCGGTGTGCATCAAACCCGGCTCCGAATTGGGTGAGACAAAGATTTATCGTTGAAGGCAAAGAAGAGGGGAGAATCTTTGTGCCGTCAACACTGAAAGACAATCCAGGTATTGACGCTGATTCGTATAGACAGTCCCTATCCGCCCTTGACCCCGTAGAGCGACGCAGGCTTGAGGAAGGCGATTGGTGGTCGACGACTTTGGGGAGTTTATTTGATAGAACCTCTTTTATAATCATTGACCAACATGAGATACCTCTTATTTCCTCATCTGCGCGAGTCGTTAGATTTTGGGACCTGGCGGCAACCGAACCGTCGTCTACATATACGGACCCAGACTGGACGGTTGGAACTTTGATGATGCTAAATGAAGGAATAGCTTATGTTTTGGATGTTAAAAAAATAAGAGCAAGGGGAGAAAAAGTAGAACGATTGGTGGGGCAAACAGCAATAGAAGATGGCCACAGCGTTTCAATTGTTATGGAACAGGAGCCAGGTTCAAGCGGAAAAGCCCTAATCGACCAATATTCCCGATACGTGCTATCTGGTTATGATTTTACGGCTTTGCGTTCAACCGGAGACAAAGAAACAAGGGCGAGACCATTTGCTGCTTCTGTGGCTAACGGAAATGTTCGGGTGGTTAGGACCCCATGGCTTACAACGTGGCTTGATGAATTTTCGTCGTTTCCGGAGGCAGCCAATCACGATGACCAGGTTGACTCGGCGGTTGGTGCGTATACCTATCTCACAGGACTCGGGTTGCCTCAGCGCAGGAAGGTGTCTATACTCATCTAAACCAAGCAAACACCCATTTGTAAAAGGAAAATGATGATAGACAAAATAAACCAAATCAAAAAGTTGCTCACTGAACTTGATTCAGAAATATCTGATTACGTGCAATCTTCCCCCGACATTGTTCGAGCGTGTGAGTATCTTGCCGAAATGAATTTTTTGAAGAGAGACTTTTCATTTGTTTATGACACATTTTCACACGCAATGATTGGTGTAATGGGCGAAAATGAAAACATTGTTCTGTCTTCTGGCGTGGAAATAGAAAAGAAATCCGGATATGACAGGAAGGGCTGGGACCATAAATCGCTTGGTAGCGCCGTTGCTGACCGGCTTGTTCAAATGTCGGTAGATATGGACACTGGAGAAGTTTTAAAAACACCGCGAGAAATAGCAGTAGATATTCTCACCTACTGCGCGCCATCGTATTGGAGAATAAAAGAACTAAACAAGATAGGCATCAACCCAGATAGCTACTGCGAGGTTGGTGATTTGAAAACGAGTATTATCGTCAGAAAAGGAAAGGACCAGTAATGTCAGAACAGGAACCAAAAACCAAAGAACTCGCGGAAATAACACGTGCTTTGTATGCTCAATTTCCGGAAGAAATGGAAAAAGTAATGACTGTTTCTGGGGTGAATTTGATATTTATTCCGGTAAGTGAAGTAATCAATCGCCTTAACAAAGTTTTGGGAATTGATTCTTGGTCGTCAGAAGTTCTTCGCTTGGAGCGCGACCCACATGAGCCAGACGAGATTATCGCTCACGTCAGCATTACTGCCGACATAGCAGGCAAAAGGGTTATAAAGCACGGCGTTGGTGGAACAAGTATCAAAAGAATTAAATCGACTGGCAAGCCAGTAGACCTTGGTAACAGTTTCAAAATGGCTGTTTCTGATGCATTGAAAAAGGCGGCGCAACAATTTGGCGTTGGCCTGTATCTCTCTCGTTCTGCCGATGCCATGGACGCAGAAGAAGCAATGCACGCCAACAATGTTGAAGATGTTGTAGAAAAACAAGAACCAGTTCAACAAAAACAAAAAACAGAAATTGAAGAAAAATGGGATTACTTTGTTGAAGCAACAAAATCTCTCACCAAAGAACAAAAAACCGAGTTGAACAACTTTTGGGAAAATCATTCAGGCGGAAAACCAAAGCCGAAAAAAGATACGGCGACACTTGATGACCTTCAAGCGCTGATTGCGGAAGTTTTGCGAATTTCTTTTGGCGGAAAGTACGTCGATGAGAAATCAAAAGAATAAAAATCTAATTGCCCCAGAATATCTTTCCCCCTCTTCGATAGGAACATATCGACAGTGTCCTTTAAAATTTAAGTATTCCAAAATAGACAAACTCCCCGACCCAAGTGGCCCGGAGGCGATTCTTGGAAATTTTGTTCATGCCATACTTGAAGAACTTTATAAACTTCCTCAAGAATTTAGAACACAACAACAAGCCAAGGAAATAGCTAAAGAATTATGGCTTTCTGAGTGGAATGAGAAAGTTAATCGGGTTGTACACGGTGAAAAAGAATTAAACAGATTTAGGTGGTCGGCTTGGTGGTGTGTTGAGAATTTGTGGTTGCTTGAAGACCCGTCTTCTTTTTCTCCATCAAAAATAGAGTGTTTGGTAACGGGCGAAATAGGTGGAGTAAAGATGAGGGGGTACATAGACCGTCTGCTTTTGGCTGATACAAATGTCACAATAAGCGACTACAAAACGGGCAAAACCCCCAGAAATGATGATTTGAATGAGAAGTTTTTTCAATTAATCACTTATTCACAATTGCTTTCCGGTTTTGAGTCGGCAACTGATGATATTTCGGTGGAGTTGTTATACCTAAAAGATGGGGTTAGATTTAAGAAGCAGGTTACGCCCGAAGACCTAAACGCAGCAATTTCATTAATTCGGGAAACAAAAAGGAAAATAGATGAAGATTGCCAGTCCGGAATATTCCAACACAAAAAATCCGTCCTTTGTGGATGGTGCTCGTTCAAAAAAATATGCCCTGCGTGGGGGAATGATGGGAAACAACATAACTGATGACGAATTTGCTCGGATGGTCGCCGAGGAAGTTAAAAACAAACTATCGCCAGTGCACAGGAACATGCTGCTGAATAAGGAAAACTGGAGTCGCTGGAGAGATGCTCTTGTTTCTCTTTCCGACAATCTTCAGGCACAAATTGAAAATATTGAAGCTGACGCAGAAGCAGATGAAGAAAGATTTTCTTCGATGGGCAGAGATGGCTCTCGCTTGTCCAAAAACGCAAGCACTCACTACGATGCAAAAGCAACCCGAGTCCGTAGGTTTAAATTTCATGTAGATAAACGACTGGATGAAGTATCGGTAATGATTGATACTGGCTCAGAAATGAAAACTGACGGTTGGGAAAAAGTTGAATTTTTGAGAAGGTCTATTGCGCACCACAGAAAGTTGATGCGAGAATACGACCTTGAAGATACAGCGATAGACAGAGCACTTTGGGCTGCACTTGACGAAGAATGGCTTTTTGATTCAATAAACGAAAACAATCTTTAGTGTATAATTTCGCCCTTAATAGAGGGCGAGATTATGTTTCCAAAAAAGAAAAAATCAAAACAAAAAGCTCCTCTTGCGAAAAGAAGCAAGAAAACAGAACAAGTTTATGTTGAGCGACGCAAGCTTGTTCAAAAAGTTCTCAAAGAACGCCCGCTGTGTGAAGCGTGTAAAGTATTTGCAAAACACGATGGAAAAATTACATACAATCACCATATGAGCAGAGACCTACACGAAGTAATTCGCAGGTCGCAGGGTGGCTCAATACTCGATGAATCAAATATTCTTGCCGTTTGCCGTCCGTGTCACGTGCGAATAACATCAAATCCAGAGTTGGCTTTTCAATTGGGTCTTGCAAAACATGGTTGGGAAAAATAATATTTAGTTTGAAAATTAACATTTTCATTATTTATTTTTTTCATACACTAATTATCACTTAGGACCGTTATAGGTTCAAAGGCAGGGTGGGGAAATCGACCGCCCTGCTTTTGGGCGCATATTGCTAGATGTAGTGTCTGTTCGTGAAATTTCTCGGAATTGACCTATCGCTCACATCAACGGGATATTCCCACAATGAGCACTGTGAGGTTATTTCTGTTAATTCAACTGGACCAAAAAGGCTCATCGAAATATCTGAATCAATAGGAAATTTAATTGTTGAATTTAAAATAGATGTAGCTGTTATTGAGGGGTATGCATTTTCTTCCAGGAATTCACAGGCACACTCCATAGGCGAACTTGGTGGGGTGGTAAGGGTGATGCTTTATCGAATGGATATTCCATACGTAGAAATACCACCAACATGCAGGGCAAAATTTGCAACCGGGCGTGGAAATGCTTCAAAAAATGAAGTTATTTCATTTGTGTCTGCAAAAACTGGATTGATATGGAAAAATCCTGGTGCAGACGATAAATGTGATGCTTGGATTCTTGAAGAAATGGCACTTACAAAGTCTGGCTTACAACGCCACCATTGGCCAACCACAAGCACAGAGGTATTAAACAAAGTAGATTGGTCGCCGTTGGAGTTAATTGAAAAGGACAACAAATGAGAAGCACACCGATAAGCCAAGTCGAAGTAGAACAAGAGCTTCTTCGCTTGCTTGACAGACTTGAAATCGAAACGGAACAATTTGAAACGATTGCTATGGATTGCTCAAAAAAAGAAGCTCTTCATAAAAGCAATTGGGCAAAAGAATATTTGTCGGCAAAGGGCTCAATAAAAGAACGCGAAGCTTGGGCGGACTACAAAATGGACCAACAAAACTTTGAATATAAATGTGCTGAGGCGTTGGTTAAATCAAAGCGTGAAGTTCTTTTGTCCCTGCGCACATCAATAGATGCGCTGAGAACACTAAATGCAAATGTTAGAACTCAGGTTTAATCATGAACAAAATTCATGAGTCTCTGCAATCGCTAGCCATGAATATTGATGCGTTGATTCCACTAGACAGAAATCCACGTCGTGGAAATGTTCAGGCGATAGCTGCATCGTATGAAGAATTTGGACAAATTAGGCCAATTGTTGTGAGACCAAATGATGATGGAACTTTTATGGTTGTTGCCGGCAATCACCAACTTGAGGCGGCAAAACAGCTTGGATGGGACAAAATAGCTGCTATTCAATTTGATGTCGATGACGAGCGCGCAATTGCTTTTGCAATAGCAGACAATAGAACAATGGAACTTGGTTACACGGAGCCAGATGTTTTGAACGAATTGATTATCGAAATAAATGATTATTACCCCGAATTACTTGAGGGTCTTGGCTGGGATGAATTTGAGATAGCAGAAATAGAGCAGACCTCAACGCGTCAAGAAAATGAAATAATTCAGTCTGGCTCGTACGTTGCCCCAACGCTTGTTGATAAATCAAATTATTTTGAACAGAACAATGAAGATGACGATGAGCCAGTTTTTGACCAATCTGCAGTTTCTGTTAAGAAAACAAAAGATGGTCAAGAAATAAAACTAAACTCGGAGTTTGACCATTCTGATGTCGCCGTTCGTGGCTCAACAACTGCAATGAAATCTGCTGCGCCAAGTGCGGCAATAACCGTTCAAATAACATTCGATACGACCGAACAACAGTCATCATGGTATGAGTTTATAAAAATGCTGAAAATAAATTCTGATTATAAGGGCTCGACAGCAGCTGAGAAATTAATTTCATTTATCAAAACACACACACCGTGACAAGACAAAGACTTTTCCTCGACATGACATGTGTTGAGGCGGCACGCAAAAGAATTAGACATGTCTATGACATATTCGACACGGTGTGCGTTCAGTTTTCCGGAGGGAAAGATTCAACCGCTGTTTTATTGTTGGCAAAAGAAATTCACGAAGAACGAGGTCTGGGACCAGTAAAAGTAATTTTTAGAGATGAAGAAATGGTTAGCCCACTAGTTGTTGAATATGTACAAAAAGTCAGAAATTATGATTGGGTTGACATGGAATGGTATTGCCTTCCATACCCTGCTGAAATATGGGTTTTGGGAAGAAGAATAACAACTCTGCTGTGGAGTCACGAAAGAATGCTGCAGGATAGATGGGTTCGCGAAATGCCGGAGTGGGCAATCAATGCAAATGACTTTGGACTTGACCACACGGTTTCGCTTCCAGAACAAACCGATTATTACACAATGCAAGGAAAAAAGGGAAACGTTGCTTTTCTTACTGGGGTTCGAGCAAGTGAATCAATGGTCAGGTATCGCTCGCTTGTACAAAAACTTCACGAAAATTATATAGTTACTCCATACAGACTAAAAAGAGGAATACCTTTAAAATTTGCAAAAATAATTTATGATTGGAACACAAATGATGTTTTTAAGTTCATCATTGAAGAACACAATGCAGAATATTGCAGATATTATGATTTAGCTTCTTTGACTGGCAGCAACACAAGAGTTGGAATACCTCTTCACGCCACAGCGATAAGAAGGATAGGTGACGTGATAGCGACTGAGCCAGAATTTTATGACAGGCTTTTTGAATGTTTTCCATATATTGACGCACAAAGAAATTTATGGCCAGATTTTGATGTAGAAAAACTTATTATGCAATACTCAAAAAACGGATTTGATGGCGCTTCCGAGTTTATAGAAAAATATTTAATTGGCGAAAGAAGACAAAGAGAAGCAAAGGTTTACGTTTCAAAATTTAGAAAAAAGCACATATCCGACCCAAGGGGATATCCGCTAAGTCTGCTTATAAGAAATTTGTTATTGCATGAAATAGATGTAAATTCGCCAACGCCTGTTGGTCCCAAAACAAGAGCATATACTGTAAGAACAATCGAAGAAAGCGAAACAAAAGAATGATGGAAATACAAGAAATTGATTTGTCCAAACTTGTTGTTCCAGCATGGAAAGTAACATATACGCTTAGGCCAGAATTAATTTTGATTGCTGGTTCTCTTATTGAATTTGGATTTATTCAACCAATACATGTGCGTAAATCAACTGGAGAGATAATTGATGGTTCTGAAAGGTTTATGTTAACCAATTCAATAGAAGAAATATCAACACGATGTAACTCAAAAATTCCAGTGGTTTTTCATGATTTGAATTTGGTCGACTCAATAATGCTGCACATACGACTAAATAGGGGTCACTCAAAAATAGTTACTGAAAAATTGTCTAGGGCTGTTAAAAGAATATATGAAACAGATTCTTATTCTGTTGCAGACTTAAAAATGTACCTGTCAATGGGCAATGAAGAATTGGCAACCCTGATAGATGGGGATTTAATAAAACAACGAAATATCAAAGAGCACAACTATTCAAAAGCTTGGGTGCCGATTGAGGCACCAGCAAATGCTCATTCCTCAAAGGCGATGGAGTTTGAATCTCCACCAAATTCCGATAGGTAAAATTGTTTTTCTGGTATTATCTAGATAACAATACAACTGTGTAAACACTTATTTGGAGTTAATATGCCCGGAGTACGATTTGGTCCAGACATAACCGATGACGCGGCGCAATTACTAAATGACATCCTTGAATTTAAAGCACTAAAAAAAGCAAAAAAGAGCGACAGAGACGTAACGAGACGATATAAGCGCTCGGTCAAAATGGCTAAACAGCTTTTTGGACTTACTGACAAGGATATAGAAAAAGGAAGATATAAAGACCTTCGCGTAATGGCCCAATACGGAGACGATGCACGTAGGCCAGGAGCCCCCGGCAGAGTTTACAGACGGTCCAAGCTGTACAGAAATAAAAGAACAGGGAAAATTGCTAGACGAAGCATGATGGAAGAAGGCAGGCGGCAAACCCTTTTTGATAAAAAACAAAAAGGAAGAGCGTTATATACAACGACAAAAGCACAAAGAGAAGCAGAAATAAACGAAAAAGTACCAATGACAAACAAAAGAGGAAGAGCACTCAAGGATAAAAGAGGAAACACAAGATACAGAAAGCCGACAGAAGCAGAAAAAGCCGAAAGAAGAAGTCTGATGGAAGGCTCTATAAAGGCTGGTCGATTAACTTACCTTGGAAGAACAAATCCAAAGAGACTAAGGGATGCGCAGGCGCGATTTGATAGACGCATGGCGAGACTAAATAAAAAGGGTGGCGTTTTGAGCGACAGAGGAACAAGAAGAGTAAAAATACGTCCACAGCTCAAGGGCGGAAAAGCGGACGTCGCAAAGCTAAATATTGCCAGACAGAGAGGTTTTGGTGGTTCCGGAAGCAAGGGTGTTAGGGGAAAAATAGTTCCTTTGCCTAAAGCACCAAAATCTGCTACTCGCGCCAAAACTGCTAATAAACAAAGGAAAAAAGCCGTTAGAAATGCCGGGAAAACAAGAAAGACAAATGTTAGAAGAGGGAAAAAGAGATAATTCTCTACTCAAAAATTTTTGAAAATTGTCCCCAGTCAATATCTTCTGGAGTGGCAGTTACATCCTCTTCATCAACTTCCTCAAGAAATAAATCATCTTCATTTCCCCAATCCCCTTCAATTAGAAAATTTTTAACACTTTCTACCGGTTTTAGTTCTGCAACTATTTTTCCATCCTTCGTCTCCCCAACAACACGCAAACCAAGAGCGGCAGCAGTAATTATTGAATTGTCCCATTGGTCCAAAATAAAATCATCAATATCGACTTCGTCAAAATCTTTGCCTTCTGAATTAAAGAAAAAATAAACAGAAGTTATGTGGTTTATCAGTTTTGCTTGAAGTTGTTTTTGCTTAATTGAATCTACTGCGTTTATGTTTTGGGGCGGTTTTGACTTTGACATGAACAAAACACTACTGCTTCAATAACCGCAAAGCGAGTATCGTATTTCTTTTATGGACATTAATGATGTTAAAATTTAATATGTCGCGAATTTATCTTAATATCTATTTACATTTGGAGAACTAATGACAATTGTTACAAAACATGAATTAAAAACGTATATGGATATTTCCTTAACCGCAAGGCAAGAAGACGCAGCCGACCTTATTCTTAATGGTCTTCAAGGGGAATTGGAGGCTTTTCTTCGTAGGCCAATTGAGGTCGGGTCATTTGTCGAGGAGCATCGTCTTGACTCAATGCACACTGGTGTTCCGTACGGAACTTTTCTCACCACAGAAGACAATACCTACAACAGCAGTTTTGAACAAAGCAACACAAACGATTTAACCAATTGGTCTGCTCCTCCGCCTGCAATTTATTTAAAAAATACTCCGATTGTTTCAATAACGGAGGTAAAAGTAAAACCATTACTCAGTACAGAAAGAGTTCTGTTAAATGAAAGAGACTATATAAAAAGACCATATGGAATAGATTTTTATTATGGATACCCAAATGATTTGGTTACAATTACCTACACTGCCGGATTTGCTGGAGCGAATATTGCCGTATTCAAATTAATGATTCTTCGTGCTGCAACTAGAGAAATGCAAAACATGCATGACGACGTTGTCGGCGTGAAGGATTTGAATCCGAGGGGAGTTGGTCCAGTTGAAACTGGTTTTCTCGATTCCGAACTCGCTTCTTTAAGAAAATACAAGAGAAACAGAATTTAGAATGGCCAAAACATATTCAGTCGATGTAGTTATTACAAAAGTTGAAATTAATGACGCCAACGCGAGATTAAAAGACATAAAAGATAGAACAAGAAATGTTCGTCCCGTATTAAAAAGAGCAGCGGAAAGATTAGAGCGCGCTTGGGGTGAAAATTTTACAACTCTTGGTTTGCTTTCTGCAAGAGCAATGCTAAAAGGTGGATGGGCGCCGCTAAGTCCGTCTTACTATGCTTGGAAAAAAGTAAACTTCCCAATGACTGCAGACCAAATTTTAGTTCAAACTGGAAAACTTTATACTCTTGTTAGTAATGCCTCATCAAATGCAGAAAGTGACATTTCTGACCAAAGTATGGAACTTGTGGTTCCTGGAAAAATCGCCATGTGGCATCAATATGGAACAAGAAATATGCCAGCACGTCCAATAGTTTTTGTGCCGCGCGATTTTGATAGAGAGATAGGGAAAGACCTTGCCAAATATGTAGTTGAAGGCAGCAGGGTGACATGACAAATTTTGATACATATTTGATGAACGGAACTCATTTCGCAAAAGATTTTGTTAACTCATATCTTGAGCAAGATATGCCGGTTCGTTTGATTCGATATAGAAACGGCTGGAATCTAAGCGAAGCAACATTGCCCAATCCGGCACAATATATTGGATATGAACCTTTGGCAATAGATAGATGGCCGTCAATAATCACGGTTGTTTTATCTACTTCACAATTGAGCAGAATAGGTTTTGAATTTGGTCATCCCTTGTATCGAATTTCGTACAGCATGAGAACATACTGTTGGGTAAGAACGGAAGGAATAGAGGAATGTCCACTTATGCGCGACAGGCTGACAACAGTTGTTCGGTCGGCAATATTGGATTACCCATGCCTGAAAGCCTATGACGAAAGGTCAAATTTTCGTGTAATAATTGACGAATCATCAATTAGGGAGGAATTCTCAGACACAACACTTCTCAAGGGTGACAGATTTATGTCTGGGTCTTTTATTGGGTACACGTTGGAAATGGATGAAGTTGTGACAAGAACAAATCTTGGCGAACTTGAGGAGATGCAAATTGGGATAAAACAGGTTGGGACGGGTGAAGAAATGCCATCACTTGACGATTTTTCTGGAGTTTCCGCAAGCGTCACCATACCGAGAGACTCGATTATCACCATCTAATAAAATTAAAAATAAAGCAAATTGATAGTTGCACAAAATAATCACTTCCTATCTGTACAATTGAAATCAACATAAGGGATTCCAACCCCGAAACAAAATTAGGAAGGTCCTATGCCTGGTGTAGTCATATCAACTTCAGTTAGAACTGGTCCATCAACCGTAACAGTTCGTAAATCGTCTCAATTGTTCGTCGTCGGTCTCGCTGAGCGTGGCCCATCCAACGAGGCAGTGCTTGTTGAGAGTCTTGCCGATTTTGAAGATGTTTTCGGCGGCTATCGCTCCGACTCATATCTTCACCCAACCGTACAAACTTTTTTTGAAGAGGGTGGAACACGCGCATATGTTGGGCGTGCTGTTGGGGCATCCGCGACTGCGGGGACACTGACGCTCGACGCGACGGGTGGTACCGACGTAATTACGCTAACCGCAAACGGCGCTGGCGATTGGTCTGCGGATGTTGACGTTCAGGTTGTAAATACTGGTTCTGCATTCAGAATAATTTTGTTCTATCAGGATGACCAGGTCTATACAACCGGAATTGTTACATCTTCGTCGCAGGCAGTCGGCAGAATTAACTCAAGCACTGTTGCTGCACGTTATGTAACTGCTGTTGTCAATAACGCAAACCTGCTGCCGGCAACATTGGCCGCAACAGCAATGGCTGCGGGCGATTCAGATGATGACAACCTTGATGATGATGACTTTATTGCCAGTCTCGAGTTGTTCAATGATGCTCTTGGTGTTGGTTCTGTCGCTTGCCCAGAATCGCAAAGCGGCGACATGAACGAGGCCCTGGTTGCGCATGCAAATGAATATAGCCGAATCGCCATACTTTGTGGACCAGAAAACCAAACAGTAGCTCAGGCAAAAACCGCTGCCGGTGACGTGCAGAACCTGGAAAATGCAGAGCATGCCGCGTACTATTACCCATGGGTGGTAATCCCAACTTCGGTTGCTGGAATCACAAGAACGATTCCGCCAGTTGGATATGTTTGCGCAAAAAGAGCTCTTGCCCATAATCAGACCGGAGCACATGTTCCGGGAGCAGGTTTGCTGTCTGCGTCAAGATTTGTTTCTGGCGTTGCGGTCGATGTTAACAAAGTAATCGGAGATGACCTTGATGAAAATTTTGTTAATGCGATTAGGGTAATTCAAAATACTGTAAGAATTTACGGTGCTCGCTCTTGTTCGCTAGACACATCAAACTTCAAGTACATCACTCAGCAGGATGTTGTTAACACAGTTGTTTCTGAAGCATATGCCTCGCTGGAGGACTTGGTTTTCAGTCCAATAGATGGCAGAAATGAGCTATTTGCAGCAATTTCATCGAGACTTGTTGCAATTCTGGCTACGATGAGGGACACTGGTGCTCTATATCCGGCTTTTGATGCAAATGGCATCCAACTCGACCCGGGATTCACCGTAAAGTGCGATAAGACAATCAATCCGGCCACCCAGCTTGCTGAGGGTCTCATAAAGGCAACGGTTGGCTTGAGGGTCAGCAGTATTGGTGACAAAATTGAAATCGATATTGTTAAATCGAATCTAACAACATCAGTGGTATAACGGAGGAATAAAATATGGCAAAAATAGCCCAAAGACAAGTACTGGCGGACATTAGCCCAACGGGTTTTGGTGCTGAATCAAAGCAGCAAAAGAACGTTCAAAACAACCTTCCGAAGTGGACTGGTTTTAAATTTGCGCAGGTGTCCGGTGGTGAAATTACCGCATCAGTAGAGAAAATCTACGAAGGTGGTAAGTCTAGACCGACCGTTCTTTGTGCTCCTTCGGAAATCGGAGACATAACGCTGACTGCACATTACGATGATGACTACGTCTCAGCAGAAACGGCTGCCGGCATAGGTGCAAAAATCAAGGGTTTGAGAAAATTTGTTGGTGTTGCGTACTACAATATCAATATATCTGTTTACGACTGTGATATCAAAGACCCAACCGGAGACAGAGTTTATCCCGGCGCTTTGCTTGTGGGTATGACTGAACCAGAAGGTGATTCATCGTCTGGTGCCCCAGCAACATTTGCCTTAACATTTGCAATATCTGATGTGGAGAACGCAAGTTCCTCCTGAACCTAGTTGCAATATAACGATATTGGGTGTGATAGTTTTCGTTGTATGAGCGACACACTTTATAACACATCAGATAGTTCCGATTCATCCAAGAAAAAGCAATCGTCAGC
>Ga0194119_10001231_pt1 | contig 47294 bp, 63 predicted proteins | sample TA2MahC100mmetaG_FD_148620 | JGI IMG/M metagenome (GOLD analysis project Ga0194119, IMG submission 148620) | Freshwater microbial communities from Lake Tanganyika, Tanzania - TA2015018 Mahale Deep Cast 100m | ecosystem: Environmental > Aquatic > Freshwater > Lake | place: Tanzania: Lake... | reverse complement strand
AGTTAGAACTAACGGTGAAGATTTTGATAGCAAGAAGTTGTCATATGTTGTATGCGAAAACAACATGGGTGATTTTATCACACGTTGGTTCTATGATAAAGAAGACCTCGACTTTGACTACGATAGTCTAGACACTTGGGGCAAGGGTTTTGATGTAAGTGTAGGATATCTACATAAGTGGGATGTTGAACATGACAGTGAAGCAAATCTAAAAGAAGGTTGGGAAAATTTAGAGAATAATACATGAGTAATCTAAAAGCATTAACATGGGAACATCATAAGAATGCCGAAAGACAAACATTTGTCAAAGAGATGTTTGCCACTGAACCTCAAATAAGTAGTAGCAGATATGCTACATTTCTTTTTAATCAATATAAACAATATATGGTTCTAGAGAATTTAGCTAAAGATTTGTTCCATGATATGCCAGAACTATATAGGGCTGACAGAATATATCAAGACTATACTGAACTATGGGATAGTGATGTAGAACCAATATTAATGCCTGTAGTTGATGAATATAAAGAGTATTTGCGTAATATTGATAATAATCATTATCATAGATATATGGCTCATGTATATGTAAGGCATATGGGTGATCTAAGCGGCGGTCAAATGATTAGCAAGCGTGTTCCTGGCAGTGGAAAGTTTTATCAGTTTGATAAGCCTGTTGACGAACTTAAAGAAATAGTGCGGGCAAAATTAGATGATAGCATGGCAGACGAAGCCAAAATATGTTTTGAATTCGCAACTAAGATGTTTATACAATTAGCAGAGGCTAGGTAGCCTATATTTGATGAAGATTAAACTAGTTAGTGATCTACATCTTGAGTTTAGTGATGTAGACATTCCAAACAATGGTTGTGATGTACTGATCTTGAGCGGTGATATACTTATCGCTCAAGACCTTCATGATCACCCAAGACAGAAATGGGTAGAAAGTAAGCAATACCTTTATACAAATGGAAATATGCGACCTGCAATGGCAGATCGCTTTCGTAATTTTCTAGATCGCTGTAGCAATAATTTCCCGCATGTTATATATGTAGCAGGTAACCATGAGTTCTATCATGGCGCATGGCTAGCCACTATTGATTATCTACGCGAAGAATGCAGTTATTGGCCAAATATATATTTCCTTGAAAAGGAAGTAAAGGTTATTGATGGTTGGCCATTTCTTGGTTGCACATTATGGACCGATCTTAATAAGGGTGATCCTGTTACTATGCATAATGTTAGTAACTTATTAAACGATCATAGACTAATTCGCCACGATGGTTTAGGATACACTAAGATTCGTGCGTACCATACTATGGAACGTCATCATGATCATGTGAAATGGCTAAAAGAAACTGTGCCTAAATACGAAAAGTGTGTAGTAGTTGGGCATATGGGCCCTACACATTTAAGTATCAATCAAAGATTTAAAAATGATTATTATATCAATGGTGCGTATTGTAGCGACCTTAGTGAATTTATACTTGATAATCCACAAATCAAACTATGGACGCAGGGTCATACACATCATACTTTTAACTATACTATTGGTCAAACTAGAGTATTTTGTAATCCGCGTGGTTATGAGGGTTACGAACCCGATAGTGGCTGGTCAAAAGATTTGGTCATAATAATTTAAGAAAGGTAACCAAACTACTTGTGTCCTCTAGTAAAGTATCATATACTGACTATACGTTGTTGAAAGACAGCGCATTTTAAAGAGGAAAAAAGAAATGACAACTGTAAGTGTAACTAAGCAGAGCCGATTACTTGAGGCTCTACGTAATGGTGAAGAGTTGACTGCTGCTCAGATCAGCGCACGTTATGGGATTGCTAATCCTACTGCTACTGTATCTGACTTGCGTTTCAATGGCTTTGCTGTTTATGCAAACCGTCACACCGACACTAAGGGTCGCGTCAGCACTAAGTATCGTCTTGGTAACCCAAGCCGCGCTGTTGTTGCTGCTGGCTACAAGGCTCTCGCTGCCGGTCTTGTCTAATTGACAAGAGGGTCGGCGGGCGCCCTTGCTAACTCTAGCGTTCAAGTCCCGCTGTTATAATAATGAAACGGTATATTATATCTAGTACAAACTTAACCGATGCAGATTTTCTGCATCGGTATTTTATAGTTTACAAGAAATAAATATGAGTATGGACGTAGTAATTTTAACAATCTCAGCATTCACGTTTGGCTTTGTAGTAGGTCATATTACATTTGCTATCAAAATGCGAAATACCCTAGAAAAGGTTGCAAAACAACATGGAATAGAATTAGATAGTAGTAGTACTGAAATTTTTAATTCTAAAACAAAACGATCTGCTATTAGAATCCCAAATCTAGTTACAGAAACACTAACAAATAGTGTTCTACTTTATGATTTTGATACAGGTAATTTTATAGCCCAGGCTGACACTATGGCAGAACTAGCGGAACAAGCATACAAATTTAATAAAATAAATTTTGCGCATGTGCAACATGATGACAAAAAGATTTATTTTGTCGAAGGAAAAATTCGTGATAATCTAAAAGAGATTTAATGAAAGTCAAATTAGGTAATTATAGTAAAGACGGAACTACTAGACGCATAAATGTCGAAATAGAAAAGTTCGACACGTGGAGTCTAGACCATACCTTAGCGTATATCATTCTTCCCGCTTTACTACAACTTAAGGCTACTAAGATGGGCGTTCCTGCTGAGTTTAGTGATGCGGGCGGTGATTGGGAAGCACAAGATAGTTTTGACTTTTATAAGGAAACACATAACGAAGCCTTTGACGAACGCATTAAGGAATGGGAACTTGTGCTTGATAAGATGATATGGAGTTTTCAGCAGATTGCTATAGATGATTACGAACAACAATATCATCATGGTAAAGCAGAATATGATTGGGTACCATCGAATGAAAAGTATTTTAACCCAGTCAATAATAAGTTAGAAGATACGTTCACAATGGTTGATAAAAACTCCAACGAACACTGGTATGATCATGTTGGACATAAATTACACGAAGAACGTATACAAGAAGGATTAGAATTGTTTGGGAAATACTATAGGAATCTGTGGGACTAATTATGAAACCTAAATTTATAGATTACTATATGAAAATTGCAGAGGTCACAGCAGGACTAAGTTATGCTAAACGATTACAAGTTGGCGCGGTAATTGTCAAAGACAATCAAATACTTGCTACAGGCTATAATGGTATGCCAAGTGGCTGGGAAAATGTTTGTGAAACAGAACATGAAGTATATGTAGGCGATCCTACTAAAACAATGAAAACTTTACAACTCAAAACCAAACCAGAAGTATTACATGCCGAAACTAATGCTATAGCCAAAGTAGCACAAAGCACTGAGAGTAGTTTGGGCGCAACATTATTTTGTACACACGCTCCTTGTATAGAGTGTGCCAAACTTATCTACCAAAGTGGTCTAACTACTGTATACTATAAGAATGAATATCGTAGTGATGTTGGTATTAAATTTTTACAATTAAGTGGAGTAAATGTCCATCAATACCAAACTGATTGAATTTAATTATTGTTCTGCTCTTGCGATTCCTTACGGTGAATTGCAGGATGTAATTGAATGGTGTCAAAAGAATTGTGTATATAATTGGTATTATAAAGTACTTAATGAGGTAGGCAGTAGCCCTGGATTCTACGAATTTTTATTTCACAATGAGACGGATTACATAAACTTTTTATTATGGAAGAAATGAAATATTACATACTTTACAGAGAAGATGATAATTTTGATGATATATTATCTGACTCCAATATTAAAAAGTTATTTAAACTTAAAATAAAATATTATCAACATATTATACTGGCTGGAGATAAAATCCCAGATGACTTACAAAGTTACATAGTGTTAAAGCACGGGGACGATATAATAGACATTGCCAATATTTTTATTGACCGTAAACCTATACCCTTTAAAGATTATACACCTATCTTAAATCAAATTACAAAAATATAAATATCTCTATGAGAATACATGAATTGTTAAAAGAAGATGTTGGGCAAGAGAAAAAGATTCCACATTTATATCTTGATATGGACGGTGTGCAGTGCGACTTTTTCACTGCTTGGGCACAATGGCATAACAAAAAGTTTGATATGGATCATGTTGAACGCTATAAAGATATAGGTTCTAAAGAACAGCGTGAGCAAAGCATAAGTGAATTAACTAGCGAGGGTCCTGAATTCGTTCAAGATTTTTTTGCTAATTTAGAAATGCTTCCTAACTATAAAGTTTTACATAACTGGCTAGTTAAAAACAATATTCCCTATACTATCCTTAGTGCTCCTTTACGTGGTAATAAGGAAGCCAGTGCTGAGGGTAAAATGACATGGTTACAAAACAATCATCCTAATTTTGCTAAGTATGGATCGCCTATTTTTAGGGGCGATAAAGAGCGCATGGCCACAAAGAATGGAACTAGTAATGTATTAGTAGATGATCATAAAAAGAATATTGAAAACTGGGAAAGTGCGGGTGGTCAAGGGGTATTGTATAGAGATAATAATGTACAGGGTGCTATAGAGCAATTAGAACGTATATATGCCCCATACCTGAATAAATAAGTATATTATATAGGATTTACTGACCATGAACAACATGCGCGATATACTAGATTTAATCAACGAAATGAGCGAAGAAGAGGGCAATATTGAATTGCATGATGAATTTGATATTGAACTTAGTGAAGATACTGTTATTGAATCTGGTGTTATTGATATCAATGAAGATGGAATATTAATTGAGGGTGATGATTTTTCCCTTCAACTTCTTGAAGAACATGGTTTTGTTCTAGAAGAAACTGATTGGTCAAAGTACGATGAACCAACAGTAAGTCGTATCGCTAAGGGCAAAACTAAGCCAGTAGATCGTACAGATTATGATACACCTCCTGCTATGCGTGATCCTAACCAGGGTAAACCTGGCTTTGAAAAGCGTAGAAATAAGATCATGAAAGGTTTAGAAAAAGCCAATGAAAGTGAAGATAATGAGTCATATAACGATATGGATGATAATGAATTGATAAGAATCGCTAAACAAATGGGTATAGAAAAATTTATTATTAAAGACACTCATGGCGGACTTGTTAATCGTGAAGAAGTTATAGACGCATTAAAATCAGAATTAGAAGAAGCCAAATATCAAGGTCGTAAGAAGAAACTTGACGAAAAAATGGTCATAGGGTTACCCGGCGATCAAGGTTCTAAAGTCATGGGCGAAGAAGAAGTAGACGAAGGATTGGATCACGATTACTTTGATGACCAGGCAACATACAAATATGCTTTACAGATTGCAGATGCAATCAAAAAAAATACCGGAGCCACAGTTGCCATCAATACAGGCCGCGAGGCCGGTCATGAACGTGGAACTTATCAGATAGTAGTAAATCCGCGACCCGATAATAGATTAAAGGGTTTTCTTCCCGATGGCGACCATGGTGCTACCCCACAAAATCTCACAAAAGCTATAGAACAATGGTTTAGAGGGTTTAGATCCAAGGGCTGGAGATTTGATCAACCGGTACAAGGGCAGTTTGTAATAGGGGTACCAAACGGTGTACAGCACGATAAGTTAGATGAAGTTGAAATGGATGAAGCCAAATATCAAGGTCGTGAAGTTCAACTAGGTAAGAAGATGAAAGGTGATGTCAAGAAGTCAAAAGTTTATGTCCGTAAGCCAAACGGCAAAGTTGTAAAAGTTAACTTTGGCGATAAGAACATGCGCATTAAAAAGTCAAATCCAAAACGCCGTAAAAGTTTTCGCGCAAGACATAATTGTAAGAATCCAGGACCACGTTGGAAGGCAAGATATTGGAGTTGTCGCAGTTGGTAATTAACCAATTTATTTTACAATCTATTTTACAAAGCATATAATATAGTATGTCGAAGAGTCCCGCTAAAGAATATCCACGCTACGAAGTCATTACACAAGAAGATCCTGAATCAGGCGATCTTATTGTTCCTATTCCAGAACCTTTACTAAAGCAAATGGGTTGGAATGAAGGAGACTCTATTAATTTTAATGTTAATGAACGCGGGGAACTAATCCTTAAGAAAAAATAAAATGGATGATAAAGACATTAAAATAGATTTTGGCAGTTTAGATAATTTACTTGATAAACTTGCAAATAAAGATAAACAATCTGAATTTGATTTTGACTACCCATCAATAACATCACAGGCTGCAACAATATCACAAGCTGCAAGTCCTTATACTTGGCCGTACATCTCTACAAGTACAGGTAATTACACACTTACAACCAGTAACGGTCCAACTTTAAGCAATATTAGCCCCGGTCTTACTTTCAATGATTTTTGGGATAACAATAGCAAAACAAATTTATCTGTAAAGGGCGATGCCGAGTTTGAAGGTGATATCAAACTAAAAGGCAAGAGTCTTGCCGACACATTAGACAACATTGAAAAAAGATTAGCAATACTACATCCCAACAAAGAATTAGAAGATAAGTGGGCTATGTTAAAAGAGTTAGGCGATCAATATCGTGCATTAGAAAAAGATATAATTGAAAAAGAAAAGATCTGGGAAACACTAAAAAAATGATTGGACGACGAGAAGAACTTGTACGAAATGCACTGCCGGTTCATAAAGATTGGCCCAAGCCTGGCGTAAACTATTTAAACACAGTTGATTTATGTACTGATCCACGAGCTTTTCGTGCTAGTCTTAATTGGTATTACGATATAGGGGCAGTGCATGACGTAGATTATATTTTTGCTGCTGATGCACGTGGATTTTTATGGGCTGCTTCTATAGCCGAACGATTGGGTGTACCATTGCACGTTGTTCGTAAAAAAGGCAAGATGCCAGGCGAATTGATTAGTCGTGAATACCAGTTAGAGTATGGTACTGATGTATTAGAATTACGCAAATGGAAATACGAGCGAGGGACAGTATTGATTATTGACGATGTACTTGCAACTGGTGGCACAGCCGAAGCCATTTGTAAACTTGTACATGAATTAGGTGTACCATATAATAAGATGACTGTGGCATGTTTAGTTAATATTACATTTTTGCACGGGAAAAAATTACTACAGGATTTAGGAGTTAGTGTACACACACTAATTGATGTTAATGAATGATATTATAGTTTTCGCTTTAAAAACAGAAGCCCCTAGTCTTTTTAAATATAATAATGTATTTCAAATTGGAGTAGGCAAAGTTAACGCTGCTATTAATACCACTAGTCTTATAAACCTAGTTCAACCAAAACGTATTATAAATTTAGGCACTGCAGGCGGCGTTAAGTTAATGAAGGGTATATATCGTGTAAATCATGTATTTCAACATGATGTAAATCTAACAAGTTTAGGATTACAACCTGGACAAATATTAAGCGATAATAATTCTTTTATAAAGTTAAAGGGTTCCGGTTATACTTGCGCTACTGGCGATATACATGTAACAGAACGTAACAAAATACGATTACACTGTGATATGGTAGACATGGAAGCATATAGCGTTGCTAAAGCCTGTTTAAAGTCTAGTATAGAATGTGAAATTTTTAAATACATAACCGATCAGGCAGACGAAAACGCTGGTATAACTTGGCAAGAAGAAGTCAGTGCTGGGGAAGAATTTTATAAAAAAGTATTAGAAGATTTACAAGTAAAACTATTAGGAGGTTAATTAAAAATTATAAATGGCTAAACAAGAAGGTGTGAAAGTAGACGGCGAAGTAGTAGACGTATTGCCAAACGCTACATTTAAAGTAAAATTAAATACAGGTGTTATTATACTAGGTTATATTAGTGGCAAAATGCGTCAAAATGAAATTCGTATATTAGACGGCGATAAAGTAGAATTGGAACTTAGTCCTTATGATCTAAGTAAGGGTAGAATAACAAGAAGAATGTAGATAGTTTAATGATTTTAGGGAAATATAATTTATTTACATCCCGTACTTGTAATCATACTTATAATTGGCTAGATGGGGACACAGAAGAATTATACAATAAAAATTTGACCTTGCAACCGGCTAATTGGTTTTATCGTAATAATCCTATAACTTATAAGTATAATTCGAATGGATTTAGGTGTGTTGAAATAGATGCTTTAAATTTCGACAACTATATATTGTTTCTAGGGGATAGTCATTCAGAAGGTATTGGATTGCACTTAGAACATACCTACCCCTATCAAGTTTCAAAAAAGTTATACAAATCTTATTATAATTTAAGTATAGGCGGTACTGGTTTAGATGTTATGTTTTGTAATTTGATGACATGGCTACACACTTTCCCGCATCCCAAATACATAGTGCTTTTTTACACAGAAAATAATAGATCACTTTTAAAAGGCAATGGCGATTTTGAATATGCAAATATTGGCGTAAAATGGACACAGAGTCGGACTGCTAATAATGAAGATATTAAAAAATTTTTAGTATTAGGAGATTTAATTGGTTTTTTTAATAGTAGAATTCATTTATATGTGAATATTATTGACTCTGTATTAAAATTTCATAAAATTCCTTATAAAAACATTACAACTTATGATCATAAGTTGGATAATCCTCAGAATATAGAATTGATAAATTCATTTACTAAACCACGCGCAAGAGATTATCATGTAGGTGTTGAGTGGCATAACGAAGTAACCGAACTATTAGTTAACGACTTTCTTGATAAATATTCTAATGCGTGATATAATTACACTGTTAGAAGAAAAAAGCCGTCCCCGCGATATAGAAATTATACCCCTAAACTATAAAGAAGGGGATCTAAGTCCGGTTTTAAGCAAAGATACCATAGAATTACACTATGGAAAACTAGCCCAAGGCTATGCTACACGCTTTAATAAAGGGGAGGGTGATAAAGATTTTAACTATGCAGGGGCATTCCTGCACAATACATTGTTTACACAGTTTCGTGAGATGCGTAATAATAACCCCCCTAACGGGCCTATGTACGGCTTCATAAACAAGCATTTTGGATCATATGATGATATGAAATCAGAGTTTGAGACAGTAGCTATGAAAATACAAGGTAGCGGTTGGGTCTATCTAGCACATGATGGGAAAATCAAGACTATTAAAAATCACGAAGTTCGTGACGATATATTATTGTTAGTAGATTGGTGGGAACATGCCTGGATACTAGATTATGGCACAGATAAGAAAAAGTATCTCAAAGAACAATTCAAGATCATAAACTGGAACGTCATTAATACCCGCTGGGGTAAAAGTTTGTGAGGGCAAAAGAATTTACAAATCATCAAGGTGTAGCAGAAGGTTCTGGTTTCGATCAAGAGGCAGGCATTGGTTTAGACGGACAATCATTCAAGTTCAAAATAAGAGACTTAGTTGCTTTAGCAGGCAAATATCCTGTGACCTCAATAGATCCAAATCAATTTGTACAGCAAATAAAAGATCGTGATGAAGATCCTAAACAATCAATGGCAAGGGCAGAAAAGGCAGACTTACAATATCCTATCATAGTAGTACAAAGAACAAATGGTAAGTTGTGGATAGCAGATGGTACACATAGGGCTCACAAAGCAATTCTAAACAAAATACCAAAGATAAAAGCCAAAATTATTCCTATAAAAGATATGTCTATATTTGCTGTAAAGCAAGATGTGAATGAAGCCCCACTTCCACCTGATTGGGATAAAGAACAACTCAATCTACGACAGACTTTCAAAAATCGTATCAAGTATGCTGTATCAAAAGCACAGAGGATTGGTTCAGGCAGTAGCCGTGTTGCTTTCGTCATACCCTATGAGGGTCGCAACACTGTATTAAAAGTAGCAAAGAATTTAAAAGGTCTAGCACAGAACGAAGCAGAGATACAAGTATTAGATGATTATGTTATAGGACAATCTGATATTGTTATTCCATTGATTGATTATGACAAAGATAACAAGCGTCCTGTTTGGCTTCAAACAGAATTAGCAAATCAAATTTCTATGAAGCCACTATTACAATTATTGCGTACCCCAACGCTATGGTTCCTAACTGATGCTGTAAAGTTTAGATTAGGATTACCTGATAAACCTAAGTATTTGAATAAGCCTGCTGATCTAAAAGAAAAGTATTTTAATTTGGAAATGTGGATATCATATGGTGGTACTCCTACTGAACAAAGTTTTGAAATATTTAATGAATATGTAGACAAACTCGCAGAACTAAAAGATTCAAGTGATATGGAATTAGGAGATTTACAAAATAATCTAAACTGGGGTCAGTTTATGGGTAGACCTGTAGTTATAGATTTAGGTTTATCAAGTGAAGTATGGCAAAAGATGTATAAATTATGAGAGCAAGTGAATTCACAGTACCAGAGATAGGCATCAATGTTCGCAGCGATGGCAACATTGACTATGCTGATCTGATCGTGGATGGCAAAAAGAAATTAGAGACACGTAATAGTGATAGTCTACGCCCATATGTTGGCAGGCGTGTTAGCATAATAAAAACAGGTAAAGGTCGTGCTTATGCTATAGGTGTAGCAACTGTTGGCGAACCTATAGAAGTAGATGAAAAACAATTTCGTGATTTAGAAAAAGAACATCTAGTGCCTGCTGGTAGCAAGTTTGATATACAGCCTGACTCTACAAAGTTCTTATATCCAATGCTAAATCCTAAACGCTATGAAAGACCAAGAGAAGTTGGTCATGGTATACTTAGCCGTAAAGTTTTTGTTGAAGCAAAAACTCCCGGACAATGGACTGTTGATGCTATACTTGATGTTTTACCTATTGCTCAAGAAATTTGGTTTCATGGCAGTCGTGCTATAGGTAAACATAAAAGAACAAGTGATACAGATATTTTAGTTGTAGTACCTGAAGATATTGTAGGTGAATCCTATCTTAAAGTATTAAGAATACTTCAGAAATTATCTAGTCAATATAAGGGATATGATATTCAACCTTCACATTCAAATTCTAATATACATCTTATAGCGAAAGAAGAAGGGAAACTACTTTATAAAAAAAATAAATCTGTTGTTGAAAATATTACGGTCAAGACTATACATAAACTTGCAGACCGTAAGGGCATCCCTTGGGATAATGAGCCTAGTTTTTTGAAACTTACAAAACGTTTAACTGGAAAAGAACATCTTGATGATCTAGATCAAGCAGGTTTAAAGAAAGTACAAAAATATCTAGAGAAGCAAGGTGTGGCGGAAGGCGAGGAAGGTGAATTAATTAAACCAGACTATACATTTAATGTTGACCGTAGAAAATTAAATGTCCCTGCACTGATACAAAAAGGTGCTATCTTTGTGACTTGGCCTCATGGTGAACAAGGTTGGGAAACTGATAACAAAGAAGACTGGGCCTATAGTTTAATCTCATTTTATAATGTATTTCATGGTGGTTGGCCAAGTGAAGCAAAAAAATATTTGAAGCCTATAAGTTATAAAAAAGCCGAGCAGCATATAAATTCTAGTGCTCCTAACTTGGGATCAAACAAATTAGTCTATGATGGAAAATATAATCAAATATTATGGAGCATTAAAAAACTTGGCATACCAGACAGTGTTGCATTCTTAGATAAGCAAGGTGTGGCGGAAGGCAGTGAAAATAGTAGCGGCAAACTAGCCTGGCGTATTAGATTCCGTAGATTCAAAGATATGCCATCATATATGCCAGAGCGTGAAGGTAAAGTTTATTTGATGCCTACTGATCATTCAGCAGTACGCACTTTTGGTAATCTGACTGGCAAAGATAATGAAAAGATCACACAGATGCCAACTGAAGCATATCTAGTTAGCGGTGATGCTATGGTCGGTGATATGAGCATCATCAATGCTATCAGCAGAGAAACAAAAACTAATAAAGACGAAAATAGGATAGAACAACTAAAGAAACTATATCTGAATTATAGAGTTCCATATAGCCAGTATAAGCCTGGTATGTTCAAATACCCAGAAATTTTAGCAGATCCAAGTCAATTACAAAAATTAGATAAAGCGGTTGTATATGATAAAAATACCGGTGAAATTGTTATCAAAGACAAATAATAGCATAGTTTTCTCATCCAAATAGTCATAAATATATCTATATAAAGTCTATCCTGACCTAAAATAACAACAAGGGATAGCAAATAGCCTGAACCTAGCGCGTGGGGTCGCTAGAGGAGGGCATATGGAAATTTTATAATGATATATAAATCCAAGACAGTTATGCTTTTGGCATATTGTTTCATGGCTATACTGCCTGTAGCATATGCGACTACAACAACAACAAATAATACTAATAATAACACAAACAATAATATTCAGAGCGGTACTGCTACGAATATCAATCAGAACACAAATACCAGCACAAGCACTGCTACTAACAATAACAATAATGTAAACACAACTACAAGCACAAATACCAATACTAATAACAATGTTATGAGCGGTACTGTGAATTATAATAACAATAATGCTACGACCAGCACTAATACAAATACAAATGTGAATACCAGTACTACTAACAGTACCAATACAAATGTCAACACAAACAATAATATTCAAAGCGGTACATTGACTAATAACAATAATAATGTCAATACAAGCAAAAGTACTAATGTGAATACAAACACTAATACTAATACAAATACCAACTTGAATATACAGAGTGGCACAGTCACTAACAACAATAACAATGTGAATACCAGTACAAGTAATAACACCAACACAAATACTAACAACAACAACAATGTCAGCACCAGCACTGCTACAAACAATAATAATAATGTCAATGTAAGTACTAGTACTGCTGTGAACAAAAATGAGAATGTGAACAAGAGCGAAAGCACAAGCGATAGCAAAGTCACTACAAATAACACCAATACTAACATAAACCGTAATGAAAACATTACTAAGGTAGAGCAAGAAGTCAAGGCTCCACCTGCAAGTGCTATAGCCCCAATGATTAGCACATATAGTCAAGATGTTTGTGTTAGTGGTGTCAGTGGTGCTGTTCAAACACAGGTCATTGGTATGAGCGCAGGTAAGGCTGTGCGTGACATGAACTGCGAACGCCTAAAGTTATCAAAAACACTTTATGATATGGGCATGAAGGTAGCGGCTGTTTCTTTGATGTGTCAAGATGAGCGTGTATTCAAGGCTATGGAAATGGCAGGCACACCTTGCCCATATATGGGTAAGATTGGTAAAGAAGCTACAGAACAGTGGAAAGAAAATCAAGACGAAAGACCAGACACAGAGAAAGGTTGGTTCCGTAGTTTATTCGGCAGTGAGGATACTAAAGCCATAAAGACTACAGACACAGTAGAGGCTGAACCGGTAGGCTAATGAAGAAACTATTAGCATTATTGTTGGCTTTAGTGTGTGACCCACTTTTGCCACAGAGTGTGGATCTATCTAATGCTATACCTAGTGGGCAGTTGATACAAAATCCCTATTTTGAATCCTGCACAATAAATCAAAATTTACCTACTTGTGGCACTGCTCCTTGGAACAATACTGGGTTGGGTGATTGGACAAAAATAGATCAGGAGAGCCAGGAGTATGTGTTTAGTTATGATATGTCAAGATTATGGCAAGATATTGACATTGAAGATTTTAATACCAACCAATTTAGTTATACTCTTAATTTTGCTTTGAACGCAAGTTGTAGAAATAGCATAGGTGGCTTTTGCGAAAACCCAGATGGTCCTGCAGATTATTTTTCAGTAGGGCTAAACTTTTTTAGCGGTGAGTCATTATATCAACAAGATATACTATTAGATGGTCCCACATATACGCCAGGTTGGACACCGTTGAACTTCAGTGGAATAGTTGACAGCCCCAGTCAAATAACTATGATACAGTTGGAGTTTTTTGGTCAGGATGTTGGCTTCTGGGCTGGCTTTTATGGTCCAAGAGTAGATAATGTCACCTTCTCACTATTATATAATGAAATAGATATTGCACCTGATTGCCAACTATATCCATATGATAATACTTGTATCATAAAAGCCTTTAATGGTAGTCAAGACGGATCAGAAGATATTGATGATATAGAGGAAGAAATATTTTTGGCTTTGGAAGATATTGATGAGACAGAGTTAGAAGAAATGCTACGAGATATAGAAATTAACCAAGAAGTCATGGTAGTAGAAGCAAATGAAAAAGAAATATTAAATCGTGAATTGAATGAAGAAGAAAAGTCACAAGTACTGGCTGATAGAATAAGCAAAAATACACTTGAATCGGCACTAAGTGTTAGTGATAGTGCAGCCGTTGCTAGACCAGTAACTAAAAGTGAAACTACTACAACTACTATAACAAAGAGTTTAGTCAATGTCGGTGATGATAAATCAGATGAAAAAGTATCTGATACAAATGAAAATGAAGAACAAGTAGTAGATAATAATACAGACAGTGCTAGTGACTTGTTTGAGACTGGTCGTAGTATGGGCGTAGCCGCATTAGCATCAACTATCTCACAAACTGAACAAAGTGCTAGTGATAGTATCAATAAAGCAGAAAGTATCGCTAGTAGCAGCAATGAAAATAATAGTAATAGTATCATAGAAAATATATCCATAGAAAATGTTATTGACAAAGATAACAATTTAGCAAATACAGGTAATTCTGATTTGGATAGTAATGTAGAAGTAACTTCAACACAAAAGGATCTTGAGTTGGTTCAAAGTATATTAGCAAATGTATCACAAAGTAATGCAGACAATGCTAGTAATACATTTGACGAAGATGAACAATTGACGATACAAAATGATCCAAATCTGTCAAATGCTTTCAATGTTATACCCAACACAGCCAATCTTGAAATACTAGGCGTACTCAATAATAAGCAAGAAGAAAAGAGCGATGCTGAGAAACGCTCAGATCAAACCGTAGCTGCTAACAAAGAACAGCAAGAAGAAATTAACAAGAACTATATGGATGCTGATCAAGGCGGTATAGTCGCTGCTATGGCTGCAAATACAGATGTCAGCGCATATCGTAGTGCTATGTTGAATGATAACAATATTTGGTACAAGCCAGAAGATATTTACAAGAATGTTGTCTATAAGGACAATATAAGAGGTATATACTTTTTAGAAAAAGGAAATACTGACACCTACAAAAAGATGGTTGAGGAACAGTACAAATGAACCTTAATAACAGATTAGGATCTTTATTATCCAAAGAATTTGATGATATGACGTTTGAAGAACAGGCTGAATATAAACAACATAAAGGTTGGGTAATAATGAATTATCTAGGTATAAAACCTATATCAGAAAATACCCTACGATTGAGGACGCAAGCCTGGCTTGAAGAAACCAAAACAACTAGTGTTTGGGATAGGAGATAATTATAATGTCAAAAAAGAAAAATGTAACAGATATTGACAGTAAAGTTGATGAACTTGAGGCTGCAAAAGAAAAATACTTAAGTGAGAACACAGTAATAAGTATTGGTGGATATAGTTTCACACCAGCAAAGTTAATGATAGCAGCAGGTATTGTATCAACAGTACTTGGTGGACTGTATGGAGTCTTTGAGTTCTATAAAGACTATATGAACATGAAAACTCAAATACAGGAGTATGTAGCCCCTGACTTAAGTGGCATACAAGAGCGTATGACTAAACTTGAGCAGAAGATAGATAATGCTACACTTTTAGTTGATGAAAGCAATGAAATCATGCGCGATGTTCGTACAGACCTAAAGGGTGATATTGATAGTTTACAAGCAGACATTGATGCGGCAGAAAGACGAAATCGTGAACTTGATAAAGAAGTTCGTGGATTCGTGGGCGTGACAGACCGTGATATGAACGGTAGATTACGTCAGATTGAGCGTGAGACAGATACTAAGCTAAAGGAATTGGAAAAGAAAGTTGATGATAAAATACAGAAAGCATGGGAAAATCCACTAGCAAAATAATGGAGTTACTGATATTACCATATCAGCCTGTTAGGTACATGGTGACCAATACTGAAAAAGTCATATTGGTCACACATGACTTTAAATATGCTAATAAGATTGCAGCTGCTATAAGACATTTGGAAAATCCTAAGGATTATATTTTTAAAATTAAATAATATTATGCTTAATTTAACTGAAAATGCCCTACAGCGTATTAAATCGACGTTATCAGAACATACTACGCCAGACGCTAAATTACGTGTATATGTAGAAGGTGGCGGCTGTAATGGATTAAATTACGGTTTTATGATAGAAGACCAGCCATTGGATGGTAGTGATTTTGAGTTTGACTATGATAATGTCAAATTATTAGTAGACCCGGTTAGTGCTGAATATATTGAAGGAATAACTATAGACTTTAAGGATGATATTGATGGAGCAAGATTCGTACTAAGCAATCCTAAAGCAAAAACAACGTGCGGATGCGGGAGTTCATTCAGCCCATATTGATAAATACTCTAATAAAGGGATATTTATGTCTATAGCTGGGCAGACTAACATCAATATTGGCTTACCAAATGAAAGTGCGAATAGCGATTCACTGTATTTAGCCTTTAACAAAATTCAAAACAACTTTACTACCTTGTTTAGCAATGCCAGTCAAGTCGTTGCTGGCAATGGTATTGCTATTAACACTTCCAATACAGTAGCAAATATTAGTGCTAATTTACTAGCAGGTAACAATATTACTATTGCTAATATTAATACTGCTGTGCAAATTAACGCAGTCGTTGATAGATATTCTACCACAAGTTTATCAAATATAGCATTGAGTTTAGGTAATAGAACATTAATAGTAGGCACAGGACTATCTTATACTATTGGGCAAGAAGTAATTGTAGCATTTGATGCTACTAATTACATGAAAGGTATTGTATCAAGTTACAATGCTAATACAGGTGTTTTTACATTTAATGCTACTACATTAGTAGGTAGCACAGGAACATTCTTTCCAGAATGGCAAATTAACTTAGATGGTATTACTGAGAGCGGGGTTGGATTATTTGGAGTAGAACCAGGTAATGGTATACTGATTGACGGTAGCAATGTTACAGGAGCATATAGCGGTAACGCCAATATAAGTTTATCAACTAGTGGCGTAATAGCAGGTACATATAAAAATCCAAATCTTGTTATTGATCAATTTGGTAGAATTACAGCAGCAAGTAATACTACAGCAGGTACTGTTACAAGTGTAGGTATTGTTTCAGGCGGTAATGGTTTATCAGTTGCAGGTAGTCCTATAACAAGTAATGGCACAATAACAATTACAAATACCGGCGTTACTAGATTAATTGCCGGAACTGGTCTTACAGTAAGTGGTGGCACAGGAGAAATTACTATCGCAGCCACGCAAGCAGGCTACGTTACAAACGTTACGGTACAAAGTAATACTTTAACAATTACAGGTAGTCCTATTACAGCAGCAGGTATTATTACAATAGAAATGCCTAACAATTTGATTATTGCAGGTAATATTACTGCCAATGGTAGATTTGTAGGCAATGGATCAGGACTTTCTGCTCTTACAGGCTCAAATGTACAGGGACAGGTAAACTTTGCATCAGTAGCGAATAGTGTAGCAGCAGCGAATGTAAGTGGATTAGGAAATATTGCTTTAGCAAATTTTGATGGTAATGCAAGTAATGTATTACATGGCGACGGTACATTTAGCGCAGATATAACGGATTATGGCAATAGTAATGTTGCTAGTTATTTGCCCACATATACAGGTTTATTAGCCGGCAATGGTAGTAGTATTAGTGCATTAACATTTGGAAATATCACAACATTTAATACAGCTGGTTTAACAACTGACGAACTTTATCTACAAAGTATTACTAGACTAGATGTTTCTGCCAATGGGGTAGTTGGTTATAATTTTGATCAATATGGTTCAAGTAACAATAATCCTAAATTATATGTATCTTCAGGACAAACAATTGCCTTTAATTTAAATGTAGCAGGTCATCCGTTTTTAATTCAAGACTCATCTAATGCAAATTATTCTGTAGGACTGTTTCACGTATCAACCTCAGGTACAGTGTCAAGCAATGCCAGCGCTCAAGGTAAAACAACTGGTACACTATATTGGAAAGTACCATATGGTATAACAGGAAATTACAAATATCAATGTTCGCATCATACTGCAATGAATGCAAATATCGTAATAAGTGATGCTAATCTTTCTAATTTAACTATAAGTTCAGCAACTACGGCAGGTACAGTTACAACTGCTGCACAACCAAACATTACTAGTGTTGGTACACTAACAAGTTTAGCAGTCACAGGTAACATCACAGCCGGTAACGTCAGTGCAACTACATTTACTGGCGCACTAACAGGAGTCGCAACAAGCGCGACTACAGCAGGCACTGTAACTACAGCAGCACAGCCAAACATCACTAGTGTTGGTACACTATCTAGCCTTGATGTAACCGGAAATGTAAGTGCAGGTAATGTTTCAGCAACAACTTTTACTGGGGCCTTGAGTGGTGCTGCACTAAGTGCTACTACTGCTGGCACTGTAACAACAGCAGCACAACCAAATATTACAAGCACAGGTACATTAACAAGTTTAACATCGACAGGCAATATTAGTGGCGCAAATGTAATTGCAACAAGTTTTCATATTCATTCTGTGGTTACAGGCATTAGTGCTAATGGCAGCACACAGGCAACAGCGACCGCATTAACTAAAGAATTCAATGGTGTATCAACTGTAAGTTCTGGTCAAGGTGTTATATTGCCTACAGCAGTAGCAGGTATGGCAATTATTATCAATAATACAAGTGCAAATAGTTTATTAGTATATCCAGCAAGTGGAGCGATGATAAATTCGCTAGCAACTAATGCTCCTTACACACAAGCGACTCAGGAAACATTACAGTTTGTGGCTATGTCTACTACTCAATGGTATATTGTAGGATAAGTTATTATGGCAAATATTAAGATATCACAACTTCCTAATATCGGTGGTAATCTTACCCCTAATTCACTATTGCCTGTAGTTTCTACTAATGGAAATTTTGTTACAGACAAAGTTACTGTTCAAGTATTAGCAAATTATATTTTAGATGAAAGTGGCAATTTATTTGTCCCAGCTGAATTAGCCAATGCTGCCTATACAGTTATTAATTCAAGCCAATCAAACATTACAAGTGTGGGAAATTTAGTTACGCTCACTGTTGAAGGAAATGTTAATTTTGGCGATGTAGGTTTAATAACTATTACAGGCGGTAGTAATGGTGAGTATTTACAAACTGATGGTAATGGCGTATTAACTTGGAGCGACGGGCCTATTGGTGCTACGGGAGCTACAGGGCCACAAGGAGCAACAGGATATACAGGCGCAACAGGTGCTACTGGCACAGGGGCAACTGGGGCTACTGGTATTACAGGCGCTACCGGTGATACAGGGCCAAGTGGCGCAACTGGTCCTGTCGGAACTACAGGAGCAACTGGTATTACAGGTGCTACTGGAAATGTAGGGGCAACTGGAGAGACAGGCCCAGTAGGCAGTACTGGTGCCACAGGACTACAAGGAGCCACGGGCGAAATAGGTCCAAGTGGAGCAACAGGCCCAGTAGGCAGTACTGGTGCCACAGGACTACAAGGAGCCACAGGCGATATAGGTCCAACTGGTGCTACTGGCGTAATTGGTACAACAGGTGCCACAGGACTAGAAGGAGCCACAGGTGATATAGGTCCAACTGGTGCTACTGGAGTAATTGGCACAACAGGTGCTACAGGACTACAAGGAGCGACGGGTGATACAGGATCAAGTGGAGCCACAGGCCCAGTAGGCAGCACTGGTGCGACCGGACCACAAGGAAGTACAGGTATAGACGGTCCAGTAGGTGCAACTGGTGTTCAGGGTTCGACAGGTACTGCCGGTACTAGCGTTACAATCATAGGCAGTGTTGCTACTGTTGGAGCAGATCCGCAAGCAACACTTAATGCTGCCTTCCCTAGTGCTGTTAATGGCAACGGTGTTATAGATCAAACAACAGGACAGTTATGGGTATATAGTGGTAGTGTATGGAGTAGTGTAGGAGTAATTAAAGGCCCAGAAGGAAGTACAGGTGCAACAGGTATCACTGGTCCAACTGGTCCAACAGGAAGTACAGGTGCTACAGGAGACGTTGGTTTAACTGGTTCTACAGGAAGTACAGGCCCGGTAGGAACTACAGGAGCCACTGGTGTTCAAGGCGCTACAGGAGATACAGGTGCTACAGGACCAACTGGACCAGTAGGAACTACAGGCTCAACTGGTGTTCAAGGAGCTACAGGAGATACGGGCCCTACAGGACCAACTGGCCCAGTAGGAACTACAGGCTCAACTGGTATTCAAGGCGCTACAGGCGACACAGGGCCAAGTGGCGCAACTGGTCCTGTCGGCACTACTGGCGCAACAGGAGATCAGGGAGCAACAGGAAATATAGGTCCTACAGGCCCAACAGGCCCAACAGGGGCTACTGGTGCTACCGGCGTAATCGGGGCTACAGGTGATATAGGGCCAAGTGGTGCTACCGGTCCAGTAGGCACTACGGGCGCTACAGGAGATCAGGGAGCCACTGGTAATACTGGTACAACAGGCGCCACAGGAGATCAAGGCATTGTAGAAAGCCCTTCTGCTCCAACAAACACTAATGTATTATGGTTAGATACAGCAACCGCTGGTCTAACAGGAGAAGGTGCGACCGGTCCTACTGGCCCAACAGGTGCTACTGGTGCTACAGGACCTCTAGGTACAACAGGTGCGACCGGACCTACAGGCCCAACTGGGCCAACTGGTCCAACTGGTGCTACTGGCTCGACTGGAGTAGGAAGTACAGGTGCTACAGGAAACACAGGGCCTACTGGCGCTACCGGAGAAACAGGATTAGTAGAATCTACAACAGCCCCTAGCGATACTGACGTTTTATGGCTTGACACAGGCGTTGCTGGTATAGATGGAGAGGGTGCTACTGGCGCAACAGGAATTACTGGTGCTACCGGAGCAGGTACTACTGGCGCTACTGGTATTCAGGGAGCTACAGGCCCAACTGGTCCTACTGGTGCTACCGGAGCAGGTACTACTGGCGCTACTGGTATTCAGGGAGCCACAGGCCCAACTGGTCCTACTGGTCCTACTGGTGCTACTGGAGAAGGCTCTACTGGTGCTACAGGACCACAAGGTGAAACGGGCGCTACAGGTGTATTAGGTACAGCATCAAACGTTGATATCACAAACACAAATGGACTTACAACACCATACTACCTAACATTTGTTGAAAATAGAACAACGGCACAGATTGTTAGAGCAGATGTTGATTTATCATACCGTACAGATACAAATACATTAACTGTTGGAAATATAACAGCAAACAATTTAGGTAATGTAGCAAATATAAATCTTGATGGCAATGCAAACTCTGTATTACGAGGAGACGGTAGTTGGGGTATTGTTAATCAAATAAACATTAGTAATGCAAATCAAGATTCTAATAGCGTATTTTATCCTTTATTTTCATCAACCGATGGTAATGCTACTATAGGTATTGATAATTTCGGCACTACAATTGAATATTACCCTAATACTTATATTGAATTTCAAAATGCTGCGGCGCTTAAAACACAATATTATGTAGGATATGGAATTAGTAATGACATTGCATTTGGTCCTGCTTCAGATAAACTATTATTTGATGGTAATAATAATAAAATAGACCTAAATGTAGGTAATGGGGTATCAAACACATCTGCCCTTTGGAGTTTTCATAGTGATGGTAATCTAACATTACCTAGCGGAAGTAACGTCGGCAATATAGTAATTATCAATCTAAACGGAAACGCCAATAATGTATTAGCAGGTGATGGCAATTGGGTGGTACAAACTGGAGGCGGTGGCGGGGCAACAGGTGCTACAGGACCACAAGGACCAAGCGGGGGTCCAACAGGTGCTACTGGACCACAAGGACCTACAGGACCAAGCGGGGGCCCAACAGGTTCTACTGGCGCTACCGGCAATCAAGGAGTTCCAGGCAATATTGGCCTAACTGGTGCTACAGGTGCAACAGGACCTGTAGGTACAACAGGGGCTACCGGTTCAACAGGACCTACTGGGCCTACAGGACCTACTGGGCCTACTGGTCCAACTGGACCTACAGGACCAACTGGGCCACAAGGTGCTACTGGCCTTGGATATGTGCTTACATCTAGCACATTCATGTTGATTCCGCCCGATGGAACACTAGAAACAAAAATATTTAACACAAATCTTACAGCCAGCCAATCAGCTTTTGTACTAGGCAGCAGAGTAAAAATTATATCAACGGATGATACAAGCGATTATATGGAAGGCCCAGTTACTGCATTCTCATCAAGTTCAATGACTGTTGATGTAATTACCACCAGCGGCGGCGGCAACAGCGCAAGTTCGTGGAACATAACTATAGCAGGTGAACCAGGTGCTACTGGGGCTACTGGCGATACTGGTGATACTGGTCCTACTGGCCCAACTGGTCCTACGGGGCCAACTGGTGTAGCAGGGGCTACTGGCGATACTGGTCCAACTGGTCCTACTGGCCCAACTGGTCCTACGGGGCCAACAGGTGTAGAAGGGGCTACTGGCGATACTGGTCCAACTGGTCCTACTGGCCCAACTGGTCCTACGGGGCCAACAGGTGTAGAAGGGTCTACTGGCTTAACTGGCCCTACTGGTCCTACAGGTCCTACAGGTCCAACAGGTGAGACAGGTCCTACAGGTCCTACAGGTCCAACAGGTGAGACAGGTCCTACAGGCCTCACTGGTGCGACCGGCGTATTAGGCACAGCATCAAATGTTGATATCACAAACACTAATGGGCTTTCAACACCATACTACATAACATTTGTTGAAAATAGAACAGCAGCACAGATCGTTAGAGCAGATGTTGATTTATCATATCGCACAGATACAAATACATTGACTGTTGGCAATATCAGTGCTAACACTAATGGCTATAGTATTGGTTACTTAGAAATGCCTCAAGTTAGTGCAGGTAATGTCACACTAGCATTATCAGATAGCGGCAAACATTATTTTAGTAATACAGCAGGCAATCTCACATTGACTATACCAAACAATTCAGCAGTCACATTCAACACTGGCACAGCCATTGCTATCGTTGTACAAGCAGCAGGTAATGTGTTAGTCAATGCTAGCGCAGGAGTCACATTGTATATGGCGGGCAATAGTACCGCAGGCAATCGTGTTGTTGGTAGTTATGGTATGGCCACACTTCTAAAGACTGGAACTAATACTTGGTTTATAAACGGCACTGGGGTTTCGTAAAATGACTGGCATTATGATGGCTGCTATGAATTATGTAGCAAGTGCCACAGTTACATCAAATTTGATGTACTACATAGATGCTGGAAATACATCCAGTTACTCGGGTTCTGGCTCTACTATCAATAATATATCAGGTACAGCGCCAGGTGCTAGCACTATCACCAATAGTCCAACATTTACTTCATCGGGTACAGGAAGTTATTTTACTTTCAATGGAAGTAATCAAATCATTTATACTCCAAATATATTATCATTGTTCAATAGTCCCAGCAACAAGAATCTGACTATAGAGACATGGATCAGAACTAGCACAGATAACGGTGTCATCATCTCTGAACAGGGGAATAGCCCCATCTCTAGTGGCTGGCATACTAGCGAACAAGAGATAGTAGCAGGAAACCTTCATGTAAGAGTTTGGGCACAACCCTCGCCCCCAAATCTACTAGTAGGTAGTGTCACTCGCAATATATGGCAGCAATATGTATTGACATATGATAATAGCACTACTACATTGACTGGATATATCAATGGTGGAGCCACAGTCGCTAGCGTAAATGTCACTAGACAAGTGCCATGGGATATAGGCTCGCCACAATTATATTATGTACTCATGGTAGCAGACACTACTAATATGGGTAATGGTAGCTATCTTGCAGGAGACTGGAGCATATTAAAAATATACAATCGTGCTTTATCACAATCCGAAGTCAATCAGAACTTTCAAGCGACTAAGGGGAGATATGGATTATAATGATAAATACAATATACTAGGATAAAGACAGGATTTAGATAATGTCACAGTTAAAATACTACAATACAGCCACAAATCAATGGGAACCTGTCATAGTAGGTGCTCAAGGCAGTACAGGTGCTACGGGCATAGGCGCAACAGGACCCACAGGTCCAACTGGGCCAACTGGTCCAACTGGTTCGACTGGAGTAGGAAGTACAGGTGCTACAGGAAATATAGGCCCTACTGGCGCTACAGGAGCTAAGGGCTCGACTGGTGCTACTGGTATTGGCGCTACTGGTCCTACTGGCCCAACAGGGGCAACAGGTGCTACTGGAGAAGGTTCTACTGGTGCTACAGGACCTGTAGGTACAACAGGCGCTACAGGAAATATAGGTCCTACAGGTCCAACAGGTGTTACTGGCACTGCAGGAACTGATGGCGCTACTGGCGCTACAGGCTTCACTGGTGCTACTGGCGCTGCAGGAACTGATGGCGCTACTGGCTTAACTGGGCCAACTGGTCCAACTGGCCCAACTGGCGCTACTGGTATTGGTGCTACGGGCGCTACAGGCGCTCAAGGAGATCCAGGTGGTGCTACTGGACCACAAGGGTCAACAGGTGCTACTGGTATTGGTGCTACGGGCGCTACAGGCGCTCAAGGAGATCCAGGTGGTGCTACTGGACCACAAGGTCCTACAGGCCCAACAGGTGCTACTGGTGAGACCGGAGCTACAGGTCCTGCAGGCGGTGGTGGCGGAGCCGTAATAAGCAATGGCACAAGTTATGCTAATGTTGTTTCAAGTGACGGCAATGTAGTTATCGGCGTAGATAATGATAATATGACATGGACATTTGCTACTGATCGTAAAATTTATGGTACAATTGATGAAGATGTTACAATAGTAGCAGTTGATGATGGAGAAGGTCCAAGTGTCTATCAGCAAGTTGTTGATGATGGCTTAGTTCCATTATCACAAACCAGACTTGAATACAGTGATTTCTCAATTTCATTTGACCTTGATGGTTCTGAAAGTACATGGAACTTTGATAGTAGCTCACTAAGACCGCCGGTGGGCGGCGCATTTGGGCAATATAATAGCAACATTAGAATGTATGCTATGAATGCAGGTAGTAACCCTGTAGCAAGTTTACAATCAGTAAGCAGTTCAAATGACCCTAACATCTTTACAACTTTTGATGCTACGACTACTGGCGCAAACATCACTGTATATAACGGTGGTTCAAATGGTGGTACTGGTTATACTTGGAGATTTGATAACGCAGGTAACTTAACATTACCAACTAATACATTTGCTGTCAACTATGCTAACGGTACACAAGTACCACTTGGCGCTACTGGCCCAACAGGACCAACAGGTGCTACTGGTGCGACAGGTATTGGTTTAATTGGGACCACTGGAATAAGTAGTTTGCCTTCTCCCTCAACTGCCGGAGCAGGCGCAAGATCATTTATTACTGATAGCGATGCTGCTTATAACAGTACAAGTTTAGGTAATATAGCAGTTGGCGGCGGCGCTAATGGTGTTCCGGTATACAGCGACGGCACAAATTGGCGAGTAGGATAATTTAGATGGCTTTAACTGGTATTACAATCACAGAACTCACATCGATCGGCACTGATATTCATGCCGATGATGTAATGCCAATTGTTAATATTAATATTGATGAAACACAAAAAGTTACAGTCAAAAATTTAGGAGATTTTATACTTGGCAATCTTGCTAATGTGTTAAGTCCGACTTTTTCAAATCTTACTGTTACAAATAATACAACATTAGCAAAAGCAAACATATCTGGAAATTTGAATGTTACGGGTATCACATCATCAGGAACTGTACGCACCAACAATCTACAATACGCTAACGGTGTACCCTGGGACCTACAAGAGGCAGCAGGAAGTAATGGCTCTGTACAATTCAATAATAATAACAATTTTGCTGCTAGTAATGTTTTTGTATGGAATAATACATCAAACACACTAAGTATACAAAACTTAAATTTATTATATGCAAATGCTAACACACAGCAAGGTACATCACAACAAGTATTAGGTATAGTTAATCAGGCAAATCAAACAATAGGTTGGAAAACACTGCCTACAAACTATATGAATGTGCATCTGCGTGAAGCTAATGCAAATTATATTTCAAGTATTACTCCAGTTCTGCGTGTAATACCAATAAAAGCACGAAATGCTGAGAGCGGATATGTTACTGTCCCGGCAGCATAAATACAGATATATTAGGACTTTATAACATGGCGAACAATTTTCCATTAATAGCAAACAGTTCAACACTTACAGTACAGGAGATAGCATCAGGAGACACGCTATACCTAGATAACAACGATCTAGTTGTTGCTAATGCTAATGTAAGAATGGGCAACGTAACATTAACGGGCCCTGTTGACGGTAATGCAAAAATTATAAGTAACACTGGTAATATTAAGATTTCCAATGTTAATGCTAATAATGGAATTTTCACTGATAAATTATATTACGCTAATGGAGAGCCTTGGGATTTACAAGAAGCACAAGGTTCTACAGGCTATGTTCAATATAATGATGGCTCTAATGATTTTGCTGCTAGTGCAAACTTTATATTTAACGAAGCAACTAATACATTACTATTAAACGCTACTGCTAATACAGGCGTATTAAACGTTACTGGCACAGCTAATATTAGTGGTAATCTAACATCTAATGGAAACTTATCAGTTTTAGGTAATGCAGTAATAGGTGGGAATCTTACTGTTGATGGAAATATAACATATATCAATATAGAAAATTTAAGTGTAGAAGATCCTATAATATTATTAGGTACTGGACCAAACGGCGCAAATTTAATTGCAAATGACGGCAAAGATCGTGGTACACAACTAGAATATTATGAGGGCGCTGCTGGTATAGGCAATGTTAAAAATGCATTTATGGGGTTCATAAATGCTAATTCAGAATTTATTATGGCAAGTAATGCCACAGTAGCAAATAATATCGTTTCAAATGCTACATTGGGCAATTTGTCAATTTCAAACTTAAATGCCACAAATAATGTTCAAGCAAACAATGCCGACTTAACAAGTAATGTCAGTGCGGCAAATGTAAATGTATCAAATACTGTTTATACATATAACTTAAGTGCTACAGGTGATTCATTCTTAACTGTTGTTGATGTATCAAATAATTTAACTGTAGACAATAATGCCAATCTAGGCAATGTAAATGTAAATGATGGTCGCGCCAACGTTACAGGAAATGCCAACGCCGTAGGGGCAGGCGCTACTGTAGGTGTTCGCTCAATATTAAATGTAAGTTCAGACTTTGGTAGTAGTGACGTTGACAGCCCAGCAAGCGCACAAGCAGTTCGAGGTCGTGTCACAGGTGCAAACTTAACTGCTACACATAATTACATTACAGGTGTTACAGGACAATACTTAGTTACTGGAACAAGTAATAGCGTATTCCCAAAGACTGGTGTACTTGGTGTAGTGGGTGATCAAACAACGTCAGCAGACGCAGCAGTTATTGCTTATCTAGATGGTGACGGTGGTGAAACAAGAGCAGGCGCAGCATATGGCGTTAGCATGAAGAATACTACTGCTAATAGTGGTTTCGATTATGGTCTTGACCTGCAATTTTTAGACATAGGTATACCTGGAGCAAATACTCCATTCAAACAAGCAGATATACGTTTGAACAATGGAGTTAAACTTGTAGCAAATGTATCGAATACAGTAAGCATCGACGCTAACATAGTATTAGGCAAATTAAATGTTAATGGCGTTTCAAATTTAGGCCCGAATAGTAATGTCATTATTACAGGCGGTAGTAATGGTCAGTATTTACAAACTAATGGTAGTGGAAATTTAAGTTGGACTACAATTAGTACATCAAGTATTAGTAATGGCAATAGTAACGTTAGTATACCAGTAGAAGATGGCAACGTATTAGTATCAGTAAATGGCATAGCAAATGTTGTTAGCGTAGCAAATACAAGTGTAACAATTAATGCATTAACAAATTTAGGCCCTGTCGCTAACGTAAGTATTACAGGCGGTGCTAGTGGCAATGTACTATCAACATATGGTAACGGAGTATTGTATTGGGGCGTTGGCGATGGTGCTACTGGAGCTACTGGGCCACTTGGCGCAACTGGTCCTATAGGACCAACTGGCGCAACAGGGCAACAAGGTTCTACAGGCCCAGGAGGCGGCCCAACAGGACCTACAGGTTCAACTGGCGCCACTGGATTAACCGGTCTAACTGGAAGTCAGGGAAGTACAGGTGCTACAGGCATAGGCGCAACAGGACCCACAGGCCCAACTGGCCCAACTGGTATAACTGGTCCAACTGGTATAACTGGCGCTACGGGATCGACAGGCCCAACAGGACCAACTGGCCCAACAGGACCAACTGGCTTAACAGGAGCGACAGGAGCAACTGGTGATACAGGACTTACTGGTCCAACTGGCCCTACAGGACCAACTGGACCAACTGGTTTAACAGGTCCAACTGGCCCAACTGGTCCAACTGGTGCTACTGGTATGGACGGTGCTACTGGTGCTACTGGTCCAATCGCAGGACTGGATACAGAAATCGTATTCAATGATGCTGGCGCACCAAACGGTAATGCAAATTTAACGTTTACAAAAGCAAATGGATTGTTCCAGACAGCAGATATACGTATTACATCTAATACAGTTCACTTAGGTAATGGAGCAGCTACTACTGGACAAGGGTTAAGCGCGATTAGTATAGGTCATAATGCAGGCGCAACTAATCAGGGAAATGCTGCTATTGCTATAGGAGTTGACGCAGCCAATACAGATCAAGGATATCAATCAATAGCAATTGGTAGTAATACACAAGCAGGACAAAATAGTATTTCTTTAGGAAGAAATGCTGGCAACAGTGGCGCAAACGCATTTGAAACTGTTGCTATTGGAGCATTTGCAGCAAATAGTAATTCAAGTAGTCGTGCTGTAGCAGTGGGCGTACTAGCAGGTGCAGTTGATCAAAGTCAAGGTGCTATTAGCATAGGCTATGGATCTGGCGATTTAGGACAAGGTAACTTTGCTGTAGCCATAGGATTTGATGCTGCATCAAATAATCAGTCTGCAAATAGTATTGCTATAGGAGTTGTTAGTGGTTTCGAAAGCCAAGGCAATAACAGTATAGCGATTGGTTATTACGCTGGTTTCAACGCACAGGGACCAAATAGTATTGCTATAGGAGCAAATGCAGGTTATACAAGTCAAGCAACAAATTCTATCATTATTAATGCTACTGGATCTAATTTAGACAATACTACTGCAAATACATTAACTATTAAACCAGTAAGATTAGCAAACGCTGCTAATGTCTTATTTTATAATAATGCCACTGGCGAAATCACTTATGATGTATTAGGAAACTATGCAGGCGATATTAATGTTGGCAATATTACATCAACTGGTAATATATTTGCTAATAGCGGCACAATCAATGGTGGTAATCTAACGACTAGCGGAGTATTAACTGTAACTGGTGATGCTATCGTAGGTAGTTTAGGTACTGCGGGACTTATAGTTGCCACAGGCAACGTCATAGGTGGAAACTTAACTACAACAGGACTTGTAATTGCCACAGGCAACGTCACAGGTGGAAACTTAATTACAGAAGGTGCATTAAGTGTAATTGGTAACGCTAATGTTGGTAATTTAGGCACTGCTCAAGTATTAGCAAGTGCAAACGTAACAGCCCCTCAATTTATATCAAACATATCAACAGGCACTGCCCCATTAGTCGTAACATCAACAACTAGAGTAGCAAATCTTGATGTTGAAAAAGCAGGAGTCGCAAATACAGTAAATGATGCAGCACAGCCAAACATCACAAGTGTAGGTACATTAACATCGTTGTCTGTCAGTGGTAATGCTAACGTAGGTAATTTAGGTACTGCTGGATTAATTACTGCAACAGGCAATGTATCAGGTGGTAATCTAACTACTGTTGGTGCATTGAGTGTAACTGGTAATGCTAATGTTGGTAATATTGGAGCAGTAGCAGGCGTATTTACAGGCAACATTATTTCAATAAATGCTAACCTGGGCAATTTAGCAAATGCTAATTACTTTACAGGTGATGGTAGTAATCTTACAAACGTTATCGCACAACAAATATTTGTTAATAACGGAAACGTAAGTAGTAATAGTGTTTACTATCCATTATTTACTTCAGTAACAGGTAACGCAGACGTTGATCTTGACAACTTTGGTAATACAATAGAATACACGCCAGCAACTGCTACATTATCATTTGGGCAAGCAAACGTTGACGTTATTACTAACGGCGGTCTAGAAATTATTGATCTTGATGGTAACAACAACAAGATTCGATTTAGTGTAACTGGCACAGCAAATACTCTTGTTCTAGCGAACACAGTAGTAACATCTGCGGTACCGTTACAATTAGCAACATACGCAAGTAATGGCGCCAGAGATGCAGCAGTCACTTCTCCAGTTGCTGGTATGATGATATTTGTAACAGGTTCAGGTATGCAGGTTCGTGGCGCAACTCAGTGGAACTTAGTTGCAGGAACAGGAACATAATACTAAATTTAATTTAGTCACGTTACAAGGCTAGAATAAGTAGTACATGCGATTTCATATTCTAGCTGTACCACATACAGTCACAAGTAAAGAATATAATGCTTGTGCTTACACACAAAAAGTTCTCAAGTTTGGCAAGATGATGAAAGCCCGTGGGCATGAGATCATACATTATGGTCATGAAGAAAGCGATTTGGTCTGTGATGAACATGTTACAGTTATTACTAATAAAGACTTAGAAATCGCATACGGTAATTATAATTGGCGTAAAAACTTTTTTAAGTTTGATAAATCTGATCATGCCTATCAAACGTTTTTTAGTAACGCTATACGTGAAGTAGGAAAACGTAAACAAAAACACGATTTTATATTACCTTTCTGGGGCTCAGGTGTTCGTGAGGTTTGTGATGCACACCAAAATGAAATGATTGTTATTGAGCCAGGTATTGGTTATGCTGGGGGACATTGGGCACGTTGGAAAGTATTTGAAAGTTACGCAATCATGCATGCCTTTTATAATATGACAGGCGTGGGTCATTGTCAAAGTGATTGGTACGATGTAGTAATTCCAAATTATTTTGATATTGATGATTTCACTTACAACGACAAGAAAGAAGATTATATGCTATTCCTAGGTCGCGTATATAGCGGGAAAGGTGTACACATTGCTATGCAGGCTAGTGAGGCAGCAGGCTATAAACTTGTTATAGCAGGGCAGAAGCCTGATGATATGAATTTTCCAAAACATGTTGAATTCGTAGGTTATGCAGATATACCTACTAGAAAGAAACTCATGGCTAATGCTAAGGGCGCATATGTACCTAGCATGTATATCGAACCATTTGGTGGCGTACAGATTGAGATGTTGATGTCGGGCACTCCTACAATAACAACAGATTGGGGCAGTTTTGTTGAAAACAATCTACACGGTGTTACTGGATATCGTTGCAGAACTTTTGATCACTTTGTTTGGGCTACTGAAAATATAGGTAATATAAAACCACAAAACTGTAGAACATGGGCCGAGAACTTTACATTAGATAATGTTGCTCCAATGTACGAAGAGTATTTTCAGAATGTATTAAATGTTTATAATGGTAAAGGCTGGTATGAACGTAACCCAACTCGTACAAATCTGAATTATTTACATAGAAAATATCCAATACTGTAAATTGATAAATATTTACTAGAGTCTTAATATGGCTTTGTCTAAAGCTATACTCTAGGATAAGTACTATGCCCAAACTTCAAATTATAGATATTCCAAACTATCCTAAATATCAATGGACACGTGATAAAGAAGATAAAAGGGACTATCTTTACCCATTAAGTAAAGTTAAACAAACAAATATAGTTGATCTTAGACCATTGTGTACGCCAATTGAAGATCAAGGCAATTTAGGTAGTTGTACAGGTCAGGCTATTGCTAGCGCCATAGAATTATTAAACAATAGAAACAAATCATATCGTGATATTAGTAGATTGTTTATATATTATTATGAACGTCTATTAATGAATACAGTACACTTTGATAGTGGCGCGTACATACGTGATGGTATTAAAGTATGTTTTAGAAATGGTGCATCATTGGAAAGTTTATGGCCCTATGATATTCGTAAATTTAAAATAAAACCAAATCGTAGAGCGATTCTAGATGGATCAAAAAGAAAAATTACACGATACGAAAAAATTATTGATCATAATGGCTGCTTAGATGCAATTACTAACGGCTTCCCTGTAATAATTGGATTTGATGTATATAGTAGTTTTGAAAGTATACAAACTATAAAAACTGGTGTGATGACATATCCAAATATTAAACGTGAAAGAAAACTAGGGGGACATGCTGTATTATTAGTTGGATATGACAAGTCACGCAAAGTTTATATAGTACGTAACAGTTGGGGTACTAATTGGGGTGATCGAGGGTACTTCTATATGCCATTTAGTGTAATAGAAGATAAAACTATGAGTAGTGACTTTTGGATAATTAAGTCAGTCAACAACCCTAAATAACTGTAAGTCATTGATTTGATTGGACCAAGTAAAGCCCTATAAAGCCCTATAAGCGGCGCTGAGTTAAGCTATATCTGAGTATAGCTATATGATTTTAATCGTCGTATAGGACTTCTAGTAAAGAATTTCATAAACGCAGAAAAAAGAAAAGCCCCTGTTACGGGGCTTTTCGATTCAGCAATAAAATACTGATTAGACAGAAGCAGTCTGCTTAGACTTAGCGCGACCCTTGATAGTATCAAGCGAAGGCTTAGCCTGAACCTTGACCTCACCCTTAAGTGCGTCACGCTCACGATCAGCAAGATACTCTGAGAGAGTAGCCTGATCCTCAGCACTTGCAAACTTGGGCATAGTCATAAGATGACGCAAGGCGTCAATCTTGTTCATAGCATTAGGCAATTCAACAAAGTCGATGCGAGTAGCACCTCCCTTAGAAAACTGCTTCACGCGACGACCCAAATCCTCAGTAAAGCGAACGGTCGTGCGACTATTCTGAACAACGATACCAGCAACAGTAAACAACTTACTAGACATAAAAAATTACCTCATCAAGTTAATAAAAATAAACAACACACACTATAAAGTTTTCACTTTATATTATTAGAATAGCATCTGGCAAGACCAAAGTCAAGCCAGATGTTACCCAATTTTTACGCAGGGACCGCATACTCCGTTATGAGTAAACGCCCATACTGAGCCTTAAGAAACTGATAAGCCTCAAACGGATTAGTAGCCTGAACATAGACCCAACCAAAACCCGCGCCGGGCTCATCCTTATAACGACACATACATTTGTACATACGAACATTCATGGTTATATCCTCCGTACCAATTAGTTTATTTAGTTACTACGTAATGCTTGTTCCACTTACCGATATTGATATCAACATAGTACGCCGTATCAAAGTAGTCGATCTGGGCGTTAGTACGATCATACCAATCAGCACACTTGAGAGCAGCGAGGGCCTCAGTCAAGAAAGCCTTAGCCTTACCGTCGTAGTGATCCTGAAACCAGTAGACATTGACATCAGCATAGCCCGACGTGTTCGGGCGAAAGCCCTTATGCACCTGCCAGTGACTAGCACCACACACACGGTTGCTGTTAGCGATGAAGTCGATCTTGCCCGACTTGAGGGTCAGACAGATCGTGCTATGGTTACGAACACTGAGGGTGCCCTTGACACCATACTTCTTAAGAATGGGCTTCAAGTTCGCCGCAATCTTCGCCTTCTTCTCTTGATTCATCCAAGCCATTTCGTAATCTCCGTTAATCAACTATAGATATATGGTAACACAATGTTACCCAAATGTCAAGCCTTTTCGTAAAAAAGATTTACTCGGGCAGCAAGAAAGTTCTGGTACCCTTCACGGGTAACAGGATAACCCCCTTCCTTGAGATACTTCTTGATATGGGGGAGAATATAACCCTTACTCTCTAGAATCGTGAGGGGCGATACGCCTGCGTCAAGTTGGCTAAAATATTCCTCGACCGTGAAATTCTTACAGAGGAAAGTCAGAAAACTGCCCCGACCACCACGCTTAAAACGGGCTACAAATTTACCGTTGTAAGTAGCAGTCTCGCCTGCTGTAAACTTATCTTTTACAAATTTGGTCATATCTATCTCCTTAACTCGACTATAGATATATTATGCGCCCAAACCCAATCTAGGTCAACAACTTAAAGGCTTTAAGAATCAATGACTTACAGTTCCTACAGGCCTTATAAAACAAGCGTTTTAGAAACCTTCTAGATATTTGTCAGGATACTTTAAAGCATTAGCAACAAAGTCTTTTAGATCAGTAGTTTCTAATGTCAATGGCAAGCACTTTTTCTTGACAATAAAAACACGTCCCGGATATCTTGCAAGATGTTCTCTTGTAATCTTTTCAATATTTTTAAGTGTCATACTTTTGTGTTTTTTTGGATCAATGTACTCTGTACTATTAATCGCATTAAACTTTTCAAAGTACGGACTCAATTCAATTTTAAGATCATTCTCAATAGTCTTAATAAGATTACTCAAGCCAGGGCGGGGGATGGCTACGAAATGAAACTTTACCTTCCTCCCGCCCTTGCTATAAGTGGTGCCTCGACTACAGAAATCTTCAGTAATGCCAATCTTGTGTAGTTTGGCTTTACCACGATCAATAATCTCAGCATTGTAAAGACTTACAATTTCCATTAGTCAACTTTCTTAATCATGTCCTGCAGATTTTGGTCAAGTGCATGAAACAACTTGTAGCCAGAATCTTCATAGTCATCAAGAAAGCGTTTGCTTACACGATTGAAAGTACCACCTGCCTCATAGTAAATTTGAAGCATCAATGCAAGTTCGGCATCAGACGGGGTACTAGGAACCTTATCTTCTGGATATGCTTCCTTATGCCAATCCTTATAAGTATTTTCAGTAAGTACACGGAACTGTTCAGGGCTACCAGCAACATTCTTAATAATGTTACCAAGTGCTACCACAAAGTCATAAATCTCTTGATTGTCAAAAGACTTATCACCTTTGATCTTGCTATACAAGTTAACGATGGGTGCGATTTCCATAGAATCAACTTCACGATCATCAAAGTTAATTTGGTGTGCGCGACACAACCAGTGCAATTCATCCTCATTAACATTCTTCAAGAGGTCAGTGCGCTTAAAGGAGCCTGGCTTACCGTTATCTTCCTCATTGCTTTCATGTCTAGGAATGATGCCATAACTTTCAAGAATGACCTGTTGTGCATATGCATCTTCATATGTATCCAATGTAGTAGCGTTGGGGCTATCCTGACGCTTTGCAAGCACCCAGTTCTTCCACTTATCAAAGTGCGCAAGTTTCAATTTATCGCCGCCGTTGATACCTAAAAAGTGTTCACGGGCAAATGTAAAGTTATTACATTCAACAACCTGACACTTTACTCCAACGTCAAGCCAATCTTCAACATCATAATAACCACGAAGTGCCTGTACACCATAACAAACCGCAGTATGCTGTCCGTCAATCACATAAAAGTAATAAACTCCATTATACTTAATTTTAAGTACGTTAACATACTGTACCTTCTTATCGTCCCATTTTTCAAGAATCTTTTTAAGATGCTTGTAAGAAAGCGGCCGTTGTACAGCAAGTGCGCTCAACAGATTACGCAACGGAATCTTGTGATAGTTTGCCAACTTATCATAGTTGTTATTGCCCTTTTGGCACAACTTTTTAGTTTTCTTATTGATATTCTTGAGTGTAAGCTTACCAATAGGATCATTGATGAAGCCTAACACCAATTCTTCAAGTGTCTTGGCATCATGTTCGTGCGGTTTCTTATCCAATACGTTTACTGGACGTTGATCTGCCGTAACATTTTTCTTAGCCTGTTCCCAGGCCAAAACATCAATAGATACATATGTAGTAGTAGGTTTCTTCATTTTCTTTCTCCGAGCATATTTAGCGACAGCCATTGTAATCTCCTATAATTAAAATATAAATATTAATACAACAAAATCAATATATTACAAAGTAACGAAATTAAATTTTCTTAGACATTATTTGACTCTTTAAAATTTTTCTGAATTTCTACCATATCATACTTTTCTAGAGTCCTAGCAATATTTTCGTTTGCCTTCAGATCCGATACCCGAACTTTAATTCGGGTCTTATCAAAGGTAGATGCCATGGGGAAATATCGTGCAACATGATTTCCCATGTAACCAAACTTAAGTAGGTTAGCAAAGTTTTTTGCTTTAGATTCAGGGCCTGAGTATACGATATAGCCCTTACGAATCTCACCGGTCTCAAAAATTTCGTTTTCGATTACACCAGTTGGATTTCCGTTTTCATCAATCTCACGATGAAACCCAGGCTTACTATCAATGTCGTTTCGACAACGAACATCATAACCATTTTCATTAACAAACACAATGACTTCATAAATTTTCATAACGTTCTCCTATTGGATTAAATTTAATTTATGTTTTGTAGTAACACCGTGCTACCACATTACTACTATAACAATAATACAAATTAATATCAACTACCTAGGCATCCAAAATAAAACCCCGTTTCGCGCACACTACGGGGCCAAGTGCAACTAGGGTTAAATGAGTGTGAAAACCCTGCGCTAAAATTTAAATCCTATGCGGTTAGCCAATTTTCCCGGCTAGCAAGGACCACACTCTCTGCACCGTCATACTCATCTATGCGGAACTTTTCACCAATTGGCACCCATTCTACCATCAACTCATTGGCAGCGCCTGTATATGGTCCACCATCATCATCGTCCCTATATTTGTAAGACAGATAATCCTCGATATTTTTACGATCTTTATCTGCACTTAAAACCATAGATACGATATTTGGGTCATACAATAGTTCCTCTTTACGATGCCAACTATACCAGCCAGCACCATAGCCAGGACTATAGAGTACGGCTACACAACCGTCCCGTACCACACGACCTTTAATTATGTCAAAACTATGTATCATAATAATTTGGGTAAATTACGACCAACGCAACCTTGCCCAAGCTCGGTGACTCTGATCTTTGATATACCATACCTCTTTTGGATCAGTGCCTAATTTTCTATCCTTTGTATGATTATGTGAGGGTTGCCATGGATCAAGATTACCCTCATATTCTACAATAATCTTATGATTCTTACACCAGAAAAAAAATTCCTGGCGGTCGTTATAAGATATGATCACACACTCGTCACGTTTTGTTTGATAGGTGTTCATTGGGCTTACTCCATATCTTGTGTTGTGTATCCAAATCATTGCTCCATAGCATAAGTTTGCTATAGAGTGGGTATACATATCCATTGGTAATAGTTAGAAACTTGCTAACAAAGTCACCAAGGTAATAACACATATATGCTAATAAGGTTTTCAATCCTTATCCTCTTCCCTTGTATGTTCGTCACATGCGGTATACATCCAACTATGACCACGCAGTTTGCCGGGCTTGCCACACTTCTCACAAGTCACTTCACTCATGTATTCGGCAAGTGCTGCCGCCCCATCTATGTAGTCATCACCACCATTATAGTAAAATCGTAGTCCACCGTACTTTTCCTTGACCTGCGTAGCAACGACTGGAACAAATTCTTTTTTGTTGAGTTTTAGATTATACTCACGATTTTTGATAGTGGCACAGAGATTGTCAATAATGTTATACCAACCATCACCGCAATCAAATCCCCAACACATGGCGGTTTCACGCATATCACCATGCCTATCCTTGAATATATCAGGATACTTTTGGCAAAGTTGTTTGTCTAAATCCTCACGCATCACTCAACTCCAAAATGCTTTTTCAAATCCTCAACACAACGGCGCACTTCCATATCCTCACGATTGAGGTCGCCCATGTATCGTTTGTTTACAGTATTGATACATTCAGTAACAATCAACTGTGCGAACTTTATATGATTGGTATGGCTGATATTAGGATCAGGCCAAATCTGCTTTGCCAACTCAAGTATTCGTTCGTTCATTGTAACCTCTAATTACATTTAGCCACGATGATCGTCCAAACAGTCTATGGTCTATAGGAAAACTATACTCACGCATTCTTTCTATGCCACCAGGCATATTGACAGCGCCTTCATAGCCCTGGACCCATACACACTTCATGTCTGTTATCACTTCACAGTTTCCGTTTTCAAGCACACCACCACAGGGACCATTGCGTAACTGTTTGGGGCAGTTCATAGGGCAGACCATGCCAGTTGAACTTAAAGCACACTGTCCACACATCTTACAATCAAACAAGAATCCTTTGACCTGTCTCTCAGTAAAGGCAAATGGTTTCTCTAGTCTATCGTATCCAATAAATCGTATCAATGGATGCAAGAATACTAGTACACGCTCAAGAGTATTGTATACAAAATTCAAACTCTTAGAGTGAACAGCAGTCCATTGTCTTATTGGATGTTTCATTACCAATGATGTATGATATTAGCCATGATAAAAAAGCAAGTAACAATATGTATGATCACCCAAAATGTTTTAAAAAATAAGGCTATCCTTGCTTCTTTGACTGTAAGTATTGGCACATCTGGACGGTCTTCATCATTCTGTCCCATAAGATGACCAGTAGCCCGTGCCCAAATTTTTTCTATTGTTTTCACAATATCAAGTGCCTAGATTAATACCTAAACCAAAATCAAATAACTTAAGGTAAAAGGCAGTATATATTAGTCCTAGACCTACTAGTATAAACATTACAAGAAATAACAAACCTTTCAAGTTTTCATTCATTAGAATGTTATACCGGGTATAGTAATCCAGCCATGATATAATCCATAATAGATTATTAATGGAATTAGAGAATGTAACGCGATTACAATAACTGCTAGCAATGCACCTTTATCAATTTTTGACATTATAAAACTCCAAAATGTTTTTTCACATAATAACCAGGCGATTCCCATTGGTGCGAGTTCATAGTAGCGATATCCGCACATTCCTTCACAATCAACTGTGCGAACTTTTGTAAATCTTCTGCTCTGGGATACCTAAAATCGCAATCAACAACATTGCTTTCATTTGTGATCCAATTATAGTATTTCAATCCAGCCTGATCAGCCAGTGTACGGATTCGTTCGTTCATCACACCTTCTCCAACATGTTGCCAGGCACACGCCAAACATTTAAACCACTGCCAACCAATACATACTTGCGATTGATCTTATTGACAGTGCCGATAATCATCTGACCAGTTCGGTTATTACGAAACTGAACTGTACAGCCTACACTCAATGTATAACGATTTTGTTCCGTCAATTGGCTGCGACGATAACGAACAGCGTCAAGTACAGTATTCAACTCATCATTGTTGAGTGAACCAAAACGAATTTGACGCAAAATTTCATTGATATCCATTATAGTTTCTCCCTAAATTGATTCAGATAAAATTACATCACAAAAGAATGTAGCATGTTTTACTTTTCGAACCTTGCCCTGTACCTCTGTGACAAAATAACTTTGCCCGCGGTGCTTGCTAATTTCAATAATCTTTCCGGTTTCCAATTTGTCATACTTTGTACGATATGTTACCATGTCACCTACAGACAACGACCGTACATAAGATTGGCGAATTTTTTCCTGATTGATTGCCTGAACTATAGTTTCTAACTCCTCGGCATTGAAAGTGCCAGAAAGAATCCGTGAATTTACAGTATAGGCTTTTAGTTTAGGATCTAAAATATTCATATTACGAACCAGTAATCAACAGCAGGGTGTCACCAACCTGCTCAAACCCTTCAATATATACATGATGCTCATCACCACTGTCACGAATCGCGGCGTTAGCAGCGACATAAAGACTAGCCCAAGTAAAACCATTGATGGGCACAGAAAAAGCGTCACCACCCCAGTTATCCTTGTAGGTCATAGTTTTGGCATTCTTATAAGTATGCCTCTCATTCAGATCCTTGACCTCAGTCATACTCCAGATCGCATCAAGACCCAGATCCGTCTTGACAGTGAGGTAGTGATTGAAACGATCGTCGGCTGCCTTAGCATCCTGCTTGTAAGCATCCTTGAGACTATTACGAATGACCTCGACCTGCTGCTTTACATCGCCATCGTTATACTGAAGTTCCCAGAGGGCATTGTGAAGCGCCTTGAAGTCATCAGCCTTGATTGTAACATCGGTATACATTTGAGAGTCTCCGTGAATCAACTATAGATATATGGTAACAGAATATGAACCTAATGTCAAGCCTGTTCGTAGCCTTTGATGTAGTCCGTAACATCCTTGTAGGGAATGATATCACCATTCTCCATGACATAAGACACTAGCAAGTCAGATTTGTAACCACCCATGCCTAATGTGTACTTAGTGACCTTGCTAACTACGGGCTTTGTAAAACTACCGTCGTTCAGCATAGTCTGACGGCACACCCAAGTGTTGTTTTCCCACGACAGTATAAAAGGGGTTTCCCATTCATCACAAACTATAGTATCATCTTCCACGATACGATAGTAGTTTACATACTCCTCAGACCCCGAATTCTTGTAATCAATTAACGACTTGAGGGTAGGGATACCATCGCGTAGAATACGCTCTGCCTGGGCAGGGGTAAGGTTAGGGACGATATATGTGTCACCGCCCTTGAATTTCCAAAAGGGCTTGTTCGTAGAACCGTAATTCTCACAATATTGCGTTTGGATGACAAGTTTCATTACATTCTCCGTGAATCAACTATAGAGATAGTATGCGCCCAAACTATGCCTAAATCAAGAACTATAAACCTAATATAATCAATGACTTACGTAAGCCTTTGATTTTAGTGATGTTGGCCTGCCCAAAATTGTAACAAAAGATCGTCAGGCTCACTAGTGCCATAGACAATAGCCTCAACCTCAAGAACTGGCAAGTTAAGTTTACTAGCGATCTGGCTACAGTCCAGACCTTTGGCTCGTAAATCAATGACTTCCTGCTTTAGGTCAGTACTCATATTCTATATCCCAGCGGCTGTTTTTGGGCTTACGCTTATACTCATGCTTGTCATCATGGCGTTTCCCGCGGAAGTTATAATCCCTATCAAACAGTACACGATGCTTGCGCTGCTTAGGGGCCCTTACAACAAACGATATACGATCAGTTTTCATATGTATATCCTATAGGATATTTGGTTTAAAGTCAAGCCTGTGTAAATTCACGGTCAGTGTAATATTGTAACAGTTGCAACTGCATTTGGGCAATCGTATTGCCATTGCCCTTAGTGCTAAAGCTTATAGGGCAATTACCCCAACTGCGGGTACGGGTAAACTCACCCAACCATAGTCTATGGTCCTTGTTATAGGGATCAAACTTAACCTTAGGTCTAATCGAAAACATTAAGTAACTCCATAAGTTAATCAACAAGTACAGTTTAAACGATTCGGATACAAATATCAATAGGAGGTTTACCCAATTTATTTTTAATATAATTATATGTTGTTTAAGGATTATAAATAAAATTTTATGATAATAAAAACAACCTTTTCCACGATACTTGAAATTTGGCAAACGCATTTATGGCCTGAAAGAAAATCTAAAATTGAATCACATAGTGCTATGTTGCTCGACCGTACTTACGATTTAAAAAATTTTAATTATATACCTTCTTATTTTATTTACATTGTGGATAATAAAATTATTGGATGTAATAGTGGACACAAATGTTTTGACAATACATATAGGTCACGTGGCTTATTTGTTTTTCCTGAGTATCGTGGGCATGGGTACGGTAATAAATTATTACTTGAAACAGTTAAGCAAGCCAAAATTGAACGTGCTGATAGTATTTGGAGTTATCCAAAAAAAAGTAGTTGGAATACTTATAAAAAGGCTAAGTTCAAATTAATAAGTGATTGGGAAAAAAGCGAAAATGATACTAATGCTTATTGCATCCGTAAATTTTAATAGTATATACCTTCATGTCTCATTCTTTTTATAAAAGTCAAGTAAGAACTTATAATTCCAAAACTTTTTACATTTACCATACTAAACATCGCTGTATCTGTAATTTCTGGCAAAAACATAATACTATTTAAATTTATAGGCTCTATGCCTGGAGTAATTAATTTGCCGTTGCTTGCTGTCACATAGTCAGGAGGATAGATAGCGTTTGACACAAAGTAAAACCAACTCGGGTAATCACTAGCACTTTGACTGCCCAGCCATGATACCATAGCAGCATTTTTAGCATTTATGTAAAACTTGGCTCCTTTTAAATAATTTGCAGTAACTTCTGTAGTTGGAGTATCATTACCTAAATAAAGTTTGTCATCAGCACGCCAAACATCTATCATGCATTTAAAACCTGCACCTAATGCTTTGCCTAATTGTTTTGGAGTGTTGGCATCTTGGAAGTCATTGCCGTCAAAAATACCACGATACGAAATGTATAGCATGTAGTATTTAGTAGAATTTTGGAGCGGGTAGCGAGAATCGAACTCGCACGATAACCTTGGCAAGGTCACAGGCAACCATTACATCATACCCGCGCTTGTTTAATTATATATCTTGTCTTACTGTTTAGCAAGTTTTTATTCTTTTTCTGTATTTTCTTTTTGCTGAAAGTTTTGCGGTCAACGCTATAGGGTCTGGGACAACTACCCTTTCCACTCATTTACCCTGTCCTCGGTAAGCCTTAAAACTACGCTTACGATCCTTGTTCATTGCGCTAGTTTTAGGATTCATTCCACCTTGACTAGTACGCTTGATAACTGTTTGTCTTTTTGAATTACCTTGTTGAGCCATTATCCTCATTCTCTACATTTTTTTCTTCTGCTACAGCTAATGGTCCGTCTGTGGCATGCCATTTTTTTATAGGGCATCTTTGTGTTGCCATCCAAGTTTTTACTTCCATAAAACACCCACATTTTCTACATGAATTCGTAACTTTATATAGATGTTCACATGCTTGGCAAATTTCCCATCGTTTCGCATGTATTTCAGGTGTTACTTTTTTAAACGGTATAGTTTCATTTGCTAATTTTGATGCAGCTTGCTGTAAACTATTGAGTTTTTGCTGTAATCTATTCATCTACCATCACCTGTTGATATTTATCATCATACATTTTTTCATATTTATTTCGCAATAATATATCATACGTTCTAACACTTTTATTTAATCCCTGTAGTTTATCCTTAGGTTTTACTATATGACTATAATGTATATCATAGTAATCTTTTACTTTTTCAAACCCAGTAATTTTAATTTTTTGACTTATAACTGGATAACCGTTATATCTAAATCTTTCAATTTTATCTCTAGCAATATGACCCTTTGTTTCTTTACTACGAATTTTTGGTATTATAAAAGACCAAGCAATTTCTTTAGTTTCTAAAAAAAAATAAGGTACTATACTTCGTTTTGATATTTTACCATATCTATACAATCCTAATTCATTTGTCCCGAACAGTGTTTTGAAATTTGATGTAGTATGAGTACCGCTAAACAAAACTGTTCCCTCCTGAACAATTTCTGAAAATTTCATATATACACAAAAATGCGGGCTACCACATCTATACTTATGTACGTAATCCAAATAATCAGTTTCATAAAACTTTAACAAATCAAAATCTACGTAATTTATTTTTATATTGTGTATAGTTGAAAATTGAACCAACGTTTGAAGGTCGTGATCATTTAAATCATTATTATATCTAACTGACATGGTATTATAAGATTTACCTGATGTATGCCAAGCATATAACATAGCCTGACTATCGACCCCTCCACTTAGACATAACGTATATGGAGGGGGATAATTTTTAGTAATATAATCTATATTATAATGTGCTGCATCAAGCCCATACTTTGCAGTAATTTGATTTACTCTTGGAATTTTAATATTATAAAAATTATTATTTTCTTCTATACAAATCCAATCTATCATAAATTAGCTTAGACATTCACACGGCGCGCCTTTATAAGCCATATCGCAACATGAATATAGACAAAATGAAGTACACGAGGAGCCTATATTTGGACCGCAAAATGAGGGAAATCCACCGCAGATAGTTGTTTGTAAAATATATATTGGACTATCTTCTGATATATTATTCATATCAATGTCAGCGGGCACTACATAAATGTCAACAATTTTTTCTTCTGATGTTCCATCTAAATAATTACACTTAATTTTTCCTGTGTAAAGTTTATAATCTTCGCCTGCTGAGGGACCTTGCTCCGGGGTTGGTGTTCCATAAAGTTGACTATTATTAGAAATGCCGAAACCATTGGGTAGTGGTTCTAAAATCTCTATACTACTCGTACTATACTTATCTGTTGTGTTAGGGCCTGCGTAATTATCCCCCACTCGTACTACCCATTTTATATAATCTGTGATTCCTGTTCTATTGGATACTATCTTATCTACACCCTGCACAATTGTTACTATCTTGTTTGTAGAACTTGCATATTTTGGATCTGACAAATCTAATAATCCGTCTCTCTTATTCATAATTGCTGCATAATTACCATTAAAATGCCCTGCTGATAAGAAAGGCATGGCGTGATATCCTAAAATTCTCTTGCCAGTAGCCGGATCAATAAAATCATGTAAATCGAATGCTAATACTCCTGATGCGATTGCTGTTGCAATGGATGTACCAGAAGCCATATTATAATTACCATTGATACTTGCAACACGTATGTTTTCTCCTGGAGCCCATGCATCCAGTTCGCCGTGATTTACAACATTAGTAGTGGTACTCAACTCACCTGTATAATTTGAAAAGTCGCAAGGTTCTAAATTTTGATTATAGGCACCTATAGTTAGTGCTTCGGGCATACAAGCAGGTGTAAGATTCTCAATGCTTACTCCGTTGTTGCCGGCAGCACAGACCACAAAAATACCAGCATTGCTTAGTTCTCGTAGTTTATTTTCAATGTAAAGATTTCTAGGCATTACAAAACTACAACTTAGAATTGCTAAACTGTTTGGAGTAAAATCATTCATTATGGCATTACAAGCACTTACAAATTCACTCTGCAATGTCATATGATTTGCACCAAAGATTTTTACAATTTTTAATGGAGAGTCACATAATCCTGCAGTTCTACCTGAAATTACACTTGCCATTGCTGTTCCGTGACCGCCTGTATCTGTAAAGTCTCCGGGAAAAACTGACCAAATATTTGAAATAGTTACTCCTACGAAATCAGGATGATCTGCCTTAATACCACTATCCATAACATAAACAGGAATAGTACTACCTTTTCTACTGATAGTAGTTGTAGGCTGGTCAAATTCCGGACTATCTAAAACATAATTTTTCCACCAATCGTTCGTATCCGTAGTGTTTATAGTTACTGTGTCTAAACCGGGTACTACACTTTTTCCAAAATTATAATTGATATTTGTCACATCTAATGGCTTTATTGCTAAAACATCTTCGTCGTCAGCGAGATGTTCGACTATTGATGTTTTAGGAGGAGATAAATTACATTCTACTAAAAATTCTTTTTCAAAATTATCCCATTCTTTTAAAATAGTGCAGTTATTATCAGCCATATATTGGCTAATTTCTGCATCTGTGGCGGAATTATAAAAGTCAATTAAATATCTCATCCGTATGCTCCTGTAGTTATGTATTTATGCTAATATAAATACAAATCTGCTATTTTTGTAACCTCTTAGTATTTATGCGGTTCAAGATGTCAAACAAAGACGATATTTCCGGCTACAGAAATTCTGTAATCGTCTGATGTATAAAAGGGATAAACTTGGTGCGATAGTGAATTTAGAAAAAGTACTGTTTTACCTTCATATGATTTATCTATATCCAAACGGTAAGTTCCTTGTTGGCCTGTTAAACTGTTATACATAAACTCTAATCTACCGTTTCTATGGATAGTTGCCCGATTATGGTGATTTTCATAGGTATCTTCTTTTTCTAAGTCATACGGAATACTAATATATGTAACAAAACTAAGCCCATTGCCCGTCATGTCTAAGTGTTTATGTAGTGGACGAAATTCATGCTTTTTTTGTAAATTTACCCAAGTCTGAAGTAACTTAGGCTGTGGTATTTTCGAATTGTAAAATCTTGCATATTCTTGTGCAAAGTCTTGTAAGTAATTTCTAAATGAATTAGGAACGTTAATTGTGAATGATTCTTGCAAGCCGCTAACGTCAAAATCGTCAAAAGTAAGTTTCTTTAAAGTTTTTGCAACGTTTTTATTATCAATTTGGAATTGGCAGGACTTTTTTAGGTCTTCAAACACTGATTCCGGCATGGTACTACATAAAATTCCTGGGTTATATAACTTGACTTCTTCAAATTGCATAATTTTGATACTTATAAATTATATATCATCCTGTACAGCAAAATTTACATTTATAACAATACGTAAGTTTGTGGTACTAGGTGATGACGCATGGTATCTAAATCCATCAAAAATAATTGCTTTATTTTCTCTAGGATTACATCGTCTATAGATATTCTTAACATTATTTTCTTGAAATTCGGGATATGTTTCCTCAAACAATATAGTATCGCCGTCAACTGTATTTAGATAATAGATCAATGTGTTATGTTGAAAATTTTCCCAATCTACATGTGGGCAATTATATTGATGAGTAAAATTTGGGCAAGGTACACCTATATTACCCTGTATTCTAAAAATTTTTATTTTATGATTAAAGATACTACTCAATTTATTGTAAAATAAAGAATAAATGTCAAAATTATAATTATTTTTAGGTTCATCATATCTATGAAAAATATGAACAAATGCAGGAGATTCTTTTACGATTGTACTGTTAGGATAGTATTTTTTATAAAATTTTTCACCTAATGAAGGATTTTGAAAAAATCGCCAATACAAATTATTTTTTTTTAGAAACACATCTAAAGATTTATATTGTAAATTATTAAAAAAATTATCAATTTCTAGTAACATAACTTTTTGGCGGAGGGGGTGAGATTCGAACTCACGGAACACTTTCATGTTCGACAGTTTTCAAGACTGTTGCGATCAACCGCTCTGCCACCCCTCCATTATATTTTACTTATTACACAAAAGAAAAGAGGAGATATTTCTATCTCCCCTTATCTTGACTTAAATGTGTGTTCTGATTAGAACGTATAGTTCAAGTCTACCATGATATGCTTGTTATCGGCCTTATTAGCACCGACTTCAGCATTATAGAACTTACCGCTGACTTTGTAACCCTTTGCTACAACATAATTTACGATGACTGC